>Ga0180298_1000014_pt1 | contig 30632 bp, 33 predicted proteins | sample GuaBasSediGuay13_FD_121800 | JGI IMG/M metagenome (GOLD analysis project Ga0180298, IMG submission 121800) | Subseafloor sediment microbial communities from Guaymas Basin, Gulf of California, Mexico - Guay13, Core 4488-10 , 4-6 cm | ecosystem: Environmental > Aquatic > Marine > Hydrothermal...
GTATGACATTTTAATACTGAACCATTAATATCTTGCTTTGAAGGCTATCATCCCTTGATAAAAGCCACCTGAAATGCTAACCAAAATTTTATTTTTTGTCAAAGATTTTTTTTAATAATTATGATTTTGTTGGTGAAAAGAACTTTTTGTACACTCGTTTTGGTATTTTACGTCGTTTTGGCTTATTTGGTCTAATATGTGAACTGTCGTTATGGGATCGGCCGCTTTTGTTTTGTTGTATTTATGATTATTGCAGCCTTGACAAGCCAAGGCTAAGTTATCTAAAGCAGTTTGTCCACCTTTACTCTGTGGTGTGATATGTTCTATTGAAAAAGCTTGTGTTGCAAAACGTGCTTGGCTACGACAATATTCACAGTTTCCTTGTGCGCGTTCTATTACCTGACTTTTTAGTGCAGTCATCACTTGTCTATTAAACATAAGAAGGGGATTTAATACCTAATTCTTTCATTAATTCGGTCAGTGATATTTGACGTAAACCAGCGAGTGCCGTCATCGCTTCTATTCGTTTGACTTCAAATTGTTCGACTTTTTCAGTTAAGTCTAATAACACGTTGTATTCATTAGAATTTAGCGTTTCTGTTCGACGTTTGGCAATGAGATTATCATAAGCTGCTTGAATCTCAAAGGGCAGTTTTTGATTGATTTTGAGTAAAAGTTCAGATTCACGGCGTGGTATAGAAGGTGCTTTACGTTGTGCTTGTATATGATGCACAGACGAGGCAAATCTTTCTAAGTCATTTGAATTCAATTGCTTAACGATGTTCAGCAATTCATCAAACGATAATTGTATTTTAGCTTGAACGGTAGACATTTGAAATTATCCAAGAGTTTATATTTCTCCTGTTAATATATAGGCAGTACAATTTTTTCAAAGTTTATCATTCTGGCCTTTGAATGGGCGTATTCGCAAAATAAATTTTTAACGAAAATCGGGCCTTTAAGATTTAGTGTACATGCCCGCGACACTGTTGTTAAGTCAGTACAACTCAACCCACATTAATCATTAATATAAAATGGTTACTCAATGATGTGAGAATTGATAAGCGAATAGGGTAAGTTATCAGTTATCAATGAAATTGATTTGGATAGAACCCTGATTGAATAGATTAAGGAATGAGCATAAAATGATCCTTCACGCAAAAGTTTTTGCAAAAATTTGAAATGGAGATTTGATTTCATGCACGTTCATAAGGGTTTAGCAAGCAGAGTGCGCCAAGCCAGCGTAGCCAGTTAAACCCCGGTTAAATTGATAATTGTAGGGTGGGTAGAAAACCCAGCAACTGCACTTAATTAAGTATATGATACAATTTGAATTTGATAAGAAAAAAAGTGAATCAAACAAAATTAAACACGGTATTGATTTTATTGAAGCACAAGCCTTGTGGGATGATTCTAATCTAATTGAAATACCAGCTAAGATAATAGATGAGCTGAGATTTATGGTTATAGGCAAGATAGGCATGAAACATTGGTCAGGTATTATAACTTATCGTGGGAACAAAATTCGTATCATTTCGGTACGACGATCTCGCACAGAGGAGATCAAAATATATGAAAGCTAAAGATTTCGACAAAGCCTTTGATGAGGGTTCAGATATAACCCAATATTTGGATATATCTAAAGCTCGTCGTCCTCAACAAGAGAAAAGGAAAATGAATATTGATTTTCCGATTTGGATGTACCAATCCCTAGATAAAGAGGCAAAACGTTTAGGGGTGACACAACAGTCAATTGTCAAAGTATGGATTGCAGAGCGTTTGGAAAGCCAGCTCAATATGTCTCATTAAGCGGTAACCGGACACTGTAGCTAGGGTGTTGACTGAGAGGTGTTTTTGATAGCTATTTTTCATGCTTTTTTAGGAACCCCAGGTTTCACCTAGGGCTATTCACATTTTCAGGCTAAAGTTTCGCTTCGCTGTACTTTAGCCTGAAAACCCCTTGGGGGTTGTTTAACCCAATTTTTGAGGCTTTTGACAAACACAAAATCAGCATGAAAAATATCGGCTAAAAAAAGCTCTCTGTCAACACCCTACACTGTAGCCCATTCAAAAGATTACCAATTGTCACTGTAGACACTTGCATGCCCTTTGTCGAAAGACAAGGGGCTTTTTGTTTTAGGGAGAATGCTGAAAGACGTAGCTTACCCAACGCTGGCTTTTTGACCATTTTTAATTTTGTGTGTGTGTTAATGCTTAGACTTTAAACGTTTTGAAGTCAAAAGTAGCTTGATGGCGGCGGCCCATAAATTGTAAGCGGATAGCACATGTTATCAGTTATCAATGAAATTTATTTGGATAGAACGCGACTGACTGATGAAGGCCTGATTAATACTGATTAAAATCATCAACCTCAACAACCTCAGCAACCTTTGCTGATAACCTTTCTAACCGATTTGAGAGAATGAAATTGTGAAAGAATTTGAATCACAAAAAAATGACTGGCATTTACCTTTTGGTGAAACCCTTCAATGGGATTTGATACCTGTTGGTGTGGAGGTTTTACCTGAAACATTGGTGATGAATAAGCCACCAAGAATTGATGTTTTAATCATTCGGCAACAAGAAACCGCTTGGACTGCGGAACAATTGGAACGGTTACCCGATGGCATTCGACAATGCACAGCGCGTTATATTTTACTTGAGTTTAAATATACCCAATCCATTAATGATGATGCCCTGTATCAATCGATGGCTTATGATTTCCTTTATAGACAGTCTAAAAAGTTGAAGGCCGATCAAGTCCAAACGTTTTTAGTCACGGGGATTAAACCACAAAAAAACACGCGAAAAGCTTATGGATATGACAACATGCTTTATCCGGGTGTGTACGAAAGCCAACGTCAATTGGAAAAACGTATTCAATTAATTAATTTCGTAGAAGAAGTTGGCGGATGAACCTCGTTCAACTGAGCCAAATACTTGACTAAAAAATTCTTCTTGATTAAGTGTTGCTTGCCACTTTCGATGTCGTTCTACAGATTCTAGGCGCTGCGAACGCGGCAAATTGAGAAAACGCATGGTTTCGACTGGCCCAAGTGCTTTCATGAGTGCAACTAGGGCTTGTTCAACCAAGTTTTCTTTGGGAAGGTATTCCATTGCTTTCATTTTCTCAAGTTTTACTTTTTTATCTCACGCAAAGCCGCTAAGACGCTAAGAACAGAGAAGACTTAGCACCTTTGCGCCTTTGTGTGAGATTGGTTTTAGCTACCAAAATCAACTTTGTTATAAATATCCTGTAAAGAGATTTGAAAAGGAAAAGAAACGAATTTTAGCATCGCATCTGTATGCTCTTTATAAGAAATGCGCCATTCATAGTCTGATATTTTTGTGTATTGTTCAATCAGACATTCATACTGGTTAATCAGAATATACTCTTTAAAACTGGGGAGAGTACGATAATATCGGAATTTGTCGCCTTTATCATAATGTTGGGTGGATTTAGAAAGCACTTCGATAATCACTAGTGGATTGGTTATCGTGTCTTTGCGATTTTCATAGTATACCGGTTTGTCGGCAATAACCATCACATCAGGGTAAAGAAAATGCTGCGTTTCGGGTATCCACAGTTTGACATCGCTTATAGCCACATCATACTCTTTTTGATCTTTAAAATGAAAATTGAGGGCCGTACCCACATTGACAGCTATCCGATTGTGATTAATTGTGCCACCTGCCATAGCTATTATCTCACCATTATAGTATTCGCTTCTGTATTCTGCGTTCTCTTCAAGGCTTAAGTATTCTTCTAATATATAATCATAGTGCTGTTGTACTTGTTGCATTGGCATTGCTTCACCTTAGTCGATTCAGGGGCAACCTACAGATTAGATAGAACGTTGATTTGACTGATGATGGCCTGATTAACAGTGATTCAAATTAAAAAAAATCAGCGCCGATCATGATAAGAAGCAGAATCAACGTTCTATCATAAGTACCCATCCACAAGTTTTTGGGTATTTTGAGTACGAAAACGATTGTTTTTATTCACTTTATTTTTTACTAATATATGGACGGGTACTTATCACGTTGCATGACTATCTATAATTGAAACCGTTTAGCTTAAATCATTAGAAGTCAATTTCGCGCCTAAATATTCGCGATTAAGACGGGCGATATGACTAACCGGAATATTTTTTGGACATTCAAAAGCACATGCGCCTGTATTCGTGCAAGCGCCAAAGCCTTCTTTATCCATTTGAGCTACCATCTTTTCTACCCGAGTTTGTTTTTCGATTTGCCCTTGTGGTAATAGGGCTAAGTGTGAGACTTTGGCGGCGACAAACAGCATGGCGGAGGCATTTTTACAGGCCGCGACACAGGCTCCGCAACCAATACAGTCGGCCGCTTCAAAAGCTTCGAGTACCACATTTTTAGTAATCGGAATCGTATTGGCATCGGGTGCTGAGCCGGTATTAACCGATATGTAACCGCCGGCCTGAATGATTCTGTCGAAAGCGGCGCGATCGACTATCAAATCTTTTAAAACGGGAAAGGCTTTGGCGCGCCAAGGTTCGACGTAAATCGTGTCGCCGTCTTTAAATGAGCGTAAATGTAATTGGCAAGCTGTAATCCCTTGATCATGGCCGTGAGATCGGCCATTGATATAGAGACTACACATGCCACAAATCCCTTCGCGACAATCGTGATCAAAGGCTACCGGATCTTCTCCCTTTTTTAATAAGTCTTCATTTAAAATATCTAACATTTCAAGAAAAGACAGATCAGGAATCATCCCTGTGAGGGTGTAATCTACCATTTTGCCGGGCGTTTCAGAGTTAGGTTGTCGCCAAATTTTGAGATGCAGTTTCATGGTTTTTTGAGTTGCTGAGTCAAAAGAGAGGTGAGATAGAACGCGGATTAAACTGATTATCATGATCTACGCTGATTTTTTTATCAAACTGATTGTTCTGATTTTTTAATCAGTGTCAATCGTTTCATAATATCACCTACATTGCAGCACTACCAAACGCTATAGTCATGCTAGGTGGGTGATATGATAGAACACTGATTGTCATGATTATCATGATTGACACTGATTTTTTAATCAGCGTTAATCATGATCATCAGTTTAATCAGCGTTCTATCAGGTTTTCAGATTTGTTCGTACCCTCATTTTATATTTAACATCCTGTTGGCCCCTACAGTTTTTTTAATTTGGCCTGTTTATTTTCCTTAAAAAAAGGATAGCCATTTCTGGCACCGACGATGCAGAAGGCTAGATCAATATACGCAGCTTTATCAAATGCTTGTTGATGGGCTTAGATTTTTAGCTTGAGGGAATAAAATGTGAGGGTGATCAAAATTCAAGTTATTAAAATCAATAATGGCAGCATGATCAACCTGATTCGCATAGTCGATAAAGCCGAGTGAATGACTGGCTGTCCATAATTGGCAACCTTCTGGTATCCAGTTTTCTACCACTTCTTTTAAGAAATCATATTGCAGTTTGGTATTGAGATGTAAATCCATTTCGTCAATATAATAAATGGTATCTTGATAAAAATGTCTTCTGCTCAAGAGGTTGATTAAAATGTTGAAGACTTCTTTTTCGCCATTGCCTAAATAGTTGTAATGGATATCAGACTTGCCCTTTTGAAAGATAATCTCAGCGACTTCTTCGTCTAGCGGGGGAATCAATTCCAATAACATTAATGTGGTGTCGTTGCCTTCTCCAAAGATTCTGGTAAACGCTTCATTGACAGGATGGAGGTATTTGGGTTTAATTTGAGAAGCGGTTTGATCTGAACGGTAAAACGCTTTCAAAATTAAACTGGTTATTCGATTAATGTCATTTTCAAAACGGTTATCTCTTTCGATATACATTCTTGGGCGATCAAAATCCTTGTCAAAAAATTTAACGGGGCTCATTTGATCAAGCGATTTTCGTAATAGTCTGGGCACTTGCCTTAAGCAGCTTCTACCATAAAATGTACTGGGTTTCAGATTATCAGGCCCTTTTTTATCAATCATCAAGCCGTGTGATCGTCTGATGATTACTCAATTCTATTGTCACCTTAAAATCATTCTCTGCATTTTTCCGATAATATGTAGGCGGCAAGGTGGTATCATCTTTCGTTTTAGACGACACTGCTTCAAAGGCATCAAAAATGGATGATTTACCGCTACCATTGGCTCCGATGATTAAAACCAATTTTGGCGGAGTGGCTTGCTCGCTTAAATCTAGGGTTAAGTCTGTAAATCGTTTAAAATTAGTGAGTTGTAGTTTTTTAATAAACATAATATTCTGATTAAACTGAGAGAGTAATGCACTGTGGGTGATATGATAGAACACTGATTGTCATGATTGTCATGATTGACACTGATTTTTTTAAATCAGTTTTAATCAGCGTTAATCATGATCATCAGTTTAATCAGCGTTCTATCCTTTTAAGCAACCTTCACCACATCATTATCAGCATCATACGTCACGGCACCTTGATCTTGTAACGATTTCATCGTTGCCTTTAAGGTATCCGAATCGCCTAGTTTTCCCCAGGGCCCATCGGCATTTGTCATCAAAAAAGCGGAGGATTCCCCACCAAAATCACGCAGTATTGAAAGCATGGATTCTTCTATGTCTGTCATGGTTGATTACCTTTTCAATTGTTACCCTTGCCCTATGTTCAGAAAAATAATTTGAGGGCGAACACGCAGGTTCGCCCCTACTAGGAAGAGGATTAAATGAAGAAAAACAATTATTTATAACTCCGTTGTGCCAGTTTTACGTGTTCAAAACTTAAGGGTTCTTTATACAGGATTTCGGCTTGGTTTTTACCCCGGTATTCCCAGGCGGCAACGTAAGCAAAATTGTCATCATCACGCTTGGCTTCGCCTTCTTCTGTTTTGGATTCTTCTCTAAAATGGCCGCCACAGGATTCTTTGCGGTGTAAGGCATCTTCGACGATTAACTGGCCCATTTCAAAAAAATCGGCTACACGTAGGGCCTTTTCTAAGTTTTGGTTCAGTTCGTTGTTGGTGCCTACCATGCTGAGGTTTTCCCAAAATTCGCCTTCCAGCGTTTTGATTTGCTCTTGCGCTGTTTTTAAACCTGCCTCATTGCGCGATATGCCGCAGTAGTTCCACATAATCAGGCCGAGTTCTTTATGGTATTCATCAACCGTTTTGTCGCCTTTGAGCGATAGGATATGATCAATCCTATTTTTGACATCATGCTCTGCTTCTTTGAAAGCGGCATGATCGGTTGGTACGTTATCGTAAGGCTGGTTTGCCAAATAGTCTGCAACGGTACGCGGTATCACAAAATAACCGTCGGCTAGGGCTTGCATTAAACCACTGGCCCCTAAACGATTGGCTCCGTGATCTGAAAAGTTGACTTCGCCTAAGGCATATAAGCCTGGAATGGTTGTCATGAGATTATAATCTACCCATAAGCCGCCCATTGTGTAATGCACGGCGGGGTAAATTTTCATCGGAACATCGTAAGCGTTTTCATGGGTGATTTTTTCGTAGATTTGGAACAGGTTGCCATACTTATGTTTAATCTCTTCTTTGCCGCGTCTTTCGATTGCGTCTTTAAAGTCCAAATAAACGGCTAAACCGGTTTGCCCCACTCCGTACCCGTCATCACAGGCTTTTTTGATATTGCGGGAGGCGACATCTCTGGGCACTAAGTTGCCAAAAGCGGGGTATTTTCGCTCTAAAAAGTAATCTCGATCTGATTCTGGAATATCATGCGGATGACGTTTATCATTAGGATTTTGGGGTACCCAAACTCGGCCATCATTTCGCAGTGATTCTGACATTAAGGTGAGTTTGGCTTGATGCCTATCGTGAACGGGAATACAGGTGGGATGAATTTGAGTAAAACAGGGATTGGCATAAAAGGCACCTTTTTTATGCGCTTGCCAAGCAGCGGTGACATTGGCCCCCATGCAGTTAGTGGAGAGAAAGAAGACGTTGCCATAGCCACCGGTAGCCAGTAAGACAGCATGGGCGCTATGTGATTCTATTTTGCCGGTGATTAAATTGCGAACGACGATTCCCCGCGCTTTGCCATCTATGAGTACGAGTTCTAGCATTTCGGTACGCGGAAACATCTGTACTTTGCCATTGGCAATTTGACGACTGAGGGCGCTGTAAGCGCCGATGAGCAATTGTTGCCCAGTTTGTCCTCTGGCATAAAACGTCCGTGATACTTGAGCGCCACCAAAAGACTGATTATCTAATAAACCGCCATATTCACGCGCAAAGGGTACGCCTTGGGCGACACATTGATCAATAATATTGTTGCTGACTTCGGCAAGCCGATGCACATCCGCTTCTCGTGCGCGAAAATCGCCGCCTTTTATGGTGTCGTAAAATAAGCGGTGAACGCTATCGCCATCGTATTGATAGTTTTTAGCGGCGTTGATGCCGCCTTGAGCGGCAACACTATGCGCCCTTCTGGCGCTATCTTGAAAACAAAAGACTTTGATATTGTACCCTAATTCTGCCAAAGTCGCGGCGGCCGAAGCACCCGCTAATCCGGTGCCAACAACGATAATCTCATATTTCCGTTTATTGGCTGGATTAATGAGTTTTAAATCGAATTGATGTTGAGTCCATTTTTCGGCAATGGGCCCATCTGGAATTTTTGCGTTTAATTTCATAGCGAGGTATTTCCAAAATGAAGAAAAGCTTAAATCATGATCAAACGGATTGACACTGATTAATTTTTTGCTGATTGTAACTGATTTTTTGGAGAACTAATGGGGCCTTTCCATTATTTGAAAGGGCATTCGCCCTCCCCAAAATTCGGATTTGCCGTAGGGGCAGCCCTTGCGTGTTCGCTATCCCCTTTCATCCGTTATAATCATTATTTAATATGCTGCAAATTGTCCAGTTTTTTACGCACTTGTTCCAACAGGATTTCAGTGCTAATCTGTCGTGTCATTCTTTCCCGTTTCACATAAATGTGTTTGACGAAATGGCCCTTTTTCGTTTCGACTTTGGCCTTAAACTCATTGATGTATTCTTGTTTGAAACGACTATTGAAGGTATTAAAAAGCACGACGTTTTTTCCGGTAAAGTCATTGTTCTCGACAAATTGCCAGACAGGAGGTGCAGGGCTGTACCACCAGATCGGTGAGCCGATAAAGAGGGTGTCGTATTGTGATAAATCGACTTTTTCCGGGGTGATCACGGCATGTTGTGTCTGAGAATCTTTAAACGCATTAATCCAACCACGGAAACCGATGCGGTAGTCTTCAGCTTCCAAGTGTACAAATGAGGCTTGGTAGTGTTTAGCGATTTCCATTGCCATTAGTTCGGTATTACCGGAGCGGGAAAAATACACCACCAACACCTTGCTGTCCGGGTTAGCGACTGGCTTGTAATCCACCCATTTTGCATTGATTCTAAATTGTGTTTTTTCAGTTTCTATAACGTAAATGACAAATATCGCGACTGCTAAAACCATCAAACTTAAAAGGATTGTAATCATTTTCTTAAACATGTTTCTTTCCATTGCTAGATACATTCACGATTTTCGCTGAGTACACGGGAGCCTGCTTATTTCAAATCAAATCTAAATAATTCTGGGTGGGATCGTAGAGACGCGATGCCTCGCGTCTCTATACCTCGCGTCTCTATACGCGAAACATCAGATTTGCTACGCATCTGAGACGCGAAGCATCCGCGAAGCATCAGATTTGCGTAGCGAAGCGTCTCTACAAGTCATTGCATGGTATACAAATAATGCCCTAATACATAAATTGGCATGGCGGCAAAACCGGCCGGTACGACAATCGCAAATAGTACACCCAGTTTTTTAATCAAGGGGGTATATTTTTTATGATGGAGCCCTAAGGTTTGAAAAGCACTTTCAAATCCATGTGCTAGGTGAAATCCCAAAAACACCATTGCGATAATGTACAAGATGGCAAACCACCATTCTTGTACAAAAACAGTCTGGATTAACCAGTACATATCTTTATAATCCGTGCCGGGAACAATGGGAATTTCGGCTTGAAATTGGTATCTAAACCAAAAATTATACAGGTGTATGACCAAGAAAAACAGTACGACTGAACCCGCGATACCCATGTTGCGTGATGACCAGCTACTGTTGGCATCTGGACGGCTGTAAGCATAGGCTTGTGGCCGTGTCTTTTGATTGTGTTGAGTGAGTCGCCAAGCGGTGTAAATGTGTAATAGGAAGCCTAAGACTAAAATGATTTCGGCAACGCGAATAATATCAGCCGTGGACATAAAATGGGCGTAGGCATTAAAGGCCGCGCCATTATCACCTTTAAATAACATCAAATTACCGGTCAAATGCACCATTAAAAACGAGATTAAAAAGAATCCTGTCAGTGACATCAGGATTTTTTGACCCAATGTTGAGTAGAGTGTTTTTAGAAACCAATTCATGATTCAGTCCTTCCTTTTATTATTTTCAACATTCCAGGTTCAAGTTTTTGCGCGCAAAAACTTGAACCTGGAATAGAGTCCACAGAGGGCCACAGAGGGCCACAGAGATTTCCTCAGTGAAACTCTGTGTTACTCTGTGAACGAGGTAAAGCGTTAAAAACGCAACGCCTACCAAATAGGTGTCAATGCTAATAGACAATAATATCAACACGGTTTTAAAAGAGGATTATTGAACAGCCATTTTATCCAATGCGGCTTGTGCTTTCGGATGCCCCTGTTTTGCCGCTTGACGAAGCCATTTGAGCCCTTCTTGGCGACTTTCTTCGGTAGCATTCTTGTTGCCAAAGAGCATGACCGCTAAGTTAAATTGTGCGTCAGCGTATCCCTGTTGAGCGGCTCGGTGAAACCATTGAGCGGCTTGTTGGTAATCTTGAGTCACCGTCTCGCCTGTGGTATACATGATTCCTAAATTGTATTGCGCCACAGGATGTCCTTTTTTAGCGGCTTGGCTAAACCATTTGAAGGCTTCTTGATGATTCTCTCTGAGCCCAATGCCTTTTAAGTTGGCTATGCCTAAGTGGAATTGTGCGTCTGGATATCCCTGTTCTGCCGCTTTTTTAAACCACTTAATGGCTTCTCTGTCGTTTTGTAGCACCCCTTTACCATTGAGGTACATGAGACCTAAGTGATTTTGCGCTATTGGATCATTCTGATCAGCCGCTTTGCTAAACCATTTAAAGGCTTCTTGGTCACTTTGAGTCGCGCCAATGCCTTCTAGGTACGCTAAACCTAAGTTGTATTGCGCGGGTGCATAGTCTTGTGCAGCCGCTTTGCGAATCCAAGTCACCGCTTCTTGATCATTCTGAGTGACTCCTTTGCCATTGTGGTACATCACACCTAAATTAAGTTGCGCCTCTGCCAATCCTTGATTAGCTGCCTGTTGAAGCCACTTGACCGCTTTTTGCTGATCTTTAGGTACGCCTTTGCCTAGACTATACATCAAACCTAAAAGGTTTTGTGCCCCCGCGTGTCCTTGTTCAGACGCTTGGCGAAACAATTTGAGAGCTATCGCATTATTGCCTTTTTCAAGCTCGGCCTTACCCTTAGCAAAATCGGCTTCCGCTTGTGGGGAAGCAAAACTGCTTTTTCCAAGAGCCTTGCGTTGTATCGAAGACGCATCGGTTGATTTAACCGTTTCTCTAGAACAAGAGATAAGCGATAAACAACATAAAGAAAGTAAAGCGATTGGTTTTAATTTAATCATAATTTTCGTTCCTGATTATTTTTTGCGGTTCTCTGTTCGTTCCAAATTTATTTTACGGGCCTTTTGGAATGCATGTTATTTTACGTGCCTTTTTTCGTTCCAAATTTATTTTGCGGGTCAATTCACGGGGAAAAGCCCGTTTTGAGTTTTACTGATATTAAAAACGATAACAACTTAGCAAGGTTTCTATATCTTGTGGAACCGTTTTTATGAGCTTGTTTTCCTTAAAATCCATTGCCCAGCGCAATATCGTTTCAAATACTTTAGCCGCTTCCATAATAGCATATCCATGAAGCCAAACTGGAAAAATGCGAACTTCAAAAGTGTGTTTTGTTGGTGTCGGGTGAATGAGATTCTTTATATTGAAATCGCAATACTTAGTCAGTTCAAATTTGGCAAGATGTTCTCTCGCCTCTTCCCAAGGTAAGGTGATAAAATCAGGCCTTTGCACAAATTCGTAGACTTCTGAAGGCCATCTGCCGAGTCGGCGACAACGAGAGTTTGTTTTAAAGCGTTGTCGCAACTTTGGCCCCCAAATCCATAATAAACGCATGAGATTGACCAATATGGGAACGGATTGCAAGGGAGTTGCATCAAAGTGTATATGGGTTGCCCCTTCGCTTGGCACTGTAAACCCCAGTGATCGTGCTATTGCTAACAGGGATTCCAAGCGTTCCAAATGATTGGTGTCAATGGGAGGTGTAATCAATTCGCAAGGGCGTTCTCGTTCTCCTGGCAACGGGGCTGCAATGGCAATTGACGCGCCAGTATCATCCTCTACACGTACCATTTTCCCTTTGCCTACTTTAGCTTCTGTACCAAATATATTGGCAATGGGCGTGAGTACCTCAGATAAAGGTGCAGCAGGGTTAGCCTGCTGCATCACTAATCGCAGGAGGCGAGCATCATCGCTGACAATACGATACCAACCGGGTTGAGGCGGATGGGTTTTGTTAAAATCATCTTGAAGTGTCATGTCATCAACACATTGGGCAATCATAGAGCCGGTGTGCGAATCAACGACTTCAAAACCCTGAGTTAGATTTTGAAACAGCGGTTTACCCGGTACTTTGCTTGGTTCAGATTGGGGGTGGAAGAAAGGGTGGACGATGCCGCCGTGTTGCCGGGCGATGGTATTAGCCAAGTCACGTCTAGTAAGCCCTTTGGGTGCGACCAGTTCAATCTCAACACCGATTTTCCAGTTTAATTTTACCATCCGACTGAGAACATGATTGTTGCGTAGAATATGCGAACGGGGTTAGGTTCCCCGTCTAGTGGGATCGCTGTCAACACGATTTGTGGTATTTTTAAGGTTATGGGTGCCCGCTTATCCACCCTACGAGGATTTGTGTGCATAGTTGCCTAATATACTCAGCATCGTCATAAATTGCGTTTTATCAAGCCCTCGCAAAATAACAGGCATTCCAAGATAACGCAAAATAACAGGCATTCCAAGATAACGCAAAATAACAGGCATTCCAAGATAACGCAAAATAACAGGCATTCCAAGATAACGCAAAATAAATTTTGAACGAAAATCTTAAAAGCGCAATTTATGGCGATGCTAAGTATAGGCCATTTTAATTAGGCCATTTTACGGTTTGTTTAGCTTGTTGTAGAGCCTTTTTAACAGCAGCGTTATCCCCACTCATAAGGAGACTACCGATTTTGAGCTTGGCATCCCAAAGTTCAGACTTGTTCCAATACTCAGCGAGAATTTGAGCATCGGCGATGGTGTATTTGCCATTCCAAAACGCATTCGATTGCTGTTGCTGTTGCAGCTCCTTTTGAATTGCCGCGTCATTCCCGTTCATAAGGAGACGACCGATTTTGAGCTTGGCATCCCAAGGAGCAGACATGCCCCACCACTCAGCGAGAAGTTGAGCATCGTTGTAGGTGTATTTGCTATTCCAAAATGCCTCCGATTGCTGTTGCTCATCCTGTTGTTCTGGATTGGCTTGATTAGCAGCCTGTTGCAGCGCCTTTTGAATTGCCGCGTCATCCCCACTCATCAGGAGACTACCGATTTTGAGCTTGGCATCCCAAAGTGTCGGTTTGCCCCAAGACTCAGCGAGAAGTTCAGCATCGTCGATGGTGTATTTGCTATTCCAAAAGGCCTCATCTTGCTGTTTAAGCAACTGCGCTTGTTGCAGAACCTTTTGAACTGTCGCGTCATCCCCACTCATCAGCAGACTACCGATGTAGAGCTTGGCATTTGAAAAATCGCCGTAGTCCCAATACATAGTGAGGAGTTTAGCATCCTTGTCGGTGTATTTGCTATTCTCAAAGGCCTCATATTGCAGTTGTTCTAGACTGGCGGATGGTTGCTGTGCTGTGGCTAGTGGCAAGGCTGGCTTTGCCTCTGCCAACAAGATGAATGAATTGACAGTTGAATGGCTTGTGTCGTTAGGTGTTGCCAGTGCTGCTTGATAAGATGTGGTTGCCAGCACAGTTGAGATGGCAAGTGCAAGGGAAGTATTTTTTGTTTTAGCAGAAGACATGATTTTTCCTTATCAAGTATGTAGGTTAATAAAAGTTTTTTAGAAAAAATCTTATAACTACAATGGTTCGGACAGTTTTTAAAGGTATAACTTCAATAGGCGTAAAGCCTTATTTTTACGACATTTAATTAAATGTAATTTAGTTAGGAATCTGAGTTTGATTTAATTAAGCGTAAGTCAAATCAAGCCCTTATAAAATCCTCATTTTATGAGTTTAAAAACTGTCCGAACCATTGATAACTATAGTTTGTCAGAAAAATAATTTTAAAAGGGCAGACACGCAGATCTGCCCCTACAAACGAGGGTTTGTAGGGGCGAACCTGCGTGTTCGCCCTCCCTATCGTGTATTTACGAGGGTTTGTAGGGGCGAACCTTTGTTATCGCCCTTTTTAAATTTTACAAAAGGCTCATAAGAAAAACAGGTTGCACTATACTCAGTCAGTGACAAAAAATAAAATAATGCTTAATTGACACAGTAACTTTGTGACATTTGAAATACTTGAAAAAACAGCCTTCACGAATCAATTCCCAAGAAGCTCATAAATCGTCTTCAAAGTCTTCCAAAATATCGTCTGTGCTTTCGAGTAACTCTTCCAAGTCTTCCAAGTCTTCCGAGTCTTCTAAGGCATCCTCTGCGCTTTCTGGTAACTCTTCAGAAGCCTCCACTTCTTCCAACCCCTCCTCCGCGCTTTCAGGTAAAGCTTCAGAAGCCTCCAAGAAGGCCCCTGTGCTGGGCAAGGCTTCATAGTCTTCCAATGGTGCGTTTATATCAATGGGATTTTGATCTTGTAATGTGATCGTGTGTTGAGTCAACCAACTATTGATCTTACCAAGATCATCGACACTGATTATTCCAGAGGCCTGTTTAAGTCGTAAAGTATTCAGCACGTAATCATAACGCGCATTAGAGTAATTCCGTTGGGCATGGAGTAAATCACGTTGAGCATTAACCACGTCAACTGAGGTACGGGTGCCTAATTCAAAACCCGCTTGAATCGCTTTTAAAGCCGTTTCTGTTGAAATTAATGCTTGTTTAAGGGCCTTAACGCGACTGATATTGGAAAGCACACTTAAAAAAGCTTGACGAGTTTGTGATTGGACAGCACGGCGTTGTAGCTCTTTTTGGTCAAGCCCTTGATAATAACGTTGTTTTGCTTCTCGTGTACGTGCTCGGATTGCGCCCCCTTCATATAAAGGGTAACTCAATTGTAAACCAATACTATTACTCCTGCTTCTATTGCCGAATGGACTGTCATCACCTCTGAAAACATCGCTGTAACTATGTTTGCCGACGAGTTCAAGAGTCGGCCAATTGCCAGCGCGTTGTTTTTCGATTTCCTGACTCGCTGTTTTTATAGCGTATTCCGCAGCCAATATTTGTGGGTTGTTTTCAAGAGCGTATTCAGTCCAACTGTCTATGTCTTTCGGATCGGGCCCAAGTAAAGGCGCATCTTCATTTAAAGTGGCTAACAATGAATGATAACTACCCGTAATCTCACGCAATGCTTCAAAAGCATTATCCAGTTCATTTTGGGCTTGAATTTCATCGGCAACAGCCAAATCATAACCCGCTTGCGCTTCTTGTACATCGGTAATCGCAATCAATCCCACATCAAAACGCTGTTGAGCGTCATCTAATTGCCGTTGGAAGGCCTCTTTAGCACTGCCTGCAAATTTCACGTTATCGTTAGCCGCCAATACCCCAAAGTAGCGCGTCGCAAGGCGTTCCATCAAAGCTTGTTTAGCACTTTCATAATTGGCCTCGACTTGTTTAATTTGGCTATCAACTTGTTCCACTTGAACATGGAGATCGCGTTTATAGAGTGGATAACTCAGGGAGACATTGTAGCCGCCGCTGGTATTTTCTCTGCTACCACCAAACATGCCCTCATCGTTAGACCAAGTTTCGGTCACATTAGCACCCAATCCCAAATACGGTAACAGTAATGCACGGGCTTGTGGCCTTTTTTCCAAGGTAGCAAGGTAGTCTTTATGAGCAATTTTCAATTGCGGATCGTTTTCTACAGCGAGTTGATACAGTTCTAACAGGGTTTCTGCCTGAACCGGGCCAGTGAAACAGCACGCTATTAATAACAACACAAAATTTATGTATTTCTGCATATTGGTTAACCATAATAAATATAATGCAATTAGTCTAAAATTTTGCCACGGAAAAACACGGAAAAACACGGAAATATTCCGTGCTTTCTGTGTCATTCCGTGGCTAATATCCGAGACTACCCGAAAAACAGAAACAGTTACAACACAAACTCGTCAGACTCATCTGCCCCTACCAACGGAGACAACGACGTTTCAAATAACACATCCACATTAAATTCATCCTGATTCACGCGACTAATTAACTGCGCTTGCATCACCGGCTCCTCTCCGACAATCGCAAATAAACAACCCCCATCATTCAATTGTGTTTGAAAATGGGGTTCTAACACCGGCACCGAGCCAGTCAATACAATCACATCATAACAAGCGAACTTATTCCACCCATCAATCGCATCCCCCGTCTCCAAGGAAACATTATTAATATTTAAACCATTAAGCCTTTGTTCAGCTTTTTTGACAAAATCTTCATAAATATCCACACTATCAACGTGTTTCGCGGTTCGCGCTAATAAAGCCGTCAAATAACCACTACCCGTTCCAATTTCTAACACCGTATCTTGGCGCGTCAACATCAAAGCTTGTAATAAACGCCCCTCAACTATGGGTTTCATCATCACTTGATCGTGTCCCAAAGGAATACTGATATCAGCAAAAGCCAAATTACGGTAAGCCATCGGCACAAAATCCTCGCGTGGGACATCAGAAATGGCATCTAATACCCGCTGATCAAGCACATCCCAAGGCCGGACTTGCTGTTCAACCATATTAAAACGGGCTTGTTCAATGTTCATATAAGGCATAATCAATTCCCTAGATAAGTGGACTTGCAAATAAAGACAGCATTATATAGTTTGTAGTAGGCGCTAAGCGCCTTTTTTAAAACAACATCAAATCGAAATTCAATTTAACACCAACACTAATCTTATTAGGTTATACAAATGAGCGCAATACCCCAAAAAAATTTAAGTCAAACGGCCCATATCGATCCGATTTCAACACAACCCTTCCCAAATTCCAAAAAAATTTATATCACCGGCTCTCGCCCTGATATTCGTGTGCCAATGCGGGAAATTTCCTTATCTGACACCCAGTTAGAAAACGGCGAACGTGAAATCAATCCCCCAATTGCTGTATACGATCCCTCTGGGCCCTATACCGATCCCGATATCGCCATTGATGTGCGCCAAGGCGTGCCAGAAGTGCGAACCGCTTGGATAGCCGATCGCGGCGATACCGAGATTTTATCCACAGTCAGTTCACACTACAGCCAAGTCGCCGACCCGAACCAACAACTGCGTTTTGCCCATATTCGCACACCGCGCAGGGCCAAAGCAGGATGCAATGTCACACAACTCCATTATGCCCGCCGTGGCATCATAACCCCCGAAATGGAATTTATCGCCATCCGCGAAAATCAACGATTACAAGAAGGTGAAGCCCAAAACACAGCCCAAAAACCAGGGGAATCGTTTGGCGCCGCCATGCCTAAAATCATTACCCCAGAATTTGTACGTGATGAAGTCGCCCGCGGCCGCGCCATCATTCCCGCGAATATCAATCATCCCGAATTAGAACCCATGATAATCGGGCGGAATTTTTTGGTCAAAATCAATGCCAATATTGGCAATTCTGCCACAACCTCCTCCATTGAAGAAGAAGTTGAAAAAATGGTTTGGTCAATCCGTTGGGGAGGGGATACCGTCATGGACTTATCCACCGGCAAAAATATCCATGAAACCCGTGAATGGATCTTGCGAAATTCACCCGTACCCATAGGCACAGTGCCGATTTATCAGGCCCTAGAAAAAATAGAAGGCAAAGCAGAAGAATTAACTTTTGAATTATTTCGTGACACCCTAATTGAACAAGCAGAGCAAGGCGTAGATTACTTTACGATTCATGCCGGCGTGCGCTTAGCCCACGTACCCCTCACCGCCAAACGGCTCACAGGCATGGTTTCACGCGGCGGCTCCATCATAGCGAAATGGTGTTTAGCACACCACCAAGAAAGTTTTCTCTACACGCATTTTGAAGAAATCTGTGAAATCATGAAAGCCTATGATGTCGCGTTTTCCTTAGGCGATGGCTTACGCCCCGGCAGCATTGCCGATGCCAACGACGCGGCCCAATTTGCCGAATTAGAAACCCTAGGCGAATTGACTCAAATTGCATGGCAACACGATGTACAAACCATGATAGAAGGCCCCGGCCATGTACCCATGCATCTCATACGTGAAAACATGGACAAACAACTGAAAGAATGCCAAGAGGCACCATTTTACACCTTAGGCCCCCTGATCACCGATATCTCACCCGGTTATGATCACATCTCATCCAGCATAGGCGCGGCCATGATCGGATGGTACGGCTGCGCCATGTTGTGCTACGTCACGCCCAAAGAACACCTAGGCCTCCCCGACAAACACGATGTACGTGAAGGGATCATCGCCTACAAAATCGCAGCCCACGCCGCCGACTTAGCCAAAGGGCACCCAAACGCCCAAACTCGCGACAACGCCATTTCAAAAGCGCGATTTGAATTTCGCTGGGCAGATCAATTCAACTTAGGACTCGATCCCCTGCGCGCCATTGAATATCACGACGAAACCCTACCCAAAAACTCAGCCAAAACGGCCCATTTTTGCTCCATGTGCGGCCCCCAATTCTGCGCCATGAAAATCACACAAGATGTGCGGGATTACGCCCAACAAAAAGGCATCGGCGATATCGAAAAGGCCGTCGAAACAGGGCTAGAAGAAAAAGCATCAGAATTTAAAACCCAAGGTAGCAAAATTTATCACAAAGTTTAATCAGTTATCAGTTATCAGTTTCACGCAAAAGTTTTGCGCGCAAAACTTTTGCGTGGAAATCAGTTATCAATAAATTGAGATTAAATTCAACTTTGTCACATTTAAATGATTTCACGCAAAGGCGCTTCGGGGCAAAGTTACAAGATTAATTCACTTAGCCTTCTTAGCGTCTTAGCGGCTTTGCGTGAGCATTTATATCTTTTGCGTCTTTTGCGTCTCTTGCGTCTCTTGCGTTATTGTTTTTTTGAGGGCACAGGTAAACCGCTTGATACAAGCGTCATGATTCAAGCACTATTTATTAGGAAAATCAAATGAGCTACCAATTAGATATAACGGGCAATCAATTCGATTTTGTTGATTTTTCAGAAGCCTCAGCTTATGTGAATTTAATTCCCAAACTGGGGCATCAAATAGAATTGCATTTTTGGGGCATCACTTTATTGACTTCCCAAGTATGGGGGGAACCTTTGAGATTATCGGGAATAGAGCATAATGCCAATGATGATATCTATATCGCTGGCTATGCAATGGTTATTTTTCATGAGGTGATAGGGGGCGAATTAAAAGTAACGCTCTATGATCCAGATTCGTCTGAATATTTTTTAAAAAATCACAATAATCAACCTGTCATACTTCAGAAACGTTGGGGATTTAAATCAGCCAATTTTCTGTATGAATTAGATTGTGTTTCAGAATGGCCACCGGGTGCTTGCTACTTAGCGTTAGCTTCAAACGGACTCGCCCAATTAAATTTTGAAGTGTCTGATTGTATTCCAGCCCAACAATTTGTTTTAAATCCTAATCAATACAGTCAAGCGGGTTGGAAAGAAGACACACAAGCACATTCTAAATAGAGCATAAGAACTTGCCTTTTAAAAGAAAAGCCTATGTACACATATTGATAAATCTTGAAGGGCCGATTTTATTGAATGTTATTTTGATGTGGCCTGATTTTCGTTCCAAATTTATTTTGCAATAAAATAACGATTATAAATTGATAGGTGGCTAAATAATGTATACAGGGGAATCTCAAAAAACTTCAATAGAGCATTTTTTAGCTGAATTTAAAGAAATTGCTCAAGAAAAAGGCGTTATTTTCTGGCCTCGTCCAGAGAATATCAGTATGATGAGTCTACTTGGATTGACTCGTTCCATTGTGACAACAGATATTTTACTCAATTTGACTAAAGGTGATTATTGTGCTGGCCCCTTACATGAAGAGGGACATCCTGATGCCTGGTGCTTTGGGAAGAGCATAAAGGATCAAGAAATCTATATTAAATTGACCATTCAAGAAAAAAAGAAACGGAAAAATGCCATTTGCATTTCGTTTCATGAATCTACAAAACATTTGAGTTATCCATATCGTTGATCCGTTTTAACATTTGGAGTGTTGTCTGAGAAAACCCACCTTAAGGTGAAATACGAATTTGGCACTCGGTTCATATTTGGTCAGGGTAAAATAGAAAGGCCTATATTCACCCAAAGCGGCCTTTTATCAGACTTTTATCAGACAATCCGCCATTTATTATTGATTTTATTGCCAAATAATTGAGGTGAGTCATGCTAGAGTATTGTTTAAATTGTGACTATGAAGAAGTACTTGAAGTCAAAAGAGAACCCGTGATTATCACGGTGCGTGGTGAAACGATTGAAGTAATGGAAGAATTTTATCACTGTCCCGCTTGTTTTGAAAAATTTACCAGTAGCTCTGGACATGATGCCTTAGAAGAAGCTTATCGTGAATATCGCAATCGCCATCATCTCGTACAACCCGAAGACATTCGTCATTGGCGTGAAGACTATGGTTTAACGTTAACTGAATTAAGCCACTTATTGGAATGGGATGAAGGCAGTTTAAACCGCATTGAACAAGGTGCTTTACAAGAAGCCTCTGAAGATAAATGGCTTAAATTTATTATGGTACCTCAAAACTTGTTGTATTTAATCATCAGCAAACCAGATGTTTTAAGCCTAGAAAAACGAGAAGAATTGATAAGCCAATTGTCTCGCAATCGAATAGTCGTTGAAACTTTACAACGATTTTATAACCTATTGCAGGAAAACTTTAGCAAGCGTCGAGTGGATTTAGCTTCTGTTCTGAATGGATAGCAAAACTCTAGCAGAATGACTATTTTGCATCATTATTTTATAGAGTTAAGCGTTTTAATACATAATAAGATTGTGTATTTTAACGCTGTAATACAGAGTGGCACTTGCTTAAGCGATATTTTCGTTCCAAATTTATTTTGCGAAGGCCAAGATTGATAATGTTTTTTGCCCCAGTTTTTGCAAAATTTTTTGGAAATGCACCCAATAAACGCTAAAGACGCTAAAATATACTTTCGATACTTAAAAATATCTTTTGCGTTCTTTTGCGTCTTTTGCGTCTTTTGCGCCTTTTGCGTTCTTTTTTTGTTTTTTGAGGCACGAAGGCAACTTAAACTAATTTGAAAAGACATTAAGTATCAAAATGACTTCTAACCAATCTATAGAATTATACGAAAGTCTCAAACGACTTCTTAAACCACAGTTTAATGAAGTGTGCTTTTACCTGAAAAAAGAGTACGACTGCGATTTGAGCCATGTTGATTTGGATAAAGCACCAAGCGAATCTGCAAAGCAGTTGATTGAATTGATTGAGCAATATCCACAAGGGCTTACTCATCTTTCTGAAGTGATTGACAAAGTGGCTCCCCAAAAAAAATTCAAGCTAAATGTCGATGATTTACGCCCTCATTTACCCAACCGCAGACCACAAGAAAGTAAATTGGGTAGAGCAATACAAACACATCATCACAAACAGCGTCCTTTATTATGTTTAATTCATAGTGATGAGTGTCAATGTAGTGATAGGTTTGTAGATCGTCTTGTCCAGTATTATCTTCCCAAAGTCGTTCCTGGTGATGGTATCTCTTCCTATTTCGTGCATTGTCATTTTTCTCAAGGTATTGATTTACATCAAGAAATTTCAGAACAATTAGCTTCAAGATTAGGCATCAATCCTTTTGCACAACCTTCTGAAATTGTTGAAGCTATTATGAGGGAACGAAGTCCTATTATTTTCCACACTGACATGTGTACTAAAAATTGGTCACGATGTGGCGGGATGAAGGCCGTTCATAATTTTATCGAATTTTGGGCGAAATTGGATATACCTTCAACACACAATCACTTATTATTAATATGTCTTTATTTCAATTACAAAGACATCAAACCAAGCCATTTTTTGACACGTTGGTTTAAGAAGAAATCCATTAACGATCAAATCAGAGCAGAGTTTAGACAGTTGGAAAATGAAAACTTCTCAGAAAAATTTGGTATAAATGGTATTGTTTTACCAGAATTAATGGATATTGAAAAAGAAGAGGTTTATGCATGGGCAAGAGATCATTTACATAGTAGTTTCTTGGACAGTGTACAACCCAAAATTGATGATCTTTTTAAATCGCCTGATGAAACAATACCCATGTGTGATTTAGCAAGATCACTCCGTGAAATACTCGAAGAATTTCCGCCCGATATTTTAGGGTTTAATAACGATAAATAAGGAGAATTATTATGGTCAGCGTTTTCGATGTTGCCGCATTGATCTTGTCCAAATTAGGGCCTATTCCGGTTATGAAATTACACAAACTGTTGTATTATTGCCAAGCTTGGTCACTGGTTTGGGACGAAGAAGCCTTGTTTAAAGAACGCATTGAGGCCTGGGCAAATGGGCCGGTCGTCAAGGCACTTTATGAGATTCACAAAGGTCAATTTAAATTGGCATTGGCGGATTTACCCGGTAATCCTGATGTGCTAAATGATGAACCGCGGGAAACGGTAGAAGCCGTGCTGGCGTACTATGGCGACAAAAAGTCTCAATGGTTAAGTGATTTAACCCATATGGAAAAACCTTGGCGGGAAGCACGTATTGGGCTCCCTAATAATGAAAGGGGCCATCGTGAGATAACTCATTTCGCAATGGCAGAATATTACGAAAGTCTCGGCCCGGAGTACGCTGACTAATCATGGGTAAAAGAAAATCCAAAAGAGTACTGGCCCCTAAAAGTAAGCCTTTATCAAATAAGAATCCTCGGCAAACGTCGTCACTAGATAGTGATTTGAAAAAACCAGCCTGGCAATTTAACGAAATAGATTGGGCTGGGCCTTGGGGATGGCATCAGTTAGAGGGTAAAAAATGGCAAGAAATACTGACTAAGTTAGGTCATTTTGAGACAAGAACATGGGCCGATATCAAAAGCGATGGCAATCATCACGCCGTTGATATTCAAAACACGCCTAATCCAGAAGTGTTAAAGCGTCTTGCGGAAATACATCAAGATGACATTGACGAACTCTTTTCGCTACGTCTTTCCGGTAAAGAACGTCTTTGGGGTATTTTAGATAATCACATTCTAAAAATACTCTGGTGGGATGCAAACCACGATGTTTGGCCTTCAAAAAAGAAACATACTTAATATTTTGTAGGGTGGGTAAGTTCGTTTCGACGGAGTCTCTACTCGCTTGCCCACCATCCATTCGCTTGCCCACTAAACCCAAAAGGATAAGATAATGAACTTCCCATTTTACACCGAGGCCCCTCCAAAAAGCCCTCGCAAAGAACCTGTCGAATTACCCTCATCGCACAAAAAGACTCAAACGCGCCCTGAAGCCTATTTGCCCGATGCGGGCTTGGTTAAGGCGGTGAATGTCGCTTTATTATTGGGGCAACCGTTGTTATTAACCGGCGAGCCGGGAACGGGAAAAACGCAATTAGCCCATAGTCTCGCCTATCAACTGGGTTTAGGGGAATTGCTGAAATTTGAAACCAAATCAACCTCTATCGCCCGTGATTTATTTTATATCTACGATGCACTGGGACGATTTCATGATGCACAGGCTGCTCAATTGGGTGAAAAAGGAACACCAAAACAGAGTGTCGATTACTTAACTTACAATGCTTTGGGTGAAGCGATTATACGCACAAATCCGCTTGAAACAGTGCAAAATTATTTACCCGATAGTTTTGAACACACTGAACCCCGTCGTTCGGTGGTGTTGATAGATGAAATTGATAAAGCGCCGCGTGATTTTCCGAATGATATTCTCAACGAAATCGAGAATCTCTATTTTCGTATTCCTGAATTGGGCAATGTGAAAATCGAAGCAACGGAACAGATGTCACCAATATTGGTGCTAACCAGTAATTCAGAAAAGTCATTACCCGAAGCGTTTTTGCGTCGTTGTATTTACTACAATATTCCTTTTCCAGATAAAACACGTTTGACGCAGATTATCGAAGCCCGTTTAGGCACGTTTAGCAGCAGTGATTTTCTTAACCAAGCCTTGGAAGTCTTTTTGCGATTGCGAGAAGGGCGCTTGCGTAAAAAACCTTCGACAGCCGAATTACTCAATTGGTTAATGGTTTTGCGTGAGATGTATCCAGAATCAGAGAATCCGATTGCCGCTCATCCTGAGAGTGTGTCAGATACGCTGAGTAGTTTGGTGAAAATGGCGGAAGATCAAGAAACAGCTCAACGAATTTTAAATTAATGTAGGGTGGGTAACGTGTTTTTGTTGCCGGCCCCATTTAATTTAAATTAATGTAGGGTGGGTTTTGTATTTTTGTTGCCGGCCCCATTTAAATGTAGGGGGCCGGTAAAGTGTTTTTGTTGCCCACCCTTTAAGTATAAAACCCTTGCATCAATCCGTTCACTCCCCTGATCCGCTGTACTAAGAGCGGGTATAAAAACAACCCATATAATATGACAACATTAAAGCGATGAACACAGACATCCTAACTAAAGAACTCATCAACTTCATAGAAAAATTACGCTTTGCCGGCTATAACATCGGCGAAACACAATACATTGCCGCCCAAGATTTGATCTTGATACTAGCCGCTCAAGGTAAACTGCCCACTGAACAGACTGAACTGCGACAGTTTTTAGCCCCCATACTGTGTCATTCGCCTAAAGAACAGGCAGAATTTGAAACGCATTTTAATCAATGGGTGAGGCAATTTCCTCAAACTAAAATCTTATTGAACCCTCAAACTAAAACATCGCCTAAAATTGAAAACACTCATGAAATTAAAAGCACTGCCAAAACTGAAAGCAACCCTTTAAGTGATCTTGAATCTGAATTACGCACTCTAAAAAAGGGCAATACCTTATGGAAATGGGCTTTTATTGCCTTCGTGATACTATTTCTTTCAAGTGTTTTTATTTATTGGTCAAATATAAGCGATTTATTTAAAAGTGATAAAATCGTACAGCCTATTGTACAACCAGATAGTGATGAAATCGCACAACCTATACAGCCAGACACTGGTGAAGTCGTCCAACCCAAATCCACGCTACCTTCAACAGAAACGGCTTCTGAAAAAAATTATCATACTGTACAGGCTGGAGAAACTTTATCTGGTATAGCTAAAAAATATGAACAAAATTATCAGGAAATAGCGGCTTGGAATAATATTGACAATCCGGATTCTATTTCTATAGGACAACGTTTATTAGTTTTTCCTCCTAATGAGAAGTCTTCACAAGATGAAATACAAGCTGTAAGTCCTTCTTTATTAGTTTCTCCTCCTAATGAGAAGTCTTCGTCAGAGGAAATACAAACCATAACGCCTTCTTTATGGGATAGATTAGCCTCATTGCAGCTATGGTTCACTTTGCTATCGCCGCTTTTTGTTTTATTGCTGTGGCAGTTATGGTGGCGGTATCGGGCGCAACTGTTCTTAGCAAGGCAAACCACAACAACGCTGCCTGATATAAGACAATTATTTCTTAAACCCACAGAGGATAAATTTTTTCAATCGAAGGGTTTGGCACGTACTGCACAACAGTTACGCCAACATATCTCTGTGCCGGCCAATGTGCTGGACATCACTGCCACCATTGAAAAAACCACCCAAGCGGGCGGTTGGTTTACACGAGTCACTGGTACGATTAAAACTCGTCCAGAATATTTAGCTTTGATAGATAGAACCACTTTCAATGATCATCAAACGCAATTAGTCAATTCACTGATTAATCAATTAGTTGCTGATGATGTCTCAGTCACACGCTATTATTTTGATACCGTGCCACGCCGTTGCTATCCAGAACAAAGTCAACAGGCACCGCTCACGCTGACAGAATTAGCACAACATTATCCCGAACATCGGTTGCTGGTTTTTTCTGATGGCAATGGACTCATCAATCCTATCACCTGTCAAGTGGTCAATTGGATTGAACAATTTTCGGTATGGTCACAGCGAGCATTGTTTACCTTAGAAACACCGGAACAATGGGGATACCGAGAGCAGCTATTAGATGGGGCCAATTTCCTGATTCTGCCAGCGAATGAGGCAGGATTCAAAGGACTGGTTGAACGCATTAACACTGGTACTTGGCAACCCTATCCCAGGCCATCCGATTCAGATTCCAATCCCTTTCCTGAATATATTCAAGAACGTCCCCGTCGTTGGCTAGAACACCATGCGCCGGATACACCCGTGCTGACCGCATTACTCAAACAAGTGCGAGATTATCTAGGAGATGAAGGCTATAATTGGTTCAGTGCCTGTGCGGTTTATCCAGAATTACGTTGGCAATTAACGCTTTATCTAGGCGAGAAACTGAAATCCTTGACTGAGGAACGCCTAGCGAAACTAGCGCGTTTACCTTGGTTTCGCTATGGGTATATGCCAGATTGGTTACGCGATCAATTGATAAAAGACTTGTCTTTGCAGCAAGAGCGTGAAATACGCACCGCATTGTACAACCGATTGTTGGAAACCTCAGAGAAACCATTATCCGATTTTGGTTTGGACATTGTGAAAACGCAACAAAACACCTTATATGCTTTAGCACAACGGCTATTGCCAAAGTGGGCAAAAAAAGCCCCTAAAAATAGTCCCTTACATGAACATGTCTTTATGACTTTCATGGGGGACAAATTAGCCGTTAAAATACCAAAAATATTGCGTCATTTATTTGCTCAATCACCTGAACCCACAGCACCACTTTCGGCTTTAAATAGGACTTTCATGGCAGATAAATTAGCCGTTAAGATACCCAAAATACTGCGTAATTTATTTGCTCAATCACCTGAATCCACAGCACCAAAAAAACTTTCTGCTTTAAATCCCCTAGACTATCTCCGTTTGTTATGGTGGGTTTTGGTTATGCCACAGCAGTTGATAGACTATCGGAAAAAATTTGGTGAAAAGGATGATAAGCGTGTAGGCAAGTGGCTGGTTAGTACCCTAGTGTGGTTGCCTTTGTTAATGCCTAGCTTGGCTTTGGGATTAGAATGGCTACCTCATTCAAATAATGCGTGGTTACCAGAGACTTATTTGTGGATTAGTGCTGGATTAGTAGGGTGTTTGTTATTGATGGGATGGTTGGGAGAATCGGATGCCGAGTGGGTGGGTGTCGTGGGGGACGTGGCGTTCGGCGTGGTGCTGCTCGTCGTGCCGTTCGTCGTGGCGTTCGTCGTGCCGTTCGGCGCGGCGATCTACGTGGCGATCGTCGTGGCGTTCGTTGTGGTGATCGTCGTGGGGGTCGGCGTGGGGGGCAGCGTGGTTGGCAGCCTAGCGATCAGCGTGGTTGGCATCGTGGCGATCGGCACGGCGATCGACGTAGCGGGCAACGTGGCGGGCATCGTGACGTTCTGCGTGGTGATCGGCGTGGCGTTATTAGTGAAAAAAAGTTTACAAACCGGCACCCCCTCTTGGTTCGCTCGCCTCTCTTTCCTACTGCTGATTGCTGCTCACCTCTTTTTGATTGTCTACTGCTTTTTGGGTGGCTGGCGGTTGTTTGTTTCAATAGAACAAGCGTAGGGCAGGTAGAATTTCCTTACATCCACCAAAACGGACTAAATAGAGAAATACAACAAATCTGAAAAAATCACAAGAAAGGGCGAACACGCAGGTTCGCCCCTACGAACGTCATGTAGGGGCGAACCTACGTGTTCGCCCTTGTTTTAAAAGGAGCATGATATGGTTCAAATGACAATGCAAGTTTCTGATAAGTTGGCAAAACAGATTCAGCCAATTGGCCCTTGGCTGCCGACGATTATAGAAATCAGTTTGATTGGCTTTAAAACATTAGCAACTATAACAGCAGCAGAAGTGATTTATTTTTTATCGACAAAGCCGTCTGCTCAAAATTTGCTTGAATATCACATTTCTGAACAATCACAACAGCGTTTGCAACGTTTGTTAGCACGGGGTGATGCGGGTATTTTATCTCAAACAGAGCAACTTGAATTAGATGAATTACAACAACTTGAGCATCTTATCATCATGCTCAAAGCGCAAGTGGCTAAAACATTAGGAAACTCATAAATCCTCTGATATATCCATTCATTTACCTTGATATTATTATGTTCAAAAGATTCAAACGCAACGACAATTTTTATTTATTGGGTTATCATATTCAAGAAAAAAGAGATACTGTGCTAATTCAACTCCAAGCAATTGCAAAATAAATTTTGCACTCCAAGCGAAAGCAAAATAAATTAATTGCAAAATAAATTTTGCACTCCAAGCGAAAGCAAAATAAATTCTCGTTCAAAAAGATCGCGTTTATTTATTCAGAAATCGGGCCTCTTTATTACGACAAAATCCCTTCATTTACGAAACTTTTTATGCGATTAAAAATAAACCCACTCCCATTCTGCAAAAAGGTGAAAAATGGAAAACTTCCTTAACGAAGACAAAGTAACCCCAACCCATCTATTACAATTATTTAAAAATGCGATGATGAAAGCTTCTCTTGATGAAGAGAATGATATCCGAGTCACAACCGTGCCCGGTAGTTTATTTTTGTTCCAAGTGTTATCAGAGCAGAAAATGCTCAAATATGTGGGTATGTTTGGATTTAAGAAGCGTGCGAATACGTCCAAAAAGTGGGTTCTTTTGAACCAATTAAACTCTGAGGTTATCTTGTCACGTTTTTCTATGCCCAGAGAAGATGTGCTATTATCTGAATATTTTCTACCTTATGAAGAAGGCATTTCTTCCTATCAGGTTATAAACTGCCTCAGATTATTTGAACGGGTGACAACGGGGGCGATTAGACAATTTGATGGCTCTGATTTGTTGGAATAAATTCAAATTTTAGGGTTCCCATGGGCCGTTGTTCCCACCTGCCCCGGCGTGCGGAAACAAAATTTTGGCGAACACGCAGGTTCGCCTTTACGGGCATAATGTAGGGGCGAACCTTTGTTATCGCCCTACCCGATCATCCGTTATAACGAGACAATGAATTATGATTAAACAGATAGAAGTCAAAAACTTTAAAACTTTCAGTTATCAAAAAATTGATCTTGGATCATTTAATGTTTTAATTGGGGCTAATGCTTCTGGTAAATCTAATTTTTTGCAGATATTTAAATTTATCAGTGATATAGCACATCATGGTTTGAATAACGCTATTTCTATGCAAGGCGGTTTGAAATATTTAAGGCATACCAACATCGCGAATCAAGAAAATTTAATGTTAAAAATAGTCATTGACTCAAACCACCCTTTAAGTTATGAATTTTCTCTTGAGTTCGATGAAACGGGATTTAAAATTGTGCGAGATAAACTGGCTTATGCGCCCAACATTGAAGGTAGCGTAGGTGAGTTTATGAGGAATCATATCAACGGTGAGCTTAAAACCACAAATACATTGGGTGAGTTAATGCCCGATATTTTTAAAAACAAACACTTACTGGGTACATTAAAGCCTAATAAGCTATTGCTTGAACAACCGCTTTTTAAGCTCATCATGGCAGAAATGAATGAGAATGATATTTTTAATACGCTTTCTATTTATGATTTTGATCCAAAACAACCCAAAAAAGCGGCACCGATTGCCGGAAAAATCGAATTGGAAGAGGATACCAGTAATTTAGCGATTGTTCTCAAAAACATTTTAGTCGATAAAGACAAAAGAAGACAATTTTTTAATTTATTGACTTATCTTTTGCCTTTTGTGGAAGATGTGCGAATCGAAGAATTTACGGAAAAACATTTAATTCTCAGCTTAAAAGAGAATCACTCTAATCTCTATTTACCAGCCACTTTTCTGTCTGAAGGCACTATCAATATCATTTCCCTTATTGTCGCGCTGTACTTTGATGAAAAACCCTTGTTTTTGATGGAGGAACCCGAAAAAAATATTTATCCCTGTCATTTCTCAAAAATTGTCGCTATGCTCAAAGAAGTCTCTGATGAGAAACAAATTATTGTCACAACACATCATTCTGAAATCGTCAAGTATACCGCTTACGAAAATATTTTGTTCATCTTGCGAGATAAAGAAGGGGCCTCGAAAATTATTCGGCCTTATGAAAAAGAAGAAGTAAAACTCTTTTTGCAAAGTGATGGCATTAGCATTGAGGATTTATACCTAGACGATTTATTAGGAATTTGAATCATGCAAGACAGACTCTTCATTTTTGTGGAAGGTGATGATGATGAATTGTTTTTTAGCAGGGTTGTTAAACCTATTCTCAAAACAAATTGCATTATTATCAAATATGCACAAAAGCGAAAAATTGCGGATTATGCCCTTA
>Ga0180298_1000017_pt1 | contig 29366 bp, 22 predicted proteins | sample GuaBasSediGuay13_FD_121800 | JGI IMG/M metagenome (GOLD analysis project Ga0180298, IMG submission 121800) | Subseafloor sediment microbial communities from Guaymas Basin, Gulf of California, Mexico - Guay13, Core 4488-10 , 4-6 cm | ecosystem: Environmental > Aquatic > Marine > Hydrothermal...
GCCTAAAATACCATAACCGGTAGACTCAATTCGCCATTGGGCAAAACGGATGAATTTGACATAATCATCTTGCAACCATTTGGGATTTCTTTCATTCAAAGGTTTTCCATCTACTTCAAAATAATTGGCTATTTTGGCATCAAGGTTATTGTCGTTCATCCCCCTTAACAAATGGGTAATCCAGTCACCCTTATTCAATGAATGCCCTGAATAAGGCGGATTGCCTATAATCACCATGACTGGTGAATCTTGTTTGACTTCGCTTGCTGCCCGCCCTTCATTAACTAACCATTCGGCAAAAGGCAAAGTCGGTGTACTGCCTTTATCATGGGTATTTTCCAAACTGTTGGTTAAAAATATCTGCAACCGTTCATCCGAATCAAATTCATATCCCATTTCCTGCAACTGCAAACCCAGTTTCATGTGCGCGACGGTATAAGGGGCCATTAATAATTCAAATCCATGCACACGCGGTAACAAATGCTCGGCAACATAAGCTGACCACATTCCCTTAGTTTTCATAAACTTGCCAAAAATATGATTAAATACAGTATACAAAAAGGTTCCGGTTCCCACGGCAGGATCCAATATTTGCACCTTATGCAGCCCAGATTCTAAGCGACTGCTATCGGCCAAGCCATCACGCAATTTAAACCGTTGTTTCAATAACCCATCCACTGAGCGTACAATATACGATACCACTGGCTCCGGCGTATAATACACACCGCGCATTTCCCGCAGTTTGGGATCATAATGCTTTAAAAACGTCTCATAAAAATGCACGACAGGATCGGTTTGGCGAGTACGCTTGCCAAAATCGGTTAAAATGGCCGGGATATCGGTATGATTTAATATGGCTACTAAGTGTTCAACCGCCCACACTAAACGATCATCGATATCTATTCCGACGATTTGATTAAATAAACGCCGTAAAAACGGATTCGTCTTGGGCACATAATGCCCCGCATGAATGCGCGAAAACGGTTTTTCTAACGCGCTGCATTTCGCGGCAAATAAACCATAACAAGCTGTTTGCGCGTACATATCGGCAAATTGTTCTTGAGTCAGACTGTCCACTAAAATGGTGCGGAAACTGTCAAATTGATCGTGTAAAGGGCCTGTTTTTTCTAATTGATAAGCTGTCAAAACGGCTGAACGCATTGGAATGGCGATTTTCGCCATTCTTTCCGCCAGATCGAATGGATTTGTGAGGGTTATTGCTTGAGTCTGCACAAAAATCTCAATCAGGTTCTCAAATTCACGGAATGACTCATTGATAACTTGGAGCAGCCCAGACTGATCGACTGTTGCCAATCGCACAATGATTTTGGGTTGGCGTTCATGTTTCACAAACCAGCGAAATTCTAAATAATCTGTCAGAATCAAGTTATCCGAAAACGCTAAATAACGTTCCAGTTGCTCCGTTTTTAAGGCATTATCTAATGACAGCCCGATATCCTTCGCTTCGATATAACCTAATGGCATATTATCGGCTTGTGGATCAAGTATGACTAAATCCGGCGAACCACACTCAATACGTTTTGGCTCATTAATAACATTGATTGTTGACTGCAAAGCACTCAACACATTTTGCAAAGCCGCACGGTGACTATGTTCTTTGGCAACACCTGTGTTGAGATTGGTTTGAATTTGGTTTAGGTATTGATTAATTGGGTTAATCATAATATTCCTTTAAAAAAAAATAGCCTGTTGCGTCAAGTACATCACTTGTAGGGGCAAACCTGTGTGTTTGCCCTGTATTTAACCAAAATGGGAATGGCTATGTCATTATTTATACTTTGTGGTATCCTGCCAATTTTGAAATATTTTTAGACTGAACAGCGCATTCCCAAAAAAAGGGTCATTATCAATCTCAATCAAGCCGTCGCAAAATAAATTTGGAACGAAAATCGTCGCAAAATAAATTTGGAACGAAAGCCGAAAGCAAAATAAATTTGGAACGAAAGCCGAAATCAGTTATCGTGTTTCATGCCAGCAATTTACATTTTGGCCCTGAAGTGGGTGTGAGTCGTACTCTCAAGCGCGATGCGCTAGTTGTTGAAAATTGGATATCTGAAATCAAAACAATGGCGCATGATTTGCGTTTTTCAAAACCGGATGACAAATCTCACGCTATCACGTATCATGCCTTTGCTACGCAACTTGAAAATCGCTTAAAACCAAATTCAATCAGTGCGGTGTTGACATCTCCCCCTTATCCTAATGAAAAGGATTATACACGTACAACTCGATTAGAATCCGTTTTACTTGGGTTTATCAATGATAAGGCGGATTTGCGACGCTTGAAACAAGGATTATTGCGTTCCAATACGAGGAATATAACTACAAGGATTAGTTATAATAAAGGATTAGATTGTGCCAAGCTTCATGTCATTGGGTTTCAGCAATAAATAAATGAGATTGAGACTGAGCATCAAATACCCGGTGTTTATCCTTTGTTATAACTAATCCTTGTCGTTATTATTGTAACTAATCCTTGTAGTTATATTATAAGCAACACAGTCTGTATCTTTAACAACTAAGTCAAATACTGAAAATCATTATGAACTTACTGAATTTACTACTATTATCATCTCTATTGACGATTGCTTTACTGTATTGGAAAGGATCGCAACGTTACGCTGGTTGGCTTGGTGTCATGGCTTATGCTATCCAATTGGGTATATTGGTAGCCTTATGGGATCAAATGCCCATAGAAGCGTCTTTCTCATTTACTGTACTGGATAATGCCTTGTTCTGGGAAATGACGGGTTTAGGTTGGTTTTTTGCCATCATCACGGTGGGGGCAGCCTTATTTTCATCTTGGTTTACGGCAGGAGAATGGGGCGCAAAACAAAAAGACATGCGTTTACAGCATGTCGCGTTAGCTATTAATGTTTCGGCTATGCTGATTTTGTTGTCTAGCGGCGATTTTCTCAGTCTCTTTATTGGTTGGGAATTAGTCAGTTGGGCAAGTTACCTGATTATGACACACCCTGGCGGTAAAGCGGCCGATGCGGCTTTCCGTTATCTCATTTATGCAATGAGCGGTGCGATGGCGATTCTAACGGGCATTGTTCTCATTTATGTTCAAGTGGGCTCTTTAGACTATACGGCCTTTTGGAATGCGATACCAAACTTGTCTACTTCGGTATTATGGGCATTGGTTTTACTGCTCGGTGGTGGCTTTTTAGTTAAAATGGCTATCATGCCTTTTCATCTCTGGCAAGCTGATGCTTATGCTGAAACGCCGGGCGCTAATGCGGCCTTTGTCAGTGCTATCGCGGCCCGTATGGGATTGTTTGCTTTAGCTTTAATCTTATTAAAACCGGTTGGCATAGAACGTCTTGTCGATATGGCGATTCCTTTTACCTTCTTAGACGCACGTAGTCTCCTGATTTGGTTGGCCGCTTTGACTTCTATTATTCCAACCTATATCGCTTTGCAACAAAGCGATGCGCGTTTATTGTTAGCTTGGCACGGTGTTGGGCAAGGAGGATTAATGTTGCTGGGGATTCTGATTGCGACACCGATGGGGGTTGCTGGTGGTTTAATGCACGTTTTTAATTATGCCACTTACCAAGCGGCTTTATTTCTCGCCGTGACTGCGGTGCTGTATCGCACCGGTACGACTGATTTAGATCGTTTAGGTGGATTGATTGTACGCATGCCGCTGACTTATGTTGCTCTACTCATGGGTATCATTGGTTTAGCGGGCTTACCTCCAATGAATGGTTTTGTTTCTAAATGGCTGATATATAAAGCATTATTAGAGGCTGAAATGCCATTACTATTGGTTGCTGTTTCCATCAGCACTTTAGGCACTATCCTGAGTGTGTACAAACTGATTCATAACATTTTCTTAGGCCAATTGCGTAAAGAGCATTATGAGATAAAGGAAGCGCCTTGGACGATGACAGTACCTATGTTAGCCCTAGCGAGTATTGGATTCATCACCGGAGCCATGCCGGGTTTGGCCTTAGATTTAGTAGACAAAGCGCAAGTTGCTTTAGGTTACGCGGCACTACCTCACCATATCGGCGGAATCATTTGGAAAAATGGTGGCCTCAATATGCTTTTAGTTACCGGCATTTTCTTTTATGGCGTTGGCATTGGCGCGATCATCTATTTTCTGGGTAATCGACGTTTTATTACCCATCAATGGGATAATTACGCTGGCGGCCACTTTCTATCGGCTGATATCCCCTATAACTACACCCATAATTTTTATCCGGGTGTCATGCGCGTGATAGGCCCTTGGTTTAGGGGTAGTATTGTCCATTTGGAACAGGGCTTGACGAACTTAACGCAAGTTTTAGCTGGAGCCTTTCATAGCTTTTACCGTGTCAGTTATACACCGCTTTATATGTTAGTGGTAACGGTGTTGGCTTTGGCTTGGATGGTGTAATGATTTTCAAAAGGGCGAACACGTAGGTTCGCCCATTATTATTATGAAAATCTATAGGAGAATTTTTATGAATTTCGTTCCCCAAACACATAAAATGAGTGTCTCAGAATGGCATAAAATGGGAAAGTACAGTATTTTTCCACCAGACGCACGGATGGAACTGATTGAAGGAGAAATGATCGATATGGCACCGATAGGCCCATCACATGCCGGTTGTGTTAGAAATTTGATTGAATTGTTTTCAATTCAAAAAGGAAAAGCTGCGCTCCTTGATGTACAAAATCCTATACAACTTGGCAATGCTTCTGAACCGGAGCCTGATTTAGTCTTATTACGCCCTGCTTCCCATTTTTATCGAGAAAGACATCCGACAGTGGAAGATATATTTCTATTGATAGAAGTGGCCGATACTACATTACAACATGATCGTAATAAAAAAATGCCCCTTTATGCGAAAGAAGGCATTATTGAATGTTGGTTAGTCGATTTGAACGAGTTCCAGGTTGAAGTCTATCTCAATCCGACGGCAAACGGTTATACTCATAAACAGATTTTTGAGTCTGGACAATCCCTGATACCGTCACAATTGCCGCATATCAAAATACCTGTTTCTGAGCTTTTATATCCTTAAAGTGATAGCGTTTCAGAAAAATAAATAATTGGTTTTATAGAGATGGTGGGCAAGCGGGTGGTAAAATTCAGGGATAATATAATTGATTCAATGGCACCCGCTTACCCACCCTACGACGAATGAACTCCGGTAACGCTTTCAATCCGAAAATGAAGCCAATAAAAAATCCGTTCTTTCCGTTAATCCGTTGTACTATCAGTGTTAAATATTCAAAATGCTTTTATCGACTTTTATTGCTCAAAGATTACGGGAATCGCGTATGGTAGCGCTTTTGTTGATGTTCATTGGGCTCTTTTGGGGATTTTTGTTTTGTTTAACTGCCATCGGGGGCATGAGTCTGAATCAACAAGAAGCCGTATACCGTGCCCAAACATTAGCGGAAGGAGAAAATAGGGTTATTGAAATTGAAACCTATTTAGTTGAGCCTGTCAATGAGGGAAAACTGATTCATCTGACTGGTGAGGTGAGGGTTAATGAGATACTCAAAGATACGCTATTTGACATCACGGCTGTCAATGTGCTCGCATTTCGGCGGGTGGTGAAAATGTACCAGTGGACTGAAAAAGTCTCTAAAAAACAAGATGATACACTCGATTATCGTTATGATAAAATCTGGTTAGAACAGTTGATTGATTCTAGCCTCTTTGAATTGTCACAAGAACATCATAATCCTGCTGCTATGCTGATAACGGGACAAGTTACCCGCGCTAAACAAGTTAAATTGGGTGAGTTTATTTTACCTCACAACCTGATCGACAAAATGACGCCGTCTCAATGGCTACCCATGACAGCTTTATCATTTTGGCAGGTGCCCGAAAATTTGGCCTCTCGATTAGGTGAACAAAAAATACAGTTTTATGATGGCCATTATTATATTGGCCACGATTCCAGTTTGCCTCAAATAGGTGATTTGCAAATCCAATTTGAAATGATTCAGCCAGAAACGATCAGTGTTGTCGCGAAACAAGTCAATTCCAGTTTGATGCCTTATCAGACTCAAACGGCTGGTGAAATTGAATTGTTTATTGAATTGTTTGAGTTGGGTACGCTGAGTGCTGAGCAAATGTTTTACAATGCCAAAAAACAGAACTTTCTTGATATCTTATCAGAAAGCTTTGGCCGATTTTTAATAATGGGCTTAGGGTTTTATATCTTATTTATTGCCTTGTGGTTATCAAAAAACACGCTACCGATTTTGGGTAATCCTGACAATTTAAAAGGTTGGTTAATTTCAGTGGTGTTAGCTGCCATCGTGAGTCTGATTATTATTGCTTTGGCTTGGATAGATTACAGCCCTTTGATAGGTAGAACGCTGCTTGTGATTGCAGTGTGTCTGCTCTATTTTTTTAAATTTGCGCGTAAATCAAAACAAGCTACTTTGATTTATGAAGAAAACGTGCCTAGAAAATATTATAAGTACTGAAGCATAAATTTTCAGGTATTTTAATAGAAGCAACCAGAAGAGGGGCAACCACAAGGGATTGCCCCTACGGGATGTTTGTAGGGGCAATCCCTTGTGGTTGCCCTTGGTTGTTAAATACCTGTTTATTTGTGCTTCAGTACTTAATCAAAATAAATTTTGAACGGAAATCAAATCTTGAACTCCAAAATCAAGATATAGCGTTTCTGGATTGAATGAAGTACAAATTATTTGACTGAAAAGCGGCCTTCTGGGAATGCATGTTATTTTGCGGCCTTCTGGGAATGCATGTTATTTTGCTGCCTTCTGGGAATGCATGTTATTTTGCGCTTCAATTTTCTTGAGATCACCTTATTCAATCGGGAAACGCTATAAATCTTGAACTCCAATAGATATTGAACGGAAATCAAATTTTGAACTCTAAACATAACTGAAAGGTGTCATTATGATCTTTAATTCAAAATCATCACCCCGTCATCAGGCTTCGCGCCGCCAGTTTTTACGCACGGTGGCGCTTTTTTTTGGCATCATGGCTACCTCATTAGCGACTTTTTTTCCAGTGATTGCGAAATGGGTACCGGCCAGATTACGTCCACCGGGTGCTATAGAGGAAGAGGACTATTTAGCTTCCTGTATAAAATGTGGGCAATGTGTGCAAGTTTGCCCTGTTGAAGCTATCCGTTTAGCGGATATAGATGAAGGGATGGGTATCGGTGTGCCCTATATTGAAGCGCGCGATCAAGCCTGTGATTTTTCGTGTGATGCACTACAGTGTATCTTGGCTTGTCCAACCGGTTCCTTAAGTCACAACTTGACTAAAAAGGAAGAAGTGCGTATGGGATTGGCGCGTGTCGCCAGGCCAGAAGCGTGTTTAGCACAATTTGGATTAGGATTTAAAGGACAAGCTCGTGGGCCTCTTTTTCCAGGCCTATTGCGCTATGAAGACGTTGATCGTTGGAAACCGGGTTTAGTCAGAGAGCATCCTTATGATGTCGAATTATGTGATCTGTGTGTACGTGAATGCCCTATTGAAAATGCCATTTCTTTGCAAGCTGTTGATAACGCAGGAAAAGGTAAATTACCGGTTATCCATGAAGCTTGTGTTGGCTGCGGCGTTTGTGAAATGATTTGTCCAGTCGAACCGACTGTGATTGTGATTGATGAGAGAAAAACTTGGGAGGATAGAGCATGAAAGGCAATTTTGAAGCATTGGCTGTGATGTTTGGCAAGGCACCGCAAAAGCCTAAACCGAGTGAGATAAAGGAAGCTGCCCAAGTCATTCATAAACAGAAAAAGGCAAAATCCATCTCTAAGGAAGAGATTGCGAAAATCAGGCAAGAATTGGTAGATGTGAAACGGGGGCATCATTCCAAAAAATGGCGGAATCGCCGCTGGGCATTCTTGATAACGATTAATCTGCTGTTCACCTTCTCCTTTTGGGTTGATATTCAATTGTTTGAAGGCTCAATGATTGCTTCGCGTGTACTTGGTTTTCACATGGCCGATATCTATTCAGCCTTACAAGTTGCCCTCGCTTATCAATTCATGTTTATCAATCTAGTGATTGGTACCGTGACAGTGGCCTTCATATGGATAGTGCTAGGCGGCCGCAGTTTTTGTTCTTGGGTTTGTCCCTACCATTTTCTGGCAGAATGGGCGGAAAAAATACATCTCAAATTGGCTGCAAAAAAATGGGTAAGCGATCATCCCTTTCATAGGGGAGTGCGTACTATTTTTTGGATCGTCTTTACGCTACTCGCCTTTATTTTAGGTTACAGTCTGTTTAATACGCTCAATCCAGTCGGCATTGTCAGCCGCGCCCTGATTTATGGCTCCAGTTTAGCGATGTTTTGGGTCGTGCTACTGTTACTATTTGAAATCTTTTATTCACGCCGCGCTTGGTGTCGCTACGTCTGTCCGATGGGATTAACTTATGGGATAACGGGCGCATTTTCGCCCCTACAAATCTCCTACAATTTACCCAATTGCCAACACGAAGGGGCATGTCGCACCGTATGTGAAGTACCGCACGTTTTAGAATGTGTCAAAAAAGGGCGCGCCAAGGATAGCCAAATTAATATTGGTACCGATTGTACCTTATGCGGAGCATGCGTTGATGTTTGTCCAACTGATTCTCTACGCTTTAAAATTTCAATGATCAGTGAATAGAGCAAGAAAGCTATTTTTATTCCCAATATCCGTAAGGTGGGTAAGCGGGCGACAATAAACTCAATAATAAACCCAGATTTCACCGCCCGCTTGCCCACCATCACTCAGCATGAATCATGAAATTAAATGGTGGGCAACAAAAAGCCGTTACCCACCTACATTGATTGATGGGCAACATATTGATAATTAAATGGTGGGCAACATATTGATAATTAAATGGTGGGCAACAAAAAGCCGTTACCCACCCTACATTGATCGATGGGCAACATATTGATAATTAAATGGTGGGCAACAAAAACACGTTACCCACCCTACATTGAACGATGGGCAACATATTGATAATTAAATGGTGGGCAACAAAAAGCCGTTACCCACCCTACATTGATCGATGGGCAACATATTGATAATTAAATGGTGGGCAACATATTGATAAATGGTGGGCAACAAAAAGCCGTTACCCACCCTACATTGATTGATTGATGGGCAACATATTGATAATTAAATGGTGGGCAACAAAAACACGTTACCCACCCTACATTGATTGATGGGCAACATATTGATAATTAAATGGTGGGCAACAAAAAGCCGTTACCCACCCTACATTGATCGATGGGCAACATATTGATAAATGGTGGGCAACAAAAAGCCGTTACACACCATTTAGCGTAGCCCACCTTCGGTTCACTTAAGAAGTCAAATTAAGAAATGTATTTTAATTTGACAAATTTGATCTTGACATGAGGAATGAAACTAATGATAACCAGCAAAAAATTAATGCTGAGCTTAATAATCGCGGTAGAGGCCATTGCTTCACCCTTGTCGTTTGCCACATCGCACTGCCAAATCATTTACGATGCTGGCAGTAGCGGCAGCCGTCTGTATGTCTATCAGCAACAAGGGGAGGATTGGATCGCACATCCAGGGCCAAAGGTTGCCGCGTTAGCGGATCCCGTGCGAGAAATCCGTGGGAAGACTTGGGATGATCTCAATGCTGTGCTGAATGAGGTGGTGGGTGCGTTAGAACTCATTAAACAAGATGGGCCGCTTGATAGTAAAGGCAAACCGGAGTGGCCTGCATTTGACTGGTCAACTGACTGCGAGCTTGATTCAGTGCAGGTACTGGCGACAGCTGGTATGCGAATCGCGGAGCAGAGTGAGCGCAAAAGAAGTGCTAAGCTATGGCGGAAACTGAAAAGGAAGCTTAGAAAAAAGGTGGGTAAAGTCGTGAGAATAGACACTCGCACCCTCACCGGTTATGAAGAGGGGCTATATGCTTGGATATCGGTTAGACAAACTCAACCCAACAATCACTTCGGTATTGTGGAAATGGGCGGTGCCTCCTCGCAGGTGACTTTTCCTTGTCCTGATTGCGATGCTGCCCAGACAATTATCGTGAATGGCAAACCTGTTCCGATTTATAGCTATTCCTTCTTAGGGTTGGGGCAGGATGAGGCACCTAAAACCTTGGGGATGACAGCCTCATGTGCTTATGGTGTGGGGCTTGATAACGCAGATTGGAGAGTGCGTCACTGTGCTGCGAATATCCATATCAAATATGACCAGGGTATCTTCGACCCCTATAACGTCGGTCTCAAGGGCTATGGAAGCTATAATGATATTCCGACTGAGAAAGCGGATGTCGACTTGTGGGTGTTGACTGGTGCCTTTCAATATATGAATCAGGATGATCTCAATAACTGCTGTCTGTCAAAAGGGGATTGTTTTCAAGAAGAAACCGCCTGTTTTCGCGCCGTGTATCTGCCGAAATATCTCAAAGTCTTGAATGTTTGCTCATCTCAAAAAGCGGATGCCAGTTGGACTTATGGTGCAGCCGTTTGTTCGGCCACCGATTGCTTGCGTGACAGCGGAACGCTACAATGTCGTTGGTCTGACAAGGGATGCTTGAAAAAGCGATAAGTACCTGATTATAGTAGAAATTCGATGTTTTTAATCTATCGGATTTCCATCCGTTGCCCTGTAAAAAGGGATTGGTTCAAAAACCAATCCCAACTCCTGTGGAATTGAATGGACAGGGCATTTTTGATTTGAATTGGAGTTCAAATTTAGATGGCAATTAATTATTTATTTGCACGAAAATCAGGCATTCGCAAAATAATTTGTTCACTAAAATCGGGTCATTATTTATCTTGATGACCCTTTTTTTAGAAATGCGCCCCAAGAATAAAGATAGCCTGTTCTGTTCTCTTTCTTTTATAAGGATAATTTAAGCATGAGTACATATCAAGTTAATCAAATAGCCGATTGGTTTTTAGCCTCTATAGATAGAGAGGCAGGTGATACCTGGGGTGTTAAATTTCAGGTATTTTTGCTACTTTTTTTTCACCCCAGATTTGTAGGGTGGGATCGCTTAGCGACAATAAACTCAATAATAAACCCAGATTTCATCGCCCGCTTGCCCACCATCACTCCAATCGCACCTTCGCGAAAATAAATTTTGCAACGAAATTAAATGGTGGGCAACATATTGATAATTAAATGGTGGGCAACAAAAACACGTTACCCACCCTACATTGATCGATGGGCAACATATTGATAATTAAATGGTGGGCAACATATTGATAATTAAATGGTGGGCAACATATTGATAATTAAATGGTGGGCAACAAAAACACGTTACCCACCCTACATTGATCGATGGGCAACATATTGATAATTAAATGGTGGGCAACAAAAACACGAACCCACCCTACAAATAACTGAAAAGCAAGAGACTAGAAATGATGTAAGGCTTCTAAGTTTTGTTGTGCCGAAGGATGCCCCAGTGCTGCCGCTTTAGCAAACCACTTTTTGGCAAGGCGTACATCTTTTTTAACACCTTCACCTTTTAAGTACATTAATCCAAGGGTATTTTGTGCCTCATTGTCTCCCTGGCTTGCGGCTTTGCGAATCCATTTTGATGCCTGAGTTAACAATTCTGGTGAATGAGGTTGAATGGCTTTTTGGGGAGAAGAACTCACTGGGGAAACAATTATAAGCCCTGTTCTCATTTCGATACCCTGTATATCAATATTTGAAAAGACTTTAGGATTATCCTGTTCTTCAAGAAACGTTTGAAATGCTTTGACAAAGGGTTCATTGATATCGAGCAAAACTAATTTTGAAATGTTCAAAAATTCGTCCTGATTTAATACTGCACGAATCTTGTCGAAAATGAATCTTAAAGCGTCCATTTTTTTCTCCCCTGGTAACCAGTGTGCAGAAAGCACGACATCCCATTCCCAAGGAAAATCTTCTCGTTTCAATAGAGCAAATAATTTAAAGGGCCCTTTTTCTTGAGTAATTATCTGCGCTATCGTCGCGTACTTTTCTAATAGTGTGTTGTCTTCGTTCATAAGCGTGTTAAATAATGAACTTTAACTAGTGCAGGAGAGCGAAAATCCCAAGACCACCCAGCCAACCAGCCAACAGCTTTTCACGCCAAAGATTTTGCGCGCAAAATCTTTGGCGTGAACCGAAGGTCAGCGAAGCTAAAGCAGTTGTCTAAAAGCTCAAGTCACCTAAAGGTGACTAACCAGCTCCCAATTTTTGCTAAAACGGCACGCTTTAAATGGATTTTGACTGAAAAAAAAGCGCAAATGATAACTTTTAACAGTAACGTTTTTTGACAGAAATGATGCTAACAATAATAATTGTGGGGATGTTGGCTGGGTGGTCTGATCATTTCCGCTTTCATTCCAATCGGGCTTCTTTTTTCGTTCCAAATTTATTTTGCTTGCTTGGATAGACGCACAGCAGTGCGTCGAGACGAACGCCACATTCTACGGTATGACTTGAATCCGCCCATCTTTTGCCGCGCCAGTACTGTCATCCACTATACCGTTTTCTTTGATATAGACGATGATTTCATTGCGATAAACGAGGCCGCTGTCATTTTTGGGTAGGGAAGCTATATCAAAACCGATAATCTCATCCGGTAACCCGGCTCCCACTTTTTGCCCATGCCAACCTTCGGCACCCCGTAAGGCGATGTAGTCACTGAAAGCCACGTTAAAGGTTTTATCCAAGACACTGTCAATGGGTTCACCCTTTAATGTGATGTCTTGTGCAATAGTGGTTGTGGCATCACTGTTTAACTTGATAGTGTAGCGCAGTTCTTTAGAAAAATGCAGGAAGCCACGCGAGATAAAGCCGCTTAAATTCACTGCACCCTCACCTTCTAATTCTTCTGGGCGAACTATGCGTTGCGCGTTACTCATCACCATGTCTTTTATCTGCTGCCCCGTCATGGGTGTCACGATGATCATGTCGGCATAAGGCATGACACTATACCAATCATTAAAGGTGATATCGGAATTGGGTTCGACACCGCCATTAACACCTGTCGCATTGAAGGCGGCGATATCCACTTGCTGATTTTGACCGTCTTTTTCAGGAAAATTGACGCTTCGCGCAACAATGGCATCATTCATGAAATTGGCCATGACGGTTTCACCAACATAACGATCAGCAATGTTTGGTGCTGTGGTGATGTTTTCTGAACTCCCCGCGCTGCCAATGACTTCCTGCAATTTATGATCTAACTTGGCATACAGCGGCTGCATGACTTCCTGCTCGAAGTTCAGATCGAGATCGTCATCATGTTCATAATTGTCGTAGTCAGGATCATCCGGCCCAACGCGATCATCTCGCTTTTTCAATGGAATCAAACGGGCAGTTAGGTGGGAACGTAGGCCGTCTTTTGTTTGCCACAGTGAGAAAACGGCTTCACCTAAATGACTCCCTTTGGCACCGGCCTCAAGAATAGGCACCGATTTCTCTACCACGTTCAAACCTTCTGTATTGATTGGTAGATGCAAATGGCCACCAATGATCACAATGGGTGTATTCGTCATTTTAGCTGCCGCTTCTGCGATTTGTACATCACCAACATCAAGTTCATGCCGAACTTGTGTGTAATTTTCTCCGTTGTAACCGACATGAGTCAGAAGGATGATCACATCTGAGAGTTGCTCAACATAAAATAGAGTATTTTCCAAGGTTTGTAATAGATCACCAGCATCCAGTTCTGGATCTTCCTTGGTTTTGATAAGCGTTTCGTGCTGCGTTGTCAAGCCAATAATACCAATTCGCAAGCCGTTTGCTACTCCAATGAGAGCGGGATAATAATGCTCTGGTGTTAAATGTTTAGAACCGAACAAATTGGCTGATAAAACGGGGAATTGGGCATCCTGTCCAATTGCTTTGGCGAGCAAAGCGGTTCCCTTGTCTAGCTCGTGATTTCCAATAACCGAGGCATCTAGGCCGGCGGCAGAGTATGCCGTGTAAGCGGCACTGGTTTGAAAGCTATCCGCATCAAAGCCTAACAACTCATCGAAGGGGTTGCCAATATGATCATCACCGCCCGACATAAATAACACTATTTCGTTAACAGCGGCATTTTGTCTCGCCTCATTGACAATCTTCACCATTTGAGAAAAGCGGTGCGTATCGCCTTTCTTGCTATGCACTGATCTTAACTCATGATGCAGATCATTAAAGTGGAAGATACGCAGGGTGATTTCTTCATCCTGTTTCAGCGTGGCTTTAGGGGGAATAACGCCTTCGGCCATTTGAAAATCATAATATTGGTTGAGGGATAAATGAGGAAAATCGCCTTCAAACAGATAAAGCGATTCAAAACCGCCTTTGGGATTGGGTGTGCCCGATTTCAGGGTGACAACCGTTTCAGTGTTTATGAGTTCGTGGAAAAGATATTGCCAATAAAACCCTTCCAGAGTAGCCGGAGAAAAGCCAAGCCCTGTAACGACTTTAATGCCGTCATCGAATGCGAGCGGTACGACGAGTTCAAGCTTCTCATCAAATGTCGCGCAGGAACCTGGGGCCCAATGACAGGTGCTGATCTCAGAACCCGCTAATCCAAAGTACAAATTCTGATCATCTGAATTTGTTGGCGCGGCCAGTTCCAATTCGAGACTGAGTTGCAATCCCTCAATGGTGGCACAGGGTATCGTGATGTTCCCAGTCGTGATATCAAGCGTTGGGGTGGGACATAACTGTGCCTTTGCAACGCCAATAGACAAGAGCATGGCCGTTGCGATGGCAATAAAATAATGGCGTATTTTCATACACTATCCTCTGTTTTATAAAAAGACTTTATAATGGGGCAACCACAAGGGATTGGCCCTACATGGCGTGATTTATAATGGGGCAACCACAAGGGATTGCCCCTACATAGCGTAATCTAGGCGCAATCCCAAGGGTTGCCCCTTTAAAGTCAACACTATATATAATAGAAGATTTTTCATGAGAGTAAAATGATAATTATTTTTTCAACACAGAGATCACAGAGGGCCACAGAGAACCACAGAGAATAAGTCTATGATTTTTAATGATATTATGATACAAAATGCTTTATAAATGTATGTGTTTTTTACCTAGAATTTAAAAACTGATAGGTGGTAAGATTTATTATATGCAAATAATCGCAGATGAAAATATCCCTTATGTCCGTGAGGCCTTTGCGCATTTGGGCGAAGTGCGTATTGTTATTGGGCGGCATTTAAAACGCCAAGATTTGAAACTGGCCGAAATCGTATTAGTACGCTCCGTCACGCAAGTCAATGAAAATTTATTAGCTGACACTGCGGTGCGCTTTGTTGGCACGGCAACGATTGGTTTAGATCATATTGATTTAGCGTATTTACAAACCCAAAACATCGGTTTTGCCAGTGCACAGGGCAGTAGTGCCATTGCCGTCGCTGAGTATGTCATCAGTGCATTACTGATAACCGCAGAACGTCAAGGTTTTGAATTGACTGATAAAACGGTGGGCATTATTGGGTGTGGCAATGTGGGTTCTCAGGTATTCAATCAATTGAATGCTTTAGGCGTGAACTGTCTGCGCCATGATCCCCCCCTACAAGAAAAAGGGCTTAGAGATTATGTTGATTTGGATAGCGTCTTGTCAGCGGATATTGTCACCTTGCATGTGCCGCTTTCCAAAACCGGCCCTTATCCCACTTATCATTTAGTCAATAACGATTTTCTAGCCCAGTTACGAGATGATGTGATTTTGATCAATACATCACGCGGCGCGGTGGTAGATGAAATGGCTTTATTAGAGACGCTGGCAGATCGGCCCGATATGACGGTGATTTTAGACGTGTGGCATAACGAACCTGATATCAATCCTTTATTATTAAAACGTACCGCATTAGGCACGCCCCATATTGCCGGTTATAGTTTTGATGCCAAAGTGCGTGGTACTGAAATGCTTTATAAAGCAGTGTGTGATTATTTTCAGCAGCCTCGCACTTGGCAAGCTCAAAATGTTTTACCCACGCCACCTTTAACCCATTTATCCTTTTCCAAGACGGTTAATGATCAAGCCGCGCTGAATACCGCCATTATGGCGTGTTACGATGTGCGCCGCGATGATGCCGCTTTACGTCAAATGAATCAAACTGCGAATCCGAGCGCCTATTTTGATCAATTAAGAAAACATTATCCGATACGGCGCGAATTTGGTTGTGTTGAGATTGAATTGCCTACGGCAAAAACAGCCTTGGCAGCACAATTGCGCGGTTTAGGATTTCGTGTTTTAAACGCACAACCCCGAAGGGGTTGAATGTGAATAGCCCCAGGTGGCAACCTGGGGTTGCCAAAGAAATTATAAAAGTTAAATTTATTCCCGCGCCGAGTATAGACGCAAGGATTTCTCTTTATCAGATATCCTTTTTAGCGTCTTTAGCGTCTTTAGCGTCTTTAGCGTTTATTTCTTTTTCAATCGCGAAAGCGAAACCATAAGCTTAGAATGCTGGGCTTTAAAAACCCGTTACCGGCCCCCGACAAACTTTTCATTTAAAATAGAGAATAGGTTACCGTGTCAACAATAAACCATTCTTAACCATTTTGAACATCATGACTGTTAAAAGAAAATTATTATTCGGTTTTTTATCGGCCTCTGCAATCATACTGTTTGCTGGCATACTGGGCATTATCCAAACGAAGTTCATTTACTCACAGAGTAAAAATATTGGCCTCGTTAACGCGCCACTTGATGATGCCGTTATGGAAATCAAAATCGCTACCACTACTGCTCACCTCTGGTTTGAAGAAATCATCAGCGGTGTTGAAGAGAAAACCACTATCATCAAAGTCTGGAAATTGCTTGATCAAAGTATTTGGTATTGTGATGCGATACTGAAAGGCGGTAAAGATGCTAAGGAAACGTTTCACCCTGTCAATGTTCCCCTTATCGAACAGCGCATCATTGTGGTTAAACAAAGCTTGGCCGAATTTAAACAGGCCGCCGAATTACGCTTTCAAAATCAATTTGGTACGCAAGAGTTTGAAGATCAGATTTTGGAAACTCAGTTTGATACCCTATTTGATAAACTCTTTACCCAAGTAGATGAAGCGGAGAAAATGATGCACGCTAAAATGGATGCTGAGATTGACGCGCTTGATGATATCGTCGATATCACGATGACGATATTTATCATTTTGATTTTATTCAGTTTTTTAATGGCCGTGCTTTTGGGGATTAAAATTTCTGATCATATTTCAAACCCGATTCAAGCCGCGCAAGCTTGGGCGATTCAAGTGGCTAAAGGCGATTTTTCACAACAGATTGATGAGCAATATGCTAAACGACGTGATGAAATGGGTGATTTATTTAATGCGTTGGGGAAAATGAACCATGATCTCCATATGCTCGTGACAACGCTTGCGAAGCATAAAGATGATGCTTTGCGTATCAATCAAGCGTTAGATAATGTCAATACCAGTGTCTTGATTACAGATAATGAGTACCAAATTATTTACGCCAACCAATCCGCTATGGATTTATTCACCGAAAAGGAAGCGGCAATACGTCAAGATTTTCCCCATTTTGAGGCTAAACACTTATTGGGTTATTCCATTGATCAGTTTCATCAGAATCCTGCCTATCAGCACCAAGTCTTAAAACAATTGACAACCACTCACCAGATGACTTTGAAAATGGGGGAAGTCAATTTAGAAGTCAAAATTAATCCCGTCATCAATGCCCAAGGGCAGAGCAACGGTTGGGTATCCGAATTTTATGATCGCACTGCGGAGGTGGCTACCGAACAAGAAATCAATACCGTTATACAAGCGGCTTCAAAGGGGGATTTCAATCAACGCATAACGCTGACAGATAAAACCGGTTTTTTTAAAACCTTTAGCGAAAGCCTGAATCAAACTTTGGATATCAACCAGCAAATGATTGAAGAATTGATGCAGGTTTTTGCCGCCCTTAATCAGGGTGATTTAACGCAAACGATCACAAAAGACTATGTTGGCTCATTACAACAATTGAAAAATGATGTGAATGCCACTATTGCAAAACTCACTTATGTGATGAACACGATTCAGGCCGTCGCGGAGGCTGCTTCAAAAGGTGATTTTACAGGGCGCATTGATCTGCAAGATAAAACGGGCTTTTTTTACACCCTGAGCGACAAACTCAATCACATTTTTGTGTCAAATCAAGACATGATTGAAGATAGCAAAAGCGTGTTTGCCGCTATCGCTAAGGGCGATTTAACCCAAACCATGACAAAAGACTATGTAGGTGCCTTAGAACAACTCAAACAAGAAGTGAATACCAGCGTCATGGCGCTAACGCAAGTTGTGAACACGGTTCAAGAATCGGCTGATGTCGTGAATCACGCCGCGCAAGACATTTCGCAAGGCAATAGCAACTTAAGCCAACGCACGGAAGAACAAGCGGCATCTTTGGAAGAAACGGCAGCCAGTATGGAACAAATGACGGGCGTGATTCAGCAAAATGCGGACAATGCCCAGCAAGCGAGGCAATTGGCTGCAAGTACCCGCGATCAGGCGCTAGTCGGAGGAAAAGTCGTTGAGAAAGCGATTGAAGCGATGAGCAAAATCAACGAGAGTAGTCAAAAAGTCGCCAATATCATCAGCGTGATTGACGAGATAGCCTTCCAAACCAATTTATTAGCCTTAAACGCCGCCGTTGAAGCAGCGCGTGCCGGCGAACAAGGGCGCGCTTTTGCCGTCGTAGCAGCAGAAGTGCGTAACCTCGCACAACGCAGTGCCGTCGCGGCTAAAGAGATTAAAGCCTTGATCAAAGACAGTGTGAACAAAGTCGAAGAAGGGAACGAATTAGTCAATCAATCGGGCACGACTTTAAAAGAGATTGTGGTTGCGTTTCAAAAAGTGAGCGATATTATTTATGAAATAGCCGCCGCAGGGCAGGAACAATCAGCCGGCATCCATCAAGTCAATAAAAGTATCGCGCAAATGGATGAAATGACACAACAAAATGCCGCCTTAGTTGAACAAGCCGCCGTCGCGAGTGATGCCCTACGCGAACAAGCGAAAACACTCCAAGAGCAGGTAGGCTTTTTTAAAACGGGTGAAAAATCTTTGTAGGGTGGGTAAGCGGGCCGTCACAAATTCAGTTTTTTCTTTGATACTCTCGCCCGCTTGCCCACCATTTGACAGCAAAAACAAATAAAAGCAAAATAACATGTATTCCAATCAAACTGCAAAATTTATTTTGCGGCCGTTGAACTACAATATTTTTATAACGCAAGAGACGCAAGAGGCGCAAGAGGCGCAAGAGATGCTTAGATTTGTCTTAATAGCGTCTTTTGCGCCTTTTGCGTCTTTTGCGTTTTCTTTAAATCAAAAGTTCACCCAAAGCATTCTACCGTTTTGAACTCTACACTATCCTCAATCTCTTCCAATACCCCTTCAAATCACTCCCCTTTGTCACTTTCCTTGCCAGATTGATTAATTAACTTAGCGTCTCGAAGCGCCTTTGCGTGAGCAATGAATCTGACAACCACCCGACATCATTCATTGGTTTATGATAAAATGCCAAGCCACCATTTTGATGGAGACGTTGGCGCACAATCCACCCGATATCAATCACGGCCTATAAATGGGTGGGCCGCTGCCGCAAACTGAACTCAATTTATTTATATAGGATATTGGCTTATGAGTGTTCGATTCAAAACAGTTTTAATATTATCAATGAGTTATCAAGTCATTGCCGCACTATTATTGTGGGCTGGGCTTGCGCCCAGTTATGCTCAAGAGCCTGATGTGCATTACTATGCTTTTGTGATGCAAAATAAAAACGGTGTGTGGGAATTACCGACTGACAAGGCACTCGAACCCGGAGATGTTTATCGTTTTCAAATTGTCAAAGTGTCTTCTGGGCAAGAGCAGAAATGGCTGGCATTGCGCGGAGAATTTCATTTTGTCCTCGATCCGGCGGGAGGGGTTAAGCTTATTCTTAGGAAAAACTTGGATCAGTCTTCCAATGTGGGTAATCACATCTCTTTAAGTCTCTGGCATGATAAGAATAAAGACAATACGTGGGAGAATGCGGGACGGACTAGGGTGCAACCCTTAATTGATCAAATGACGCAAGAAAAGCCGGGGGCCCCTGATCCCAATTTTATGCGTTTTCTGGTGCGTAAAAATGAAGTAGAAACGTTTTGGGCGTTGAATGACACGAGTTATCAAATAACCCGACTGCATTATTTGATAAAGCGTTCTTCTGCAGCAGCTAATGAGAATGATATTAAGGTGCTGTCTCGTTTTCTGAAACCGAATGAAGCCCCAACGACTAGCATGAGTAAACTGAAAGACTGGATGAAGAATCAGAAGAGTTTTGAATCCGCAGGTTATTTGGGGCAGGCTGACGTGTTACATCAGGCATTCTATCAAGATTTTTCTAAAGTATTAGATAACTTTCTTTTGAAGAGTGCTGTTCACTTTGCCAACGTGAACATTCAAAATGCTAAACATCAGATCGCTCTCGCTGAGAATAAACGGAAACAACAGGCGATGACTGATGTGAATAGTCATCTTTTAGAAGCTGACAATAAGCTTGTTAAAGCTAAGGGAATGCTTGGCCTTATTGGCGATACTCAGCGCAATCAGGTTCAGAATGAGATGAATCAGGTTCAGGTGAGAATTGATGATCTCAAACAACACGTTGTCCAACCAGAGTCAATTAAGCCTCAAGATAATGATAATACTGTCTTATTCATTTTAATCATCATCACCACGATAGCGATTTTAATTGGGATGGCGGGTTTTTTCTATTCTGAAAAACTGCGTAATCTCTGGATCACGGCTAAAACGAATGATGAAACGGATCCCTATTCCACTGAGGAACAGTCAATCGTTTCACAATCTATTGCCCCTATGTCGAAACGAGGCAATTTAAAGTCTGCTCATTATGTTTCAAAAGAAGAATTAAGTTCATCGCTTCAAATATTAAGAAACCCGCTTTTGAAGAGAATTATTGGCATTGAAAAAATGCTGGGCATCGAAGCGAATGTGGCTGAACTGGCAAAAGAAAAACAGACGTTTCTGAAAGAAAGCGTTGAAATGCAGTCTGGGCTGTCTAATGAGGCTGCCCGAAAAGAGGCATTGCCGATAATGCTGTCGAAAGAGGAATTGGCTGTGGTTGTGGAAAAAGCGGTTGAGCAATTTTTGGCCACTCATTTTTTTGATTTATTCTCACACAGTTTGAAAAAACTCTCACAAGAGGATAAATTTGAAGAGGTTGTGAGACAACAAGTTTTGGCTTATCTGAATCATAATCAATTTAAAAATGGTTTGAAGATGACACTTGAATCATACGCAGACAATTATTTGAACAAATTCAGAGAAGAGAATGCCGTTTCAACAATGCCGCGATATTCAACGCATTCTACAATGGGCACCAAAATTGGGGCTAAAAAGCTATCGACAGTGATGGCCGAAGCTCAAGCGCGAGAAACGGCTACTGCGGCTGCAAAACCAATACCCGAATCACAACAGCCCGATTCCGCAGCTAACGAGGTGATTGATAAAATTAAAACCGTTTTATCCAGTATGGATTCTGTGGATAAAGCGGCATTAAATCGTTTGGATGTGTCTGCTGAACCTTGTATTTTTTTGAATAATGTCGTGGCTAATTGCTTGAAACTGAATCAACCGGTGACACACTATCAACGTTTGGATCATGCGATAGGGGAATTAACAGAAGGCTTCGTTGCTTTGATTATCCCGAATGTGGGAGATGAATTTATACCGGCAGAACATAATGCCGTGGCTCAACAAACGGCCAATAAGGGTAAACTGAATGTGGTGGCTACCTTAGCCCGCCCTGGTATTAAATGTGATAACGCTGTGCTACGCAAAGCAGAGGTGGTTCAAACGGTATGAGCGGGGAACGAACACATCAAGGGCGAACACATCAAGGGCGAACACATCAAGGGCGAACACATCAAGGGCGAACACGCAGGTTCGCCCCTACATTAATTTGTTTAATTCAAATGTTCTTGTGGTGTCACACGGCACAAGGCAAATCGCCGGTGTTGATCGCGGAAGTGGATAGAGGCATAGTGCCTCAAACGTCAGTGCTTGGCGGTTGGTTACCCATTCGCTTGGTGTTTGCCTATCAAGGTTTGAATTATACGGTGCGTTTGCAAGTAAATAGTGAGGCATTTAATCGCTATTCTCAAGAAATGGCACGTCGCCCTCGCCCAAATGATTTGCAAAGTCGTTTACAACTGGCGGAACAAGGAACAAGCGATTTAGCCTCTCTGATTACCAGTCTCAAATTAGCCGCGCCCAATCAAGGGCAGGAAACCTTGGCCGCATTTGCCCTGACTTTTGTGCAATCGTTACCTTATAAACTGGATGCGTTAACCACCCCATTTGATGACGCATGGCGTGCCCCCTTGCAAACTTTGGTTGATCAAGAAATAGATTGCGAAGACAGTTCGATTTTGTATAGCAGTTTACTGTCTGGTTTAGGCATCAACAATGGTTTAATCATCGTACCGGGGCATATTCTCACCGGGGTTGAAGGGCCCTTTTCTGGAGATTTTTTGCGCCATGCGGGACAAAAATACTATCTCGCTGAAACGACAGGGCTAGGTTGGGTGATTGGCAAAAGCCCGCCAGAATATCAAGATGCGATGGCACAGTTTCTACCCATCTCGGCCATCAAACAACCCTTGAGCACGCCAGCCATTCAACCCCTATCGGCACCGCTTTCCTCCTCATCCCCAACATCAGGCGGCCCTATTCCCATCGGATTATTATTGATAGTGGGTTTAATCATCATCGGTATTTTAGCGTGGATAGGATTATTTGATCATCAGTGGTTCAGTCAGCCAGCGGGCCAGGATCGGGATAAAGAGATTTTGGAAGAGGATCCTTATAAAGATTATGATTGATTTGAGGATGCTGCCTTTGCAATGTGGGATGAGATAGAACGCTGATTTGACTGATTAAAACAAAAATCATCAGCGCAGATCATGATAATCAGCGTTCTATCATATCTAAACATCACATTTATTCCGTTTTGATTGAAAGCGGCGAATAAAGGATTATCCCAAACAATTTAATCAGGCCCCATAACACCAAAAGCGGAAATAAGATGGTTTCAAAAACAAACAAGGTGATCAACTTGATAATTTGACCCACAATTTCTTGAGAATCTTTTTTGAGTTGTTTTAGGCTATCCTTAGGGGAAGCGGCAGCCTCTGTAATCGTGATGGCCGATATTTTTTCTTTTGATTTCTCAATAGACTCCATAGCCGTATCACGTTTGTCTGCTAAAAAACTGGCCGAAATCTGTGAACCAATCAGCCCCGTCATCGGAATAGCAAAACGCACTAACAAGACAAACAACAAGAGTTTGTAAGCTAACATACGCAAACGATGTTTAGACATTTGTGTGCTGCTAAAAAGACTGACTAAGATCAAAATCAGTGCGGGCAATATGATGTAAGTCATGTCAACGGCAATACCAATTTCCATCAGCAATTGCTGAATGCCTATCGAAACCGTAACCGCTAACATCACCAAAGAAAAACGTTCAACCAGATCATTGACAGGATCAAGCACTTCACCTAATGACAATTCACCCAGAAAAGGGGTAATCGTGAAACTTTGCATCACGGAAATTGTCGCGTTAAGGGCACGAGCGATTAAAAAGGCGGCCCCTGCTTTGTGCAGCGTGTCATCAAGATAAGCCGCACTTTCAGTTTCAATACCGCCAGTCAATTGATTATGGGCAAGATCTTGCCAACTGAGCGTCATTAAGACGAAGATACATAAAATCAGCAACAACGTCATTTCGGCTTTAATTCTTTTGTCAGCCTGTGTCACAACTGACGTGATACGCGCTATCTTTCTGAAAGGATTTAACATGGTTGTACCTCTATATTGATTGAAGTAGAGACGCGATGCATCGCGTCTCAAAATAAAAGATATTGTGTCGGGTAGAGACGCGAGGCATCGCGTCTCTACAAGGGCAAAAAATCTTCAAATTTCATCAGGATTGATGCCCATGGCACGCAATTTTTCAGCTAAGCGTGTAGCCCGTTGCTCGGCTTGCTCCGCTTTTTGCTCAGCTTGCTCGGCGGCTTCTCGTGCTGTTGGCAATAAAATACCCTCTAAGGTAGCCCACCGCAACCAAACCGTTTCGACATCTCTATAAACTCCTTGCCAACGTACTAATGTTAAACCTAATCGTTGGCTGATCAAGCGATTTTGTGCATCCGGTGCCAAGGGTTCATAAACACCACTATGCAGGGTAAATCCGGCTAAATCATCGGGATTGAATGGATCGTACCAAAAATATTCAGGGACGCGTAATTGATTTTGATAAATCCGCTTTTTTTCCGTTTTATCCGTTTCTCGTGTACTGTCGGATAATAATTCAATCACCACGTCGGGTGTCTTACCGTTTTCTTCCCAAACAACCCAACTTTTGCGTTCACGTTTGGGCACATCTAACACGACAAAAACATCAGGCCCTCTAAAATCTTGGTTACGCACTTGTTTTGTACTGAAATAAACAAACATATTCCCGCCCACGTAGCCATCTTGACGTTGTGCTAACCAAGTATCTAATGACTCAATGAGTAAATCCATTTGCATTTTATGTCTTTGCGTTTCCATAGGCACTCCGTCACAACTGGGCAAATCGTCTTCAGTTGGCAATGGCACGGTTATAGGAAAAGGTTTCACTTGAGCGGTTTGAGTAACCCAGGCCTCTTGAGTGGGGTGTAATACCACATCATCTTGGATTTTTAAAGCGACTTTTGACATAACGCGCTCCCTGTAAAAAAATGGCAATAATCTAGGTAGGGGCAATCCCTTGTGGTTGCCCTTGGTTTGTAGGGATAATATGATAGTAGAGACGCTTCGCGATCGCGTCTCTACAGGATTTTTAATTGCGTTCCAATATACTATACAATTCAATAATCCCCGTATTGGCCCGCGAAATATAAGAAGACAAGACTAGAGAATGGTTTGCGAATAATCCAAATTCGGAGCCATTCAAAATCATAGGACTCCATACGGTTTTTTGGGTTGCCTCTAATTCCCTGATCACGTCTTGCAAAATCAGAATGGCGTTTTTCTTTTCCAATAAGCTGTTAAAATCGACTTCTATTGCTCGCAAGAAATGGATGAGAGCGTAGCAACTGCCCCGTGTTTCATAAAACACATCATCAATCAGCATCCAAGGTGTTTTATCTTCAACTTCAAGGACTTGGGGGATTGAGTCAGGATCGTCTTCAACAGAACTATCGGCATTCATATTCATTCGCATTTGTCCAACACTCGCACTTAAGCGTTGAGACAAACTCCCTAAGCGTTTCGCGACATCTTCAAGCCAATCACGCAAATTGCGGGTACCGACTAAAAATTGCGCGGTGTTGTTTTTAGGCGCGGCTAATCTATGACGATATCGCTCAAGAAAAGCCATGCCTTCTTGATATTTATCTTCGCTTGCGGGCCAAAACCACGAATTATTATCGGTGTTAAATTTAGGTTCCGCCTTGGCTAAATCTGGATCTTCGCCTTGCGTCCTCGAACGGCTCATGTCATTGCGTAATGCTTTAGACAAGTCACGTATTTGCTGTAACACCCCCCATTCCCAATTGGACATGTCGTCCATAAAAATGCTAGGGGGCATGATATCGTTACTCAAATAGCCACCCGATTTATTCCGTAATAAGCTGACCATCTCGATCAAGGTGCTTGTTGTGACATATCCCGGAACTATTTTATCGTTGTACTGCTCCGCTTGCTTTTGAGCGGCCATTTGCACATCGAATGGGCTAGGTTCACGACTCCACCATAAGCCCACTAAAAACATCAAAACAAAAACGGTGAGTAAAATGAGGCCTAAACTTCTGGTTGGGCCCTGCTTTTTGAGATTGTCTGGATGGTAAAGTGCCAGTACAGGTGCCAACAACTGTTTAAAAAACTCGAACACTTTCATAATCCGAGTGAATATCGTCGGTTGATTAACTTCTTCAGTCACTATATCAATCTCCCTAATTGTTAATTATTAATTGTTAATTGTTAATTGTTCATGTTAATTGTTCACGTTAATTGTTAACGACAAATAGTTCTTTATAAATTCACGCAAAAGTTTTTTTTGCACGCAAAACTTTCGCCAAAAAAATTGTTTTTTATAAACAAATTAACAATTTCACATTTCACGCGCAAAACTTCTTAAGTGAAAAACAATTAACAATTAACAATGGCTTATGCCTCATCAGTAGAACATGGTAACAAATTCTGAATTTTCTGTATTAATTGCTTTAAGCCTATCGGTTTACTTAAATAATCATTTGCGCCTGCTGCTAAACAGCGTTCTTTATCGCCAGGCATGACGAGGGCGGTGAGGGCAATGATAGGCGTACTGGCCTGTTTCGGATCGGCGCGAATGCGCTGAATCGCTTCTATCCCGTCCATGCCTGACATCTGAATATCCATAAGAATTAAATCAGGGCTATCGCTTTGAGCTTGTGCAACGGCTTGAAGCCCGTCACGGGCTGAAATCACTTGATAACCATTCGCGACTAAATAGTCAAGTAGCATTTCTATGGTTTTTTCGTGATCATCCACTACCAAAATCAGCGCGTTTTTGGGATGACAAGGCCCTGTTTTAACGTCATCATCAGGCTTTTCTTGACTGTTCTTATTTGTGTCTGTGTCATTAAGCCAAGGTAGTGTAACCGTGAAACAACTGCCTTGCCCGACTGTGCTACTGACAGAAACACTGCCACCATGCATATCGGTCAGCCATAAAACTAAAGACAAACCCAGTCCAGTTCCTTCGTATTGCCGATTCAGTTTACCATCTAATTGCCTAAAAGGCTTGAATAACTTAGGAAAATCTTCTTTAGCGATACCGATACCCGTGTCACTGACTATCAATTCAAGTATGCCTTGTTCAGGGATGCCTTGTGCTGCCAGTTCCACGAAGCCACCTTGAGGCGTAAATTTAATCGCGTTAGTCAGTAAATTAATCAAAATTTGTTTCAAGCGTACTCTGTCCGCTTTGACCGTATTAATGGCATAATCAAAACTGTAACTGAGTTTAATCTGCTTATTTTTAGCGGCCTCTTGTACATATTGCAAACTGCTCTGACAAACGGCATCAACGGAAACATTATCAACAAACAATTCAAGTTGCCTAGCTGCGATTTTAGACAAATCAAGAATATCAGTAATGAGGATCAGTAACTGCTTACCGCTTTTCTCAATTCGCCTGGCCGTCTTTTCCTGTTGAACGTTTAGTGGGCCAAAGACTTGCTCTTGCAAAATCTCCGCACCTCCCAAAATGGTATTGAGCGGTGTGCGTAACTCGTGGCTCATATTGGCGAGAAATTCGTTTTTTAGACGGGAGGCGTAGGCGAGTTCCATATTGACTGCCTTTAATTCTGCCGTGCGTTCTTCTACCCGCTGCGTTAGCAGTCTTTCTGTTTGTTTTTGCTCTGTGATATCACTTATGACAGTCAGGTAGTGAACCGTATCAGAGTCCGCATTTTGGAAGACGGTACTATGCAGTTTTGCATAAAAGTACGTTTCACCTTGTTTCAATCTGATTTCACAGGCAAGCTGTGATTGCGTTTTAAGCACTTCTTGACAATGAAAATAATAAGTGTCCTGATCATCTGGCAAAATAAAGTTTGTAAATGATTGATTAATTAGGTGTAGATTTGTTTCTACGCCTAATAAGTTTGCAGCGGCTTGATTAGCTTGCACAATTTGATTATTATCCTCTTGTGCTATGGTCAAGTAGCCAATGGGCGCTGAGTGGTATAATTCCAAATATTGATGGTGTGCCACTTCAAGTTCCTGTTGTATACGGCGCAATTCATGATTTTGCATTTCTAATTCTATTTAATGGAGTTGTAGTTCGTGAATAATGTCATGCATTTTCTCAGGTGATAATGCAGCTAATACGTTTTTGTCCCGTGGTTGAATGGGTAACTCTGCTTCTGCAATTTTGCGCAGTTCCGCAAAATCATTTTTAGAGTTTCTATTGCTCTCTGTTGTCATAAAATGTTGCATCTCATTTGATTGATGGGGACAATGTTTATTGCGACTTAAATCAAATTAACAAAATGTCTGTCGCTGAGATAACTTTTGTTGGGTACAGCCTTGAAAGATAGCGGCAGCCAAGCGATAGCGAATAAATGGATCCCAGTAAGCTTGAAATTCAATGAAGACTGGCCCTTGTGTACTCTTCAAGATGGGAATACCTTCTACATCAGGCTCGATGCGTTTTTCCTTGAGTGTAACAGCACGAAATTCGTATTGCTCAGCGGTTTCCGCAGGAACATCAAGGAGTTTTAAGACACTGCTACCACTGATAGTCATCAATTTCAAAAAGGTTTCGTCAGTGCCCCGTGTTTTTTTTTCTGTTTTGCCATTTTATTTATTCATTCCATATTGACAATGAATGGTTTTTTTGGATATGTCAAAAATAACTTTTCACTTAAGATCAAGCTCAGCATTGACGGTTACCAATTCTTCGTTAACCGATTGTAATTCCTCTTTAGAGGTTTCGAGTTCCTCATTGACACTTTGTAATTCTTCGTTAGAGGATTGCGACTCCTCGTTGTTCGCCTTCAGTTCTTCATTGGAGAGTTCCAGCTCTTCAATGATGCTTTGAAGAAATTCTCTAGCAGCCTGTCGGAGAATACCACTTAAGTCATTGTTTTGTATAACATTTATGATTATTGTAAAAGCGATAATAATCAATGAGTTAGTTGATTAATCCGACAGGCTGCTAGTAGACTGTAATTCTTTTTCTAATCCCGTAATACGTTGTTCATATTCTTCAGGGAAGGGTAAGGCAGGTTTGGTTGTAGAAACTTGAGAGGCGGCATTTTCAATAACGATGACTACCAGTGTCTCTTGAATGGGGATTTTTGAAACGGCCTTAACTCTCAAATAGGCAGTCGTATAGCAATAGGTGTGGTGAGTTCAATAAGTTGTAATGTGCCATGCAGGATTGCTATATCGTAATTAGGCGGAATAATATAAATGCATTTCACTTAAGAAGTATTTGCTTAAAAAACTTTTGCCTGAAATTGGGTTTGATCGGCATGGCATTTTGCACTTCAAAAACCGGTATGGTGGTCAATTTTTTGATAAAATCGCAGAGGCTGTTTTTGTGATTAGGATCAAGATGGGGTAAGTACTGAACCACAAATAAACGGGTATTTTACGGCAAAGGGCATTCGCCCTGGCTTGCCCCCTACAAAGCGCCCGTAGGGGCAATCCCTTGTGGTTGCCCCTTGGTTGTTTCTATTAAGTACTGAACCACAAATAAACCGGTATTTAACGGCAAAGGGCATTCGCCCTGGCTTGCCCCTACAAAGCGCCCGTAGGGGCAATCCCTTGTGGTTGCCCCTTGGTTGTTTCTATTAAGTACTGAACCACAAATAAAC
>Ga0180298_1000018_pt1 | contig 28613 bp, 41 predicted proteins | sample GuaBasSediGuay13_FD_121800 | JGI IMG/M metagenome (GOLD analysis project Ga0180298, IMG submission 121800) | Subseafloor sediment microbial communities from Guaymas Basin, Gulf of California, Mexico - Guay13, Core 4488-10 , 4-6 cm | ecosystem: Environmental > Aquatic > Marine > Hydrothermal...
TACAACACTGCAACTGGAGCATACGACTTAGACGAGACAAGTGTAGGAGTAAACGTCACTGCATACGATAAATGGCTGATTGAAAGCCGTATAAACATAGCTGGCTTAAACAAGAAAATACTGGGCGGACGTGTATACCTAAGCCAATACACAGGCTTAACCATAACATCAGCTTACCTAGACGGCACTCAAGTTCCAGTTTACACTGACTCAGACAGCAGCGACGACGGACAAATAGGCACATACATTACGTTCCCAGACTGGGAAGCAGGAACACACTACCTACAATTATACGTGCAGAAATCTGGAAGTCCATCCTCAGGAACATGGACACTAACCCTCTTCGAATACTACGCATGTCTCCGAAGTGATTTGCGCTGGTGGTCAGATGCAACTGCAAGCATAAGCGTGGTGACGTGAGGAGGCTGACACATGTGGCTTCTAATATTGTTGATGGCAGTGCTTTTCGGAGCATGGTTAAGCAGGGGCGGAGCTGAGCTAAGCAAATGGGTGTTAGCTGCCATAATAGCTTTAATACTCGGATGGATAATTGGAATGATAACAGTGGCTGTAGTGCCATCCCTAACAGCCTACATGCTGCCAGCAGAAGTTCAACTTCAAGCCTACATAGCCCTCGACATCATAGGCTTAGTTGCAGGCTTCCTAACAGGAAAAGCATACGAAACCATAACTAAATAACCTCAAGGCTGCCCAGCCCCCCCTTTTTCTAAAACCCTAAAAAAATTACGGTTAAACTAAAAACGGTTAAAACAAATAAACTATAGGGGTTTAAAGTTTGGAAAGCAAGAAACTAATCATTTCACTTGTTCTCCTCTTGTTAGTTATAGTTGTTTTTTTCCAAATTTCTCCCCCGCCTCCCTTAACTCTTGTAAGCATAAGCAAAGTTGAATTGCAAGGCGGAGAAGAACATGATAAAAAATGGGTTAACGGCTACTGGGTTATACACTTCACTCTCGACCAGTATGAAGAGTATAAAGGATATTTGGAAATTCCCCTTCCAGCCAACACAACGGACACCACAGCGGACGGTAAAAAAGTCTACACAAACGAGAACGTTCTAATTAAGATACGTCCAGAAAAAGCGTATTTCACTAGACCGATAAAAAAAGTTCATGAACTTATAACTCCAATCACATATCGTTGCGGGTGGAACAAAATTCTACCTGCACCGTACTACGATCTCTCTTATGAAACAGATGCAGTTTACGCCGATTGCTACGTGTGGGCGGGTGACCCTGAAATCCACACTGTTTGGACTGCTGAAATCTACGTTGAGGGAGCACTTGTTGGAACAGCTAAAATTGACACAAAAAAGGGAGCGACAGCTGTCACAGTTTCAACGGATAAAGGAGAAGTGATTGTTAAAAACTTAGGTTATTTGCAAAGCCGATACATCCCCACATGGCAAGACGTTATCGCTTTCAGCCGCAAATATGTTTACCGTCACGCTGAAGCTTGGAAATACATTCCATACGACAACGGAGCCATCATGGAATCTCACGGTACGACTGGTAAACTTTACATTATCAAATCAGGGACAAGTGAAGCTTACAGCATATACTGGTATGGTATAACACGGTGGACACATAAGAACGAAGACCCTGAAGTGTGGGATACACCTGCAGGATGGGAACCAGACGACATATTCACCTACTATGTTCCCGTTGACCCAACCATTTACGGCGGATGGAAAGGCGACGACACCTTCTGGGATATACGTCGGAAACCTGCAGCTCCTGTCATTTTTCCAGAGGACGAAGACCAATACCACATGAATTACATGTGCCTAATCGAATATTTAGAACATAAAGGATGTAAAAACATAGCTGAAACAATGTTTCCAAACGCTGAATCATGGACTTTAGACACGGAAAACATGGAAGTTAAAGTTGACCTGCCTTGGAACGCATATTACATTCCTGAAGGCGTATTATATGTGCCAACTGAACTTGCAGACACATGGGTTTACTACCCACCGAAATCAAACGTGAAAATAACTGCTGTAGGCTGGGATACAGGTGAACCTGTAAGACAAATCAGTGGCACAGCAAGATGCTGGATAGACATCATTCAACAAGCAGACAGGGAATCTTCTGCTAAAATAACCGCTCAAGCTTCAACGCCGAAAGCTAAAGTTTCCCCAGCTGAAATAACCGTAACATTGAAGCCAGGAGACACAAAACGCTTATACTTTGACGTAGAAAACCTAGGCGTAGACGCTGACACGGAAGGCTACGTAACCTTCACAGCTTATGAAACTTGGACAAACACCGAAACAAGTAGAAACAGCAACTTAAGGTTTAAACTGCTTAAATATTCAGAGGAAACAACAGTTTTAGACGTGCTTGTAGTCGACAAGGAAACACAATCACCAGTTGTAGGCATAACAGTTTTCGTCTCTTATGAAGGCGAAACCAAACAGGGCGTAACATCTACAAGTGGAACATGCACCTTCAACTTAGAAACATATAGAGGAGTAGTCACCATTTCAACATCTGCAACACCAACATACAAGTCTGCAACATTTACAAGAATGGTTTCTGGAAGGACAAGCATAACCATACAACTTGAAAAACAAGCAGCACCGACGCCCCCAGACTGGCTAATTTACGTCTTAATCGCTCTCGTAATCGCTTCAGCCATAATAGTTGCAGCCCTAATAATTAGGAGGAGATAAAATGAAAAAAACAGGCATAGCTTTAATCCTTCTTGGTTTAGCTATAATAGCCATAGCAGTCTACATGCAAACACGGATTCCACCCATCGAAATCATCGGTTACCAAACAGTAACAGGCACCGTTACGCTTGAACCCTGCCCCCTCAACCCAACAGTAAACGTTTACGCGTTGAAAACAGCTGACGGCACAATCTATTACCTTATAACAGGAACCGACACCTACATGGCTGAAAACTCTCCAATGCTTAAACCATGGTTACCACAACACCTGGAAAAAACAGTCACTTTAAAAGGGGAAATCGTTACAGTTCACGGTCACCTAAGCATAAGAAACCCCGAGGTCAGCTACCCATACGGGCTTGTCCCTGAGGAGGAACAATAGGATGTTCGAAACTCCCCGAAACGTTTGGCTGGCTGACTGCAGCCCTGCCCCGAATGTTCAGGGCAGCGACGTGGTCTGCGGACCCAACGAATCCGCAGTTTACACAGTGGAAACGCTCTCCCTTTCTATTTGCTTTAGAGATGAAGCCGCAATTTGGGCATGTCCGACTTGTGTTCTTAGGGTCAACGATTTTGACGGGAACCCCTGCAAGCTTTGCTTTGTAGATAATGAACTGTCTAAGCTGGTAGAAGTTCCAAGAGTGTTGGATGCGCCGTTGGGGCTTTCTAACCGTTATCCGAGAGCGTATACCCTTCAAGTCTTCAAGGGCGATTCCTCTCTCGGTGCCTTTAGCCTTCGCAACCAGCCTCTTGGAGATGATGTGGTTCACGTTTCTGGCGAAGCGGGCTTCCTTTCCGCTACGTTTCTTGAGGAGACGTTTAGCCGATTTTGTTCCTTTGCTTTGAAGCTTTGCTCTGAGTTTTGTGTGGCGTTTTCTAAGTCCGTTCAGGTGCCCCCCGCTCCAAACTTCTCCGTCGGAATCCACAGCTATGTTTTTGATTCCGAGATCTACTCCAACCCAATCTTTAGCGTTATATATTGGTGGTTCTGGAATATCAACGACTACGGCAAGATAGAAAACGCGGTTTCTAAGGATGAGGTCTGCTTGCCCTCTGATTCTGTTGAGCCTTCCAGCTTGGTAGGCTCCATATTTGACTGGGATAACTTGCCTGCCCTTCAACGTCAGTATGGATACTCTGTCAACTCCCTTCCAACTGAGAATGCGTTGGTCGTAAACTATGGCTCCGTATTTCCTGAAAATGGGCTTAACTTTCTTGTCTTGTTTGTAGGCTTCGGCCACTTTGCTGATGGCTCTGATAGTCAACTGTGCAGACAAACCATACTTGTGTCGAATACTATAGTAGACGAGTCTCTGAAGTCTAAATTTGTTGGCTGTTCTATGTTGAAACGCAACCTCTGCAATTTCGTTGCAGGCTTTGTTAAACGTTTCCATAGTTTCAAGGAGAGCTTTAGCTTGTTCAGAAGTAGGCAAAAGCTTCACGAGGAGAGTCAGTTTCATACTCTTATTGAAAGAACAAATCAATATTTAAAGGTTCTCCAATTCCTCCCACCTATAAATAGGTGGGCTTCCTCGGAGGTGATTTAAAAAATGAGTGAATTTGGGAAAGAAATTGCTAAAACAGGCTTAACGGCTCTACTGCTTAACCCGTCAACCTTGCTAGTGCTCGTCATAGGCGTCTTCATCTTCCTCGCAGTCGGCACAGGAATCATAATATACTACGGTTTAACCACAGCCGTAACGTTATTCCTACTTTCAGCCATAGGCATACTATTCCTACACTATACAAAAGCTATAGACTTAACTGAACAACCACTTCTAGCAGCCCTACCCTTCCTAATGCTTGCAGCAGGCTACATCGGAGAAAGACTACAAATATTCAGCATCCAACCATTATGGACAACACAACCAGCAACAACAACGGGCAACCTACAACCACTAATCATACTGCTAATACTAATAATGCTTGCAGTAGCAATAATTTCCAAAAAGAAGTGAAAAAATTGAACGCTAAAGTATTCGCCTTAGGAATCATACTCGTTTTTCTAGCATGGTATATAAACACAATTAGCATTCCAATGCCAAGCGTCGAATACTGGGCGCCTTTTCCAGGCGTATCGATTCCCTATCCAACAATTGTCTGGGGCAACCCTCTAGGTTTCCTTTCACTTCCTCTAATTCTAATAGGGGCAATATTAGTTGCGTTCGGTCTTGTTTCAAACAAAATTGCAAGAATAACGCTAACAATACTAATAGTTGTCTGGGTGCTGATGTTTAAAGCAGCTCCAATACTGGGGGTCTTTCCAGCTTGACTATGCAGAAGCTTGAAGCGGGAAAAACGTTTCACATCAGACAAAAGTTGATAGGCGCCTTTACCCCTATGATTGTAATGTCAAACGCTACAAAACACGACGTAATGTTTGAACTTGAAGAAAACGTTGACGGCGTCAAACCAAGCTTAGCGATAAAAATTAGAAGGATAATTAAAAAAGGAAGGAAAAAACGGTGACTGCTTGGTCTGTCTTTTGGAATGCTGTAAAAGCCTATCTGGGCTGGCTTTTCCTAACAGCCATATTCCTTTTAGTTGCTTCGTTCACAGAGGGATTCAAAGCCTACTGTCCAGTCAACAGTTTCATCTACGGAAGCATAGCCGTCTTCGCTGCAATTCTAATTCTTGGCTTGATGTTCGGAGTGTGGAACGTTGAACATTCTTAGAGTTTGTAGCGTTTTTACAAGTAAGCTTAGCGTGTTAGCACTTCTTTTTCTAGCCTTGACTTCGGGAACCGTGTTATACTTTACCTTTATTTGGCATACATCACCTAAGCCAGCCCTCGGCATAGTCTACTGGTATAATAAAGATGACACTTTAACCATTACTTCTGAACTTGAAAGAATAAAAGCCGACGGCTTCCAAATAGTTTCAATACCTTTCAAATGGAGTGACAACCCTGAAAACCAAATAAGGGTGAAAACAGACGTTTTAATGGAGAAATGCACGCAACTAGGCTTAAAAGTCTACGTCCGTGAACCATGGAACTTTGAAACGCTTGAAAAATACTTAGCAGCCTACGCTTCCAAAATAAGCTACTTCCAAACCATAAATGAAGCAGACGCTAAATTCCTTAAGACATGGATGATTCCAGGAGAACTAGCTTCCATGTCACAGAAAAACGCTGAAACAATCAAAAAATTCAATCCAAACATAAAAACAGTCGCAAGTTTCTCAACACCCTTAATGCCAAACCTAATATCACCAATAGCGCAACATGTAGACATAATCGCCTTAGATGTCTACGAACAAATACAGCTTGACACGTTCCCAATACAAATGCAGACTCTGCTGACACTTTCAGGCAAAAAAACACTTTGGATAGGTGAACTAGGTTACGCGAGCCTAAACGATGAAGAACAAGCAGAATTCATCCGGAAAGGCTTAGAACTCTTCGAGAAAAACGGCGTAGAAACCGTCATAGTCTGGTGTTGGAAACATGCAATAAGCCTTCAAATTAGAAACCGCCAAGCCGAAGACATAATCAAAAACTGGAATCCGTGAAATCCTCCCTTACGCCTAAGGTGTATTTCCCTAAAATTTTTCGCGGTTATCCTTATTTGCTTTTGCACTGGATAAGATTACAGATAAAATTGAACTTCAGGAGCTTTGTGGTTGGGTTAGTGGCTACAGTTATAGGTATAATAGCCTTCGGCATCCTCGTCAAGCTTTCCTGGCAGATATGGGGTTATGTCGTTCAGAAGCTAGTGGAAAGAGGTTATCCGCCTGGAACAGAATACTTGCTTGGAATAATACTTCTCATAATAGCTGTCTGGCTTGGAGTGGTGGAGCTTAAAAAACCGAGGTTAACGTAAAATGTACCTGAGCAGAGGTTTCATGCTCTGTTTAATCTTCTCGTTCATTTTGTTAGTGGGGGTGCTTTACGTTTCAGCTAATCAAGCCTATATGTACGGCTCAGTTGAGCAGGCTAATCAGACGCGGGAATGGCTTGAAACTGAAAGGCAGACGATAACCATGCAAAGCATATTTGTAAACAATTTTGTAGTAAGTATTCCAATGATAATTCCAGCTGTTGGGCTGGTTCCGTTTTATATAGCGTGGCATAATACAGGTCAAGTTATAGGTTTGCTAAGCTTAGCCTACAATGTACACCCCTCAGTTTACATTGGAAATCTTATAGTGTTAGGGTTTACAGAAATACTTGCCTACACGTTCCTATCCGCTGAAAACATTTACGTGACGATGCTAGCCCTTCTAAAGGCGGGAGCAAAAGAAAGAATAACCAAACAATCATGGAAAACACTAATTATATACTTAATCCTACTACTTCTATCAGCAGCAACTGAGGGGGGACTCTCGTGAAAGCTGTAAGTGAAGAGGAAAGAAAAGTTCAGATTGGAATTAGCTTTCCACCTGACCTGCTTAGAATAGTGGATTTATTACGAGACAGAGAACCACGGAGCAGCTTTGTCTGCAGAATGCTGAGAAAAGCTATTAAAGAGGAACTGCAGAGATGAAGAAAGCCTTTACATTCGTTATCTTGTTTTTTTCCCTTCTTTTTCTCACGGTAAGTAATATTGTTCCATTCTTGTCAGTTTTAGGGACAGAAATGGGAATTGAGCCAACAACAGTTGGCTCAACAAGTGAAATTCGCGGGATAGAGTTTCCATACAACAGTAAAGTATTCAGAGTAGCTGGTAGATTTTGGGTTTGGTACACTAATGGTTCTTTCCAATACCGTACAAGCATCAATGGAGTGTCTTGGAGTAGTAGTACAATCATTGGAGACTGTTATCCAGAATCCGATAATTACGCAAATGTTTGGACTAACGGCACTCACATAGCTTATGTAAGGACACGTTTGTATGATATGTTTTTCCGAATGGGAAAGGCTAATAGCGACGGTACAATTACTTGGGCTACGGCTGAACAGATGGTACATGATGGTGATTCATCAGCTTACTATCTGAAGACTATGGTGGCTTTTGACTCCAACGGATTTCCATGGATAGCAGGATTACACTGGAATACAAGCCAAGCTAGTTCTAACGTTCCTTACGTAATTAAATGTGATTGGAAAAATGGTAGCTGGCATACTGCTTCTGGCTTTCCGAAAAACTTGACAAATTGGGAGGAGGGCTACGATAGTATTGCTATGCAACCATTAACAAACGGAAAGATGTATTTTGCATATGGCAGTACAGACGTTAAATTGCATGGTCGTTTATGGGATGGAAGTTCTTTAGGAAGCGAAGAAACAATAAGTAGTGATTATACCCTTGCCAGCCATAGACATTGGTCGATGACAAATAAATCAGACGAAATTCACTTGGTTTATCTCAAAGCGTATGGACCACGCTATGTTCGTTATAGGTGGAGAAACAGTACGGGTTCTTGGAGTTCGGAAGAAACAATATACGATGCTGGTGATAGCGGGATGGCTCCTGTAATTAGCGTTAACACTACAGATAACAGCCTTTTAGTTTTTTGGATAAATTGTCCAACATCTAACCATGTGTATTACATTAAATGCGTTGATGGAACATGGGATTCAGAGCCAACGGATTGGTTTTCAGACAGCGATGGAATTCTCTCAGAGGATAGTAATAGTATAATTTCAGCTGCAAGAAAAAGTGTTGATGGCTATATTCCCGTGATTTACCTAGCTGGTTCAAGTCCTTATTCTGTTAAATTCAGTTTATATCCAGCATTTCCTACGGCTCCACAATATTCTAATGTTGGTGTGAGCACAACCGTTGCTGGTCAAGATTGTACCTTTAGTGTGAAATGGACTGACGCCGCCAACATGAGCGGCTACATTTTTGGAACCAACAATACGGGCACTTGGCAGAATGACACGTGGACAGCTTGGAGTCCTGTTGGAACGCCTAAATGGAGTAATGTGACAAAAACATTAAATTCTGGTGATTGGGACTACATCACATATCAGTTCTGGGCAAACAATACAAATAATCTTTGGAACACTACTGGACTACGATACATAATACGCAATAGACAATATTATCTCCGTAAGGATAAACCGCTTCACGGTCAGCCTCAAGGCGGAGCGTACGATTTAGGCTCTATGAATAAAACGGCACCAACAGTTGACGGTTCTTTATTCTGCTCTGACTGGGTGCAATGGTTCTTTGACCATGATGGTGAAAACGAAACATATGCTTTGATAAAGAATATCTATTTTCATGTATGGTACAAAGTTGATGCTGGTTCAGTGCCTCAAATAGGGTATCAATATCCTGGAGCTTATAGCTGCGACCTAGACGAGTATTTCACACCTACCTCTCGAACAGTCATAAACGGATACAACCTTTCAGCTGAACTTTGGTCAGGATTATCGCTTAAAGTAGATAACATGTATGACTTTACGATTAAGATTGTTGATTTGTCGGATCATCCATACGCTCTTTTAAATACAGGGCAACAATCTTTTGTGATATTTAATCTGGATGATAATAGCACACTACAGTCAATAGACACGGATAATGATGGACTTTCTGATTATGATGAACTATTCACGTATTATACTGACCCACGGGACACGGATACTGATGATGGTGGTATAAGCGATTACGACGAGGTTCAACTGGGACTCAACCCGTTGGATGGTACCGATGATAACATAGCTCCAACAATAGGTGAGTTTCAAGCACCAAGCACGGTTTACGCAAACCAATACTTCTATCTAAACTGTACGATAAACGATGCAGATGGCAAAGGACAGCTTGTTAATGCCACCGTCGAAATAAGCAATTCAATTATTCTAAAATGGGACAATTCAACAAACACGTTCACCGAGTATCAAGACACAAATGATTACTGTACGCTTGACAGTTCAAACAGCATTAAAACAGATGTTAACACTACAGCATATAAACTATCATTCAAAATAAAGCTGTCATGGAGTTATCCAGAAGGCTCAGTAGACATTATTGCCGCAAACACTAAAGTTTTTGACAGCATAGGGGCAAGCGGTTCAGGTTCTCAAACAGGCTTATTCACGTTTGAAGATGACTTAATAGTTTACAGTGCAAACGTAGACGATAACCACGTTAACCCTTCACAGTCAATAACTGTTACAGGAACCATTTACTATAATGGAACAACGACGCCGCCTGAAGACACGTCTGGAATAACTGCAAAAGTTGAATTAGATGGAGCAGTTAAAGGCTTCACATCAACAATCAGCTCCGACGGTTCATTTTCAATAACATTTAACGCCGAGTCCTCTGTTAACTCTTACAACTACAACGTTTACGCGTTTACAGACCAGCCTTCAGTGCAAAACCAAACTGTAAATGTAATTGTTGATAAAATGGTTATAACCATAACTGCAAACACAACGTCACCTCTTCCAGAAGCATACGTAAACTTCACTGTGACAGCTAAATACGCCTACGACGATCAGCCAGTAACAGACTGGACAGTGAACATTCTACGCGACGACGTACACTTTACAACTGGCACAACCTTCACAGATGGAGGATACACAGAAACCCTTCACACCTACAAAGTTGAAAACGCATCTGAAAACCTTTATGGGTTAACTGCTTTCGAGTCAGAACCCCTATCAGTCTACTGGAGCTACTACGTAGCCTTAACCGTTCAAGTTAAAGATTTAGACGGAGAAGTAATGCCAGATGCAACCGTATACTTCAACGATGAACCTATACAAGTAGACCAATATGGATTAGCAACGAAAACTCAAATAGCAGTAAACAGCCTCGTAGCCGTAAAGGTGAAATGGCACGGCGTATGGGTTAACGGTACATGGACTGTAAACATGACTGAAACTAAAACTATAACTGTGTTCTGCAACGTTTGGACCTTAACAGTACTGGCGAAGGACAACAAAGGAAACATGCTTACCACTTCACCTACAGAATTCCACATAACACTTCCTAATGGCACATACATGTCCGTGGCACGCACAGACGGTGTATACACGTTTAAAGTAATGAATGGAACAAGCCATTTCAGAGTTAAGTTTCAAGATCAATGGGTAACCGCAAACCTAACGGTTCCTATGACCGATAAGAATGTTACAGTGATGGATATTGACTGTTGGGTTTACAGTCTAACAGTCTATGTGCAGTCGACAGCTAACTCTTATCAGCCTAACAGTCCAATAGTAGGTGCATCCCTAACGCTTTACCGTACAACAGACAATAAAACCTTAAACGGGCTGTACGGGTTGCCAGCCACCCCTCAAACTCAAACGTACAACTCAACCCACGCCGTCTACACATGGTCTCAACTAGCAAACCAAACTTCAAGTTACACTGTAACTGCAACCTACGGAAGCCAATCCTCATCAACTACAACCAGCCTAACCCAAAACACTCAAATAGAAATAGAACTTTACGTTTCCGCTCCCGCCCATTACTTTCCTCCCGCTCCAATCCCCACAACATACACTTTAACCATCCTAGTCACCAAACTCGACCAGCCAGCAGCCAACCTGAAAATAGAAATCTACACAGACAACCTTCAAGTAGCTTCAGGGCAAACGGACCCACAGGGAAAATACACTGTAAACTTAACCCCTGGAACATACAAAATAATCATACATTTAAACGGAGAAACAAAAACTGAAACAGTAAACCTTACAGAACCGAAAACACTTCAAATCACCATACCAGCAGCTCCCACACCAACAATAGAAAGATTCCTAAGGATGAGTGTAATCCTAATAATAGTAATGGTTGGCATGGTAATCGTTCCCAAAATTGTGCAAAAACGATAACCAAAAACTTTTCAAGGTTAAACATATTTAGTGTTTCATCTAAAATCACTTTTGGGATTTAAACTTGTCTGAGAAGTTCGGCGGCTACACTTACGCATTCCTAATGGTTATAAGTCTGCTACTAACGGTGATATGTCTCCTTGTAGGCTTCTACGCTAATATTGAAACCGTCAAAGCTATGGGAATAGTTTACGCCTTAATGACTGTTACTGGTTTAATAACGTTTGCATCTGGAAAAATGCCGCATGAAGAAAAACACCTTCTCGCCTACGCCCTCAGCCTCACTGGTTTAGCAGTAGTAGCCGTCCTATCCGCTGCACTTGCAAGAACATTCCGCATAATGGGTGTTCTAGAAATAACGAAATGGCCCACTGAAGTAGCTGAACAACCATTAATAATAGGAATAGGCTCATTAGCACTCACCTTCAACATTACACCGCAACTCTTAACCACACTTCTCCTACAAGTACCCACAGGAACAGGAGAAGAAAGCTTCTTCAGAGTATTCCTAATAAACGCGCTTGAACCAATAATGGGAACAAACTACGCTAGAGCAGCCTCAGCCATAAGCTTCGGAATAATGCACTACCTAGCCTACCAAATGCAAACATCCGCCATCATAACCGCCACCCTCGCAGGCTTCGTCCTAGCCTACGTCTACACCGAAACCCACTCAGCCACAGCAGTCTGCCTAGCACACACAACCTGGAACATCCTATCTCTAGTCGCCGCATCAATACTTGGAGGTGGCTGAAAGGTGGGGTGGACTGTAAACGTAAACCTGCAAGCAATAATTCAAACAGTGCTTCTCATAATATTCACTGTAACAACCACTCTAGGAATGCTTCTCATAGCATCATACCCAACACCCTACCAAATAGCCGTACCGTGGCAACCAGAACAGCGAATATCAATTCCACAGCAACTCGCCATACCCTTAATAATCATCGCAGTAATCGCCATAGTCTTATATCGCCGTACCGTTAAACCTTAAAGTTTTTTCGGTTAAACTTTTTTATTGATGTAGATACTTATTTCACGGTGGGCAAATTTGGCTTTCAAAATGAAAGGTTCAACTGTTCTGATGTTTTTGGGCATAGTTTTACTAGGCGTAGGCGTATCCTACCCATTCATAACGTTAGTTGTAGACACTACCCCGCCTGATATAACAGCAACATGCCCTGAGAACGGCAGGGTTTACACTTCACTAACTAAAATTACTGCTTGGGTTGGCGACCCAGAAACCAGTGTTGTAAGCGTAACCTGCACAATTAACGGTCAAACTTACACTCTACATATCTCTTCTGTTACTCCCACTCCATTAGCAATTGCAGATACAGGAGACTACACCCTCTGGGAATACGATATTCCAGACATAACTACTGGAGGAACATACTCGTTTACTTTTAAGGCGAAAAACAGAGCTGGATTAACCGCAGAATACTCTGGAACCTTCACAATCTACACTACACTGCAAGGCAGCTGGTACGTCAACAACCAGCTTATAACAAGCCCAACTCAAACAATTTACGCTACCTCTCCGATAGTAAGCTTCAAATTTCAGAAAACAGCTGGAATAGAAGACGCAAAAATTTCATGCTGGATTGAAGAAGACGGAGCAAAAATCTTAACATTAACACTCACCGACCCCGCAAACCACATTTGGACAGGCACCCACAAATTCAACCCTGGAACCCACACCCTCAAACTTGTAGCCAGCGACGGAACAAACACCGTAACATTCAGCATAATCGGCTTAACCATAGGCGGAGGCGGCTGGACATTAACGATGCGGCAAACCCTAATGCTTGTAGGTGCAATCACTGTGGCTGCTGGGGCGCTCCTTCGTATAAAAGGCAGATAATGAACGTTAGATTTTTATCTTTCCTCACCATATTTCTCTCTTACTAGGCATGGGGCAGACCGAAGTTACGCCTGTGGAGATCAAGACCTCCGTAACCCACCTTCCACGCGTGGACCTGCGGAAACGGTTTCGCCAAAGGAAACCTGCGCCGTGGGTGGATGGGGATCGAGTCTGGTCGCGGAAGCAGGAAGCCAACACCCTTCAGGGGTTGGTAGCTCACCAACACAGCAAACCCTAATGCATTCCTACGCATAAAAGAAAGATAATTAAACTTCACGCAATTCAATAGAACGTTTTTTCAAATTTAAAATTAACAATAACTTCGTTCCCTTTTTCCAACCAAGCTTCTCCCTAACATCCTTTGGAATAGTAACCTTCCCATCAACAAGCATTTTAACCACAGCCTCAAGAGAATCCAAACCGTACACCAAAAATAAAACGCACAGAAAACCTTATAAGCTTTATCATCACAAATATAACAAGGTGAACAAAATGTTTAAAAAACATGGAAAGAAAACCTTGATACTGGCTTTGGCTTTGATGTCATGCGTAGGCATCGCTTCAGCAGCACTACTTGAATACTACGGAAAAATCATAACAACCGTGAACGTCAAACCTTCAATACTTCTAGACGGCGAAGATTACAAAACACCGATAACCGAGGAATTAACCGATGTATGCGGAATAGTCTTCAGCCAACCCCATTACCTTGAGAACTTAGCGAACATTCCAGCAAAAATGGAATTTACATACGAAGTTATAAACGAAACTGGGCAACCAGACGACAGAGGAATTACAGTAACCTACTGGAAACTTGATGAGCCAGAAGAACCCGTGCCAAGCGAAACTAACGAAGTAACTCCAAGCACAAATGAACAAAACATAGCGAACAATTGGGCACACGTTATTGTAAGTTACGACGGCGTTAATGCTGGCGAAGTAAAACTGACATTCGTTCAACCTAGAGATTTCTATGCATGCTTTGAATATAGAACTGATGGAGACACCAGTCAAATGATTAGCCCAGACAACTACAACACAGAGATAACGGATGGACTATATCCATACGTTTGTCTTTATCCACCAGAAACAGGGCATAACGTAACAATGATACTTTCAGCAGACGAGTATGTCGAAGTCCGCATGGTATTTGGCGGAGAAACAGACGAGCGTTTTAACTGGACGAGAATTGACGTATTGGGAACAAAAATTCCAGAAGCTACACCATTCACACTAGAACCAGGTGAACGCTTAGACTTCTGCATTTGCTACAGATTTGAAACCCGCGTAGTTGGCAACTATACCATAACAACTGAAGTGGTTCCAGCTTAGGGGTTTTGCTATGGACAAGCGTCGTAAGCTTGTAACAACGCTTACTTTCATAGCAATTGCCGTGGTTGCATGTCTAGTGGCGTACGCGGTGATTCAGTATTTCGGTCAGATGGTCACGGAGGTTCCTGTTGAGCAAGCAGTGTGGGTTGATGGTAAACGTTTCAACGAGACAATAACTGAAACTCTGCCAGCAACATACGGTGGCTGCACAGTCTACGCTGAACACATTTTAGAAAATAAAGGCGATGAAGACGCTCAAGTGGAATTCGTTGTAGTTTCAATTGTTGACAGCGAAGGAAACTCCGTGAACGACAACTCGGTTGAAGTGTACTTTATGGTTGACGGTCAGAAAGTGGATAAGACAATAGTTCCCAGCCATCAAACAATAACCTTCCAGATAGCCATACACTTCCACTATGCTATAATGCCTGACACCTACACGGTGACAACACAAGTCAAACCTTACGTTCCTTAACCCCCTTTTTTCTAAAACCCAAAAAAATTTAAGGTTATTATGTTTATTAAATGATGATGTGAAAAAGGTGGAATTTCAAACGGGTTTAAGTCTAATCGTAACCTTAACACTTAACTTAGCATTTCTAACCTTCACTTACGTTCAAGCTTCACCTGCCTTAAACAGCGACGAACTAATCATACTAGCCTTCTTCGCCTATCTAATCGCCCTGCTAGTAACAGTTTACTTCTCTAGAGAACGAACATATACTCCGCCAGTAACACTGTCTCCAAAACAAACCGTAAAAACAAAGAAAACGTCAACCGCCACCACAAAACTGTACAGACACACCCTGCAAATCCCAGACTTCAACAAAGCCCAACTCATAATCAACAGACTTAAAGAAAGAAATATACCTTACACGTTAACAGGAGCAGAAAACGACACAGTAACCCTCCGTTACAGAAGCCCTAAAAAAGCAAACATAGAAAAACTCAAGAAAAAAGGAATAGTTTTAGACGGAAAAATAGAAGGAGAAAAGGAGGAAACAACCGAGATTGTTTGAATTTTGCTTTCTAGCCTACGTGTTCATCGTAATAATTTTCGCATACGCAACAATAAAACATCACAACCTACTCGGTAAAAGTCCAGCTGAACAACTCATGGAGAAAAAACGGTTGATGGAGCAAGCTATGCGAATACTCCGCGGGGCTACATGTCCATTTTGCGGGTCAAAAACCTACGTGGAGCAAGTTGACATGATGAAAGAGAACCTAGCAGTAACAACATGCGAAAAATGCGGTCAAAAATGCCTGTGGAAACTTGAAGGCTACACTTGGCATCTGATTGCACCCCACCGTCCCGCCGTAAAACTGCCAACAAAACTTGAACCTCCACCTGAAATAGAAGCAGAAAACCTTATGGAGGAAATAAGAAATGCAATCAATTGAGGAGAAAACTAGGAAAAGCAGGCTTCTCGCCGTAATTCTGTTAACGCTGCTGCTTATAGGTGCTGGTTTCACCGTTTACCTTTGGGGTGAATTAGCTTACACTCAAGCTTCACTGTCAGCTGAACAAATGCAAAGAATGATGTATCAGCAAACCGTTCAGCAAGTTAACACTACAGCCCCTAAAGTAGCTGTAACCGCCAGGCTTGTTCCAACACCTCCAGCTAAAAACATAACTCCGGACACGGTAACCTTCCTTACAGGATACCTTGAAACCACAAACCTTAAAGACCTATACTATCCAAGCGTTCTAATCGCAAACTTCACAGTCACCCACTACACAGCCAACCCAAACACAACAGTAGAATACAGCTATATCCCATACCAGCAAGTCTACCTTACAAAAGGAGTTCAACTCGTACAAATTCCATTCGGCGTTTTCCCACTATCCATCCACGGAGGAAAACCAGGAGACGAAATATACATAACCGTGAAGGCGCAAGTCCAAGTTTACTGGGAACCCGTCTACGCCTTAATGACTGAGCAAACAGCTGAATGCATCATAAAACTTGAGGTGATTCCAGCGTGACAATAATCGACTTTTTAGCACAGTATAGAGTTCAAATCGTTGCAGCCATACTCATAGCATGGTTCATCTATGCTTTACACCACACAGGTAAACTGAAAACACCGCTCCGTAAACCTTCACCTGTACGCTTAACGCTTCCACCTGAACAGCAACTAGCTGTAAGCAAATCTGAAGTTGAAAAACTGCAAAGAGAAAACGAAAGGCTTACACGAACACTAGCAGAACTTAAAATGGAACAGGCTAAACAGCAAATCCGAAAAACAGCTGAAGAAAAAATAAAGGCGTTACTTCCAGAAAAAGTCTTCCTATTCGACCCTGAAAACCAGCTTGTAGGAAGACCAGTCTACTACTTCGGCGGCGTCCCCTTAATCCAGAAAAAAGAAGTGTTAAACAGCCTAGCAGAAAAACATAAGTTTCTAAACAAGCTAAGCCCCACATTAACCCGTAAACTACTAGACTGGCTCTACTTTAAAGGAGACACACTCTACTTCTACACAGCACAACTACTCCCGACAGGCGAATGGACTTTAACAGCAACCTCAAAACCAGCGAAGAAAAAGAAAAACTACGTGAAACTTCCAAGATTTACATTACCCTTCATCATACTTACAAGCGAACATAAAAAAATAGACGATTTAATACTTAACAAGTGGGAAGTAGCAAAAGCAGGAGCCGCCATCCACTTGTCAGCCACGTTTTTAGGACCATTCCCAATAGAAGAATACTCTAAACTTAAAAGAGCTGTAGGGTGGGAAGAATATGGCAAAATCTGATGATAAAACTGAAAATCCTAAGCCAAGTGCAATAATGCTTGAACTGGCAAGTGTGCGTAAAAAACTAGACGATATCTATGCAAGGTTGAAAGAGCATGAAGACCATTTAATCGCCACCCGTGAACTGTCAATACTGCAAAATGAAACCTTACCCTTCATAAACTTCCAGTTTAAACAGCAACTGTTCAACACGTGGGCTTTAACTCAAAGCCTCCACGAAGTTGAAAAAGAAGTAGCCCTACGTTACGGAAGCTTCCAAAACGCTATGAGAGACCTTTCACGAGAACAGGAGAAAGCAGCTTACCTAGCAAAATACGTAGACACCATGCTACGCAACTACTATGAAATAAGAAACGAAAACGTAATGCTGAAACAGAAAATCGACGAGCTTAAAAATCAAATGGAAGCCAAAGACATGCAGATTAAAGCCATGAAAGGCATAACCCAAGAAATCAACAGGTTAATCACCCAAAGAAAACTACCGCCAGACATCATAGCAGAACTACAGCGAATCCTACCTGAAATACCCCGCCCAGTAACACGTCCAATAAAAGAAGAAGAGGAAATACTCTAATGCTAAAAGAAAGAAACAGAAACACCGAATCCGTTGAACCCAACTCAGACATAGCAAAAGCCCTTCAAATAGCCCTTCAACTAAACGACCTACGCAACATAATAACCCTTAACGACCTACGCCACTCACAACGCATACTAAAAAACCTGAAGGAAATGCCACAGCTGAAACCACCTGAAAAACCAATGAAACTAAGCGAAATCGCACCGCAAATAAAAGAAGAAGAAACCGAAACCGAAGAAGAAGCCCCACCACACTTAAGGAGGTTCAGATGGTGGAGAAGAGGCAAGAGTTAGACCCGGAGGAAGTGGCGAAACGGCAAATACAGCAAATCGCAGAGCAGACAAAAATTCAAAAGCCTAAAACACGACTTGTCTACTTCCGTACAGATCAATGCCCTCATTGTCGGCGGATTGAAGGAACGTTTTACCCGTATGTTAATGAACATCCTGAAATTGTTCTTTACAAGGTTGACGCTGTTACAGAATCAGGGACAAACCGCTTAGAAGCAGTGTTAAAAGGTGCAAGGGAAGTGCCAACTGTGGTTGTAAACGACAAGTTTATCGTTACAGGCGACAGAGACTTCCTTGCACGGTTAACCTACGCAATTCAGTTAGCCCAGAACATGCCACCTACAAAGGAGGAGAAAACAAGATGGCTCTTGAGAAAGTGAAAGAAATGCTGATTAAAGAAGAAACAAAAATATTTAAAGATTACAAGCTAGCTTTTTTCCCAACTGTAATTTTATGCAGCTGGAACCCTTACAGTATATCTTCAGAACCAGCTAAAACCTACTGGCGCTGTGAAAACACGTTGTTACGTTTCTATCCAGACGGTGAAGTTGCAATCGAAAAAGTTGAACACAGCTATTACATACCGAAACATTTAGCCCTGCAACTTACAGCTGAAGGCACACCCCTCTTCCACGTTGAAAACGCAGACCTCTACGACACCAAACTTGAAAGAGACCTAGCTAGAAAACCGCTTACAACAATCCCTGAAAAAATAGAAGTAGAAGGAGCTTTACTTCCCTATAACCAGCCAATCCTACAAAGCCTAATCGTAGAAGCAATAGACAAGTTTGGAAAAGGAAAAGCAACAGAACCAGAAATACTTGACTATCTAACAGAAAAATATCCACACGGCGGAGGCTGGCTAACCCGCACACCCACCCTAACAGAAAAAGTTAAATCAACACTTGAACAAATGACTTACAAGGGCATAATAGAATACAACGAAGAAACAACAGAATACTACCTGATAAGCAAACCAACAACATCAAAACTAACCAAAAAAGGTGGTTAATTTGAGTCTTGTAGGAACATATAAGCTTAGAAGCAAAACCAAAACGGAAAAACCCCGCAAAAAACAAGAACAAACCAGCGACATACTCGCCGAACTAGAAAAAATAGCAATATCACCAGAACTAGCAGCTGAATGGTCCGAGCGAGGATGCGGTCGTCCATGTTGAGGTAGGGGGTGATGTTGTTGGAAACCGTTTACTTTTGAATTAACTACGGCGTGCCCCTGTTCATGTAAATTTTGCCATATTCCTTTTAAACTTCGCCACGGAAACCCTTTAACCCGCAACTTTGAAGATTTAGTCGTTGATTTTTCAATTTTAAAGGAAAAACTTAACGTTGAAAACCTCATAGTCTCGGGTGGCGAACCAACCCTTCGCTCTGACATTTTAAGCCTAACAGAGTTCGCCTCTAAACTTTTCAGAAAAGTAGCTGTAATTTCAAACTGCACTAACCCTGAAACGTTAAAACAAGTTTCAGAATACGCTACAGTGTGGGTTTCACTTGACTATTACGGAGAAACACAAGACAAGTCTAGAGGATTTAAAGGTTTATGGCGGAACTACCTAAACATAGCTGACATAGCCAACATAAGGGCTACATTGCTACACGACAACCTTAAGGACGTTGAAAAGCTTATAGCCCACGCCAACCAGCATAACCGAAAAACTACAATAGTGCCTTGCAAAACAACTAACCCAAAATTCACACCTTCACCGCTACAACTACAACAACTGTTGCTATACATATTCCAGAACAACTACGCAGAAAAAACAGTGGTTGACGACCCAGCTGTTAGAATGTGGTTGGCAACGAAAAACCCAGAGTTAATGAAAAAAGCTCAAGAAAACGGAAGCCTATGCACAGCATGCGACACAGTAATACGTGTAGACCCACAAGGCACCGTTAAACCCTGCCCCTTCCTCAACTGGAAAATATGTGACATACATGATCCAGAAATAAAACAGAAAATAACTCAAACCAGACAAAAAATAGTTAAAACTCACACGGGAAAATGCGTAAACTGCAAATACAAAGAAATCTGCGGTGGATGCCGAGCAAGCGAAAACCTACATTGTTTCCTTTCTTAAGGTTCTACATATGAAATTAAGCGAGTCTTCTGTGAGCTTTAGAAGGTTTTTACCCATAGCTGTTAATTCATAGACTTTTCTAGGTCTTCCACCGTTTATTTCCCATTTACTTTTGAGGAAACCTCCGTTTTCAAGCGAGTTTAACAGGGGATAAATTGTGCTTGGTCCGAAGTATATTCCAAAGGTTTTGCGGATTTCTATGATTATTTGGTAACCGTGCATGGGTTTTGAGTTTAAGAACTGGAGCACTATAAGGTCTAGGAGTCCCCTTGTATGTTTTATGTGTATTTCTTTCAGAGTTTCCATATTTTTCACCGTGTTTGAAGTGGTATATCGCAAATATTAATATTTCGGTTATAGTGTCCAACAAGTCTACAGGTTCAACTCCGCCTTTTCCCAGTCACCTTCACGCAAAGGGAGAGGTTTAAAAAGAGGAGAAAGGAGTAGGCGTGCTTCATCATCACCAATAAAGTTATGTTGTAGAGGAAAGTTTTATAAGCGTTTTCCTTAACATTTTTATGGTTATCTAAATGAGTTTGATTGATAAGTTACGTAGTAGTAAAAGCAGGGAAATTTTGAAGGTAAGTGAGGTTGACACTGAGTTTGGTCAAGGCTATAGGATTGATGTTGCTGTTGGAAACGGGAAGAAAGCATGCCATCTCATTCAAGACAAGGAAACTGGTGAATGGAAAACGCTTGGAGACCCAAACGCCTGTCGCATACTTAGCAGAAACCTATACGATTTAGGCACTCCCCTAACTGGTTTATCGACAAGTGAAAAACTTCGGGAAGGGCAAACCTATTGATTGACAACATAGACAGAACCCTTCTATACTTAATAATGGAAGCTGAAAAAACAGGTCAACCCATCTCAACTTGGGGTTTAGCCAGTTTAAAAGCAAAAACATCCACTGAACGCAACAAGCTAGACGGAATATACCGTTACCATCTAGAACAACTCGCCAAGAAAGGATTAATAATCAAAAAACAATATAAAAAAGGAAAACAGAAATACACAGGATTCTCAATCAACCCACGCAGGCTAATATGCTCCAACGGAGCCCTATTCATTCTAGCCAATCCCATCCTCATCTACCAATGTCCGTATGTGGAAAAATGTCCCAGCGAATGTAAAGTAAGCTTCTACGAAAGAAAAGGCAAACTAATCGTTAAAGGCTGCAAACTGCTTAAAGAAGCACCACAACACGTGAAACAACTAATAATTGAGCACCTAGAAAAGGAAAAGGAAAAATCATGAACGCAAAAACATCCGAAGACCTTGAAGAACGAAGGAAGAAACTTCTGAAAGAAGCAGAGAAACTTCAAACGGAAATCAAAAAACTACTAGAAGAAGTTAAGAGGCTGGGTTAATGGAAAAACGACGTTACATGCCGACGAAAGAAGAGATCAGAGAGAAAGCCATAGAAATATACTATAGAGAACATCCTAAAGCTAGGGAACTCGGCATAACACCTGAAGAGTACGAGTTACGTCCGCCAGAAGGTCGCTATTACCTAAAAGCTCAACAGGAGCTTATGGCAGGAATAAGAAGCGAACTTGAAAGAACATTAAACGAATACAAAAGGGAAATAGAAGACATAGTTGAAGTCCTAAAAGAAATGAAGGCTAAACCTCCAGAATGGGCGCTTCCCAAAGAAGAGTTAGAAGCAAAAATAACAAGGTTACAAAATAAAATAGTCAGACTTGAAGCTGCCAAAGAAAAAGCTGAAAAGGAGAAAGAGAAAATCAGCAAAGTACTTACTGAAACCCGAAAAATCCTCTCTGAAAAAGAAGCGGAACTCGCCAGAAAACGGGAAATGGAAAAACGTTACATTTACAAAATGGCAACAATAAAAACTACGCAGTATATCCCAGCATTCACTGGCGTGGACGGCAAGGTTTACGGCAGTTTCTACCCTAATCAAATTGCAACAATTCCAGAAGCCGACGCAGACAAACTAATTCGACAGGGAAAAGCACAGCCATGGGCAATTTCAAAAGCTAAACCTACACCACCCAAAAAAGAGGAACTGCGAAAACAAGCAGAAGCAGCCTTCGCCGAGTTAGCTACAGCGGTTGAGCATGACTTATACTATGAAACAGATGAAGCCCTAGAAAAACTGCGTGAAATAGGCGTTAAAGCCCATAGTGTTTGAAGTACACCTTTTTAAAGTAGTTCACGGTTTCTCTTTTCGCTTCAGTAAACGCTGTTTCTTCAGGCAAAGTTAAAAGTCGTTTCTCTAAAATGTCTAAGAAAAAATAAAAATCAGTGAGGAGACGGCTTGTAGGCTTGATGCCAGATTTATATAAAAAATTCTCGTACATAACTCGAAGCTTACGTCTTGCACCGCTTGTTAACCCCAACTTCACTTTTTTAGGTTTAGGTTTAGGCGGTTTAGGCACAGGACGTTCAGCCGCCCGCCTCTCCCTTTCCAAAGCAGCTATAGCCATGGGTACAACGGGAACAGCCTTTTCAAACACAAGTCTAGTTCTTCCAAATGGCAACTCTATAACCCTTACTTCTTTAGGAAACTTTTCTTTTGCTCTTTCACCTCTAACAATCCATGAACCATCATGTTCCAGCCTATACGCAATCTTCCCTGCAGCAGAATCAACAGCATCCATCCTTGAACTGTATTCCTCTGAAATAGGCACTCCATTATAAAAAACGGCATATCTACCATTTTCAAACTCTAAACTTAAATCATCAAGAATCCAAACCTCTTTAAACTCGTTTGCAAAGGAAACCCTGAACTTACCATCCCTATCACTCCAATCAATCCAATACTTCCAGCCATCAGCAGTCCACCCCCGCCGCAAACTCACCATAATAAGCACCACAAAATAATTTATGGATAATGCTAAAAAGCGTTACCTAAAAAAAATCACGGTTAAACTTTTATTCTCATATTGATATTTTCATTATCAAGGTGAAAATAAAATGCCAAGAGGAATGCTTCAAGCATATGCGATTAAAAAGCCCGCATTTGTCTTCGGTGTAGAAGATTTAATGCACGTTAAAGACAACCCTAATATGCGACTGACAGCAACCCCGTTCGTACACGGCTACGAAGACAAAGTTTTCCTTGGACACGCAGTCCGATGGAAAGGAGCAAAAGGAATAGAGCAAGTGAGAGAAATCAATCCTGACGTTGCCGCTGGATTGGAAAAAGCCATCAGCATCAGCAAAGCCTGTGAAGGAGTAAAAGGCGTAGTTCGGGTGGGAGACCGCTACCTACCCAAGAAAGTCATATGCCAAATCGAAAGGGCAGGTAGAAAAGCAACTCCAGCCTAAACACCATCCTTTTTCCAACTTTAACCGGAGACTTCGCTGATGGCTGAAGAAGAGGCTAGGTTAGCTGAGCTACGAGAGTTACGGGAGACTCAGCTAACTGAGCTATTGGACACTATAACAAGAAGACTACGCGATTCCATGAAGGATATGGAAGCTGCAGTACGCTGCATCGAAACCTACAAAACAGACCCGAAAGGAGCGCAAACATGCATCCTCAACTACTTAAAAACAGGCACAACGGAAAAACTTAAAGGTGAATAAGAATGGATTTAGGAAAAATGCTGAGTGATTGGAAGGGAAACTTAGGGACTTTATGGCTTTGGCTTGGCATAGTAACTTTGCTGTTGAATATTGGCGTGGTGGGCGTTGAAAGCTGGACATTCGCTTACGGTTTACTGTATTCCTTAGGCTTCTTAGCTGTCGGCTTAGTGTTAAGCAAAGAAGAACCTGGACTGTTAGCTTCCACTTTTGCAGCAATAATCGGTGTCTTAGCTGTTTGGGTGCAGCTTGGGCTTGCAGGACAGGCTGAAGCTTCAACTATTGGCACAGTAAGCGTCTTAATGTTCCTAGTGTTTTTAGCTTGTGAAATGGTAGAGGTTGGAGGAAGAGCACCCTATGCAAGATATGCTGTTCTTGCAGCTTTACTGGCTTGGTTCCTGTTTCCAGCATCATACTTCTATCAACGCATAACATTAGGCATGCCGCTGCCCGCAGCAACAATACTTTACCACGGCGGAATCATGTTACTAGCATTATTGGACTTCATAACATTTCTAGGAGCTGTCGATTTTGAACAACGAGAAAATCTGCGTTTGCTTTTCGCTTTCTTAGCTATCATAGGAGCCTTTTGGTTAACAGCAGTGCTAGGCTGGGGTCTTCAGTTAATAAGATGAGGACGAGGGTTCATGGAAGAGAAAACTGGCTTAAAATAGCTTGGTGAATGTTATGGTTATTTATAAATGTCCCAAGTGTGGACGCACCGTAGAAAAACCAGAAGGAAAATACTACTGCAAGGTATGCGGACCATCTGTACTTATGGTTAAAGTTAAACCGAGAGTCGGCGGTAAAATACATGGAATACTGGCAACACATGATTCGTTTTGGGTAAGAGTAGACGGAATATGGTACGAAGCAGAAACAAGACATGACGCATTATATGAAACTGAAGAATGGATTAGCGAAATTCTGGCTATTCAAAGAATGAATGTAAAAGAATTCATGGAAAAATATAAACCTCGCAAACTACCTTTTCGGGGTTACATTGACCACCCCCGTTATACAAGAGAAGAACTGGAGAAAAAAGCTGTTTGGCTCAAACGATCTCACGGCTTACTATAAGGCATGGAACACTCACCAAAAAACTTTCACGGTTAAACTTTTCTCTCCTTTCTCCCTTCTCTAAAATAGGTGTGTTCTCTTGAAAAGAGCAAGTGCTACCGTGCGTAAGCGACTGCGGAAAATTGGAGAGAAACCTGTGTGGAGGAGAAGCGTATGGTAACGCCAAAACCTGAAGAAAAAGTTAAACCCCGCTGGGAAGTCACGTTCATGTGTCCAGTATGCCACAAGCTTTTCTCAAGAGTTGTAGAGGCTGAGACAAGTCTGAAAGCGGAGAAAAAATTCTGGGGTAAAACAATTGAGTGTCCCCATTCACTTTTTGTAGACGGTTATGAACTTCACAAATTCAAAGTTAAACCTGAACACATCGTTGGCACTATACCTTATCCATGGAAACCTCCAGCAGTTCCACTAGGTCCAAAAAAAGAAGTAGGCGTTCCAGTTGGAGTGCCCACCGCTAAAAAACCGCCAACTGAAAGGAAAGCGCCTACAGTGCTGCTTTCAGCTAAACGCATAAAAAACACTGTAACCGTCACCATTGGACTTGGAAAAGATTATTTAGGCATAACCTTCCCACGAGTAGAAGTTGAAACTTATGACAAACTCATGAAAATTGCAAAAACTGCAGGGCAATCAACAATTCGAAACGCCATCCTAGCCCTCTTAATAGTTCATTCAGGCGGAACAAAAACTATGATTACAGGATTCCTAAACGCTTCAGGCTTTCCAGAAGCTACAGTTTCCACAGTAGGTCAAGCCCTCTCCAGACTTCGAAGAGAAAAAATCATCTACCGTTACCCAGCCACATTCACATACACATATTACCCTTTAGCTCTAGCGAAAATTTCAACCATTAGACGCTGTCCCGAATGTGGAAGCACAAGACTTATGCGTGATTACGAATCCGCCGAAGTTGTCTGCATGGACTGCGGCTATGTGATAGCCTCTAAAATAGCTGGTGGAGGTTACCGTTTATACGGCAAAAAAGAAACAGTCACAACTTCAGAAGTAATGGGTGAACCCGTCTACGGAATACCCACCGCAACCCGCATGAAAATTCTGGAACGCTTAAAATTTGAACCCTACTTTGAATGGTGGAAACCTGAAATCCTCAAATACACACCCCCCACAATTCCTAAATTAAAAAAACCAGTAGAATACGAATGGATACGCTTTAAAAAACCCGCACCCCGCTTCCGTTCAGCGGAAGACTTTAAGTATTATGGACCATACCGCAAAGGCGACCTTGCAAAATTACCGTTAATCTTCGCCTATTTCCTCGTTAGAACAGGCTATGCAGAATGGTTAAACCCGAAAAAGGAAAACGTGCGTGAAGCAGAAAAAATATTCAAATACAAGTCAATAGAAAAAATGAGACGCCGAGCTACACTCCTAGAATACTGAGGGGGCAGCAAGTGTGAAGTGTCCTGTTTGTGGTGGTTGGGCTAAAAAAGTTGGCGAAGATAGATACGGCGTCATTTATCGTTGCTCTGTTTGCGGAAACGAATGGACTAATTTAAGGGTTTCAGTAAAACCTGTTGAAGTGCGTAGAAAACCTAAACCTAAGGTGCAACTGAAAAAGACTGCTCCGTCTCAATACGTCTTCACGTTTCATGAGCTAGATATTAAACCTTTTCTGAAGATAGCTATGAGGCGTCGATATGGTTTAGGTGGACCATCTTTCAAACGATACAAAGATTATACAAGTGTTTTCTTCCCCACTCCTAAAGGGGAAATAATCTCGGTCGGCACTCTTACACATGACAAATTTATAACTAACGACAAAATTTTGGCATTAGAACTCGCTAAAACATTGGAATCAGCATTTGAAAAGGAAGTACCTATAGAAGAAGAAATTTAGCGTGGAAAACGCTTCATACCACAGAAATATATTTAGAAAAACTTAAAAGTGGAATAATGCCATTTATGTAATATGGAAGAATTAAGAGAACGTATCCGAGTTTCCTCTCAAGGAAGAATTGTCATACCGCAAAACATTCGAAAACGGTTAGGGATACATAAAGGCACAATTCTTGAAGCTTCCATTATAAAAAACAAACTAATCTTAGAAGTGTTAGTGCGTTAGTGAGGCTTCCATTTGAGAAAAGACTTGAGTAGAGTTAATGAAAAGGATTTGCATGATACGTTAGCTAGGTTAGGGTATGTGAAATGTAAGAAAAACGGTTCAGAATGGCGTTGCAGACAATTCCACATATTCTTAAAGCATAGGAAAAAACGTGGAATCTCCATCCGCATCCATGAAGATACACCTCACTACCTACCTCCATTCCACAGAGCAAAACAAAAGGGAAAAGCCTTAGCACAAGAAATGAACAAAATTGTTGAAGCCTATAAAAGAAGGAGAGCCTTAAGTTGATAACCGTCTTTGATATTGAATGCACTTCGCTGTATGCAGACGTAGGCATCATTGTAGGTTATGGTTTTCTTTTTGAAAACGGTGAATTTCAAACAGTTCTTATAAAAGAAAATGTTAAAGACGAAAAACAGCTTATTAAACAATGTCTTAAGCAACTTTCCACTGTTAACCACATAGTTACCTTTTACGGTTCAGGTTTCGATTTTCCCATGCTTGTTACTAGAGCCTTAAAACATAAAGTAGACCCCTCTCCACTTTTCCACCTTAAACACACTGACCTTTGGATGGTTATAAAGGCAAACCTTCTCTTAACTCGTAACAGCTTAGACAACGTCGCCAGATTCTTTGGAATAGATAAAGCAACAAAACTTTCAGGCAAAGACGTACCCAACCTATATGTGGAGGCACTGCAAGGCGACAAAAAAGCATTAAGAAGAATAAAGCAACATTTAAAAGATGATTTGCAAGCCACACTTCAACTCTACAACATACTAAAACCAATATTAGTGAGAAAAAATGGCAACTCCATCTAAGCTTTACGTTCCCCGTGCAGAGTATGAAGCTGAAGTCGCTGAGCTGCGAAGACTTCAAACAGAACTTGCAAGTGTCCAGGAAAAGTTATCACGTATAGAAACAGAAACGTATAATCCTTTATGGCGTGAAAACGTTAGGTTAGTAAGGCGGATTAGGTATCGAGAAACTCGTTTAAGAGAATACACTACGCGATTAGCTGAACTGCGTCGTATAGGCTGGGCGAGACTTCACCGTCTAGAAAGAGAAGAGTATATTGGTTTAAGAGAGGCGATTCCAAGAACCAGAGTCCGCTTAGCAGAGTTACGTGAAGCTCAAGATAAAGTGATAGCGGAGCTTTGGCGGGTAATAGAAGAGCTTACTCCTCTGCGAACGGAAACAGCGAGGCTGAAAACTGAAATAAAAACTGCACAAGATAAAATCAGCAGAAAAGTAACCGTCGAGCTTAAAAGAGTTCAATTAAACGCCTATGTGGTGATAGAGGAAAGAGAGAAAACCTACTATAAAAGACGAAGGTCAGAAAGAACAGCTAGAAAACATGGAAAATACGTAAAGGTTACGGTACGTTATCCTAAAGGACGTTTCCAAAGTTGGTTTGAATGTGATTCTTGGGTGATTCCAGATACAGAAACAGTTCTCTTGGAACGCGAACCCACATACACACTGATTAAAGAATACGTTATTCCCCACGTTAACGACGAACTAGCAGAAAAATTCA
>Ga0180298_1000019_pt1 | contig 27990 bp, 20 predicted proteins | sample GuaBasSediGuay13_FD_121800 | JGI IMG/M metagenome (GOLD analysis project Ga0180298, IMG submission 121800) | Subseafloor sediment microbial communities from Guaymas Basin, Gulf of California, Mexico - Guay13, Core 4488-10 , 4-6 cm | ecosystem: Environmental > Aquatic > Marine > Hydrothermal...
ATTTTACGTCGTTTTGGCTTATTTGGTCTAATATGTGAACTGTTTTGAAACCGCGATGATGTAGAGACGCGATAAAACCAGAGACGCGATAAAACCAGAGACGCGATAAAACCAGAGACGCGAGGCATCGCGTCTCTACATACAATGAGAAAAAACTGATAGGTGGCGTTTCACATTTAGCGCCTTCACTGATAACTGATAACTGATAACTGATAACTGATAATGGATACGCTCTTAATTATTGATGATACACCGGATAATGTCACTATATTGCGTCATATGTTAGGTGATGTTGGCTTTAAAGTGCTAGTTGCTCAAAATGGTCAAGAAGGTATTGAAATAGCAACATTAGCACACCCTGATTTAATCTTGTTGGATGTGATGATGCCTGATATGGATGGTTTTGAAGTTTGCAATAGATTAAAAGCCACCGAAGAGTTTAAAGATATCCCTATCATTTTTATGACGGCGATGAATCAACAAAGTTATAAGATGACGGGATTCGAAGTGGGGGCAGCTGATTACATTACGAAACCCTTTCATCATCCAGAAATATTAGCACGCATCACAGCCCATCTGAAGGCACACAAATTACAACGACAACTCAGCAAGCAAAATCAGCAATTCAAGCAACTCAATGAACAACTTCAACAAGAATTGCTCAAACGCAAACAGGCAGAGTCGGAACTTGAGCAAGCTTTAGAAGCCTTGCAAGCGGAAAAAAACTTGTTAGCCGTTCGTGTTGAAGAACGGACTGCTGAATTGAAAAAGGCTAATACTGAATTAACTCGTGCCCTCCGCCTCAAAGAGGAATTTCTGGCTAATATGAGCCATGAACTGCGTACCCCCCTAACAGCGATTTTAGGCATTTCAGAAGGGCTTCAAGAGGAAATTTATGGTACCCTAAACGATAAGCAAATCAAATCGCTACGCACAATAGAAGATAGAGGACTTCATTTACGGTCCTTGATTAACGATATTCTGGACTTGTCTAAAATTGAGGCAGATAAATTAACCTTAAATATTGACCACATTTCAGTTAATGATGTCTGTCAAAGCAGCTTACAAATGACAAAAGAAGCGGCTTACCAAAAACATATTCGGGTTTCCACGACTTTTAACTCTCTTGTAGAAACGATTCAAGCTGATGAACGTCGCTTGATGCAAATTCTCGTGAATTTGTTGAGCAATGCCGTCAAATTTACCCATGAAGGGGGTTCAATTCACTTAGAAGTCAACGGTGATATTGAACAGAATCTGGTTCAATTTAGCGTTCAGGATACCGGTATCGGTATTGCTGAAGAAGATATAGAGCAAACCTTTGAGGCCTTTGTGCAACTTGATGGCGCTCTTAATCGAATGCAAGAAGGCACAGGATTGGGCTTATCCTTGGTAGATCGCTTGACCAAAATGCATGGCGGTGAGGTTTTTGTAGAGAGCTCCGTTGGCAAAGGTAGCCGTTTTACAGTATCATTGCCTTGGAAGAATCAGAAACAAGATAATGATGAATTATGAATGAATTGAAATGATGAATGATTTATTCTGAATTGTTTAATTCATTCTGAATTGAATGAGGAATTGTTTAATTCATTCATGAATTAAATGAGGAATTCTTTAATTCATTCATAATTCATCATTCAAATCGGGCTATAAAATTAAGTTTTTTTTTAAGAAAAGGAATGCACTTGATCTCTACCTGTTATTCTAAAAAGCTTTAGAAATACAGTGCGTTAAAAAAAACGAGAAGAGTAATTCAGAATTCCTCATTAAGAATTCCTCATTAAGTATTAAAATGGTTTCCACTATGTCATTAACCTACGGAGTGAGTGAGTTGTTTGTAATATGAATACACATTATCGAACGTTTTATCTTATTGTCTTGTTGAATGCTTTAGTCGGGTGTTCAAACCTACAAATTCAGCCAGCGAACAAAATCAATCCAAACGATCCGTGCTGGCAACAAACCATACAACATTACGGCACCACGCAAACCCTGATGACACGGGCGCTTGATAAAAAGGTTGCTGATTATCAATCCTTAGTTGAACAATCGTTGGCTGAACGCGCTCAAATGATCAAAGTGGCTCAAGGATTGAAGGATAGTATTACTCAAAAGAAGCCACTCTCGGGATATGATTTAGATCTCCTGAATCGGGGAATGGTTGCTTACCTGAAACGGCGTGAAAAACTCTATGAGATGGTCGAAGCACATGAATGTTGGTTAGGCGTCTCTAAAGAGAGTTTTAAAGCGTTTAATGTTGAACCCATTTCGCCAGAAAATCAACTGAAAGGCATTATGCTGTCATTGTCTGCGGCCTTAATCCTTTACGATAATTACATGCTGGCGATCTCTATATTTGAGCAAGACGATAAATTACGCCGTTTTCTCAATGAACGCGATTCTGGATACGGGATTGGGCAAAATGAACTGGCTCACATCACGCAATCTTACAATTCCGTGAGTAAGCGAAAACGGCTTAAAACGGCGCTGACATTTTATGAAGCGCAAATGGCGAAACTATCAGATTCTCTTCAAAATGATGCCCGTTTTAACTATCTAAAAATGCTGATATCGCAAAGCCCTTCTTACAATCTGACGCAATCTGAGTCGGCCTTTTCGGTTATAGATAGAAAATTGAAGTTTATGGCCGCTCTGACGAGCGACACCCTTCATCAACTCACAGCCGATGGTGTCAACTTGTTTAGCCAGTTTTTTGGCAATTCGATTGGGCTGATCGAAACCCGTAAAGGAAAACTTTATGATCGTCCAGAAGTATTAGATTCGGTTATGGGGAAACTCAAGCCAGGTGATATATTGTTAGAAAAAACGCCTTTTCGTCTCACCGATCAATTTATTCCTGGACATTGGGGACATGCTGCGATTTGGATTGGAACCGAGGCAGAATTAAAACAGTTGGGTATTTGGCATCATCCACTGGTTAAGGAGTATCACGCGCAAATTAAAAAAGGCCATGGCGTTGTCGAGGCTCTACGATCAGGGGTTCAGATAAGTCCCTTATCCCATTTTCTCAACATTGATGATCTGGCCATTTTGCGTAACAGCAAACTTGATAACAGAACAGTACTCGCAGATCGCATTCTTCTGGCATTACGTCAAGTGGGCAAAGAATATGATTTCAACTTTGATGTTGAAACAACGGATAAAATTGTTTGTTCTGAGTTGATCTATGTCGTTTACACCAGCATAACATGGCCTACTGATAAAACACTGGGTCGTTTTACGATCAGCCCAGATAATGTGGCTTCAAAAGCATTAGAGGGTGGCCCACTTAAATTAATTGCGTTTTTTCACGATGGTAAGTTTGTCGGGTATCAACAACTTGAGTTGATGAGTGAACTGATGACAGGAGAGGATTAATTCTTTTGGTAGCCTTTTCTAAACTCAAATTGCGTTCTTTTGCGTCTTTTGCGTCTTTTGCATTATTTTTTTGTTTTTGAGGACACGAGGGCACGAAGGCAACTTAAACTGTATTTTAGGCAAAAGTTTTGGCACGCAAAAACTTTTATCTGAAATGGTGCATGGCACGATTTATCGCTCCCTCCCTTCAGGTAAAATTTCACAAGGGCAGACACGCCGCTCTGCCCCTACAAGACGTTATTTTGTCTATTTCTGATTATAACGGATTTTGGGAGGGCTCTCCTTTAGTGTTCGCCCTTTCAAATAATGGAAAAGCCCCATTATTTCTGGTGTTCTCAAAATATATTACAATAATGTATTATTGTAGGGGCAAACCTGTGTGTTTGCCCTCTGTGTGTTTGCCCTCTGTGTGTTTGCCCTCTTTACTCCAAATATAAAGTTCTGCTATCTAATTATTTATAGGATGAATTAATATGCAAGAATGGTGGATAAGTTTAAGTGTAGTAGAGCAAGTCCTATGGGGATTAGCAGTTTTTTTTACCGTATTGTTTTTATTACAAATTATAGCCGCTCTCTTTGGACTGAGTCATGATAGTCACACAACATATGGGGATATATCATACGATTTTGCACCCTCTATGTTTTTTACGCTCCGTAATGCTATCGTCTTTTTCTTAGGTTTTTCTTGGGGCGGTTTAGCGTGTATTGACACAAATATTTCTATTTTATGGGCGGTTTTAGTGGGTTTAATCATGGTGGCAATCAACCTCTTATTACTGAGAGGACTTGCCAGCCTCAATGAAGCCGGCAATCTGAATTTGGACAACGCCATAGGAAAAGAAGCCGTTGTTTCTATTCCAATTCCGGAAAAATTAGGCGGCTGTGGTAAAGTCAACATCTCTTTTCAAGGCCGCTTGGAAGAACTCGAAGCGATGACCGAAGACGACGCGATTCCAAGAGGACAACCGGTAAAAGTCTTACGTGTCTCTAATAATAGTCAATTTATTGTCACTCACTTAATCACAAAGGATTAAATTATGTTTACATCCGTTTATACGATTGCGGTAATCGCCATTATTGCTTTGATGGTATTTGGTACGCTCATGCTCGCCATTAACCGTTATAAAACCTGTCCGTCCAATAGGATTTTGGTGAAATACGGTAAAGTGGGCCCGGGTAAATCGGCCTTGCCTATTCATGGCGGCGCGACATTTGTATGGCCGCTTATCCAACAGTATTCTTATCTGGACTTAACCCCAATTACCACCGATGTGCCGCTGAAATCTGCCCTCTCGAAACAAAATATCCGCGTTAATGTCCCTTCCAAGTTTACCTTCGGCATTGGTACCACGGAAGAACTGATGAACAATGCGGCCATTCGCATACTGGGTTTGACTCCTAACGCGATTGAGGCGATGGCCCAAGAAATCATTTTAGGCCAATTACGGGCGACGATTGCAACGATGGATATTGAAGAAATCAATGCAGATCGTGACACGTTTAGCCAAAACGTGATGGAAAACATTGAAAGCGAACTGAAAAAGATCGGCCTACGTTTGATTAATGTTAACATTGCTGATATTACTGATGAATCGGGCTATTTAAAAGCCTTGGGTGAAAAAGCGGCAGCCGAGGCGATTAATCGCGCTAAAGTTCAAGTCGCTCAACAACGCCGTGATGGTGAAACAGGTGCTGCAAACGCTAAACAAGAAGAGCGTGTCAATGTGGCTGATGCCAATGCGCGTGCCATTACTGGTGAAAATAAAGCGATGGTGGTTGAAGCCAATTCCAAAGCGGATCGTCGGGAAGCAGAAGCGGATGCGGATCGTCGGGGGGATGCTGCCGAAGCTGTCCAAACGGCTGCTGCCCAAGAAGCGGGTTATAAAGCGGAACAACAAGCTGAAATAGCGCGTGCGGAACGAGAGCGGGCAACTCAACAAGCCGATGTCGTGGTACCAGCAGAAATTGCAAAAGCCAAACAAATTATTGAAGCGGAAGCGCAAAAAGCCCAAATGGTGCTAGATGGACAAGGTAAGGGTGAGGCGATTAAAGCGGAGATGTCTGGACAAGCCGAGGGTATTTACGAACAGATGGCTAAAAAAGCGGACGGTTTCAAGGCCATTGTCGCTGCAGCAGGTGGTGATCCCGATAAAGCGGCAACCTTGATGATTGTTGAACAACTGCCTAAAATTGTTGAAGCGCAATCTCAAGCCATCAGTCATATTCAATTTGATAAAATTGTGGTGATGGATACAGCCAATGGTGATTATTCAACAACCGCTAATTGGCTTTCCAGTATCACCAAAATTCTGCCACCTTTACATGAATTTGCGAATATGGCTGGCGTTGAATTACCTGATATGCTTGGAAAGGTTCTTAAACCGGAACAAGTGCAAAAAAAGGTTGCCGATAAACAAACTTCCTCAACGTCAGTAGCGGAGTGATTAAGCAGCTGATTGTCACTGTTGAAAAAATCATTCATTTTCTCGTTCCAACGCGCCAACGTTGGAACGCATAAGGTGTGATGCCTTCGCTGTCACGATATGGGTTCCCAAGCTGCTAGTGCAGGCTGGGCAACATTGTTGCTCACCACAGCCCACATTTTCCAAAGTTATCAACATGTTATCGACTTTGTCCTAATCCTTTGTTCCCGACACGTCAATTCATAAATAGCCCCTAAATCAATGGGAAGACAAATTGAACCACGCAACCAAAGTGGCATAGTCGGTAATGACTGCCCTATTTATAATAGTGCCAAATAATATCTAAACATTAATAAGCTAAGTCCTTGATTTTTAATATCAAAGTATCTCATACGCCAATGATTTACGTTTATTTCTGGGCAAGTCTATTATGTCAATTAGCGGTTCGAATGGTTATCAGATCAAGATTCATTCAACAATATTGAAATTTGTTTCACAAAAGTTTTTTCATTAACAAAGGTTATATCAAACATACGAGTTAAACCTTGAATTTGCTCATCACTCAATCCAAGCACAAGCATAGTGTTTTTTATCCATTTTCAATCTTTTACGTAGTTTGATATATTTGTCAATAAAGGGTCTAAATTCGCCAGACTTGCATTCTACAAATACCGGTATCACACCCTTTATCAAAAAAAGGTATCCAATTCATTTTTATCATTATTAGGAAATTGGATATGAAAACTTCTTAAACCGGAAAAGCTAATTTGATGTTCATGACAAAAAGCCAGCAATTTCATAAAAGCAAACCATTCTAGCCATTCCCCATTAAAAAAGTTGACGATTGGCTGTGCCGTTTGCAAAGAGAGATGTATTTTATTTTGATGCCTATTGACAAAACACTTGGCAACAAAGGCGTATTCATAGAGTTCTTCACAAAACGCTTTAATAAGTGCCGCCTCTTCTTGAGTGTAATCAGACAAATTCAGCGTCACATTGGTATACCCTTTCTTTTGGAGACGTTTAATTTTATCAGTCACGACTTTGAGTAAGTCATAGTTATCCCCCAATTTAATCGCCACTTCATCAAAAAATCCTGTCGTATCAATGGCTTCTTTATCAATATTGAGCTGAATATTTTGACTTTGAAACCAATTTAAAATGGGTTGATATTGCTGCTTTTCCGTGAAAGCCGTCGTGTTAAAAATATCCATGTTGTCAGCATTTTTATTGGCTTCATCGGCTTCATCAGAAATTTTAGTGGTAGCAGAGGGTAGACTTTTTTGCAGATGATGCAATTTCGCTTGCATACTCAAGTATTTTTCTGACACTGTTTTGATAAATAAAGAACTATCATTAGTGGTAGCAGAGGGTATACTTTTTTGCAAACGACGCAATTCCGCTTGCATACTCAAGTATTTTTCTAACACTTTTTTGATAAAAGCAAGCGTATCATATATCGGCATAACGTGTTGGCAAACAGGGCATTTAACCTTTTTACCGATATGTTGATTAGGTACCTCTCGTAAATACCCACATTTGTGACATCTAAAAATAGCCATCTGTCAAATTCTCCTCATTTTCAGTGTCTCGTTTTTTAACGCACTGGAGCAAAAAATACATTAATTTTGCAAATATCGAATAGAACGCTGATATGTCACGCAAAAGTTTTTGCGCGCAACTTATTAAGTGAAATGTGACATACTGATTGTCATGATTAACACTGATTAAAAACACTGATTCAAATCTTGATTAAAAAAATCAGCGCCATTCAGGCCATAATCAGTCGGCCATCAGCGTTCTATATTAAACTCTCATCACCTTTATAAAGCACTACCAAAAATCTTAAAAGACTTATGTGTAGCTACTTATCACTGTGGGATGGTTTTGAATCATGCGTCCATTCTGGAATGAATGATAATGCAATTGAGGCTATGAAATAAAATATTGAGCTGATTAAATGTTTCAGGGATATAAAAATAGACAAGTCATTGAAAATCAATCAAAAATACCAAAAAATACGGTAAATAATTTTTCTAAATCTGCTGGAATGACAAACGCATCAATATCTTTAAAAATCATTTTCTTCTGTCTATCCAAAAGCCCAAATTGCCAAATATTCCCCATCGTGACAACACCATATAAAAAGTTATCTTTAATGTCTTCCAAATACTGCTCTATCGCAATTAATTCAACAGCCAATTGAGTGAATCCCTTTTCCATATCAGCATTCTTGGCTTCAATAATAATAAAATCTGTTTTAGAATGGATAAAATAATCAATATTGCCTTTTAATTTATCATTGACTTTTAGAGGGTATTCCACATCAATTTCAAAATCTAAATAATTCAGTAATTCAAGCAACAAGGGCGAAATAAAAAACTCGCGCTTAGCAGCTTCCGAATTTAAGGAAATATGGGGTAATTTTTTATAGAAAGTCGTTCTTAATTGATCAAGCCTTAGGTTAGCAATCTCTTTTTTAGGCAAGGTAAGTTGTTTTAATTTAAACTGGTAATCAAATTCTGCGACTATATCTTTAGTGGAATAGGGTAATTTAAAATAATCAGAAAAGGTATAACTGTTATCAACCAGAATTGATTTTTTCATAACATTCTGAAGTGGATTGGGTGAGTTGAGAGATTAATGATAAGAAAGCAAGAAAGGGCGAACACGCAAGGGCTGCCCTTGCGTGTTCGCCCGCACCGATCATCCGTTATAATCAGGAATTTATGAGGTGTAGGTGGGTGTCATGGTAGGCATCTAATTGATTATGACAAAATGATAAAAATCATGAGTTACAGCAAACAGGAATGACTGTCATTCCTGAACTCTGTGAACGAATGAACTCCTGTCACTTCTCAAATCAAAAAGCCGTGGCCCAAGGCCGGCTAACGATTGTAACGCTAACAGGGTTCGTTCTCCGACTATACCATCTGGATCCAATTTTTGTTGGCGTTGAAACGCGATAACGCGCCGTCTTAACGCATAATCAAATAGCGGTGATAAGGTATGCGGTTCGCCGCGTAATCCTTCAATTTCATCTAAAAGTTTTCTGATCCAAATGACGGATTCGTTGCTAATGCCGGCTTGAAGAACAGGCACTGGTAATGTGGGTGGTTGCCAAAGCACTAAAAATTGGCCTAGCCAATATTCATTGATTGTTTCAGTGGGAAATTCAACTGTTTTTCCTGACAAGGCTAGGGTGGCCGCATTATTTTGTAAGCGGGTGACGACGACGAGATATTGTTTTGCTTCGTCGGTGACTAATTCAATCACAGCTGGGCGGTTGAAGCGTCGCATGTCTTCCCAATTCCCTGTTCTGAACAGACAGGTTAATCCTTGTGTTTCTGCCCGTTGACAAGCTTTATCACCAACTAAACTGGTGTAGTCTAGCTTCCAACGGCTAAATAGGCTGACAAAGGCCGATTCCGTTGTGTTTTGGGGTAATAAGTCTAATAAATTGGGGGGAACAGATGGGCTTTCGTTAACAGGTACACTGTCAAGAGGCTTTTCAGGAAGGGGATTTTCAGGGGCAACTTGAGTGTCAGGTGACAAAGACAAGCCATTTTCGACTGTGGTTTGATCGAAAAAAACTATATCGGATGGAAAGAACCACCACATCCATCCACCGACGAGTAAACTGATTGTGAATATCGCCGCCATCACCCAGCTTAGTGGTGAACGCCGTTCACTGAGATTATTTTCGCCACGGACTTCTTGTACCCCTTTGCGGACAATCTGGGGATCAATCTGATTTTGACCCTTAACGTATCCGCCTAATAAGGCCCGATCACATAAGATATTGATCAAGCGAGGTACGCCACCGGAATGACGATAAATCAGGCGCATGGCGGCATCAGTAAATAAGGGCGTTTTGGCGCCACTGATGGCTAAGCGATGATTGATATAAGCTTGGGTATCTTTTAAAGACAGGGGCAAGAGGTGATATCGCGCCGTTATGCGTTGTGCTAATTGGCGAAGATTATTTTGTTTGAGCAGCTTATTTAATTCGGGTTGACCAACCAAAATAATTTGTAAGAGTTTTTGGTTGGAGGTTTCCAGATTGGTTAATAACCGAACTTGCTCTAAAACTTCTTCGCTGAGATTTTGGGCTTCGTCAAGAATCAGTACGGTGCGATGCCCGACGGTATGCGCGGTGAGTAAGTAGCTACTGAGGGTATCAATAAAATATTTGAGGGTATAGTCTGGTTCGTAGTAAATTCTCAATTCATCGAACAAGGCCGCCAACAATTCCATAGAACTGAGGCGGGGATTGAGCAATAAGGCGACATCAACCGTTTCGGGTAATTGTTCAATGAGACTACGACAGAGTGTGGTTTTGCCGGTACCGACTTCGCCTGTGAGCAAGACAAAGCCTGGGCCTTCGTTAACACCATATAATAAATGTGCTAAGGCTTCACGATGGCGGCCACTGAGATAGAGGTAATGTGGATCAGGGGTGATAGAAAAGGGTGCAGCATTCAGCCCAAAGTGTGCTGTGTACATAATAATCTATCACTCTTAGGGAATGGTTTCGCGGCTAATGTGTTGAGGTATAAACATTTTAGCGGCGAATGGGGATTGGGAAAGGGGGTAAAAATGATGTTTATCATTCAATCTTTATTATCACTTATAAAACCTACAAACAACTCATGCTTCCAATTATGTTTGTTTGCTCCATTCATTATGAATGAATGGTACCTGGGACCGGACTCGAACCGGTACGATGTCACCATCGAGGGATTTTCTTACCCACTACAGCTTTCGCTGCCATAAGTTCAATTTGTTCAAAAATCAAAAATACGTTTGGGGTCTGGACCCTGTCTTTGCCTTTAAATCCTTAAAGGGATTTAGTCAGGCAGGAGCCGTATGGCCTCTACACTTTCTCAACTCTTTTCAATTAATGACTAGAAAAAGAGAGTTGAGCTTAGCTCGGCGTTGCCATTTGACAGGTTTCACCGAATTAGACTCCATTCACCTAAAGATTTCGCTTTAGGTGCTCAAATTAATTTAAGTCCCTTGCGTCTACCAAATTCCGCCACCCAGGCATGGGAAAGTGCAATAAAGCCACGGAAAGTTTAGTTAAATAAAGTGTGTTATGGAGGCTGGAGCCGGAATTGAACCGACATAGACGGTTTTGCAAACCGCTGCATAACCATTCTGCCATCCAGCCAGAGATTTGATTCGTGATAAAGATTTGGAGCGGGAAACGAGACTCGAACTCGCGACCTCAACCTTGGCAAGGTTGCGCTCTACCAACTGAGCTATTCCCGCGTTTTGTATTTGAGAGGCGCACATTTTACCATGTAGAATGAGTATGTCAAGTGAAAAATGAAAAATCCAAAAATAGTTTTTGGCCTTTAAATCATCAATTGACCTCACAGAATGTGTGTAATTAAACACTGATTATAGATTTGTCTTGTCAGTGAGGGCGCGTATATTAAATGATTTAATATTGATTGGCAAGTCTTTTTGTTAAAAAATTCGCCACTTGTACAGTTGCGAATAATGAATAACGAATTTCATGAGTCTAATGCGATTAGAAAAGTGCTATAAAACACTAGGGTTATTCGCCCCTTCAATGTTGAAAAAAATTTGTCAGATTGCAATTAATTAATAATTAATGATTATGCAATCAAAAATAAGCAATCAAAAATGATCAGTAGATCGAAAAAAAATAAAAGCCAAATCAATTTTTCACTAAAATCAATCAGGGCGCCAAATCAATTTGGAACGAAAAGCAGGCCTTTAAGATTTATTGCATATATACTGGGCACGGGAATAAACTTTCAGGCAAAAGTACAGCTTCGCAAAACAAGAAGTACAGCTTCGCGAGACGGGTTCAAGTGAAATGTGAAAAGTTGTGCCCAGTATAAGTATGATTTTTAACATCGAATACTCTATTTCACATTTCACTTAAGAAGTTTCGCTTCGCGAAACTTCTTAAGTGAGCCTTCGGTGCGCGAAGCTAAATACAGTTTTGCGCGCAAAACTGTATTTCACGCTAATGTTTCGCTTCGCTATACATTAGCGTGAAATGTGAAAAGTTAGTATTTTGAGGCCTTTATCGCTAATTTTGGCTAATTGCTGAAATTCGCCAAAATCGTTTTGATCGCCCCCGTGAGAGAAGTTGACTAAGTCTTTGTTTTTTATCATTTTGATAGTTTCAACAAAAATTTATTTTAAATCATCAAAAATGGGCTATTTTGATAAACTTATCTTATTGTTTGGATGCCTTTTGATAAAAAAATTTCACAAAACGGTATTTATTAACAATTATCGTCTCTCACCGGGCAAAATAAATAGGGGGTATCCAGCCTCGGAGAACCGTTAATTAACTTATTGATTATTAACGATATTTTGTTTTGGGTTTCAAGGCGAAATTTTGAGCTGTTTTTTACCTTGTCAAATTGAAGGCAAGCGTTAGGGCATGGGCCCTGTGCTAATCTCAAAATCAATTTTGAACGGAAATCTAAATCTAATTGATATACTTAGCGCGGTAACAAACTTATCTTTAAGAAGTCACAGCGTAGCTAAACTTTAGCCTTTAAAACTTTTTAATGAAGATGGTGAGCTTTAAAAAGCCCTACATCAAATTTTAATTTATGATCGCGTGCAGTATAATCATTGCCGTTTGCTTTAAAATCAGTGTGATAACTGATTTTCACGCAAAAGTTTTTTGCGCGCAAAATTTTTGCGTGGAACTGATTTTCAGGCAAAAGTTTCGCTTCGCGAAACTTTTGCCTGAAACTGATAACTGATAACTGATAACTGATATGTTTGAAAGTCTAACTGAGCGTCTTGGACAGACGCTAAAGAATATTAGTGGAAAAGGGCGTTTAAGCGAAAGTAATATTAAAGAGGCCCTGCGTGATGTGCGTATGGCTTTACTCGAAGCCGATGTTGCCTTACCGGTTGTTAAAGACTTTGTTGAACAGGTGCGACAACGGGCTGTTGGACAAGAAGTCATTGGGAGCCTGACGCCGGGGCAAGCACTGATTCGCGTGGTGCGCGATGAGTTAACAGTGTTGATGGGTAACCAGTGCGATGAACTCAATTTACAAGCTCCCGCACCTATCGTTGTCTTGATGGCCGGCTTACAAGGTTCAGGTAAAACGACTACTGTTGCTAAATTATCCCGTTGGCTGTTGGAACGTCACAAAAAATCGGCTATGGTGGTGAGCTGTGACGTGTACCGTCCGGCCGCTATTCAGCAATTGGAAACCTTGGCTAATGAGGTTGGGGTACAATTTTTTCCCAGTGATACTTCCCAAAAACCAGTTGATATTGCTAAAGCGGCTGTCGCACACGCTCGTAAACAATTTGTCGATGTCTTGTTGATTGATACTGCCGGTCGTTTGCATATTGATGAAGAAATGATGTCTGAAATCAAGGCATTACATCATGAAACGCAACCGACTGAAACCTTGTTTGTGGTAGACAGTATGACTGGGCAGGATGCGGCGAATACGGCTAAAGCTTTCAATGAGGCTTTACCCTTAACCGGTGTGATTCTGACTAAGACAGATGGTGATGCGCGTGGCGGTGCGGCTTTATCTGTACGACAGATTACGGGTAAACCGATTAAATTTCTCGGCATCGGCGAAAAAACAACGGCCCTAGAACCTTTTTATCCCGATCGTATTGCTTCGCGAATTATTGGTCAAGGGGATGTACTGAGCTTAATTGAAGAAGCGGAACGCACGGTTGATAAGAAACATGCTGAGAAGTTTGTTGGTAAGCTGAAAAAGGGACGGGGTTTTGATTTGGAAGATTTTCGCGCTCATTTGGTACAAATGCAAAATATGGGTGGCGTTGCGAGTTTGATGGATAAAATACCGGGTATCAATCAAGTGCCCGATAAAGCCAAGTCGATGCTCAACGATAAAGAAATCAAGCGCATGGAAGCGATTATCAATTCGATGACTCCCCTTGAGCGGCGCACACCGACGGTTATTAAAGGTTCCCGCAAACGTCGGATTGCTAAAGGTTCGGGTACCCTAATTCCAGATGTGAATCGCTTACTCAAGCAATTTACTCAAATGCAAAAGATGTTTAAACAAGTGAGTAAAAAACGTGGAATAGGCAATATTATGCGGGGTGTCAAAGGGAAGATGCCACCAGGGATGCGATTTTAATTTAAGGGGTAAGGGTTAAGGGTTTAATTTTTTTTCAACACAGAGGACACAGAGTACCACAGAGTGCCACAGAGTGAGTACTTTGAAACTGATGGGTGGTAAGCATAAATTGTATTATGGTTGACAAAATTCATTTTATACACCTTTAACCCTTATGATTCTATTGTATTAATAGCAATAAGGATATAATCTTGAAAGACGAATTTCCTCGTATTAAACGTCTCCCCCCTTATGTTTTTAACATTGTTGGTGAGTTAAAAATGCAAGCTCGTACACGAGGGGATGATATTATTGATTTTGGCATGGGTAATCCTGATCAGCCTCCCCCTAAGCCTATCGTTGATAAATTGGTTGAGGTAGCACAGCGTAAGGATACTCACCGCTATTCTGCCTCAAAGGGTATTCCGCGACTGCGTCGCGCAATGACGAATTGGTATGAACAACGCTATGATGTTTCTTTAGATCCAGAAACGCAGGCGATTGTCACTATCGGCTCTAAAGAGGGTTTAGCCCATTTAGCCTTAGCAACGGTTGGCGCTGGGGATTCGGTGTTAGTGCCTAATCCCGCTTATCCGATTCATCCTTATGGTTTTGTGATTGCGGGGGCCGATGTACGTCATGTGCCTTTGATTCCGGGTGTTGATTTTTTTGCAGAATTGGTCAAAGCGATTACCAATTCTTGGCCGCCTCCAAAAATGTTGGTACTCAATTTCCCAGGTAATCCAACAGCGCAATGTGTTGAACTTGATTTTTTTGAACAAATAGTTGACATTGCGAAAAAACATGATATTTGGATTGTTCATGATTTGGCTTATGCCGATATTGTTTTTGATGGCTATGTGGCCCCATCCATTTTGCAAGTGCCAGGGGCAGTTGATGTGGCCGTTGAATCTTTTTCTTTGTCTAAGAGCTATAATATGCCCGGCTGGCGGCTCGGTTTTATGTCTGGCAATACGACTTTGATTGCGGCCTTGACTCGTATGAAATCTTATCTTGATTATGGCACATTTACGCCCATTCAAGTGGCGGGCATCACGGCACTAGAGGAGTGTCAGGATTATGTGTTGGAAATTCAGGATATGTATTGCAAACGTCGCGATGTACTGTGTGAGGGTTTAAATGCCTTAGGCTGGGCAGTAGAAAAACCAAAAGCGACTATGTTTGTGTGGGCACAGATACCCGAACCCTATAAAGCCATGGGCTCATTAGAGTTTTGCAAGAAACTGTTAGCGGAAGCGAAAGTGGCCGTATCGCCGGGCATTGGTTTTGGCAATTATGGCGATGATCATGTACGATTTGCGCTAATTGAAAATCCTCATCGCATACGTCAAGCGTTGCGTGGCATTCGAGATATGTTTCGCAAAGATCAGCTATGATGTCGTCGTAATTATACTGAGAGTACAACGGATTAACTTCATTCCCTGATTTTTTTCACGCAAAAACTTCTTAAGTGAAAATGTGAAATGTGAAATTGTGTTCAAATAATCTCCTTTTTATTTTCACATAGTAAGTACTGAACCATAAATTTTCAGGTATTTAAAAAAAGAAAGGAGAAAGGGGGCATTCGCCCTGGATTGCCCCTACGGGCGGCTTGTAGGGGCAATCCCTTGTGGTTGCCCTTTGCGGTATAAATACCTGTTTATTTGTGCTTCAGTACTTACACCTCGTATAAACCCCAAAAAAATAACTTTTATTAATCTTGTTTTTAATGAGATTGTGGGCAATATACCAGAGAAAGTTTTGTCAGAGGTCAAAAACCTGCCAGGTTTGGCAAACCTGGCAGGTTTGGCACGAAACTTTTCTGGGCAACTATACCTTGCCAACCCGATAACTGATAACTGATAACTGATAACTGATATGTTAGAACCTGTAAAAGTAGGTGTGCTAGGCTTAGGCACGGTTGGTGGTGGCACAGTGCATGTTTTGCAGCGTAATGCGAAAGAAATAGCGCGTCGTGCAGGGCGTGGTATTGTGGTTAGCCATGCTTGTGCTAAAGAAATAAATCAAACTCATCCCTATAGCGTTGATGATATCGTGCTAACTGAGCAACTGACTGATGTCGTTAATCATCCCCAAGTTGATATTGTTGTCGAATTGTTAGGGGGCACCACTATCGCACGGGATATCACCTTGCAAGCTATCGCAAATGGTAAGCATGTGGTGACGGCGAATAAAGCCTTGATTGCGGCTCACGGTAATGAGATTTTTGCAGCGGCACAAGAAAAAGGCGTTGTCATTGCCTTTGAAGCCGCTGTTGGCGGGGGGATACCTGTCATTAAAGCAGTACGCGAGGGATTAGCAGGGAATCAAATTGATTGGGTAGCGGGTATCATCAATGGAACCAGTAATTTTATTCTGACTGAAATGCGTGAAAAGGGTAGCGAGTTTTCAGACGTGTTAGCTCAAGCTCAACAGTTAGGTTATGCCGAAAAAGATCCGACTTTTGATATCGAAGGGATTGATGCCGCTCATAAGTTGACGATTCTAGCCTCAATTGCTTTTGGAATTCCTTTGCAGTTTGATAAGGTTTATAAAGAGGGGATTACCAAAATCACGCAGGAAGATGTCCAATATGCTGAAGAATTAGGCTATAGAATCAAACATTTGGGTATTACTCAACGCTCTGAAAAAGGGGTTGAAGTTCGGGTACATCCGACGTTGATTTCCAATAAATGTTTGCTGGCTAATGTTGAAGGCGTGATGAATGCCGTTCTCGTTGAATCAGACGCGCTAGGGCAATCACTTTATTATGGGGCTGGGGCAGGCGCATTGCCGACGGGTTCAGCAATCGTCGCCGATTTAGTTGACGTGACGCGCACACTGACGACTGATCCGGGCAATCGAGTACCCCATCTTGCTTTTCAGCAGAATGCCTTAGTTGATTTGCCGATTTTACCAATAGAAGATATAGAAACGGCTTATTATCTTCGCATGACGGCATTGGACAAACTTGGGGTTTTGGCGAAAGTAACCCAGATTCTCAGTGAGCAACAAATTAGTATTGAAGCCATTATTCAAAAAGAACCTTTATGTGGCGCTCCTCATGTTTCGGTAGTTATACTGACTCATAAAGTGGTAGAGAAACAACTCAACCAAGCTATCCAAGCAATTGAAAACTTAGAGGGTATTACTGGAGAAATCACTCGGATTCGTTTGGAAATACTGGATGGGTAAATAGGCGGTAGAGACGCGATGCAGAGCAAATCTAGACTTCGCGTCTATACAATTCGACGGCAAACAGTGCGAAAGTCAGCAAGTGACTTTCGAGGTTCAAGTTTTTGCGCGCAAGATATTTGAACATTGAACACATTTTTAGAAAAATATTTTGCTTGAAATTTGTAGTGGTCAAATTGAACTTGAACAATTAATATTAATCATTAATCAGCGTTTAGCTTCGCTGCCCTTCGGTTCACGATTTCACGCGTGAAATAAAGTATTTGCTTAAAAAACTTTTGCGTGAAATCCTGTTGATCACTACATTTTTTATATTTTTTGTAGTGGTAAGATTGATGTTGAACAAATCAATATTAATCAGCGTTTCACGCTAAAGTTTCGCGGAGCGAAACTTTAGCGTGAAAATCATGACAATCAGCGCAATCTGCGTTCTATCAAGGATTTGTTCGTACCTTCATTTTCTGTTTAACATCCATTTGACCACTACAATTTTGCTTGAAATTGATTTGAGATTTGACTGATATGATGATTCAATTCGATAAGGGGTTGATGATTGGCCTGAGTGCATTAGTCTGCGTTTCTTGTGTCACACCACCGATTTCTCAGCCTCAACCCACAACACAACCTACAATAACACCGGATGAGAAGCCGCAAACGCGGCCTCTACCAACAGTACCCACCACGCCATCGACGACGACACCCGATCAAGCGCCGACAGCACCAGTACCAGAGCCGGCCTCTCCTAGTCCGGTTCAACCTTCAGTTCGGCCTCCAATATCCCCTCCCGAACCGATATCCCCACCGTCAACACCAGAAAGCAAACCTAAACCAAAACCTTCCCCAGCGTTACGAGTACCGGCTTCTGTTGTTTCGCTACGCAAAACGACAGCCGTGCCAGGCGGTGTCGCTTGGGTACCTTTGGGTATTCAAAGTGCCATACCCCCCAAGATCAAATATAAACAGCGTCGGGTATTGGTACTACATCATAAGCAACAATGGATCGCCTTGGTAGGCATTCCACTGAGTGCTAAAACGGGACGCCACAGCGTTGTCAATCAAGAAACGGGAAAACGTTATACGTTTAAGGTTAAAGCTAAAAAGTATAAAGCCCAATATATTAAGCTTAAAAATAAACGTCTTGTCAATCCCACTAGCAAGGATTTAAAACGTATTCGACGTGAACGTAAGCTGATGAAAGCGGCTTTTGCCAGCCGTTGGCGAATAAGCTCAACGCAGCCCTTGCCTTTAACGCAGCCCGTGCGAGGACGTTTGAGCAGCCCGTTTGGTTTGCGTCGTTATTTCAATGGACAAGCCCGTAATCCACATACGGGTTTAGATATTGCCGTACCGCAGGGCACACCTATTGCGGCAGCGGCATCAGGTAAAGTGGTTAAAACTGGGCATTATTTTTATACGGGTAAAACAGTGATGATCGATCATGGTCAAAAGGTAGTCACTTTGTATGGTCATTTGAATACGATTGCCGTATCCGTTGGACAAGAGGTTAAAAGGGGGCAAAAAATTGGAACCGTTGGCAAAACGGGGCGTGCAACAGGGCCACATTTACACTGGAGTGTGAGCTTGAATCAAACATTGATTGATCCAAAGTTAGTAATGCAGTAGAATGAGTCTTTTTTTTCAGCCAACCAAAATCTTGAATTAGATTTAATGAATAGTGGTTTAGAAAAAGATTGGAGGTAAAATCTTTGATTTTGCCCTCAGTGAAACGGTTTTTGATCATTAAACTTGTTCCTAAATACAAAGTCATTGAAAAATATTAATAGACTGCAAGATTTCAATCAATGACTGTACATCAAAATCTTTTTACAATGAATAGAATGCTGATAATAGCAGATGACACTGATTTACTGATCTAGGATTTGTTTTAATCCGCGCCAATCATGACAATCTGTGTTATCAGTGTTCTATCTCTTGAGAGGGGTGAGTTTATAAAACATAAAACGGCCTCGAACACGGCACAATGATTTAATCGTTTCCATCCAGAAATCTATTTTTTTGAATGGTTATCCATCCGATATAGAAATAGAAATTGATTGGTTACATGTCGGGTATTAGGGCTGGGGCAAAGGATTGCCCCTACTGATAATTTCTTTTCAAAGCAACCACTTTGGCACCTCAAAATGCCAAAACTGAATTTCACGCAAAAGTAAGTAGGTATGCATAAATCTTTTAACATTTTCTGTATTTTCTCTAGGGCTCCCTGCGTGTTTTTGCAGCCCACCAGCCTTCTACAAAATGTTAATAAACTTTTGCGTACCTATTTAATTAATTAGAATTGCTTCAAAAACTTTTGCGTGTGTGTGATTTAAGCTACTTGGTTGGCGATAATTAGCGTCAGCCGTTACTCCTGTCTAAAACGATCCATCTTGAGTGTTGCGGCTTGCGTGTTAGTTTTTTTCCAAAATGAGGAACGTCTGTGTCTTTTAATGATTTTAATTTACACCCTGCTATTCTGAAAGCAGTACAACAATGTGGCTATACTACCCCTACACCGGTTCAAGCTGAAGCGATTCCTAAAGTACTCGATGGTCATGATATCATTGCCTCGGCAAACACCGGCACGGGTAAAACAGCTTCTTTTGTATTGCCAGCCTTGCAACTTCTCACTAAGCGTCGTTTTAACAAAAAACAGTACGGCAAACCATCGGTGTTAGTATTGACACCGACACGAGAATTAGCGAATCAAGTCAGTCAAGCCATTCGTAATTATGGCAAAAATGTGCATTGTTTTAGTACTAGCCTTGTCGGCGGTATGCCTTACGGCCCACAAATCAAAAGCTTATCACGCCAGATCGATATAGTGGTGGCCACGCCAGGGCGTTTGTTGGATATGCTGGAACGTCGAAGAATTGATTTATCTTATGTCAACATGTTGGTGCTTGATGAAGCTGATCGGATGTTGGATATGGGATTTGTCGATGAAGTGAATAAAATTGCCGATTCTACCCCTGAGGATCGTCAAACGTTATTATTTACAGCGACTTGGGATAACACACTGGCAAAATTAGCGCAGACTTTGCTGAAAGAGCCAGAACGTATTCAAATTGAAACAGAGCCCACCCAAGACAATATTGAGCAGCGTTTACATGTTGCAGATGATTTCGATCATAAAACGCGCTTGTTGGAGCATTTACTGGATGACGACAAGCTAACGCAAGCGATTATTTTTTCTGCGACTAAACAAGGGGCTGATATACTGGCTCAGGATTTGGTAGCACAAGGACATGCTGCTGCGGCTTTACATGGCGATATGAAACAAGGGGCACGCACCCGTACTTTGACGAATCTGCGTCGAGGTAAATTGCGCTTGCTGGTAGCGACCGATGTTGCGGCCCGTGGACTGGATATCACCACTCTCAGCCATGTGATCAATTTTGATCTACCGCGTTTTGCTGAAGATTATGTACACCGTATCGGTCGTACTGGACGAGCGGGTGCCGCAGGGACAGCGATTTCTTTTGCATTGCCAGATGATTTGCTGCATTTGGAACGGATTGAGCGTTATACTGGTCAACAGGTACCTCAGTACGTTATTCCAGGGCTTGAACCGACTCGTCGGTTGCAACGAAGTCGCAACAATAAGAAAAAGCGTCCATTTCGTGGAAACGATTATGGAGCACGTAAACCGGGTTATGGTAGTGGCCCTAAGCATAAAGGAAGCAGTGGCGGCCACTATCAACAGCCCCCTCCTCATCAGCATAAGCGGCGGCAAAGTCGGATGGCCGGTCAAAAAATGACGACTCCTACCCCTTAGTCAATTGATCAATGTATCAATTATCAAGAAGAGGGGGAAAGGTAGGGGGCAGGCAACGGTTTTTTTTCTTGCCCACCATCTGAGGTTAAATTAAGCAACAGCGAACACGTTAGTACGCCCCTACAGAACCATCATTTTGCTCTGTTTTGTAGGGGCATACCTGTGTGTTTGCCCTTATGTGATGCGGGGTTTTGTAGGGGCTTTACTGCGTGTCTGCCCTTATGTGATGCGGGGTTGGGTTTTGTAGAGGCTTTACTGCGTGTCTGCCCTTATGGTATTGAGGCGGAACCTAGGAAAAAAATAGATAACCTAAATGAAAAGTGAAATCGCCAAAACAGAGTATTTTAGATTAGGTAACATGACACTGCTTTGCCTACTGACTCTTGAAAATGGCTACGAAATTCTAGGCAGTGTGACAAAAACAATAGCGAAAGAAACGGATGAAGAAGAAGCGAGAGGCATGGCTTACCAAAGAGCCATTTATCAGCAAATTGAATTAGAATCGCTACCCGAAACGCGAACGGTAGGTGTGATACCAACTAATCTAAAATAGCAATCAAAGCCCTCTGTTTTTGTGAAGTTCAAAGCTTGTCTTGAATAAAGTTTGAGAATAAAGTTTGATCGTTCTGCAAGAGAAATGATGACAGTAAATAGAACGCTGATTTAACTGATTGTCCTGATTGACGCTGATCAATCAGCAATTAATCATAAATATCAGTGTTAATCAGTCTGATCATGACAATCAGCGTTCTATTAGATTATAAGTACAAACTAACAATACTTAAATTCATTCCGATTTTTCTCCAGAAAGGTAACGACAGGGATTGTATATAATAAAGAATTAGATCGTGGGCCACCCAGTTTAAATCCTTTATTTATATATAAACAATCCTTGTAGTTATACAGCCCTTTCCCAAGTACCGGATTTCCCGCCTGCCTTCTTGATTAATCTGATGTTTTCTAAAGTCATACCACGATCTACAGCCTTGCACATATCATAAATCGTTATCAAAGCGATTTGTACAGCAAACAGGGCTTCCATTTCGACACCCGTTTGTCCAGTTGTTTTAACCGTTGTTTGACAATGCACCGCCTGTTTTTCAGGTAAAGGGGTTAAATCAACACTGATATGCGTCAACATGATCGGATGACAGAGCGGAATCAAGTCACTGGTTTTTTTGGCCGCCATAATACCAGCAATTCGCGCAATACCCAAGACATCCCCTTTTTTATGTTCACCTGCCATGATTAACTCTAAAGTTTGCGGCTGCATTGTAATCAAACCTTCGGCAAGGGCAACGCGATCCGTAGTCGTTTTGGCACCCACGTCTACCATGTGGGCTTCGCCGGCCTGATTAAAGTGGGTGAGTTGAGTCATAGGATTGATATCAATATAAACGCTTCAGTCCGCAAGAGACGCTTCAGTCCGCAAAAGAGATTTCAAGGTCATATTTCATTTCTATTGAGAGAAAGCATCTTTAGCGTCTTTAGCGTCTTTAGCGTCTTTAGCGTTATTTTTTTATTTACACTCAACAACACCCAACTTAGCAATGTCAATTTTACTGTCTCCAGAGCAATTGCTCGCTTGCACAGCAGTATAGAGGTGTGTACCACGCGGCAAGGGGCCGCCTACACACGTTTGAAGCTCCATTGAGAGAACTTGGACATTATTGAGGGTCTTCTCACCAATGGGATCAGAATACGGTGCATAATAGAAAGTGTATCCACGAGCGTAGGGATCGGTTGACCAACAAACCTCTGCTGGATTACAAGCAGGTGTGCCAGCCACTTCTAACACAGGTGTTTGTGGTAAAGGCGTTACGCCTTTTTTACATTTGCCAATATGAAGTGTCGCTTGAGTTGTGGTTGTAAAATCGCAAATCTGAACCAATGTAGACAAATCAGTTGACTTAGCAGGCGCACTAAATGCTGAAACATCAGCCTTGTGTTTGTAAACCGTTTCACCTGTCGAGGTGTCTGCGGTTAATTCAAAATCAGCGCAATCTGCACTGGCACCACCACAAGCCGTAACGGTTAGGTGAGATTTACCCGGTATGTGGGGTATCACTTTCTCTTCTTTACCAATCAACTTGGTTTCAATTGAGAGCACATCATCCTTTTCTGTATAAGAGAAAGCTGAGCGGATACGGTAAGAACAACTGATCAATTCTGCAATCGTATTAAGGATGCTGGTGAGGCTCTTCCTCTCGTCGCGAATATCAGTGATTTCAAAGAAAGCACCACCTGTACCGCTGGCAATCTGGCGTATGGCATCATGATTGGGGCCAATGACATGAGTAACAATACCGGCCTTACGCAGTTGGGGAACTATCCCTTTTAAGGTATTGCCTTCTTTGTTACACTTATGCCCATCATCATGAGGGGGCGCGTCGGTTATGACAATGACAATTTTACCCGCAGCTGGCCGCCATTTTTGATCGGCTACTGCGTGGGCAAGGCCCGCCAATAGAGATTCAGGGCCATCATTACCCCCACTGGCCTCTAAAGACTCAATCCAGCCACGCATTTCCGTATTCTTCTCAGTCAGAACACCACCATTGTAAACCTTGTAAGGGAAATCACCGGGATCACCGCAAGGATCTCCTTCAAAATCCTTATACTCGGTGAGGCCCAAACGATAGTCAATGCCGGCCTTCGCTATCGCATCGGAAAATCCAATGACAGCACTTTGCATTTCCTCAATCTCGCCACCCATAGAACCGGTGGTGTCAAAAACAAAAACGACATCATTTTGTCGGCCTTCCGAGCTACAATCAAGATACTCACTGATCGTTGAACAATCTGCTTGAGCCCAAGCCATGTTCCAACTACTGGCTAACAATGTGCAGCCTACAACGGCTGTTATGCGAAATGCCGAGGAAAGGCGGTTTTTCATTTTCATGGTTGTTAAATACCTCGTAATAAGGTTTAGTTCAATGAACAATCATCAATTATCAATCATCAACTGCGTACAAAAAATGTAGCACGGCAAAACATTTTTCATCAGTTCATTTTTCATTTTGAATCATGAATTGCCTGAATAAGATGTATTCATTAATATATAGTCTATTTATTTTAAAAAATCAACATATATAATCTATTCAAGATAACGCAAGAGACGCAAAAGACGCAAAAGACGCAAGAGACGCAAGATTTCTCTTGAAGACGATCATCGAAAGCGTCTTTAGCGTTTAGCTCAATTTAAAATAAGCCAATCGAAAAATGCTTTCGAGGTTCAAGTTTTTGCGCGCAAAAACTTGAACCTCGAATATCAAATCTAATTTATAATGACATTCAAAATACCTAGTGCAGGATCGCTCCAATCCTAAGACCACCTAGCCTGCCTAAAAAGGGGCAACCACAAGGGTTGCCCCTACGAACGGTTTGTAGGGGCAATCCCTTGTGGTTACCCTGGTTTTTCAATGGTATTGAAACTGGAGCGATCCTGCACTAGGCTATTCGTCATAATAGTCAAAAAATCATAATATGTGGTAAGATTCATTGCATTTAGTAATTAATATACATTCCCATTAGATCAAAAATTGATTGGAGTCCAAGATTTATCTTGGACATTTACCCTTTTAGGTATCGAGAAGCCATTGTGAGCAACTATAAAGAAACTTTAAATTTGCCTAAAACGCATTTTCCCATGCGGGGCAATTTGCCCCAGCGTGAGCCAGAATTCCTCAAAAAGTGGCAAGATTTAGAGTTATATCAACGACTTAGACAAGAACGACAAAACCAACCCACTTTTATTTTGCACGACGGGCCGCCTTATGCCAATGGTGATATCCATATCGGCCATGCCGTCAATAAAATTCTCAAAGACATTATTGTTAAATCCCGGACTTTAAGCGGTTTTAACGCCCCTTATGTACCCGGCTGGGATTGCCATGGCTTGCCCATTGAGTTAGAAGTTGAGAAAAAACGAGGCAAATCAGGCAAATCCCACGCTACTGGCGATGTAGATGTCCGCAAATTTCGCGATGCTTGTCGTGAGTACGCCACACGACAAATAAACAGACAACGCGCTGATTTTAAAAGATTAGGTGTTATCGGCGACTGGGATAACCCCTATTTAACCATGGATTATCACACCGAGGCCAATATTATCCGAGCATTAGCCCGGATTATTGCCGCTGGACATTTGAATAAAGGCTTTAAGCCTGTGCATTGGTGTACTGATTGTGGTTCTGCCTTAGCAGAGGCCGAAGTGGAATACGAAGAGAAACAATCTATCGCGATTGATGTACGCTTTCGCCTCGTCAACGACGAAACATTGTTAACGCGCTGTCATCATGCCCCAGAACGGCTCGGTTCAGGGCCCTTATCAGTCGTCATTTGGACTACAACACCTTGGACTTTACCCGCTAATCAAGCAGTCGCACTGCATCCAGAATTAGAGTATGCCATCGTGCAATGTGATGAGGGCCAATATGGGCCTGAACGTCTCATTGTCGCCGAAGCCTTACTCAAAGATACCCTGTTTCGTTATGGCATAGAACATTATCATGTCGTAGCCTATTGCCAAGGGCAAGATTTAGAACATCTACAGTTGCAACATCCGTTTTATGATCGTCAAGTCCCCATTATTTTAGGCCAACATGTCACCACTGAAGCGGGAACCGGTGCCGTACATACCGCACCTGGACATGGCCAAGATGACTATGTCGTCGGCCAGCGTTATGGTTTGCCCATTGATAATCCCGTAGATGGAAAAGGGAAATTTTTACCTGAAACGCCATTATTTGGCGGTGAACATGTTTTCACAGCGAATGAACATGTCGTAGAAGTGCTGAAAGCACGCGGCAATCTCGTACATGAGGCACGCATTCGTCATAGTTATCCACACTGTTGGCGGCATAAAACCCCTATTATTTTTAGGGCTACGCCACAATGGTTTATCAGCTTGGATCAACAGGGCCTACGTCAACAGGCTTTAGAAGCCATCAAAACCGTCACTTGGATACCAGATTGGGGACAACAACGCATTGAAGGCATGATTGAAACCCGCCCCGACTGGTGTATCTCACGACAACGTAATTGGGGCGTACCCATACCCTTATTTGTGCATCAAACCACAGGCGAATTGCATCCACGCACTCAAGAATTGATTGAAGCCGTTGCACAACGAGTAGAACAAAACGGCGTTGATGCCTGGTTTGAACTTGAACCCACTGAATTGCTAGGCGATGAAGCCGCTCAGTATGATAAAGTGACAGATACGCTAGATGTATGGTTTGATTCCGGAGTCACGCACACCACCGTTTTGGAAAATCAACTTCAACAGCGCGTACCAGCTGATCTCTATTTAGAAGGTTCTGATCAACATCGTGGCTGGTTTCAATCATCCTTATTGACTTCCATTGCCATGCGTGACGGTGTACCGCCTTACAAAGGCGTACTGACACACGGTTTCACCGTAGATGCCAAAGGCGACAAAATGTCTAAATCCAAAGGCAATGTCATCGCGCCGCAAAAAGTGATCAAGAGCTTGGGAGCCGATGTATTGCGCTTATGGGTTGCCGCAGCCGATTATAGTGGCGAACTGCGTGTTTCTGATGAAATTTTAAAACGGATTGCAGAAGCCTATCGCCGATTACGCAATACCGCCCGATTTTTATTAGCCAATCTGCACGGCTTTAATCCCGAAACAGACTGTGTCGCGCCTTCAGACATGTTAGCCCTTGATCGTTGGGCCGTTGATCGCGCCTATCGCTTACAAGAAGAGATTATCAAAGCCTACGACGAGTATTCGTTTCACTTGATTTATCAAAAAATCCATTATTTTTGCACAGTAGACATGGGCAGCTTATACCTTGACATCATCAAAGATCGTCAATATACCTGCCAAACGAATAGCCTCGCACGACGCTCAGCACAAACCGCCTTATATCACATTGTTGAAGCCCTAGTGCGTTGGCTTGCCCCGATTCTCAGTTTTACCGCCGAAGATATTTGGCAACATAAGCCAGGGCAACGCAGTGATTCCGTGTTATTGGAAACCTGGTATGACGGCTTATTTCAACTCCCAGACAGTGCCGAAAAAAATACAGCCTTTTGGGAAAAAATCTTTGCAGTACGCGAATCCGTCAACAAAGCACTGGAAAAACTGCGTACTTCAGAAGCCATCGGCTCCTCTTTAGATGCCGAAGTTGATCTGTATTGTGATGACACACTCTATACTCAATTGACGCATTTGGGTGATGAATTACGTTTTGTCTTTATCACATCCTACGCACGAGTTCATCCTACGAATGCTAAACCAGCAGAAGCGGTAGAAAGCGAACACGGTTTTTGGCTTCAAGTCAAACCCTCCGAGCATTCTAAATGTGTACGCTGCTGGCATCACCGTGAAGATGTCGGAACGCATTCTAATCACCCCGAACTCTGTGGGCGTTGTATCGAAAATGTCGAAGGGGATGGTGAATTGCGCCGTTATGCCTAATCAAACTTCAAACCCCCCCGTAACGGGGAAACATAACAAAACTGGTGAAAACCCCTCACCCTCGCCAAGCCCAGAAAAAAGTATTCTAATATGGTTATGGTTATCACTTATCGTCATCGTACTAGATCAAATCACCAAAGTGTGGGTGAGTGCAACCTTAGTATTAAATGAAGTCGTCACCGTGCTACCCTTTTTTGATTTAAGACTCTTGCACAACCCCGGAGCCGCATGGAGCATTCTAGCAACGGCCGGTGGCTGGCAACGCTGGTTCCTAGCCGGATTAGCCCTAATCGTCAGTGGAATCATAATCATTTGGCTAAGCCGCCTCAAACCTCAACAACGTTGGTTAGCTTGTGCCCTCGCCTTGATACTAGGCGGTGCTATCGGTAACGTCATCGATAGAATAATCTATGGCTATGTTGTTGATTTTATAGATATATATTATCAACAATGGCACTGGCCAGCATTTAATATTGCAGACAGTGCCATCAGTGTAGGAGCCGTCATGTTATTGATAGACGCATTATGGATGCAAGAGGAAAAAGGGAAAGGATAAAGGGTAGGATATACTCAGCACGGGAATAAACTTAACTTTTGGCAACCCCAGGTTGCCACCTGGGGCTATTCACATTTTCAGGCTAAAATTTCGCTCCG
>Ga0180298_1000023_pt1 | contig 26357 bp, 20 predicted proteins | sample GuaBasSediGuay13_FD_121800 | JGI IMG/M metagenome (GOLD analysis project Ga0180298, IMG submission 121800) | Subseafloor sediment microbial communities from Guaymas Basin, Gulf of California, Mexico - Guay13, Core 4488-10 , 4-6 cm | ecosystem: Environmental > Aquatic > Marine > Hydrothermal...
GTAGACTATAGGTTGTCTTAGGGTAGCTTTAACCCCACAATCTTTGAGTTATCATAATAGAACTTCCTATTAAGCCCGTTTTACATGCGTTTTATTGCATTTTTAACGGAACGGGTCGCACGCGATCAAGTTTACCACGAAGGGGTATATCAAACGGGTGCAGTTCCTTTTTTACGACGTATAATTTCTACATAATCATTGACATTTTAAGATTTATAGCCATATACATTTACGCAAAAAACAGATACTTAAAATTAAGTTTTGCCAATTTATTTTTCTATTTTTAATTTTTCGCTAATGGCTAGGTACGCAATAATAGGATGCACCCAATTGATTTTTTTGCCGCAGCTGAGAGGCATTTTACCCAAATGGTGGAGAACTTGCAAAGCGTCACTACAGAAAACCACCTTGATCTCCTTGAACATAATTTATTGGAAGAGTCCCGTGAATTAGCCCGGCTTCTTTTGCAAGGACATATTGATTCGCGGGGCAATGGTGATGTTGGAACGGTTGTTATTTCGGCAGAACAAGTTAAACTAAACCATAGAAGAAACATACAAAGATCATTGTACACCGTGTTTGGATCGATCCGTCTCAATCGAGTAGGTTACTTTAGGCCTGGACATCACAATCTTTTTCCGTTAGATGCTTCACTGAATTTGCCGCATGGCTTGTTTTCATACGGATTACAAAAAATGCTGGCCCAAGAAATAATCAAAGGATCATTTGACGAGAGTCTTTTGACAATTGAACGCTTAACGGGGGTGAAGATTGGCAAACGGCAAGCCATCGCTCTCGCCTTCGCAATGTGCTTCTGATTTTGATGCCTTCTACCAACAGCCGTTTTTAACTGCCTGCTCAGATGAGATAGCAAGCAGGCCAATCATGGTTCTCACAACCGATGGCAAGGGAATTGTGATGCGGTCTGATAGCTTAAGGGAAGGAACCCGAAAACGTCAACAGGACACCAATCATAAACTTAAACATCGTTTGTCGTTCGGCTCAAAACGAAATCGTAAACGTATGGCCCAAGTAGCATCTATCTACTTTATTGCCAGATTTGTTCGTAAACCAGAAGACATTATCTCTGATTTTGGGAGACAACAAATTAGGCAAACACGGCCCCGTCCCTTAAGTAAACGAATTTGGGCGAGTGTTGAAAAAGACTCTTTTCTTGTTCTTTTAGAATTGTTTGATGAAGCACATCGACGCGCTCCAACACATAGTAAAGAATGGGTAGTGCTGGTTGATGGCCAAAAATACCAATTAAATGAGATCAAAAAAATGGCCAACAAGCGAAACCTGAAAATTACCATAATTCTTGACATCATACACGTCATTGAATACCTGTGGGATGCGGCACATTTATTCTTTGATGAATCAAGTCAATCATGTGAAGATTGGGTGTCAACAAAGCTACTTGATGTTTTAAACAGCAAAGGGCAAAAGATCGCGGGAAGCATTAGGATGTCAGCGGCTAAACGAAACTTATCTGAGAAGCAAAGACAGCAGGCTGAAACTTGTGCTTCCTACCTGGCAAACAAGAAACCATATATGGACTATCAAACTTATTTATCTAAAGGCTATCCAATTGGGACTGGGGTTATTGAGGGAACCTGTCGATATTTAATCAAAGACCGAATGGATATTACCGGGGCTCGTTGGAGCTTAGAGGGTGCAGAAGCTATCCTGAGGCTACGCTCAATCGCTAAGAGCAATGATTTTGAAGAATATTGGAGTTTCCATTTAACACAAGAATTTGAACGAACATAAGCGCTTCAAAATATCAAGATATTGACCAAGTCTGTTTTTCTCTGTCGTCGTAAAAAAGGAACTGCACCCATATCAAACTGAGTATCCGGAAAATTTATACTTTGGAAGATCACAGCCAAATTGATTTGATCATTGCCGTAGCAGATACTGGCATCGGCATTCCACCCAGTCAACGAGAGATGATTTTTGAATCCTTCCGTCAGCAAGAAGGACAAAGTACTCAGCAATATGGGGGAACCGGACTTGGATTGGCCATTACCAAACGTTTGGTAGAAATGATGAAGGGTCAAATTGCGGTTAAAAGTAACGACGTGCAGGGAAGCATTTTTGAAATAACATTACGGCATGTCGATGTCTCTGCCACCCAGTCTTCTGCCAAAATATCAAAAGAACGCCTTGGTATTCATAACATTGCCTTTGCAAAAGAGCGCGTATTGACAGTAGATGATATTGAATCCAACCGCCATCTCATTAAAGGATGGCTTTCTCAAGTCAACTTAGAAGTTATAGATGCCGAAAGTGGGCAAAATGCTATACTTCTCGCTAGGGAATACCATCCTAGCCTCATTTTAATGGATTTAAGAATGCCAGAAATGGATGGCTATGAAACGATCCAACGGTTAAAAGCCAATCCGGCTACCCAAAATATACCGATTATCGCTTTAACCGCTTCTGTTACTCAAGACACGAAATCCAAAGTAAAAGAATACCGCTTTGATGGTTATTTATCCAAACCCGTCAAGTTGCATGATCTCTTATACGAATTATCGCATCATTTAAAACACAAGATTATTGACGCATCCGTTGTTCCAAAAATGGCTACTTTGGTTGAGACTTTTACCATGCCACCACCAGAAAGCATCACCAACCTGCCTTTCCTTATAGAAGCACTTGAACAAGACGTTATGCCGATTTGGGAGGAGACAAGTGCTATTATAGACATAGAGATGATTGAAGAATTTATCGACAAGCTTATGATATTGGGGCACGAGCAGAAGATAACGGCTCTTATTAACTATTGTAAAAATTTGCAGAAGTTGGCTCAAGAGTTCGACATAGCCTATATTGAAATCATGTTGAATAAATTTCCTGATATGGTAGAACAGATCAAAGGGGGAAGAAGTTAAGCCTGGGTGAACACGCAAGGGCAGCCCCTACAGCCCCTAAATACACGTTGTTTTTAAGGGGCATACCGACGCCCGATACGATATGGCATTGGGCGAACACGCAAGGGCAGCCTCTACTGTATCTGATATTTAGATAACGGCACGAGGTTTTTTCCACGATATTGAATGACGGCCGCTTTGACAATAGTCATGGCCTCTTGACGGGCCACTTGCTCATCAACCGAACTGAAAAACAAGCGTTCTTCTGTTAAATAATTGACCAGAGCAAATGAGAGAATCTCAACGGCCATCGGTTGTTTAGGAATTTTCTCAATATCCAATCCCTGATCGGCCAATTGTGTTCTAAACGCCGTCAGGATATTTTCAATGGCCGGTTGTAGTTTCTCAGCTGCTTCTTGATAAGATTCTTGCATCGCTATGCTTGCCTTTTGGTTAGAAAAAAATAGGAATTATCCATCCTTGTGAATTGAAAATATACTTTAAACATTCAAGTTTTCGGACTTTTGAATGAAAGGGGCCCAATACCGCTAATCTGAACGTCTAAAGTATAGAAACTTGAGTTTGTGAATTAAGCAATTCAAATCAACTGATATAATTTTAAACTAATCCCATCATTTGATAAAGAAAATCAAGGTCATTTGGCAAAGGACAGGTTTGTAATATCTTGTTTTTTCTCATTTCGGCACTTTCTTGACCAAGCAATCGGTTTAAAACTTGATGAACATGTAAATGATAAAATGGTTTACCATGCACCCACTTTTTCAATTGCTCTGATTCTTCTAATGCCAGAACATCGTTCAGTTGATTTTGGAATTGGGTAAAAATGTGCTGTGGTTCAAGAAAATCATGCCATCTCTTGAGTACATCCTGAATTTTGGTATCATCTTGAGCATTATTGAAATCTAAAAGTGCGCCTTTAAATCCAAGCACTTTGATACCTTCCCATAATGGGTTGATAATTGTCCATAATACACCATGCCTTATCCATTTCTCTTTTTCTGCCAGTATTTCAGCTTTTAACTGGGGCAAACCGTCGGCAATTTTGGCGCGTTGATTTTCTGATAATGCTTCCCAAATTTCATCGGGACAAATCAAGTAATTTTCTAAGCAAAAACGGGGTAGTACCAGAAGATTAGATAAGGCATTTTGTTCTTGTAAAATGCGCTCATCAGACCATTCATCTCGATCAATGAGGCCTAGCCACGTCGGTTCATCAGCAAGCATATCAATGACTTTTTGCTTATTACCGGCATGGAAAATGGCCCATTTGGATTCCCATGTTAAAAATTGACGGTTAAGTAATTGGTTATAAGCTTCGACATCATCTTCGCCTTCAACTAAAAAAACACGTCTTTTGGTATTTTCAACTTCTTGCTCCAGAATTTCTTGGAGTCGTTTTTTGGCACTACTCATAGGGTACCTCCTAGTTTAATACGCTTATCACGAGTCTCATACCGACTCCAGATTTTAGGCAGATGAGAACTAATGAGCAATTGGCCTTTCTGTTCTTCAACTAGGGATTCCAGTTGCGCGATAAAACTTGAAACCAATGAAGGATGTAAGTAATGATCAGGTTCATCAATCATGACGACACCACCCGGTTTTAACCAACAACTGACTAAATATAATTTGATCAGTATTTGACGTTCTCCAGCACTCAATGCATCTAGCGTGTGTGATTGTCCCGGTTTGTCTTTGAGCTTGACCTGAATCCGACGGCCCACTCTAATATCCGGGTTGATTTCTTTATCATATAAAAATTGATTGACATCACGAATGATTTGATCAAATTTATGCGGTTTAACAATTTTCAAATTGATCAGAGAGGCTTCTAATTGGCCTTGCCAATCTTCGGTGGGTTGGTATTTCACTAACCAACGTGGGATAGCCGCTTCTGACAATATTTTGCCCACGCGATGTTTTGGTGTCACCCAACGACAGCCCTCGGCATCCAGATAAATCATATTAGGGGTATTCACCATTTCAAAATTCAAGATTAGCTGATTTCTGGCTTCTGACCAATGATTGAGCCATTCCTGTTGAGGAAGTAATAAGCTGCTTTTCTGGTCGCTAATAATTTCACCCATCCATTGAACCTCTGGGTGTTCCGTTTCCCGTTTTTTGAACCAAGCCCTTTCCCCAAAAACCAAACCCACAGGTGTTGAAATATCGGGTAAATCTGTCAAAATCATGGCAATGCCGCCCCATTGTTGTAACCAGTCATTGGATAAGTCTGTATTTGAAGAAGTTGCATGATTTTCTAGCCATTCACTGCTCGCTTGCCACAATTCAGCAATGGCCCTTAATACCAAAGATTTTCCAGAACCGTTGGCCCCCGAAAACAGCACACGGCTATAAACTTGATCGCGCCAATCGTCATAAAAATCAAACTTCTGATTGTTTATAGGGCCAACCTGATTGAGATAAATGGCGAGTATTTTCATCTTGATACCTCATTTTTGTTAAGTGATTTTCGTTCTTCGACAAGCTCAGAAACCGTTTGTAAAAACGGCTCAGAAACCATTTTTATTTTAAAGTGATATATAATAAACACTGATACATGAACATTTTAACATTTTTCAGCCCGCACGAAACCAAAATGCAATTTCAATCTTTTTTTTCTCACATTTGGCAAAGCGATCCCCGTTATTATCAAATCACTATGCTCTCTCTTTTGCTGATTTATGGCTTAGGGTGGTTAGATTTTGGCGTTGAACTTTTGCATATCGTTTTGATTATCAGCACTGCGCTGCTGACTCAATGGGTTTGTACCCGTTTTTTCAAATTACCTTATTTTGATTATCGAAGCCCACTGATTTCATCCTTATCACTGTGTTTATTGCTTCGCACCAATACTTTATTATTAATGAGTCTCACGGCGGCCATTACCATTCTCAGCAAATTCATTTTTCGCTGGAAAAACAAGCATATTTTTAATCCCACCACTTTTGGATTAGTCACGATGATGTTATTGACAGGGCAAGTCTGGATATCGCCTGGACAATGGGGCAGTATCGCGTTTTTTGGTTTTCTAGTCGCTTGTCTCGGTGGATTAGTGATCAATCGCGCAGCGCGTAGTGATGTCACCTACGCCTTTCTCTTTTTTTACACTGCAATGCTATTTGGGCGAGCTTGGTGGCTTGGCGATCCGTTTACGATTCCCTTACATCAATTGGAAAATGGGGCCCTGTTGTTATTTAGCTTCTTTATGATTTCATATCCCAAGACGACTCCAGATTCACGGGCAGGCCGGATTTTATTTGCATTTTTAGTCGCGGCCGGTGCCGCTTGGGTTCATTTTTGGCTTTATCGCACCAATGGATTATTTTGGGCATTAGCCTTTTTTTGTCTACTGACACCCCTGATTGATAGATTGTTACCGGGGAAACGTTATCAAGCTTATTTTCAGTAGTTTGAAAAAGCGCATAAAAAAATGGTCATATAAATATTGAAGGCCCGATTTTCAAAACAAATTTATTTTGCGGGTTGATTTTCGTTCCAAATTTATTTTGCGGGTTGATTTTCGTTCCAAATTTATTTTGCGTAGGTTGGAGTGCAAAATTTATTTTGCGTTGGAGTGCAAAATTTATTTTGCGTCTGTTGGAGTACAAAATTTATTTTGCGTCTGTTGGAGTGCAAAATTTATTTTGCGTTGGAGTGCAAAATTTATTTTGCGTTGGAGTGCAAAATTTATTTTGCGTCTGTTGGAGTGCAAAATTTATTTTGCGTCGGTTGGAGTGCAAAATTTATTTTGCATCGGTTGGAGTGCAAAATTTATTTTGCGGGTTGATTTTCAAACTACTGATTTTAACAAACAACCCCAAAACGAGTTTGCGAAATGGTATACCTGCAAACTAAAGTTTGCACTCCAACAACCTGAAACCTTTTTCATATTACCTTATAATCACACATGCTTACCTTAACTCCCGAACAAAAAACGCTTTTTGCTCAACTCTCAACAGATCGACAACAAAATGCGGATGTACTTGAAAAACGTTCTATGCGCGGGGTTAAGTTGCGTGTTATCGAAAAGTACTCTGAATCAGCCCAATTTATTTATGAACTCTTGCAAAATGCCGATGATGCCAAGGCAACTCGTGTCAGATTTGTGCTAAATCAATCGGGCATGATCTTCGCCCATAATGGTACGATTCATTTTTCGATAACGCATCCCGATTCCGAAGAATCGGATACTCAAAATCAACGATTAGGGCATATCAATGCCATTACCTCTATCGGTAATTCTAATAAATATGCCGCACAAATTGGTAAATTCGGAGTCGGGTTTAAAGCCATTTTTCAGTATACGAATACGCCTGAAATTTATAATCCCCCTTTTTGCTTTAAAATTGAACGGTTTATTGTGCCAATTTGGCTTGATACCGATCATCCTGAAAGACAAGCCGATGAAACCTTATTTTATTTTCCCTTCGATAATCCTGCTCAACCGGCACACCACGCTTTTCAAGCCATTCTGGACAAATTACAAAATCTGACTCATCCACTATTGTTTTTAAGATATTTAAATCAAATCACTTGGCTTGCGCCTGATCAAAATCAAGGGAGCTATTCTAAAACGATCAAGCAATCATTGGCAGGGGCTAAAGAAGTCATGACGCAACAGCTTTTAAATCAAGTGCCTGTGATAACTCGTTTTTTAGTGTTTAGCAAGCCATTATCGGTTTCCGAACCAGAATCGCCGCACTTGATCAAGATTGCCTATTTGATGCAAGAAACACAGCCCCCCATTTCTTATCAACACACCTTCCCAGCCTATTGCTTTTTTGCCACCAAAGAAAACACTCAACTACGTTTTATTGTTCAAGCCCCTTTTTTATTAACCGATAATCGGGAAGGTATTAAACAAGGTGAGGCTTGGAATCAAAAACTGATTCAAGCCATTGCACAACTGACTGCGGAAAGTTTGCCGCAGATCAAAAAAATGAATTGGCTCACTGATGCCTTTTTTAATGTCTTGCCACTTCATGAGCCTGATTTTCCAGCCGAACACCCATTCAGAATTGTTTACGATACGGTTTTGGAAACCTTGCAATCCAATCAAGCCTTATTGCCCACTTCAGAAAAAAACGCGATCACTCGGCAGCAAGCCTATTTAGCGGAAAACCCCGATTTACTGCATTTATTCTCTTCAGCGCAATTAAGTCAACTGATGAATCATGTCGATGCACACTGGGTTTTTCCCAAAACAACGCATAATAATAAAATCTTGTGGGAATATGTTAAAACGCATTTGGTAAATCAAGAAATCACACAGGAGAAAGTGCTGAAACGGATGACAAAAGCTTTTATTCAAAATCAAACGGATACTTGGTTAATGCAGTTTTACACTTATTTATTAGACAAACCGCGCTATCTCAAACATAAAAAGGAAATCCTGAGAACAAAATCCATTTTGCGTCTGACTGATGGGCAAATTGTGCCGGCTTATAATCGCACGGGCAAAATTCAAGTGTATTTACCGACTGAAAGTGAATCAGAATACCCAACTGTCAAACCGTGTTTTTTCAAGCATGAGAAATCAAAGCAATTTTTGCTGGCATTAGGATTAGATAAACCTAAAGATTATGAAGAAATTCAATATTATATATTGCCCCGATATCAAAAAAACGGGGAAATTGAACCGGCCATTATGTTAAGAGATTTCAGAAAATTAGTCCGTTATTTTTTAAACTGCCCTTGGCAAAAAAAGGCAGAATACGTGAATCAGTTAAAAACAATCCCATTTTGTCGCGCCATCTATCAGAAAAACAAAGTGCGCGTATTGTCGCATCTCATTTATTTCAAGACTGAAGCGTTAAAACACTATTTTAGCCATTACCCGAATATTTATTTTTTAGATAGCGCATTTTATGCCGCCCTTGATCATGAATTTGCACAAGAAATCTTAAACACGTTTTTCAAAGAATTAGGGATTGAAGATAAACCGAGACGACTCAAAACACAGGCCACATTATCAGGGCAAGAAAGAGAAACGATTCATAATGGGCAATGTACTTATGATTATTATCATTTTTCACAATACACTTATGACTATGATCTTGAAGGCTTAAATGCGTTTTTAGCTCAGAAGAGTTTGGATAAGTCCAATATTTTATGGCAGTTTTTACTCAAACTGATTGAAGACAACTTAGGAGAAGATATTTTTAAAGGGCAATATAACTGGTTTTATCGACGAGAACGATATCACTATTTTGATGCTCACTTTTTAATCACCCTGCGACAAACTACATGGCTTTACAACGGAAACGGCTTTTGTGTTAAACCGGCTGACATGATCGTACCAGAATTAGCAGTGGATTATGAAACGGAAAGTTATGCCGCTTCCATTTTGATCGACAAATTAAACATTCAATCAGAAAGACTAACCGGTTTTAGTGAGGAACAAAGGCACAAATATGCCGTTGGAAATGAACTCTTTAAATTAGCCGCAGCGGCAGGAACCGAACCTGCGGTAGTTTTTAGAAAGATAAAGCATTTTTTAAGTCAAACTGAAAAAGAACATCAAAACAGCAGCTTGAACAAAGTTGAAATAAAGCAAAATGAACGGAATGAACACAATACTGAGGGCCTCGTGAAAAACGAGAGCAGTAATCAGTCATTAAAAACGGATAGCCTTAAAAGAAAACGGACGCAATTAGAAACCCAATTAGCCCAAAAAATTGAAGAACTCACTCAAATTGAAGCCTTACAATCTCGTTTGCTTGAAAGCACAAAATATAGTTTTGACTGGTTTAACACCTTATTAGCATTAGAATATTTACTCCATTATGAAAACAAAAGTATCAGCAAGAAAATGAGTATAAAATTTGCTCAGGTAGAAAAAGATAAGGCTTCAGATAAAATTTTGATTCTCAAAAATCCCACCCGTTATATTCCACAATCCATAGAAGATATGGCGGATTTATCTTTACAATTACAGCAAGGCACTGAAACCAAACAGGTTTTTATAGAAATTGTGAGTATTAAAGCCTTTACCCTACGTGCTCGCTTGAAATCGGTAACCGAGATTGAAACACTGGATTTAAACAAAATACAACAAGCTGTGATTGAGATCAAAAATCCCACCTTTATTTTGGAGAAGCTAAAAGCAGCCTTTCGACAACTGCCTTGCGCTGATGATGAGAATCTACAGGCCAATTTACCCCACAATATTGAGTTTATTTTTGGGCCACCCGGCACAGGAAAAACGACTTATTTAGCCAGAGAAAAAGTCATGCCATTGATAACCGGAACGAATCTGATAAACATCTTAGTGCTGACACCGACGAATAAAGTAGCCGATGTATTTGTCAAAAAACTGATGGCCGAAATCGCGCTCAACCCCGCTCAAAAGGGTTTACAAAATCAGTTAATACGGTTTGGCATCACCGGGGAAAGTGAGATTGAACAGGCCGGATTACTCAAAAACAAAGCTTTTGATATCAGCCACTTAACGCAATGTGTCGTTGTCACGACTATAGCCCGATTTTTATATGATGGTTTTTCCAGCAGTCAACTGAAAGCCTATGATTGGGATGTGATTATTTTTGATGAAGCCTCAATGATCATGTTAGCAGAAATCGCTTATGTGCTTTATCAACAAAAAGCCAGTTGTCAGTTTATTGTTGGCGGCGATCCTTTTCAAATACAGCCCGTCGTCATAGCCGAAGCCTGGAAAGGGGAAAATATCTATACCTTAGTAGGCTTACAGCATTTTCAAGCACCGCAAACGGTTCCGCATGATTTTCCAATCACCACTCTGACAACACAATATAGAAGCGTTCCCCCCTTAGGCAGCTTAGTCAGTCAATTTAGCTATAATGGCATTTTAAGGCATCACCGCCACTTGACAGATCAAAAACCGCTCAAAATCGAACGGCTTAATTTGACAGCCATAACGGTGATCAAATTTCCCGTCAATCCTTATGACAGCCTGTATAAATCGCAACGATTAGAAGGCAGCGGCCCCTACCAGATTTATTCCGCTATTTTTACCGTTGAACTTGCCCATTACTTATCTCAACAAATCAGAACCCATCATCAAAACACTTGGAAAATAGGGCTAGTTTGCCCCTACGTCGCACAAGCGACTTTAGTTGACAAAATGATTAGCGCACACACAATGATTCATCCCCAAGTTCAACTCATCACCGGTACAGTACACAGTTTTCAAGGCGATGAATTTGATATGATTTTAACATTACTGAATCCGCCACCGCATATCAGTTCAAATATATTCTTGAATAATCCCAATATATTAAATGTCGCCCTGAGTCGCGCCAAAGATTATTTGATTTTAATCATGCCAGAGAGTGAAGGATTAGAACAGCTCAATAAACTTGAAATGATTCTCAAAGGGGATGAAATAAAGCCCTACGTTCAAGAATGGACATCAGCACAAGTAGAACAAATCCTATTTAACCAACCCAATTACATTTCTGAAAATTCATTCATCAGCACCCACCAAAAAATCAATGTTTACGGCAAAGCAGAGAAAAAGTATGAAATCAGGTGTGAAGAGAATGCGGTTGATATTCAATTAGGGGAATGGGAGCGTTGAATAAATCGGTTCTTGTAAGGGCAATCTTTATGTTGCCTACCACGCCATTAATGTAGGGGGCCGGTAACGTCTTTATGTTGCCCACCAAATCAATGTAGGGTGGGTAACGCCTTTATGTTGCCCACCAAATTATTTTTTTGGGATGTCCTAATTTTCACGTTGACGACGTTGATAGAGCAAACAAATCTTGTAAAAAGGTGTCAAAATGTGCCAACGAAGGTAGCCTTACCGTTTCTTCCGTTATCCAACGATTATCTTGGATAGAGACTTGCACTGCTTTTCCGGGGCGTAATACATTGGCAATACAACCCACCATCACTTTTTTATCCCCAGCTTGTTTTTCAAAATCTTTGCGCTCTTTTTCCTTTTCAAACTGAGTCACAACCGGTTTTACGCAATCCAGAAAGGTTTTTGTATATTCTAACAATGGAGAGTAAACTAATTCTGCACATTCAAGCAGTAAATCTTCTAATGTTCCGGCTGAACAGTTGTCAGGCATAATGAAAATGCCACAGTGGGGTTTGCCTTGAAGGATTTTACCCGGCGATTCGGGTAACTCCGAGATAATGTCCCGTTTTTGCAATCCCTCTTTAATGTTATCAAATCGTTCTTTAGGCGAAACTTTGCTATCAGCATCCAGTACAATTCCAAGCCCGACTAAGCCCTCCCATGAAATCACCTCTCGCGTTTCTTCAATCGTGTTAATGATATTGGTATCTCCAGTAGCGTTGTGGAGAGCAATGGAATGAGTAGCACTTTTAAAAAATGTTGGAACCGGCACCCTGCGAAGTAGATCATTTTTATATGGAAATGTTTTAGGAACCAGCGGTTCCCAAAATTTATCAAGCTTTCGCTTATCTTGTACACGCGAAAAGCCCTTGAGCTTCAAAAATCGCCCAACAAATTCAACATCGTGGGGCCCTTCAACCACCAAATAAGCATATTGAGTCATAAATTACCTCACGTCTAATCCTCGCTCGTAACGCAAACGCTGAAGCAAATTACCACCAAAGCGTTTAAGTTGTCCGCCGGTTATAGGATTGGGTAAACGATAACTCACAATTTCATCAGAATCGTCTGGCACAGTAGCAAGCACCGCATCCAAAGCTTCAAGACTATGCGTTGTTGCAAACAGTTGTATGTTATAATCACGACAGGCTTCAACCAACCATGTAAAAACCGTTTGAAGCGCAGAAGTATGTATACCAACCTCCAATTCGTCAATCAGCAAAATACCGTTTTGCACGTTCAATAAACTCAACGCGATATCCAATATACGTTGTACACCGTCTCCAAATAGGGTAATGGGTGCCAATCCAATTTCCCGATGTTGAAGATAAACTGAGAATCGTCTCCCATCTTTGGAGAGAATTTCTAAATTTTCAATATTTGGATCAATTTTATTTATAATCTTGAGAAGATGTTTAATTGTCCCTTCCGTCTTGGTATGAGTGATTTGCCTCATGATTTGAGCCCGTTTGAACCCGTGTGAACAAGGTATGATGCTTGAAACCGGGAGCGTATGCTCATGCTCAAAGGAAAACGTTTCAGTCCCATTAACTTTTACTTCCGTTTCTATTTCAAGTTTGTCGCCTTCTTCCCGCAATACAAATGTCCTTTTTTCTTCAGACAAAGGCTCTTCCCTATTGGGCTCCGATAATCTTGAAACATTAATTGCAGCATCTTGTCGCATTCCTTCATTATCTTGGTCAATATCAACCTGAGATGCGATAAAGGCTGATGTCATAAATGGGTTGACACTGCGTTCATCAAAGGTTGCGCGTACTTCTCGCACCTTAAAATGCCCTTGTGCTTTCAGGAGTATTTCACTGCTCTCATCCTCTGTCTGAGATTTCTTCGGGAAAAACCATTTCAATGCTTCAAACCTAGATGGGGCAAATTGTCTCATATTTCTGAGGGATGCAATCTCAATCCATGTTCTTAAATCAAATGAACGACAATAAAGAGAGAGCGCTTCTAGCACACTGGTTTTGCCGGCATTATTCATACCAACTAATAAGTTAACCCGTCCTAAATTGTCAAGGTTGAAATTGCGAAAACCACGAAATTGATGGATATTAAAATGAGTAAAGTGATACATCATATTGGGTAATGGGTTATTTTGTGACATTATGAATAGTGATTATTGTGTTTCTGGAAATGGGCACTGGAGTCATTGAATGGGATTGATGATGTAGAGACGCGATGCTTCGCGTCTCGGCTTCGAGGAGAGACGCGAAGCATCGCGTCTCTACGAAAAACTGTCACCATTTCACATTTTCAACTTTTCCCTTGATGGATGCTTTACTCTGAAACGCTTGACTTGTTAGTTTGGGAATTTTATGTCATTTGGCATATTGTAAGGCTTGATAATTTGTCCTAATCTCTTCAAGAATAGTTTTAGTTCGTAAAAAAGAGATTTCTTCATTGTAAATCCTCAGTTCTTTTGTATTTAGAGCTTTAGAAATGTCATGTGGTGAAATTTCTCTGTCATCCATACCCAATACAACTATTCTTTTCTGAGGAGACGATAGATTAAAAGATTCAAATAGCGACAACCATTGTTGTTGGTGATTGCTGAAGACGGATTTATGCATCAGGGTAATACTAAACCAAATATCATTTGAATAAAGTATGGGCTTCTGAAGTGCTCTCTCTTCCATCAGCTCAAACATTCGTTTCATTCCCTCCCCCAATTCACGCATCAGTTTATTTTCACGTAATACTTTTGCAATAAGCACATTCCGAGATTCATGTGCCCCCTGAAGTTTTTCAAGATTTTTGATTGTTAATGTGGAAAGCAAGGCTCCAGGGCTTTTTATTTGCATCGCATCATCAAAAACAAAAATATCAATACCGTTTTGAATACTGTAATCTCGATGAGCAATAGCATTTATAAGGCCCTCTCGACAAGCCCATTCAGGATATTTCACAAATTAAATCGGGCGAACACGCAAGGGCAGCCCCTACAAAACGTGGTTTTGTAGGGGCATACCTGCGTGTATGCCCTAGTGAAGTTATTTACATGAAAATCTATAAAGCCGTTTTCATATCCGCAGAAAAGGGTCAGGATAGCCCTTCGGGCGTTGTTTTTACTGGAGATATTACCCATTTGTAACCATTAGCCCTACCTTCATCACGAGACTCAAAAGTGCGCTTATCTTCGTCTAAAACACTTTTTAAAATCCAGCCTAAATCCTTGCCAGCTTCATCAATAGCTGCTTTTTCAGTTTTACCTTTCTTGATATGTTTATCATAAAGCCAATACAATGGAGTTCCATACCAATCAAAATTGGCACCCCCCATAAGGTCTCGCGCAGCAAAAAACTCCTCGTTTTTGTTTTTTATCCAGCAATAAACAGCTCCTTGTAGGAAATTTTTAATTGCCTTCAACTGATCAGAAGGGATACCGAAATCTTGACGGAGCTTTGAACCTTTGAGTAAAGCCATTTTATATTTCCTTTTGCATAATTATGAATATGGATGAGTTCCCCCTGTGCAATCGTGACAAGTTATCCCAAACAAAATAGGATTCTAAACACGAAAACAGAAAATGCAAGCCTTTTTTTTAATCAGTGTTCTATAGATGTTAACATCAGTAAAACTCAAAACTTTTGTTCACAGTGACTGTTCTTTTGTTCAAAAATCACGTCATAAGTTCAAAAGTTTAGTCGTAATAATTTCACTTCATGGGCAAACACATAGGTTTGCCCCTACATAAAATCTACGATATAACGTCTTGTAGGGGCATACCTTTGCTGCAGCCCTTGTGAAATTATTGACCTGAAATATCTATCTCTTTTTAAACCTCTTTCACTGGTTGCCGTTTTCCATTTTGCCAACGCCGTGTGTGTAATTGATATGATCGGGGGCTACTGTGCCGCCTGAAATGATAAATGTCATCGCTTCATCCATTGTCCAATCCGTTGAGACGACATTCTCTAAGGGCACAAGTTCTAAGTAACCTGAGGTGGGATTGGGTGTGGTGGGCACGTAAACGGCGGCGAGTTTTTTTCCCGTATCTTCATCTGTCAAAATCTGTGTGACGAAGCCTACTGTTTTCATTTGTGATGAGGGAAAATCAATCAGAACCACTCGCTGTGTTTCACCTGGCTTCTTTTGTAATGCCGATAGCAGTTTTTTGGATGAGCCATAGATGGTTTGTACTAGGGGCAGACGATTCATAATCGAATCAAATAGGCTGATGATACGTTTGCCAATCACGAGTGTGGCTACCCAACCGAGTAGGTAAATGGCAACCAGTGTGAAAATGAATGCCATAATGGATAGAAATAAGGGATCACGTATCCCTTCAGCGAGCCAAGGTAAAGACTCTTGAAAAGTGTCTGCGATAGCACGCACACCAGGTTTACCGATTTGTGAGAGTTGAATAAAGAGAAAATAGAAAAGCGTCCAAGTGAGCCAGATCGGTATTATCGTTAAAATACCGGTGATGAAATAGCGAGAGAGATAGTATTTCAGTGTCTTTTTTTCTTGAGTCATTATTTTAGAATCCTGTAGGATGATTGATAGAGAGTGATAGAAAGGGGAGGGCGAACATGTAGGTTCGCCCTCAAAATTGAGGTTTTTTTTGAACCCTCAGAAGTCATTAGCACGTCCAACCTAAATCTTTGATATCCTTGATAAATGGAATTGCGCCAAATTTGCCTGTCAGGTAGCCATCAACGAGGCTTAAGTTATCAACGTCGGCATTCGCTAACGAATAAAGTTGCGATTCGCCTGATTGATTTTTTTCGATGAACCAAATTTCGTCTTTTCTGAACAGGTTTTTGATATCCAGTAAATTGACTTCATGTGTTGAGGCGATTAACTGACTTTTGGCGTGTGCAAACAATTCATGGTTTAAGATCAGTTCAATTAATTTCCTAATCATTAAAGTATGTAAGCTTCTTTCGATTTCATCTATGACAAAGACTTTATCTTTTAATAAGCCGATCAACATGGGTATGAAATCAAGGAGCCGTTGTGTGCCTTCTGATTCTTCTGATATTTCAAAGGCGATTTCTTGCCCTGCTTCGTTTTTTCGGATGGTTGTTAAGATTGAAGCTTTTAATCCTCCTGATTCGTTTTCTTCAATCACATAGTTGCGTGAGGAAACGGAGATGAATTGTGCTGTTTGTTGCCCATAAGGAAATTCAGCACGAATGTCGTCTTTTACGTCGGGGGGAATGTCTTTGGTGTTTTCAAAATCAATTTCATCAACTTGAACGCGCTGGATGCCAAAGTCAAAAAAACTTAAGACTTGATTAAAAAATTCAATGTTTAATTTGGCTAAGGAGGTGAGTGCTTGATGTTTGGATGTGGTGAAAATAATAACCAAGTTTTCGGCAAACCAGTGATAAATAAATTGAAACAGTTGAATATTGCGTTCTTGACAATTGGTGAGAAACAGCAGATTTTTTCGTGTGCTACGCCCTTCGTAGTTGAGCCGTTGTTGTTCTTCTGCCGATAGAGCCAGAAAAAGCGGATGGCTAAAGTTAAAAGAAATGCGATTTTTTACCCTTTCAAAGATGGGCATGTCATCTTCTTGTCCTAATTCAAATAACCATTCTTCAAGGACTTGCTTTTTATTAAGGCAAAAACCATAGGCATATTGTCGGCCTTGACTTTGAAATTCAAAGTCAAAACGGGATGCTTTAGTGTAGCAAGTGCTATCTAATTTGAATGGTTTGACGTTGATATTTCTATTTTTGGCAACGCCGTGGACAATAAAATCTCTGGCAAACTGCATGGCTTTAATCAAGTTGGATTTGCCTGATGCATTCGCTCCATAAAGGATTGATGTTCTCAATAAGTTAATATCTTGTTGCGTTTTTCCGGTGACGATATGGTGACTATGACGGCTTTCTTCTGAAGCTATCATGTTAAAATCAACCAGTTCCTTGAAGGATAAACAGTTTTCAACGGTAAATCTAATTAACATAATTTAAAATAAAATCAATGTTCAATTATCAATGTTCAATTATCAGTTCTGTGTTGCGTTTTTTTAAACGCTTTCAATCTTAATCAATTTTGAGGCTCAAGTTTATATTTATAAGGCATTGTTATTGTTAAATCAATAAGAGGGGTGTGTTAGGGTGTTAAAAAAGGCTTTTATGTAGGGTGAGTAAAGATTGTTGCCTGCCCCATTTATAATTAATGTATTTCACGCTAAAGTTTCGCTCCGCGAAACTTTAGCGTGAAATGGTGGGTAAAGATTGTTGCCTGCCCCATTTAATTTAAATTAATGTAGGGTGGGTAAAGATTGTTGCCCACCATCTTCATTAAAAAGCGCCAATCAGGCTAATCGGCATTTCACGCGTGAAATATCCGTTTTCTATTAGATGAGGGGATGAGGGGATGACTATTTTGGAAGTCATCAACGCAAATCAGGCCAATCAGCGTTATCAGCGTTCTATTATCTCCTATTCGATGAAGAGATAGAACACTGATTGGACTGATTGGCCTGATATCCACTGATAACAAGGGTTGTTGGCCCCCTTTTGGAAAAGGCTACTCTATGCACGTCACTTTTTAGCATGGTGGGCAAGCGGGCAACACGATTTTGGGTCTGTCTGAAATTATGGGTGCCCGCTTACCCACCCTACGAAGACTTGTGTGTATAGAGTTGTGGGGATTTGTCATTCAACCACAAACATCGTTTGTTGATTCCCGTTGGGATATTTCAACACGACATCTTTGATACCATCTCCATTCGCATCTGCAATGGACTCAACTTGTAATGCGTCATCTGTGGAACCGCCTTCGTTTCTAACCAGATAATCCACTACGCCACGATAGCTTTTGCCTTTCAGGCTGAAACTCATTAGCCCATGCGCTTCGATGCTGACATTTTGCGCGGTTGAGTACAAGGCTTCTGGTTGAGCCGGGGCGGGATAGATCAGTTGCTGGCGCACATTACCGCCTTTGTCGCTAAAGCCTAAAGCGGCAGACGGGGTGCCACTGAGAACCGGTGAATCTAGCATCATTAACCCGGTTTCAATATCACCACTGACTTCAAACGATAAGCCATCTGGGTTGGCACTGTACCACACATTACCTTCGCCTGGTATGGACAAATTACCGTTGGCTTGTACTGTGAACTCTGCTAAACCTAATTCACTCAATGCCGATTGTAACGCGCCGGGTGCTTCTAGCATGGGCCGGGTGAGTACGGCTAGGCCGGTATCGGTGATAAAGTAGATACCTTGTGAGCCTTCGATTTCTAAGCCAACTGGGCCTGTGCTGCGTTTAATAGACACGGGTAACAAGCTGAAGCTGACTGTGTCGATATTGAGTGTCATCAAACCGGAATCAGATTCTTGGGTAAAAACCCAGTCATTGTCTTTGAAGACTGAGAGATCATTGATTGCCGATAAGATACCGTTACTGGGTTCAAAGACATCAACCGATAAATCCACTCGTCGTCTTTCATAACTGACTCCTGCGATTTCATTGCCTCTTGAGGGCAATATTCCAAGCAATTCAACACCGCTGGGAATAGCGTCGCGATTGGTAAACAGCACGCCTTCTCCTAAGGTGAGTTCTTTTGGCAATTTGACACCGTCGCCAATGATCACAGCGGATAATTGACTACCGGCTTGGATGGTGATGTTTTCCAATAAGCCTGGGGCTTTGAGATCACCGATCAAGTTGCCGCGCACTTCACCGCCTCTTAAATGGACATCAGGCGCTAAGTATACGTCTGTGAAGGTGACGGCACCGTCTAATTGCACGGCATCGCCTAGCACAACGTGGCTTAAATGTGTACCGGATTTCACTTCGATATCCGTTAGTGAGGCTGGGGCTTCTGCTTCACCGGTGATGTCGCCACCAATCGCGCCTCCTTCTATGCGGGTATCGGCATCCAGATGGACATCTATGAAAACGCCGCCGACTTGACTGCGGTTAGTGATCTTGCCGGATAAGGTGCCGCCTTTGATTTCAGCACCGACAAACTCAAAATCAACTAAGGTGCCTTCATTCATGATGCGGCCACTGAGCTTTCCACCACGTAATACGGCTCCGCTTTCAATCGTGGCTTGGGCTATCATGCCTTCATTGTCAATGCTTCCGGCGAAGCTACCGCCTGAAATACTGGCATTGCTATCCAGCTTGGCATCGGTTATGACGCGCCCCCGGTTGCTACACATCCGACTGATTGAGCCCGTGTCTGGACACAATCCGCTGGTATTGATGGGTGAAACGCCAACGACGGTGCCGCTGAGACTGGCAGACGTGACGGTTAAATTAACCCGAGCGGTGACAACGAGACTGGGTTTCGCCTTTGAAGCGGCTGTGACGGTGATGACATTCGTCTCGCCCACGGTTTCAGGTAGCGTGACATTCATTAATAAGTCAACACTGTCTAACCCTTTGATTCTCTTTGAGGGCGGTAAGGGTGTCATGCGCCAACCTGCCGAATCAGTGGCATTAAGCGTGTAGGCATCAGTTTCCATGCCGGTGTTAGCGAGCGTGAATCTCAAAGGCACTATGGCATTCGCTGGTTTAGACAAGCTGCTTCTTAGGCCCGTTAATGCGGCGTTATGCGAAGGCTTGCTGGGCAAAATGACAATATTGCTGGCATTGATGATATCTTCCAGCTTGACACCGGGATCCAATAATATATTGGCGCGATTGGCAAAGATAATCACTTCACCTGTTGTCTCTAGGATGGCGCTGTTGTTACCTCTGAGATCAATGAACCCATTTTCGCTCACGGCTAAAGTGATTTTACCTGTTGCGCTAACCACTTTGCTGCCACCGATATTGCTGAGATCAAGGGTGCCATCTTGACTTAAGGAAATAGTGACATCGCCACCCTCTACGTTGGTGTTAATACCGGGCAAGTTGAGGATGCCTTCATCAACGCTTGCATGGCCAGCGTCTTCGTTGACAGCAACTTGTATGGTTGTCGTCGCGTTCGCTTCTGGAGCATTTTGCGAAATCGCGTTAACCGAGATGACATCCGTTACCCCACCAGTTGCTGGTAAAGTGACGTTCAAGACGATTTCCACGTTTGTCAAACCGTCAAGTTCAACAGTGTAAGGTAACAGCCCTAAATCCCAACCGGCTGTGTCTGTCACACTGAGTGCGTAACTGTCTTTTTCAGGGCCGCCATTAGAAAGCGTTAAGGTAATTGGTAAAACGGCTTGTGGATCACCTGATACTTTGCTCGGTGCAGACAGCGAAACGTCTCGCAATGTTTTGCTTGGCGCGACCACAATATTCTTAGCCTCAATCATGTCAGATAGGGCAACACCGTCATCTAAGACAATATTGTCAGAAAATAAGGTGACTTGACCCTCTGATTTGAATATCTGGCCAGTGTTATTCGTCATATTCAGGCCGCCGCCTTTACCCACTGCGATAGTGAGATTGCCTGTTGCTGTCACAGCGTTATCGCTGAGATTATTGAAGTTCAGTGACCAATCTTCACCACCAAAGATCGTGACATCACCCCCTTCAATCTTCAGAGACTCTCCTGATACTGTGAGTACACTGGGATCAGTGTTGAAGCGGCCATCTTGGCCATTGGTACCGCCAGAAGCCTCACAATTTTTACCCCCTTTGCCTGTGGCAAACGTGCCATCTAAGAGATTGACGGTATTTCGAGCATTTAACCGCATATTACCGCCATTACCGCCAGTTTGAGGTTCAGTCGCATTAGCATTACAATTACCGCCATTTCCAGCATAAATGCCTCGGCCATCACTGGTGAAGTAATCACTGCCCCACATTGATACACCACCGCCCCTGCCAGCTTGGCCGGATTGTGTTCCCGTGAGACTACCACCTCTACCCGCATTGATAATGCCGATATCGTCAGTATTGGTTAAACCGCCACCATAAATGCTAATCCAGCCACCTCGTGCACCATAGCGTTTTCCATCACCGCCATGACCAGAAATAATGGTACCTTCATTACGGAATGGGGCTGCATAACCTACCGATAAGTGAATACCCGCACCCGGTTGGGCACAGTTTTTTTGGTTATACCATGAGTAGGCGGTACAATCCGTCGCATCAGTGGTTTCATCGGCACCATTTAGGCCTATGATGGTTCCTAAATTTTCCATGTAATCAGTAGCATACACAGATAAATACGGATTACGAGACTCATTTGAACTTTCAAGTGTGCCGTTGGCTTCAATACACAATGCCCTGATATTCGTATAAGGTATACCGGTTATCGTGTGACCCGCTTTAATTCGCACCACATCGCCAGCTACAGGACGGTTTGGCGCAACACTGTCGTTATCATAAGGGGTTTTTAAGCGTGTCCAAGCATCAGAATCACCGGTGTAATTCCACCAATTATCACTACTGAGATGGGTTGCCCATAGCCCAGTGCTTGCTGATTCAATCGTGATATGCTCATCCGAACAATCCGCCGCTTCAGTTGCTGTCCCCGTCAAGGCCGCTTCAGCGAGAGGAGCATTAGAGGTTATCGTCAAGTTGGCCTGTTTCTCACCAACCGTTTTGGGCGTAAAAGCCGTGTAAATCTGACATTGCTGTGAGGGATTTAAACTGTTGTACAAACATCCCCAACTGTAAGCTTGAAAATCAGCACTATTTTGGCCAGTGACACTAATCGTCTCAAATGTGAGATTGACATCACCCGTATTCTTGACGGTAAAGCTTTGATAACTGCCGTAGGTACCCGCCGTTGTCGTGCCAAAATGATGTTCGTTAGGAAACAACATGATATTTGGCTGACCAGTTGTAACTGCTTTGGCAGTCAAAGCGACCGTTTTTACCGTGGTATCGTTGAAAGTCATAGCCAGTTCGGCTTCTTTAGTTCCTTCAGCCGTCGGAGAAAAGACGGTTTTAAAGTGGCAACTGGAGTAGGAAGTGTCACTATAAGAGCCATGATAGCAGTGTCGATCAGTAATACTAAATTCAGCCGCATCAGTGCCGATCACGCTGATATTCTCGATCTTAAGCGCACCACAACCTCTGGCCCAAGTGTAAACACCTTGCCGCATAGAGGTAGAACCACCCACGACTTCGGTACCAAAATCAGGTGCTTGTGGATAGGTAGAAAACCCTTGCTCATAATTGCCTTGACACCAACCCGTTGCAGTGCCATTCAAAACCACGTCTAATGTAGGTGTATCTGGATCATTGGACGGTATGGACAGATTTGCTGTTTTGGCACCAACCGAAATGGGCTTAAACTGCATGATCACGGAACAATACCGAGAAGGGCTAAGCGTTTTATTGGAACACAAGTCATATTTAATTATGAACTCTGAACCAACAAGACTGATTTGTCCAAGTTGTAACGGCGCATTGCCGGTATTCATCACCCTAGCGACTTTGAAGCCTGAAGTTGTGCCGACTTGGGTTTCACCAAAATCGTAGCTTGCCTCTTCCATTTCGATATTAGGCGTAGGCGGTAATGTGCCCTCACCACTTAACGAGATTTCTAATATCGGCGTACTGGGATCATCTGAAGATATCGCCAGCGCAGCCGTTTTAGCGCCTACGGTTTGTGGTTTAAACTGTATTCTGAGCGAACAGTTTTGATCCGCACTGAGAGTTTGACTAGAACAGAAATCGTAAAGCACAATGAAATCTGCCGTATTGGGAAGCGTGACTTGCCCAATATTCAGTTCACCATCACCTGAATTGGAAATGCGAATGGTTTGCACATCTGACTCGCTACCAATATTGATCTCTTCAAAATCATGAGACATCAGTGTCGCGCCAATATTGGGTATCGGTATATCAACACCTTGGCCCGATAAAGGCACTTCTAATGATGTGGGATTACCCAATTCATCTAGGTAAGGGATAGGGAGATTAAACGTCTTAGTGCCCAAAGCTTGGGGTTCAAAGACAAGCGTCAACTCGCAGGCCGCAGAGGGCGAAGGTGTAATGCTTAATTCAGTATTGGAACAGCTATCATCAGTAATGCGAAACTCAGAAAGCGTCGTCGGATTACCCAAGTCATCAAGCGCCTGATACCCAAAGGCCGTTGTCACGTTACCCAATTCATCAAGGGTAGTGGTTACATTGCCAAGCTCATCAATGAAATCAAGCTGTAAAGGTTGATCACCGTTATTAAAAAGGGTAATTTGCCGCTCTGCGGAAGTTTGGCCAATATTCACCGCACCAAAATCATGAGAGCTAGGCTCGATTTCCAATTCAGTGGCCTCATCAGTATCGCCACTGCCCGTGCCACTCAGTGCCTGAATAGCCTCATCACACTCAGGATGAGCCGCCGCATTGGATTTTAATTCACCCGTCACAGGATGAACACATTGAGCCGGCCATTGCTTCGCTTTCGCTTGAACGGCTGAAATGTTGAACAATAAGGCTCCGATTATCAGTAGCCAAGCCAAAAAGGGTGGGTTTAGCTTTGCGAAGCTGCGATAACGCTTCGCTGAAGCAACCCTACAAGGATGTGAGTACATACTATCTTCTCCTATATAATTTAATTAAAGACTTTATAAGCATAGTTTAAAAAATCTCTTTTTCCAAATAATATTGTTATTCTTATGTAATGATTAATGGTTAATTGTTTATTAACACACCGAAAACACAACATAGCAGAGTGTTTATACTATAATATTTTTAGAACAATTTATTTTGAGGTTCAAAAAATGATTTACGAAAGGCTAAAAACAATGTCGGTATTATTGAAAGCATTTTTGTTAATCAGTCTTGCCTTGGTTGTTTTAGGTTGCAGTAATGATAAGGATGATGAAATCAGAGTTGGAGTCATGCAACCTAGCGAAAGCAAAATCTTTTCGTTTGATAAAAAAGCGCCATCTTGTTTTACGATTGATGATGATTATCTAACCAGTGCCTATGCTGAATTTGAGGAAATTGACACCAATAATCTTTTTGGAGTCATTATCAGTAGTGGTATAAAATCTCAATTTCACGCAAAAGTTTTGCGCGCAAAACTTTTGCGTGAAATGCAGAATGCGAGCGCAAGTAGAAATCACAGCGACAGAAACAGCGACACCAGGCACACATCTTGTTAAAATCAAGTTTTATTATACATATCGGGCTCTCGTTTTTGATGAATTTCGATATCGAGACAGCGCAACAATCGTTAATATTGAAATCGTTATATCTGACAAAACTTAGCTGTTAACTCTAAAATAGACTCTGTGGAACTCTGTGGAACTCTGTGTACTCTGTGTTGAAAAAAATTTTTTGACTGGGCAAGCACAAGGACTTGCCCATAAAAATGATGTTTTTCACACAAAAATGCGATAACAATTAACCATTCATTCACCATTCACAATGACTCAGGAGAAAAGATGAAATCTTTGATATTCACCACTATAGGTGGATTGGCGCTTTTCACGGCCTACTCGACTAACGCGGCAGAAATGTCAATTGAGGTACCGCTTGAGTTGAAAAAACCCGCTCATGCATCGCCTTGGCAACGCTATCGCACGCGCAAATGGAAACCCAGTCACGATTGGAAAGACTTCAGCAATTTGAGACATGACATCCCATCAGCCATCTCTAAACCCCAAATCGTTGAAACACCCATCCAAGGTGATCCAGAAAAGGGCAAAAAGCTTGCAGCAGAGCGTAAACGAGGGGGAAGTTGTTATACCTGTCACATTATGCCAGATGCCAAATTGCCTGGTAACATTGGCTTTGATTTTTCTGTCATCGGATTATGGGGCCGTTCTGATGAACGTCTGTATAATTATATTTATGACGCACGGCAGTTTAATTCCACCACCGTCATGCCGCCTTGGGGAGCGCATCAAGTTTATACCCCGGCTGAAATCAAGGACATCGTGGCTTATTTAAAAACCTTGACAAAATACCAAGGGATTGATGACAAGAACAATCCCGCCAAGCGGCCGATACCGGTTGAAACCCGTGAGAACTTGGATCCCTTTGAAAATTCCGCCATGGATGCCAAGGATTTAGGGGAAGAACTGTTTGTGACACCAGGGCCCAATGGGCAATCTTGCCAATCTTGCCACGCAGACGCTATCAAAAAGCAATTCACGACTTGGGCCACCACCATGCCCCAGTTTGAAACCCGTTTAAACAAAATCATCGGCATAGAAGAATTCATCACGCGCCATGCACGGGCCACCACAGGTGCTGAATATTTGGCCCAATCTGAAAACAATATTGCCCTAGCGATTTATCTACGCTATCTCGCCAATGGGCAACCGATTAGCATTGACACGAGTGATGCGAACACACAGGCCGCCATCGAGCGGGGTAATGCCTTGATGCAGCGCAAAATTGGGCAACTGAATTTCGCTTGTATGGATTGTCATCAGAAGTACGCCAATCGTTGGATACGCGGCCAATATCTTACAGAGCCAAAGGGCACTTACGCCCACTTTCCCACTTACCGCACCAGTCGTGGCGCAATCTGGGATATTCGCAAACGTTTTCAATGGTGTAACGTCTCAATTCGCGCTAATGAATTGCCACCCGATGCGCCAGAATATGGGGATATAGAAATTTACTTAGCGACACTGAATGAAGGTGAGGAATTAAATGTGCCAGGGATTCGGCATTGAACACTTCTAGTTATCAGTTATCAGTTATCAGTAAACACGTCTTATTACTGTTATTTGCCACGGAATGACACAGAAAGCACGGAATGAATTTTTCCGTGTTTTTCCGTGTTTTTCCGTGGCAAAATATTTATTCTCATCACCATGCCAACCATTACCCCCCAACATAAAATCATTAAACATTATTATCGCGAATTACAAGAATTTGAACGGGCAAACCAAACCCATGAAGGTACGGTGAAGCAAGCTTTCCAACATGTATTGGAAGCCTATGCTAAACCTTATCATTGGATTTTGATTCAAGAGCAAACTTTGACATCGATCCGAGTGGATGGCACTTTGCTTGATGACTCGAATATTCCACGCGGTTATTGGGAA
>Ga0180298_1000024_pt1 | contig 25970 bp, 45 predicted proteins | sample GuaBasSediGuay13_FD_121800 | JGI IMG/M metagenome (GOLD analysis project Ga0180298, IMG submission 121800) | Subseafloor sediment microbial communities from Guaymas Basin, Gulf of California, Mexico - Guay13, Core 4488-10 , 4-6 cm | ecosystem: Environmental > Aquatic > Marine > Hydrothermal...
AGAATACAGCTATCAAATACTTGAGTATATTGAAACTCACGGGATACCCAATAAACCAGCACAATTTGACGTGCTGATAGTTCCAGAGAACATCTATGTAACGTTTCAATGGGATGGAACAACACTTACCGTGTATGACGGTTGGCAAGGAGACCTTGGATGTAACGAATGGGTTCAAGTAACACTCACTTCTGATGTTCTTATGCAACTGTGGAACAACCGAAACGATGTGGAAACGTGCAAGAGCATCATACTTCAAGCCGAGGCAAACGGAAACATTTCATATTCAATAAAACGAGTGAACCCAGTAACAGCCGAAACAGTTCTATGGTTCCAAATACTATCATGTGTAGCCTCAATAATTGGCTGGGTTGTCGTTATAATGAAGAACCTTGCAAAGAAAACCGGGGGCTAAACTTTATTGTCTACTGCAATCCACGCCCCCAAACAACTCATTCAGAAACATAAAGAAATATTCCTAATTTCAACATTATTGTTTCTAATAGGGGTTATTGTCGGAATTCACCCGCAATACGGAAAGCCGATAATCGAACATGCCCGTGAAATCGAAATAGACCCATATGCGGTTGCAGCCAATTTCAAATCCATATTTATAAACAACGGTCTAATCTCCCTAATACTATGCGTAGGCTGGTTTATTTTCCCATTTTATCCAGACTGTTTTCCCATAACCGTCATGGTGTATAATGTAGGTTCAGCCTTCGGAGCAGTATTAGCATACGCAAACATTCTTCAGTTTTTTGTAAGCATATTGACGTTTGGCTTAATTGAAGCATTCGGGTTTATTTTCGGCTTGTCTGCTGGCTTGCTATTGCCAGAATATGCTATACAGAGACTCTTAGGTAAACCAGCGAATCTCTCAACTTATTTGTTAGACTCGCTAACCTTTATGTTATACTCCTTATCATCTCTTGTTGTCTCTGCATTTCTTGAAGCCATTCTGCTTCATCCCGCCCTTTTCTCAATTGCTTTAATCATCGGCGTAATCTGCACTTTTGCATACTTACGCTATTTTATTCTATGGGAGGAATAAAAATGCCAGTATGCCCAAAATGTAAAAGTTACAAGTTCTACCAAACAAATGACAAATCCCAATTTATATGCGTGAATTGCGGAGCCAAATTTAAACTTCAAGAATTAAAAAGTAAAGCTTGACTTATTATCCCTTTCAAAACACGGTTATTCTCTCTAAAAGCATCCAACGGCGTAAATTTTTCCGCTCCCTTAACCTTAGCAACGTTAACATACTCTATTTTATCAGGGTTCTTAATGTTAACACTAAGAATTTTCCTTGCATGAGTGCTGTTGCGAATAATGGTGCTGGATTCAATCCACAAGGTTGCATCATACTTTTTGCCTAACGCAATAATCCTTGAAATCTCCATGAAACTTGACATTCCAAATCCCATTAATTGAACTATTCTGCTGTTTCCGACAACATCCAAAACCTTACCCAAAACCTCGCATAAGTAATCATACTTCTTCTTCATCGGAATGCCTTTAACCCTAGTAACCAGCCCAGCAACTGGAATGCCAATCACTTCGCAGTATTTCTTCATGAATTTTGCTTCTTCCGCATGTGCATCGGGGTAATCCCCGTGGCAAACTCCCAGAAGCATAAACTTAGAAAATTTAGGCAGTCCATCCTTGTAGCAACTGCTACTTCTAAACCCATGCTTAACCAGCCACTTGTGATACTCTTCAACTATGTCACGGTTAATAGCCAGCTTTTCACATACCCTCTGGTCATCATCAGAATCGTCGAGCGGAACATCCATAACTTGAATCACGTCTGGATTAAAGCATACTGCCTCACGTAAGGCAACCAAGGGCGGGCGAATAAATAGCCTATATTTATCCTTAAGGGACTTTGTGTCCAAAACACGGTCGCTTCCATGAATATAAATTACTTCTTCATCAATTCCAAACGCTTTTTTCAACCCGCCCTTCAAGGCAATATCTCTAACGAAATCGTAGGCATTCTTGTTTTTGAGATACCAGTAAGTTCCATAAAAGAAGCCGTCAATTCCCTTCCAGTATCCTTGTTTTAGCTGATGCGTTCCAAGGTCATGTATCAACTTGACGTTCAAATTTCTAACCCCGCCTCCTTCATTTCTTTATAATGCTCAATAAGCTCGGACATACTCATACCTTTCTGCGAAAGCTCATAAGCCCTCGCATACCTTTCTCTTAGTTCTTCACCCAACCTCTGCAAAGTAATCATACGTGTTACTGGAGACATCATGGCTGCCGAAGGTGTCGTCCTATACTTCACAGCCTTATAACTTTTACATTTCTCCGCAATTTCTTGCCGTATTCTCTCCAGTTCCTCATATAGTTCTTTCGGCGGAACAAGTTTTTCCCTAACTTCTTTCGCCCTTTCAGGCGGAAGCATTTCAGATTTTGCCTCATAATAACGTGCTTGTGCACGTCTCAAAGCAAGCAACTCTGTAGGCGTTTTCCTTCTGGCATATCTTGCGGCTGCACGTAAAAGCTCAAGCCTACGCTGATAAAGGTCATAAGCTTTTCTATGTGCTTCAAGTTTAGCCCTTTCATGCTTGGTTAACGGTCTAGTTTTTGAAAGTTGCTCATAATACTCTATCCAACGCTTAGAGATTTCTAGCCTAGGTAAAATTGCCCTTCTACGTTTTGACAGTTCCCTCATATACGGGAGAGTTTCAATTCTAGTTCGACGCAGAATCTCTTTAGGCTCTACTCTCTCTTCACCCATTTCTTATCCTCAAATAAATGTGGGAAAGTTACGGTTTCCGACCATACATTCGTCTTGCAATTTTTAAAGCCAGCCTTCTTTGCTCCTCTTCCGTCAATCTCTTATATTCCTTCTTTGGCTTTATAACTTTAATTTCTCCCGTTTTTCTGTAATGCCGATACATTTCCCTAATCGCTTCCATGGTATACCCAGCTTCTATCAGCACGTAGCGTGGGACACGCCAAAATTCTGCAATAGCCCTAAGCGAAGGATACCGCTTGGTGTAATCATAGAAGCTTTCAATAAACTTGATTGTTTCTTCAGCCCAATACTTCCGTAACGCCCAGTCAGCAGGCGGATACCAATATGGACGAATAACTTTAACAAGCTCTCCATAAACCCGAAGATAACTTGTGTCTAAAAGAAACTTGACGCTGTTATAAATTAGCTGCCCAAGCTGGGCTAAATGATTCCAGAAATCGGTTGACTCTCCAGTTTCAAAAGGCTGCAACCAATCTCCACCATACTTTAGGGATATTGCTTGAGCATTAAACTGTTTGACGGCATGTCTGAACCCTCTGTCCCTAGTCAATAAATCTGCAAACCTTAAAGCTTCTAATCCCATTCGGTTGGCACGCCACAACTTATGGTCTTTGTAGCACGCTGGACTGAAACGGTTGTAAATCAGCACCTTGGTTATTGCTAAGGCAATATCTGCCCAATACGGCTCCAACGCCTCCCACGGGTAGACGGGAACAACAAATTTCCGCCCCATGTATTCAACATGCATAACTGAATACCGTCTAACCTCGGCGTTAGACATTTTCTCATCACCTAAATCTCAATATATTTAACGTATTTCTCCTTGTGCGGGTTGTGTTTAGGTTTAAATCTGAGAAACGGGTTTCCGCACTCTGGACATCTAGGGTTGGATAGGTCTATTCTATCCAGCTTTATCCATTTTCCACACTTTCTACAGTATGCGTGGGTTGTGTATCTTGGGGGTGCTCCGCCTTTTCTTTTTCGCATATTTTTCACCCAGTAAATTGTAGCGGACGCTACTAATCAACCCACCAAACATGCCTATCAGTATTAACAAGATTGTTTCGGCGTAAGAATGAAAGTGCAGAATTGAATGTTCCGCTGTTAGCGGAATATCCTGTTTTTAAGGCAATTTCTCTTTTAGTAAACTTGACGCCTTTATTTCTGTATAGAAATTCAAACACTTTTCTTGTGCATTTGTTAGGTAGCTTACGTATCCATGTGTTATATACTTCATCGTCAATTATTGACGTTTTTGACGAAGTAGCCTCTTTTGAGTTGAAAAATAATTCTGTTTGCCTTTCAATGACGTTTAATACTTCTTCACGTATGCTTTTAATGAACTCTCTTACTGCGTCAGGTTCGAATCCAACTTTTTTAATTACGGTTTCTTTTAGAGGGGTTCCTTTAATGTCAACTTTAAGGCTTCCGGCAACCTCTAATGCAGCCTTTAACCTTTCAATTTCCTTATCCTTCTCAGCTATTTGTTTCTCTAATTCACCCATTTTGCGGCGTAAAACTGCAATTTCAGATTTTTCCCTTTCAATTTTCTTCAGCTTTTCCTCAAGCATCTTGCGTAATTGCTGAATACTCATTCTTTCTTTAGCAGTTTTCCGCTCTATAGGCTTTATTAGAATTGTTTCTGCCCCATGCTCTGTAATCCTATCACTTCTAATTTTCACTTGTTTAGGCTCAGAAAACCAGCCGAAAACGTAAAAACTTCCCGTTTTTAACCTAAGCAACTCTCTAGGATTTATAGGCTTCATGTAATCGCTAACAGCATCCCTATCAAGCTTATCTGTAAGCTTTCCGAAAAGTCTAATCCAGCATTGACTAAGCGGAGTTTTATGAAGCTCTGCTGGACGCTGAGTTCCAATAACAAGTGAAACACCAAACTTTCTTCCGCCAGTAGCAACCGCCTTGACAAGCCCCACCCTACGCATAACATCTCTGCTTTTCTCTTGCGGGCAAATCAAATGAGCCTCTTCAAGAATCCAGAAAGCAGGGCGAGGCTCATTAACTTGAACTTTCCATATACTACGCAAAACTTTCTCAACTATGCGACCATACTCATATTCGTCAGTAAAGACCTCTCTTAAATTAAAGTCAAGGCTTTTCCCCATTCTGTAAGCTTCGGCGTAAACGTCAATTGCATCTTCAACTAACGGTAAATCCGCATTTTCTCCCCCGACCACAACTACATCTTCAAAAACCCTAGCGAAAGTATAATATTCGCCATGCGGGTCTATAAAGACTACTTGCACCCCTTGCTTTTTCGCCTCTTCAGCTAAAACAGCCATAGTCCAGCTTTTTCCGCTACCGCTTTCACCAATAATTGCTACTCTTAACCCCTGCTTTTTAACACGCTCATCTTTGGTGTCAATAATAAAACCGTTGGCTAGTTTAAACTTCATTATGATTCACCCAGCCTTCTAAATGCTTCTTCAACCTCTTCAGGCGGAATTGGAGGCAAATCTTTCAGCTCGTTTATTGGATGATACTTAACGGTTTTACGCTCTTCATCCCATTCAACAGCATATTTAGGCTCTTTACCGTTTTCTACGCATTCATCGCAGACGTATGCCACAGCCCTTTTTTCGGGATATTTGTCTTCAACCAAAATGTTGTTCCAAACTGGATAATCCCATGTAGCAAGCTTGTCTAAGCATATTGCATTTATATATTTGCTATTTTTTAGAGACCCCCCGCAAGAGCAGCATTTGATTTTTTCTCTGATAAAATCTTCAATACTCACTTGCATCACACTCTAAAGAATTTAATCTGTATTGTATCTTGGTCAATTACTTTCGCTTCAAAAAACATTCCTTCCTTAATTTCCAACTCGTCTCTAACAACTTTCGGTATTGTGATACGCCCGTCTTTTAAAACTTGCCCTCTGAACTTATCCTTATGCCTAGCCATACTAATCGCCAAATCGTATATTACTGCTCTGTTACTATTAAATATTCTGTCCAATTTCGAAATAGAAAAAATAAAAGGTTATATTCCCGTTCGGCATTCTGAAGGAAACTCGCATCCTTCCACAGATATTTCGTCGGCGGTGCAGATTCCGTTTCTGTTGCATTTACAACTTGTTTTTCTACATCTTACTAACGTCATATTTTTTCACCCATGACAAAATACCCAACTCTTAATAAATAGAAAAGGGTTAGGTTTCGCCGTTCCTTTTAGCTCTAGAAAGAATGTCGAAGAACTTTCCTTGGTAATATTGAATGTCTCTTTCTGCTATCTCATCTCCGCTGTCATTCCAATACATCCATAGTGAAACAATAACGTCGTAAAGCCGGAGCAAGCGTGATTTAACATTTTCATCTTCAACTTTTCTAACCTCTTCAAGAAGCCTTGCAACCCCGTCTTGCGTCTCCATTAAATACTTTATGCCTTCAATACCCTTGACCTTTTCTGGCATGTTCTTCACCCAAACAGAAAAATGAAAAGGGAGTTTACTTGATGCTTATCCAAATTAGGTATATGTTGTTTGCTGCTACATAGAATGTTACTGTTATTATGTAGATTAGTGCAGCTATGGGTATTGCACTAGCAACCGCTTTTATTCTGGGATGCCTTTCAAGTTGCGGCGGAACTACAATTGCAATGTATCTCAAAAAAATTATTGCAATAATGGACGCAAGTAGCGGTATTACATGTCCAGCTTCCAGCCCTACCTTTTGAATAAGCATAGCTGTCCAAACATTTCCTTCGTATATTGGGAACATTTTCTGTCCAATATAAGATGTCAGCTTTTCGATGCAATTGGTCAATACTGCTATAACCGTTAGATAATCTAAGAGCCTTTTAAGCTTCATTATCATCCCTCTAAATCTGTGCTGATTTGTTTTCGCCTTCAAACGCCTTTAATTTTTCGTAAAACTCCTCGACTATCGTTGCAAATTTTCGCCCTTTCTCCGTGAGCTTTACTTTGTTTTTTGTTCTGTCTATCGGCGTAAGTTCGAGAAGCCCTTGAGCCATAAGCTCGTTTCTTCGCTTCCGAAAAGTTTGGTCTGAAAGAGTGGTGTTTAAGTTTTCATTTATCCATTTCTCTATATCTTTCCAGCCAATTGACTCGTCCACAGTTTTTGTTAGTCTATGAATTGCCAACACTAGGTCTATGCTGTGTCTATCTCCTTGAATGAAATCTAAAATTTTCACGGCTTTTCACCCAAAAACATAAAAGTAAACTGTGAAAAACTATAAAATATGTCATCCCTCTCTGTAAGGGCTTCACATATAATAATAGTATCCGCAATACTGGCGGCATCCATTACGTTACTCTCAGCACACTTCTACTACGAAATTTATACTGGCTATAATGACTATGGTTTCCCTCTGCCTTGGAAGAGAGTATACGGCGGCGTAACAACCCGATACGACTTTGTGAACCTATCCATAGACTTCATTATATGGATGATTATTATCACCACGATACTGTGGCTAGCCCTGAAATACGGCTTACACGCAAAAATCCAGTATCCTTAACTCTCCTCTTCATACATGTCAACTGGACAAACTATGTCCTTATTCTCCTCTATTTCTTGCCTAAAATGCTTCCTTATTACCGCCTCTGAGAAAAGCGGAATCTTCTTCCTTACGTAAGGCTTCCCGCAGATAAACATTATAGTTTCTCCAGTTTCAGGGTCTTGTTCAAACCTAATGTCCGGGTTTTCTGGAATATAAATTCTCTTTCGTGAATTTCCCAAATCACCCATCACCAAAATCTATTTCTTTTATTCAAGCTTTTAACTTTAACCACCCTACTTATACTTCTCCTTTTTTCTCTTCGCATTTATAATTCTACTGCTTGTGCATCTTGGGTTAAGCTTCAAAACTTGCCGATGTGTCGTTTGCATGATGCAAGGCTTGTTAATGTTTAAGCAACGAACCTCATATTCTCCGTTTCCTACAGCCCTTATCTCTTTGAATCTGCATGGATTTACAAAAACGCAAAAAAGGGGAAGAGAACGCATTGCTCTCCTCCGCCATTTTTCCCAACGCATGACCTTCGCCTTTCTTGTAGCGTCTGCTACCTCAAATGAAGCATTCCCATTCGTATCCACATTCAAGACATTTCACTCGAACTTTGCCTTCTCCCTTATGCTCAACAACCTCAACTGCTTTACAAGCTTTGCAATTGGGGCACCAATTTTGAAGTGCCTTGGGGGACTCTTCTATTGGCTGTTTTACTTCTTCGCTCTCTTCTTGTTCCCAAGGCTCCTCAGTTTCTAAGTCAGCCTTCTCTTCTTCCTCAAAGTTTTCCTCAGCCATATCTTTCACCCATACAAAAAAAGGTAGGTAATTTTGGTTCTATGCTGCTTCAAGGACTTCTTCAACATTCGCTATTGTATCATTAATTAGCTTTTCAAGAGTGCTCCCTTCAGGCACGTGGTTGTCTGCTACGATTAGAGAGCAGTAAGCTGCTTTTAGAGATTCCGAAAGCGTGTCTTTATCATGTTCATCTAGCTCTCTTAACTCGGCTTTTATGTCTTTCCCTTCGGGTGGCTGTATCTTTAGCTCCTTTCCGTTCCAAACTATGGTTCCGACCAACTTGTCATTTATGATGATGTCGCAAATCGTTACGTTTTTTCCTTCCTTGATGAGAGTTTCTGCCCACTTTTCATCCTCTGAGGGAGCTACCTTTACTTGTGCATTCCAGTATGCTTGAATCTTAACGTTCATTATCCACACCATACTTTACTTTTTTGGATAATCATTCCATCTAGAAGCTTTTCAATTGTTTTTTCGCTTTCTTCGGTTACTGGCGTGAGTGTAGCCACTACGTCATCTTTGAACACTAGCACGAGCTTTACTTCTTTCTGCGACATAAAACTCCCTCTTAAACTCTCTTTTTAGCAGTTCAGCCTCTAGCGATTTAATCAGCTTATCAGTAGCTACGATGCACTCTGAACCTACGAATCCTTCGGCATCAACTTGAACCGTGCCATCTTCTTTAAACACGAATCTTATTCGGCGTTTCATACAACCACCTCTAGAATCACTTCCTTTTGCCGTGTTGAAATCTGGATGTTGGCTGTCGGATAAGTTGCCCTTGCCGTCTGAGCAACCTTATATGCCTTAACGTAGTTCTGAGCCAACTGCGAAATCCTGCGAAATTCTAATTCTTGTCCATACATGTCCCCATGTATCGTTAAAACCCCGTTTCTAACTCCGAAGCCAATTCCGTTCGGTAACTTGTTGGTCTTTAAGCCTATCAAAACTGAATGGGCACTTCCAGTCGCTGTCACGACCTTATTAGTTATTTCCGCTCCAACTTCTCTGGCTAAACTTCTGATTGCCTGCTTCACAAGCTCGGTGTTCACATTTCCAACTTTTGTCTTATATACTGAATAATGAGACATCTTTCATTCACCCAGACCACATTTAACTTTCATATTCAGAATATGAGGAGAAACTCACATAAAAACTATTTGCAAAAGCTAAGTAGAAACAAAACACACACTTTCAAGTTCTTCAATTTCTCTCTCAGTAGCTCTTATTTCTTTTGTAAGTTCGTTAATTTTGTTGGTTGCAATACTTGCCAATTCAATATTTCCTGCTTCAAGATAGTATCTTCTAAGGTTTTCTGCTCTTTCGAGTTCTACCTTTAAAAGTATCAGATTGTCTCTAAATCTCTGAAGTGTTGAATACTGCTCTATTGAGCACTTAAACTTCGAAGACATCTCAAATTTACCCAAATATAAAAAGAGAAGAATTTTATTTAAGCATTTTCTGGCAAATGTCTAAGTATGTATTCGATTTCTTCTTTTAGAGTCTTACATTTGCTTGCTTCTTTTAAGATACGCATTTTTTCCTCTCTTGACATTTGACGGACAGCTAAGTTGCCTATAGCATCTATTAAGCTCAATTTGGTTGTCATGTTTCTCACCCACATAAAGAAAGAGGGAAGCTAAATGTTTAGGACTTCCAGCATACCCTTCACTCTGCTCTCGTCTTTCTCAGCCTTTATGAACTCTTTAACAGCATCTTTCAAGAAAGTCCTATTCACGTTCTCTAGACTACGCATGGTCTGAATCATTCTCTGAATCTTTTCCCTTCTTTCGCTAGCGTTTACTTCAATTCCGTCCATCGCTTCATCAAAGCATTCCATAGTAACATTTTTTATGCCTCTTTCCATCGCTATCCTTGCAGCATCAAGAACAAGCTTTTCTAGTTCAGCCCCCGTCCACATAAACGTTTTTCTCGCTATTTCATCGAAATCCACATCCTTTATTGGAATCTTCCTCAGCCTTCTTGTATGAACTTCTAAGATTTCTTTTCGAGCCTCTAGGTCTGGCGGTAGCACCAAGCAGATTTCATCAACTCTTCCCGCTCTGATAAACGCTTGGTCAAGCGGCATGAAGTTGGTGCATCCTACAAGCAGAGACCTTCTATTCCTTTGCCCAAGCCAATCCAGCAACATATTCGTTACTCTTCTTGAAACCCCGCTGTCTGTCATCATTACCCTTTCTCTTGGCATGGCAATCTGGTCTATCTCATCTATCATCACTACTACTGGAGCAAGGCTTTCGACAAGCGTTGTAATCTGCCTAACTCTCGCTTCACTTTCTCCTACTATCCCACGGAAGAGGTCTGCTGGCGTTAGCTTTATCATTGCCAAGCCAAGCTCTTTCGCCATAGCCTCTGTAAAGTATGTTTTCCCAGTTCCCGGATAACCATAGAGTATGATTCCTCTAGGCAAGCCTACTCCATAATATTCTGCTTTTTCAGGGTGTCTCAAAGGCAAAATTATCCGTTTTCTAATGTAGTCTTTCAGTATGTGATAGCCGCCGACCATGCTGAAATCTATTTTCGGCTGAATATACTCAAGATTGTATGTTCTCAGAATTTTCACCTTGTATTCCGTAAACGCTGAAACGTCGAATTTTCGATGCAGATAGAAGCTTTCCATGGCGGCAGTTTCAGTCGAATGCAAGTCAAGCCCTGAAGACGCTTGAATAATGTCTTCAGTAACCTTCAACCTTACCTTTACTCCTTTCTCCTCGAACCACTCTTTAATTTCTGCTGCAACCTTTTCAAGCAGAGTTTTACGTTCTTCAGCGGTGCTTGGCTCAATGGTGATTTGATATGATAGCCTTCTAAGGGTTTCATTAAACAGAGTAGCGTCCGCTACAAACACTATAACTGTGCTTTTATGCTCATACAGCTTTGCGTCTTGCGACCATGCCACAAGATAATCCGACAGCATGTCTGCATGTCCTTGGGCAAACACGTAATAGATTATAACTATGCTTGACGTCCCTCTGAGAAAATTGTCCAGCTCCTTCAGCGGCGAAGTCATGGGGTCAACTTGAAGCGGCGTCATATTCTTTAGATTCATCAGCTCATTTCGCTGTAAATCATAAACAATTAAATTCTGATAGTCTTTTTTGAACAACTTGTTGAACTCCAAATTTTTCACTTGCTCTATCCTTTTCATGTCGAATGTTTCCAGCAGAAACACGTTGCTACGCTGGGAAAGCCTTTTCAACGTTAGGTCTTTTATCCACTCCATCTTTTTTCACCCAAGCAATAAAAAAGGGAAATATTTTAACGATGCTTTTTGTGGTGTTCAATCTCTTTTCTTATCTTTTCAATAACTTTGTCTAGGTATCTGAATCCGGGTCTTACGCTGTAAAAGTCTAAGGCTATTATTTTCTGCTCAAAGTCAATTTGGAACTTTACATCATACATTCTGAATGGACCGCATGTAACCCAAACTTCAAAGTCTGGGAATGCCCTAGCAATCATTTCCCCAGCCGCCCTTAACGACTCGGCACTAGCCCCCGTTGTATTGACATATTCATAGAACACTCTGCCATCTAACGCTGATTTAACGTTCACTTTAGGCTTTATATCTATAACCTTACTCTCCTTCATTTCTTCACCCACACAAAAAAGGGGAATTTTGAAAGGTTGAGTCTAAATGAACTTGTCAACGGCTTCCTTTACCTTTTCCCATGTATCCTTATCCCTTAGCGTCAATTTTTGCTGTCGCTTCCATTCATCCTTTCTCTTTACCCATAGATAAATTGCTACCGAGCTTCTGCCGAAGCTTTCTGTCTTTAGGACGGCAAGCCACCACTTTTCTGTCTTATAGATTGTTTTTCCATCAACAACCTTTACTGTTTCGTGGACTGGAAATTTCTCTTCTTTTTCCTCTGGCATTTAAAAATCACCCAGAAAGGGAAATATTTTAAGCTAGATTAACAATAACAGATAAAACCATGAATTGGGAACAAAAGAAAAAGTGGAAAATGAAAAACCTAACCAAAATAGCTTGGGCAATTCTTACATTAGCTCAAGGCTTGTTGGTAACAAGCTGGGGCTGTCATATGCTACAAGACTCGCCAGTAACTTTGTTTGCGTGGATTTTCTTTAATGTTTGGCTTTGGTGCGTTGCTATTCCAATACTTGTGATATGGGGATTAAAAGACGATGGCTCCGACTAGGTAGGGGTCATCTTTTTTTTCATTTTTTCAAAATAGTCTTCTGCTTGGCTTGACACTTCTCCGCTGATTACTCCTACCCAATTGCAGTATTGACATTTGCAATAGTAGAAGGTGGTATCAACAACCTCGTCTTTTTTCGGACAATAGAAAGAGTCTTCGAAAGCCAGCATGTTTTCCGGATATAGCTTTCCGCCACAGTTGGGGCATTTAGCAGGCTCCCATTCTTTACTCTTTTTTCCAACCAAGGATTTCACCCAATAGAAAAAAGGGAAAATATTTTGGCTATAGACTTTCAAGCAGAGCTTTTATTCGTCCATTTACTCCTTCGTTTAGGTCTTTGGTGCCGAAGATTTCCACAACCTTATCTGGGTTTTCAACCACTTCGGTTAGTGGTGCAATTACTGTTTCAGCCAAGGACTCCAACCCCACACTAACAGCCAATTTATGCAGATTATCCAGTTCCTTCTTTACCACTTTAGGCTTCAGCTTCTTCATCGTGGTTATTCGATTTATTATCTGATTAAGCTTCTCTTGCAGATTTTCCACACCTTTAATTACCAGCTCCCGTCGTTTACGCTCCAGCTCCTTATGTAGTGCCTCAAGTGCCTCTTTCTCCTCTCTTTCAAGCTTTTTGAAGAACCGTTTATACTCTTCCTCAACCATTTCCTTGACAGTCCTCGGCTCCAGAGCCAGCGGCGTAACATCGACCGTAATTCGACCAAGTTTCCACTCCACATCCAAGTTTATGTTGACATTATACTTCTTCAGAATACCCTTTAACTCTTGGAAATAACTGGTTTTCTGAAACTCCTTTATCCTATCAGTTAAGCAATCAATTTCCCTATTCTTTTCTTCAACGGTTTTCATGAAAGCAGGAGCGTTGGCGTAGGGCAATATGTAAATATTTTGCCTTCGACCGCCAACTTCCTCGCCAGCAAGCACCAAGCATTTGCTATGTAGCTCCCTATAAATGTCCCTCCGCACAGTCCTCAGAATGTTGCTGAATCTGCTGGGGAATGGAGAAAACTTAAGTATTCTCACTCTCTTAAATTGTGTTACTCGTCTGCCTCTACCTTTCCACCCTCTCCCCCTAACAAATGTCTCCTTATAAGCGTCGTCAACCACAGCAAACCAATCTTCTAAATCCGCCGCTAACCCCCTAAACTTCTCTGGGTCAAGCCCCTCAATCTGCACAGTAAGCCTTTCCTCTGTAGGCATATGAACTGCAACGTGAAGCCCCCTTAGAACAGCCACTTTTTTCCTTGCCAACCCAATTCACCCAACAAAGTAGCGTCCGCTACAAACAAAAGAAAAAGAGGCATTTATATTTTATTGGCATAAAATACAGACGGCATCTCTTCTCTTGGCACATCCTTAAACTTCTCGTTGATTTTGTCAATAGCCTTAATTGCTTCTTCCTTGTTCTTAGCATATAAGATGGCGTCGGGAAACTGGTATTCCTTAACCTTTTTCTGATTTATTGGAATCGGCTCAAAGAACCGATGGTAAACATCGCTCCAAATCAAACCGAAAGTTCTCAGAACCATGGTCTAAGCCCCCTTTCTTTTCTTAACTGATTTTCAAGTGCCCTTGCCCTCAAATGCACCAGCTTAACCAACGTGCGGTCGTTTTCGTCGCAGTTCCATTTACGCATATAGCAATATTCAAAAAGTTCATGGATTAACGCTGTTTCAATATCAAATTTCGGGCTAAGTCTGAATGTTTTTTCCCGCTTTAGATACCACTCGACAATCCTTAAGTTAACCATGATTTTTCGCTCTTTAATTGAATAGGATATGTCCCATCCTTCTTGAAACCTTCCAATTTCAAGCGTTGGCTCGCTAACATACGGTGCAAACTCAGGAATGTTTTTTCTAATCCACTCTTTAGCCTTCTCGAAGCCCTCTCTGATTTCTTTCTCTGATAATTGAACCTCTTGCATAGACTCACCCAAAAAAGAAGGTAAAGGGGGGATTAATACATGGAAGGAAACTCTACGTTGCCTAAGTCAGAAATTATGTTGTCTAGGTCATCTATAATATTGCTGATGTCGTCTATGTTTCCTTCAAGCCTTTCAATTTCCTCTTGCTGTTCTTCGTCCATTCCCGCCTCTTCCAGAGCCTCAAGCTCATCTTTTTCTGACTCTAAATCGCTAACTACCGTTTCAAGATGGTCTTTCACTGCTTCCAAGTAGGCTACAACTCTGTCTCGCCTTGTTGGTCTTGACTCGTATCTGCCATAGGGCTTAACATATCTTACTTCCACTTCCTTATCAAGGTCAACTGTAGGCTCTAATCCTTCAAGATTGTTTATTACATCATCAAGCTCACTCTTTTTATCTTCAAGCGTATCCGCAGTTTCAGAAACCACCTCATATTTGTTTGTATATTCGAGATTTGTTCCTTCCATGTTTTCTTGCCATTCACGCATTTCCTCAGCAAGACCTTCTAGCTCTGAAGCTGCATCCTCAAGGCACTCCTGAACTGTTTTCTTTTCAACCACTTGCTTATATCTCCTCGGCATAGCTCTTCACCCATAAATAAAACAAATAGAAGAAAAAAGGTTATTTTTGCTTATACCAAACCACCCTAGGAATTTTGTCCGTTGCTGTCCTCTCGACAATTCCTACGAATCTTTCTTTCCGCTTTCCTTCAGCCTCAAAAGTTCTCTCCCCCTTCGCATTCAACTTTACCTTCACAATTCTAATTAACCTTGGAACTGGCAATCCCAGATAAAGCCCCGCCTTCCTCTCTTCTAGCCTCTTCTTAGCCCATTCTTCGCTTACCGTATCGTATCTGCGGTTAAGACGGTCATAGACAATCCAAACGTTCATACCAGCCTTTAACGATTCAACAAACGCTTCAGCCTCAGCCCTCTTCAGCTTTTCCCTAAGCTCAAAAATCCGCTGACGAATATCTGAAAGCTTCCGCTCAACTGGCTTAATTTCCTTCTTCAACCTCTCAATTTCATCTAACGTAGGCTTAATAGACTCCAACAGCCGCTTCTCAGCCCCTTCAAGAATGCTTATAGCATTCTTTAACTCCTCAACCTTATCAGCCCACATAGAATCACCCAAAAAGAGAGAAAAGGGGAGGATTGGTGAATATTCAGCCAAGTATCGTAGTTCTCTGACCTCTTTAGCTAGCTTTTTCCGTTTAGTTCCCCGGTCAACATAGCTCGCTGTTTACCGTAGTTCTCTCTTTATATCATAGCTTACTATTTTTAATAGTTCTCTTTTTCGGATAGCTGGCTACCTTTTGTAGTTCTCTGCTTTTCTTAGCTAGCCACCTTTTATAGCTCTCTAAATATTCTGGCTAGCTTACCATATCATTTAGTTCTCTATCTCCATTAGCTAGCTTTTTAACATAGTTCGCTATAATCCTTGGCTTGCCGTTTATTATAGTTCTTCGCCCAATATGGCTCGCTTGCTTTTCTTCATAGTTCACTCAATATCATAGCTTGGCTATGCAAAATAGTTCTCTTTCTGACATGGCTTGTCTGCAATACTAAAATGGTTTTGGCGGGATATAATCTTTATGTGCCTTAAAGTTGTCTGTTGGAAGCCCTAAAGATTCTCTGTAAAGTTCTGCGGCGTGAGACACTAGAATGCCAGCAAGCCATATTACGCTCATCATGTGGACGTGAAGCTTGCAGGCTGGCTTCTTAGCCTTCCTTTTCAGCCTCTCAGCCTTAGCCTTTCGCCCTTTTTCGCATTCCTCAAATCTTGGGCAGATTTCTGGGTTAGCTATTATTTCTTTGAAAGGCGGAAAGTCAATCCACTTGCCGTTTCTAAACACTTTTCTCCTCGTGTTTAGATAATACTCCTTCTTTTTCTGAAACAGCGGATAATAATAGTCGTCCTTCTGCATGATAACATTTCTTGTAATAAGCCACAGCCGACCTTTTGCGTGCGGATTATACTTCCCCTTCTTTCCCGCTTTAAGCTTCGCTCCCGGAACAACGCCAAAATACGCCTTCGCCTTGCCAGCAGTATCGCATATGAGGGGATTAATGAATCCGAGAAACATTAGGCAAGCGACGACGCCCAATCCCTTTACATTTTCGCACCACGAGTATAGAAGTGGCTGTTTCTCCTTCATTCTAACTGAAATATCGTCAAGCAAGTCTTTCTCTTCTGCCTTTAGCGTTTGATAGTGGTCTTCCATTATCTGTATTAGCCATTGCGGGGCTTTTGCCTCTTTCATCTTTCTTAGCCTATGGAAACAGCTCATTCGTAACTGCTGAAGGTCAAGGTATGCTCTGCACAAATACTTCCATGCACTAATTTCCTCTTCACTCATTCATTTTCACCCAAAAACAAAAAGAGTTAGTATTTTTCAGATTTAAAACTGTATACTTATCGCCTAGAAAGAGTTGCTCTTAAGGCTCTTTTTGTCATCATTATATACTTAGGCTTAAACTTTTTAGCTACGCCACGCCTAAGCTTTTCATCTATTCCTTCAAGAGGCGGGGCAATATAAATAATGGCATCTTTTCTAATCATGCTGTAATTATCAAGCTCGTCAAACTCCAGAGAAAAATGTTTTTCTCCAAAAACTTCGTGAAGACTAACATTTCTAAGAGTGTCCCATCTCTGTAAACCTGCGTAGGTATCAACGACTCTTGTTTCTAAGGTGTCTGTTTTAACGATAATTCTAATGTTGTCGGATGGTTCGCAAATTATCTTCCCCTTTCTTTCATACAGCTCTCCGCCAAAAGCCTTGCACCCTTCTTTAAACCTTTCTAGCACTTCTTCATTCAATCATTTTCCCTCTTTTCACCCAATATTTTAGATGACCTAAATTATTAAAGTTTATCAAAAATAAAGAGGGGATTTTAAGAGGTTCTTAGTCGCAGACAATTAACGGGGCTATGTAAAATTCCGCTAGCCCTTCTGCTCCAAAAGAGTCTATGAACCATGTTAGTTTCAGAGGCATATCATTTGCATATTCTAGACTTACTACTTGTGCTATCTTCGGCTTTGGCATTACTGAAAGGACATGACCAATCGAGTATCTGGCTTTCACTTCACCATTTGTTTCCCCATCCAATAATACGACGCTGTGCCTCTTCGCTTCTATTGTAATCTTCACATTTTCACCTTCCCCTTTCAGCTTAAACTCGTTGTCCTTTCCTACGATGTCGAAGTTTTCACATCTTTTACTCATTTTGTCAAGTATCTCTCTGAACTCTTTAGAGTCAACCTTGAATTTAGCATCAAACAGTATCTTCGGTTCTGGCACATCTTCTGGCTCGTATGGGAACAGCTTTATTTCGTAGGTCTGCTCAGTCTTGTCTTTTACCGTAATCTTTAATTCCGAGTCGCTGGAAAACTCTCTGTGCTTAACTTTTTCAGTTCTTGTCCAAATTCTTACTTTCCCTCTCCAGCCACACTTGCACTTGTATTTTTTAGTTTGCTTACGTTTTCCTCGCTTTTCTGGCGGAAGCTGATTATATACTGTGGGAAGCCCGCATTTTGGGCAGAACGGGGGTTTCCTAACTTCTACTCCCTTAATAGTTTCTGTCCATTCCTCATAGATTATGTTAGCCTCAAACCTTGCTCTAGCTTCCTTGCTTATCTTATCAAGTGCATAAAGCACTTCGTTGACTGGAACTGTAAACCTTATTGGGAAATCTTCAGCCTTTATTTTCCCGTTTACGTCCCACTCCTCGAAAATGTTTTTACTCAACCAATACTTCGCCATTTTTACCCTTGAAACATCTAAGCATTTGATGATTAGCTGGTTCGGGTGGATTTCAAAGGGCAATTCATCATTTATTGCCGACTCAAAAGTTTTCAGCAATTCCTTGAAGACGGGAAGAACGCCATAGCCAACCTCAAATACAACCGTTGCACTACGCTTGAAAGTTCTACGCTTTGGCTTTTCCTCTTTTTCCTCTTCTATCACGCTCATTTTTTCACCCAAAATAAAAAAGAGAGGATAAAGGTAAGTGCATTCTATTCTCCTCTGAACTCGAAGTAGTAATCCCTTCCCTCTTTTGCAAACTGCTTGCACAGCTCTTCCAGCTTATCAACGAACTCTTCAGCATTTTTATCGCTTGCTAACTCAACGCTCAAACTAACTTTCACATTCATTTTTTCACCCAAAAAAGGGGAAAATTAAATTATATAGTGTTTTTTCCACGCTTCCATATCTAAGGATTCATCTATATTAAAGCACCACTCACTACATACCCCGTCCTTTTCTGTCGGCTGTTCATGTCTTTTACACAGCCTTTTTACTCTTAAAGGCTCGTTGAACAAGTTTATCTTCAGCTCGTAGTGCTTGCATATGCAACATTTCCTTCCAATTCTAGCAACTTCCCGTTCCTCAATCAACCTTGTAAAATTCCACTTTATCTTATTGTAGTCTAAGCCGTAAAGCTCGCAAACAAACGCATTATACACGTCTGAAAGTCTATTCCTTAAATCCATGTCCGACCTTGAACTAGCGTGTATACTAGCCCACTCGTGCATCGGCGTAATCGGTAAGCTGTCCCAAATCGTAAACCCTAGACGCAACAACTTCTCCCTAAGCCTCTTCTTTCGCCTAGAAACAACAATAGCTTTACATAGCCCCAAGTCTATTCTATTTCCCTTCTTTAGGCAAAGCTCAGTTTCCCACGCTAAATTGCTCCATGTTACCATGAAATCCCCGAAATCATACCAATCATAATGCCTAAGCGGAAAGTAAAGTGTTGGAACAAGCTTGTCCTTTACATCCTTAAAGTCAAACACGAAAACCGCATAATGAGGCGATGTAGATTTACCGCATAGGGCATAGCATCCGTTGATTGAAAAGCCAGCCTTCGGAAGGTGATGCGGCTCTATATAGCCCTGCTTCAGAATACTCGGCAAAAAGTCAAAGCCTCTCATGTTGGCAACCGAATGAGTAACGTAACTAACGTTCCACATAGGCTTGGAAAACATCTCAACTTTAGCTATCTCCATTTTAATTCTCACCCAAATAGAAAAAAGTGGGGAGATTTATCTTTCCCAAGGCTGTTTGCCTACTCTACGCATGAAATTAGCGAGTTTCTCATCTTCCTTCGCTTGAATCTCCTCTGTTTTCTCAACATAGTAATCAAGCTCATCTTCAGGCACTTTTGAAAGCCAACCTCTAAGCTCAACCTCAAGCTCTTCAAGCTTCCGTTGTAGCCTTGCAATCTGTCTATATGTTTGAATAGCCAACCTTGTATGTGGGGATACTTTACGGTCTTCCATCTTTTTCACCCATAAAAAGGGGGGAACTTGTTTTGGCTTTTTACACTCCATAGTATTTGTTGCACGTTTCGCAATAAAGCAATACTACCGTTTTTCCTGAGAATTTATCGTATCTATTAACTAATACTGCCTTATGTCCTTTTGGGCATTCGAAGTTTGGCGGGTTGACGTTTCTCAATTTTTCTATGTAGTCTTTTGTGGTTGCAATTACTTTTTGTTTGAATGTTGAAAGTTCATTCAGACTTCTTAGATTGTTGATTTCTTGTTCTAGTTCTGCTGTTAATGAAGGCGAAATGTTAAGTATCTTGTCTATTATATTTGCAACCGTTTCTCCAAGCATAGTAGGCAAGTTTGACTCATCTAGATAGTTGTGTTTTGAGTCTTTAAGTAATGAAGGATATATCTGCCTTGTAGCTTCTGTTCCGATTCCGACGCTACTCATCCATCTTACCATCTCTGTATCTGTTAATGTGTTAACGTTTATTTCGTATTTTCCCCAGTTTGTTCGTGTCTTTTTTGGACTATAAATTTTGATTAGCTTGTATGTTCCGACCTTTGGAATCTCTTTTGTTTCCTCTGTTACAAATTTTATTGCTTCCTCAATATTCTCAATATGCTTGTTCCATTCGATTGTTTCTGTTACAAACCCGTCCTTTGTTTCATATCTCACTTTGAGATAAACATTCTTGTATTTTAATGGTGGAGCAAAGCTACGAATCGTTCTGTTCAGCACTATTGAAGCTATGAACCGTTCTCTTCCCTTTATTTTATTTTCATAATATGCCCTTATCCCTTCAGGGGTCAACAGTATAGCGTCTGGATGTGCTTCCTCAATAGGTTGCACGGGAGTATTCTTGCAACTGAAACTTTCTGGCAATTCGTAGTATTCCCGTATTGCTTGTTCTATTTCTTCTAAAAATCTGATGTTTCTTACGTATCTGCTTGTTGTTCTAGGATAAGTTAAGTAGCCTTTCAAGTATAGGCTTTCCATGATTGCCATGGTGCTTTCAGGACTTAGTTTTGAGGCTGACATCATATCGTCAGTATTATATAATGGTTCAGCTTGTCTCTCGGTTTCTTCCTTCTCTTCAATTTCAACTATTTCAATTTCGTCAGTTATTGGTTCATGCTGGAGAGATATATCGTATCTTATTGTTCCGTCTAAGTCAATATAGTAGGCTACGACATCTTCTTTATTTTGCCAAATTATGGGATTCTCCGTTATTCTAACTCCAACTGTTGATTTGACATACGACAATAATGGACTCTGCACTCTGCCTAATGGCACTTGACCTATTGGGTGCTGATGTTTAAACACTATTGTTAATGCCTTCGATAAATTTAGCCCAATAATTATATCTGCAATATTTCTTGCCAATCCTTGAGTTAATAGTGCCTCATTCATATGCGTCAAGTTTTGAAATGCATCTTGCACATCTTCTTGTCTAAGGGCGGAGTAGTAAGCCCTCTTTATATCATATGGATTTTCTATGCCTAAACAATACCTCATTATGTTGTATCCAATTACTTCTCCCTCTCTATCCCAGTCAGTTGCTACTATAACTTCATCAGAGTCTTGCAGAAAGTGTTTGAACAGTTCAATTCTGCCCGTGTTATGTTTCGATACCGTCCATTTTATGTCGGTTACAGGTAAATCATCTAATGTTTTTGCCTTTCTGAATCCGACCAGCTTCGGATTTATAATATGCCCCCTTGCAGGTATTATAACCGTGTCATGATTGAGAAAATATGTTACGTTGTTTCGTGTTTCTTCTGCATAGTTCGGTATTAGTATTTCCGCTATCCTTCTTCCAGCCTCTTCTTTCTCAGTTATTATCGTCCTCACTTTCTTTCACCCATATAAATAAAAATGGGAATTAAAGGGCTTTTATGAACTGTATTACGTCGTCTGGCATAGGCTCGTAAAGCCACTTGCTTCCATAAACGTATCCGCACTCTTGGCATACCTCGCTTATTTCGATGAATTTTCTGCTCTTTTGGTGTATGCAGTATGGTCTTAAATCGTTACGATGCCACTTGTCCCATACGTCAAGCAGTTTCTTAAGCAAATCTTTTGAAATCTTCAATTTTTGAAACTTGTTTTGGCTTAACGCCTTCCTTAAAGTGTCGCTTATCTGCCCAGCCTCAATTACTTCCCGTCCATGCTTAATTATGCCTGAAATCATCAATACTATCTGCCTATCTGTCTGTTTAAGCCATATGCTCTCTTGACTTTCACTTTTTTCCCTAAGCTCAATATCTAAAACAACCTTGCAAGCCGTAGCAGTATAACCGAAAAACTGCGGTTTAATCCAACCTACTACTAACTTTTTACTCACTATTGTTTTTTCACTCAACATTTTCACCCAATAAATTGTAGCGGATGCTACAAAAAATAAGAAAAGGGGTTATTTTATGCTTTTCTGACCTTGCGAATTCTAGGCTTGCAGACTTCAGTTACTTCATAGCCTCTTTTTTCCAGCTCTTGAGCAATAGCTTCCATTTCGATTAAATCTCTACTGCCAAAACAATCTGCAACATGGATGGCGTCCCAAAGGGCAAGGTAGCGATTTTTGAGTTCCTCATCTGACATATTTTCTAAGCTCTTCATCTTTTCACCCAATAGAAAAAAGGGAAAATTTAGGCGGTTGAAGTAACAAGCAACGGCTGGACAACAACCGACAAAGTAGCCTCACTCACTTGAAGCAGGTTGTAACCTTCCCTAGTCAGCCTATAAACCTTTCTTGGTCTATCCGCATCAAGCATCCATTCGCTTTCGATGTAGCCTTGCTCTTCTAAAGTGTTCAAAAGCGGATAGACTGTTGAAGGTCCTAGGTATACTCCGTAACGTTTTCGGATAGCATTAATAACGGCATAGCCATGTAGCGGCTTGTCAGCAAGCAACCTAAGCACCACAACATCCAACATTCCTCTAAGCATCTTCTTTAAAATCTGATTTTTATCCAAAACAATCACCCAATTATGAAAGAAAAGAGATGCTTTTGAGGAATTCAGCAAACAGTATGTTGTTTAAGCTGTGGTCGCCTGTAGGCGGGAAATCGTAGCCAATTAGAAGTAAATGGAGATATTTATCCTCAAATACCCCCCTTGAATGTTCCTCGTTTAGGAAATAGCGAGGCGAATTTTTTGCTTCCCTTTTAAGGGCTTTTTCCACTTCTCTTTCTAACCTTTTTCTTTTCAGAATTTCTTCCACTTCTCTTCTTGCTTGCTGAAGCTTTTTCCACCCCTCTATTATCCTTTTTTCGTTTTCCATCACCAAAAACCTCTCTAATTTTCGGATGATTCCGAACACTTTTCGGAAGCCATAAACGTTTTCTCCGCCTTCGCTGTCTAAGGTCTCTATCTCTGGGGCTATCTTTAATGTTTACGGGCTTATACCAGCTAGTGTCTGGCACACTATACACGTTGGAAACAATAACAATTTCAGAACTCACCTTCTCACCCAAGCAGAAAAAAGGGGAAAGGTTTAATCTCTCCATACGAATTTTTCGGCGAAATCTGGGAAAAGCACTTCAGCCACTTTTCTGGGAAGCTTAGTTCCCCTTTCAGCAACCAGCTTCCACTCTTCCTCATGGTTTTTTCCAGCAACAGCACCTATGTAAGCCGCCCAATCTCCAACTTCGCCTTCAACCGCAACCGCTATAACCCTTGAATCCAACGCTATCCATTTAATCATTTTTTCTCTCTGCAAAGTCTCCACCCAAGATTAAAAGTAGCATCTGCTACATAAAAAAGAGGGGTATTTGAAGTGGTTAAATGCCTAGCTAGTGTAGGCGATTATATGCAATTTCGATGTAATCGTTGTCTGGCAAGACAACCGTTAGTGTGTCGGCGTATGGGGTTTCTCCATCTTCCATATAGCTTCTGTAAACCTTGATTTTCCCTTGCCAAACTTTTGCTACTGCCTCTGCGATTTCCATGCTTTCGTCGCTAAATTTACTTGCATTTTCAAGGGGAATCTCTTTTCCTTCAGGAGTCCCGTTCCAAACGTGAATTTCCCGTTCGGCTATTTTGAGCATTAGGTGTATTCTCAAGTGTGGCTTGTTACTTATCCTCGCTATGCTTAGTTCTCCCGCATTTGTATGTATGTAATATTGTTTGCCTTTTTCGAGGATTCCGTCATAATCAAGTTGTTGTCCATCAACCAATCTAAAGTCCTTTAAGCCGAATTTCTCGCAGAACCGCTTTAGCTCCGCTATTTGCTGTTCTCGGATAGTTAAAAGGCATTCTACTTTGCTAATCCATTCTGGCTTCTCACTCATCACTACTCACCACTCACAAGCGTCTTACCCGTAGACTTCCACTCCAAGCCCTGCATTTCTGCGAGGGGCTACGGGCAGACCACCCACAAAATTAAAAAATGGGAGATAAAGTTCTTTTCGCTTGTTGAACTATGCTGTCAATTGATAGTATCTCTGGGAACTTTTCTACATCTGCATTTATTTTCTTCAACGCCCTTGCCACAACCTTAACAGCCTCTTCCTCAACAGCCTCAGCCTCAATAAGTGTGTCTGCATCTACAAACACTTCCTTTTTGCAACCGTTGAAAACTTCGACTTTAGCCCCGTATTTTTTGGCTAAATGCAGAAGCTCTCTCTTTGTTTCATCAATTAACTTGTTGAACAGTTTCTCCGCTTCTCTAATCTTCTCATAAGGCGTTGACAAGTCCACTCTATATCCGAATGAAGGAGCAAAGAGATAAACCTTGGTAACTCGCTTGCCAACATTCGTTGAAACTTCCCAATCAAACCCGCACTTTTTCTTGATTATCTTTTTTGCTGAAGCAAGGAAGCCACTAGCCTTCTTGGTCTGAACTTTAAATATGGTCGTCCAATACACCAAATCACATCACCCGAACAGAAAAAAGAGGATTATAGCAATTTTCAGCTTCATTAATCTTCTTTCCGCTTATAGACTTCAATCACGTTCAACCCGTCTTCCTCGCTAAGAACACATTTCCATTCCTCTCTAAGCCTTTCAAGCTCTGCATAGGTCAACGGCTCTTTCCTTGGATATATCTTGGAAATAGCCCACGCCATCCCGTCTTTAGGTATCTCCTTGATATGCACCACAATAATATTGTGAGCAATTTCCACTATAATCACCCAAAAACAAGAAAAATAGGGTTTTTAATTATGTTTCAACGGTTACGATTTCGTCGCCTTTTTTACCGAGCCATACTATTTCTTCATCATCACGCCATATGACTGTCCAATAGTATTCTAGCATATCGCTTTTCCTTTTATGTGGAAAAACATACTTAGTGAAGCAATCTACCGCTATTTTGTTTATTCCGTCGCAAGTTCCCCTGACAAAGAATTCAGCGTTGCACTCCCTACACCAGACTCCACCGTATGGATGAAGCTCAACAAACTCGCTAGAACCACACACAGGACATTTGAATCCCTTCATGTTAAAGGGGTCAAAGCTGGAAATTTTTTCCCTTGTAATCAAATTTTTCACCCAACCAGAAAAAGGGGGATTTTAGTAATACCATAATGATAGTTCAATTTCTCCCTTCCCTTTCTTCCCTTCATAAACTGCAATTTCATTATCTTCCTTAAGTTTCGCTTCCCATCCTTTCCTTCTTAGCATTTGCACTATCTTCGCTGGGCTAACAATACGGTCATCATTATCTACCCAATAGACACGCTTACCTAATTCTTTCACTCTAAAAACCTCGAATCTCTCAGTCTTGAAATGTTCTAATCTCAACCAACCGTAAGGTCTTAGTATTTTCTCTTCTTCTTTAACGTTTTCCATATTCTCTTTCACCCAGCCAGAAAAAAGGGGAAAATTAACGCTTTAAAACAGACTGCCCGCCAGACTCAATTATCACTTTAAACCCTAGCTCTTCCAGCTCCTTTACTGCATCCTTAATAGTGCTAAACGCCTTTATATTCGGCGTATTGTAAGTTCTAACAGCTTCTCCTTCAATAAAGAATATGTAGAACGGATGAGCCTTCGATGCCCTCTGGACTACTATGCCTTTTCTTCCACGCCAGCACTCATACCACTCTCTGCTTCCATCTATTCCATGCTTCAACCGTAAAACATTTGGAAAATCGCTAAAATCCAGCTCTGCAACTTTAACATTAGGCATTCTTTCACCCAAACAGAAAAAAGAGGGAAATCGTATAGGGGCTAGTCCTTGAAGGTCAGCATAACCTCTATAACTATATCTTGAACATTTTTCGGAAAAAGTTCATAGCTACCTTTACTTTCATGGTAGTCGTTGATTACTTCATCTGGAACTTCTGGTGGCAACGCCTCACGGAGTTTTCGGCAGATAGGACAATTGGGATACTTTAACATTTTTTCACCCAAAAATAGTAGCGGACGCTACAAAAAATGAGGAAACAATAGATTTAATTAAACTCGCTGTCATCCATGAATATCGGCTCTCCATCCTCGCTATACCATGCACCACACTTGGCACAACGAAAACATCCGCTTCGCTCATCATAGTAGTCAATAAGATTACTAC
>Ga0180298_1000025_pt1 | contig 25741 bp, 21 predicted proteins | sample GuaBasSediGuay13_FD_121800 | JGI IMG/M metagenome (GOLD analysis project Ga0180298, IMG submission 121800) | Subseafloor sediment microbial communities from Guaymas Basin, Gulf of California, Mexico - Guay13, Core 4488-10 , 4-6 cm | ecosystem: Environmental > Aquatic > Marine > Hydrothermal...
CCACCTGACTTGAGCTTTTAGACAACTGCTTTCACGCCAAAGATTTTGCGCGCAAAATCTTTTTCACGCTAAAGTTTCGCGGAGCGAAACTTGTTAAGTGAAAGCGTGAAAAGCTGTTGGCTGATTGATAGTAAAAAAAGCGCAATTTATGACGATGCTAAGTATATAAGGATTTGCCCCATTGAAAATTTTTAATGATAACAATAATGGGCAACTATAAGGGATTGCCCCTACCATGTAGATAATTGCTCATTGAGAATTGATGTGATAATTGATAATTGATAAGTGATAATTGATAAAGAATGAATAGAAATGGCTCCTTGTCTCTTCCTAAACGCTGCCGACGTATTCATTTTGTGGGTATAGGTGGTTCGGGTATGGGTGGCATTGCTGAGGTGATGCATCGTATTGGTTATGCCGTTTCAGGATCGGATTTACATAAAAGTCAGATGACGCGCCGATTGACGGATTTAGGTATTAAGGTGCAAATTGGACATCTTGCTTCGCATGTGCAGGGTTGCGATGTGGTGGTGATTTCTAGCGCGGTGCAGTTAGATAATCCTGAAGTTGAGGCGGCGCGGCGGCAACGTTTGCCGGTTGTGCCACGCGCTGAGATGTTAGGGGAGTTGATGCGCTTTCGCCAAGGGATTGCGATTGCTGGGACGCATGGTAAAACCACAACAACCAGTTTGATTGCCAGTTTGTTAGCTGAAGGCGGTTTAGATCCGACTTTTGTGATAGGCGGCCGTTTAAACAGTGCAGGTACACATGCCAGTTTAGGTTCGGGAGAGTATTTAGTTGCTGAGGCTGATGAGAGTGATGCGTCGTTTTTATATTTAAAACCCGTGATGGCAGTGGTGACGAATATCGACACGGATCATATCAGAACTTATAATAATGACTTTAATCAGTTGCGTCAGACTTTTATTGATTTTTTGCAGCAATTACCGTTTTATGGTTTGACCGTTGTGTGTATTGATGATCCCGTGATTGAAGCGATATTGCCCGAATTGACTACACCGATGCTCACTTATGGGTTATCTGAACAGGCGGATATTCGTGCTATTGAAATCAAGCAAAGTGCGGGACAAACGCATTTTAAAGTGTTGCGTGATCATATCCCTTGGTTAGATGTGGTTTTAAATTTGCCTGGCAAACATAATGTGCTTAATGCGCTTGCTGCGATGGCTATCGCGCATGAAGTTGGGGTATCAGAGGCTTTGATAGGGCGTGCTTTGCAAGAATTTGGTGGAATAGATCGACGCTTTAAAATGCAAAATCTCTTGACAACTGCGGGAGAAATTTTGCACATTGACGACTACGGACATCATCCGCGTGAAATTGCGGCTGTGCTAGAGGCTGTGCGCGAAGGCTGGCCACAACGGCGAATAGTGCTGGCATTTCAACCCCATCGCTATACACGCACTTATGATTTATTTGATGAGTTTGTGCAAGTGTTATCGACAGTTGAGGTTTTATTATTGCTTGATATTTATGCCGCAGGGGAAACGCCGATTGCAGATGTTACAGGAGAGTCTTTATATGAGGCTATTCGTGCGAAAGGTGTAGTCAATGCACAGTTTGTCGCAAAAGTAGAACATTTGCCACAACTTTTGAGGCCTTTATTACTAGATCAAGATATATTATTGACTTTGGGTGCGGGTAGTATTGGCAATGTTCAATTATCACTGCTCAATGATCACTGATCTAAGGAAGGCGCGTAAAATAGTAATATACCCCAAAACGATTCGTCAAAGAAAATAAACGCGCTTTGACGCTAAAGACGCTAAAGACGCTAAAGATATTTTTGACTAGAAATAGGTTGGTGCCGACTGGCTTCGCCTTACATTGACAGAATACTAGCATGACCTCGAACCAATCCGTTCTTATATACAATCCTTGTAGTTATGTCGGCTTGCGTGGCAATCTACGTCACAATGAACCGCTGTCTGAGCATACCTCGTGGCGTGTAGGCGGCCCGGCACAGTGGTTTTATGAGCCAGCGGATGTGTTGGATTTAGCCCATTTCATGCAGCAGTTGCCTGATGATATTCCCGTTTTTTGGCTGGGCTTGGGGAGCAATCTTCTGGTGCGCGATGGCGGCATACCTGGCGTTGTCATATTGACGGCCGGATTATTAAATGAAATCAAGTTATTAGATGATAACACTTTGCGTGTTGAGGCGGGTGTGAGTTGTGCGAAACTGGCTCGATTTGTGGCACGAGCGCGTTGCTTTGGTGGCACAGAGTTTTTAGCGGGTATTCCTGGCACATTTGGCGGTGCTTTGGCTATGAATGCTGGCGCTTGGGGAAAGGAGACTTGGTCGTTTGTGCAAGAGGTAGAAACCTTGAATCGACAAGGGCAGCCTCGGAGCCGTCAGGTGACGGATTATGAGATTGGTTATCGTCGCGTCAAAGGCCCAGAAAACGAGTGGTTTGTGGCCGCCACTTTGCAATTAAGTCCGACATCTGAAGAAGGCAAAGCCAAAATTCAAGCCTTGTTGAAAGAACGTAATGAAAAACAACCGATTGGTTTACCCAGTTGTGGCTCTGTGTTTCGTAACCCGCCAGGTGATTATGCTGCTCGCTTGATAGAACAAGCGGGTTGGAAAGGGCGCTGTGAAGGGGGAGCCTGTGTATCCGAAAAACATGCCAATTTTATTATCAATTGTAATAATGCTTTGGCTGCTGATATTGAAAGTTTGATTGAGCAAATCAAGGCTTCTATAGAACAGAAATACAGTATTAGCTTGATTCCTGAAGTGCGTATTGTTGGAGTTGATATATAAAATGTATCAAACTTAAAATATGTAACAAAGATTACATTAGTGAACCCCAAAATAGACGACCATTAGGGTTGCCCATTTTCAATTTGCCGATGATCAAATAATAGATAATAGATAATAGATAATTAATAATTCATAAAAAATGAATACAGAATTGGGTAAGGTAGCGGTATTAATGGGGGGAAATTCGGCAGAACGAGAAATTTCCCTTTTAAGTGGACAAGCCATATTAGCGGCCTTATTGCGTCAAGGTGTTGATGCTGTCGGCATAGATACTGCTGAGCGGCCCGTTATTGAACAACTTTCTGAAAAGCACATTGATCGCGTTTTTATCGCTTTGCATGGACGGGGTGGTGAAGATGGTACGATACAAGGATTACTTGATTTTATGGGCTTACCTTATACTGGCAGTGGCGTGTTAGGTTCGGCATTAGCTATGGATAAATACCGATCTAAGCAAGTGTGGCAAGGCTTAGGTTTGCCAACGCCAGCGTGTACGCTAATTAATGATAGCCATTTATCTATCGTTATTGAACAGGTGGGCTTGCCGTTGATGCTTAAACCGGTCTTAGAAGGCTCTAGTGTTGGGATGAGTAAAGTCTCTAATGTGGATGAATTAGCATTAGCTTATGAAGCTGCTTCTCAATTTGATTGTCCGGTTATGGCGGAAAGCTATATAACGGGAATAGAATATACGGCCGCTATTTTGGGTGATTTGGTATTACCTTTAATACGATTGGAAACGCCACGGGAATTTTACGACTATACCGCTAAATATAGTGATGATGCTAAAACCGCTTATATTTGCCCTTGCTCAATGCCCGCAGCCCAAGAAAAGGCATTACAAGATTTAGCATTACAGGCCTTTTTAGCTGTTGGGGCCCAGGGTTGGGGGCGCGTTGATTTCTTATGTGATAAATCTTTAAGGCCTTGGTTGATAGAAGTGAATACGGTGCCAGGGATGACGAGGGATCATAGCTTAGTACCTATGGCTGCTAAAGTGGCCGGTATCAGCTTTGACGATTTGGTATTACGAATTTTGAATAGCCTGAAAAATGAAAAATGAAAAAGGGAATAGAATGAAAAATGAATTTTTGAATTAAAGCATTAAAGATTTGATTTGGGTTAAAGCATTAAAGACAGTAGAATATCATGTCAATTCAATGCGTTATGAAAATAATGCCATTCTAAAATGAAAGAATATATATAAATAAGCGATTTTTTATCAAACAAAAATTGAACCTTAAAAATCGAATGAGAATGTTTTGTTGAGTAAACAATTGAGGGCCATTATATTTACCGGCTTACTTTTAAGTTTAGTGGGTACTTTGTGGCTTTGGATTTTAGACCCCCGCACTCTGCCAATAACGGCCGTGCGTATTGAAGGTGAACTTCAAAATACTGATCCTCATGTTTTGCAAGCGATGGTTTTCAAAACCGTGAAGGGTGGTTTTTTTAATATCAACCTGACAGCGGTGCGTTCTACTCTCTTGAGCAATCCTTGGATAAAAAACGTGCAAATCAAACGCCAATGGCCAGATACCCTACTGATACATGTACAAGAACGTACTGCTGTGGCACAATGGTTAGATAAAGCACTAATAGATAATGAGGGTAATCTGCTGAATCCACCTAAAACAAAGTTCATAAGTTTAAAAAGTAATCAAACAAAAATGGATTTACCCCGGTTTGCAGGGCCACCTACATGGGCTGGTGAAATCTTAAAACATTACAACCTGCTTGCACCGCGGGTAGCTTTGGTCGGTCTACAGATACGAGAATTTGGCTGCAACGCCCAATCCAGATGGTATATCGTGTTGGACAACGGTATGAAACTTAGGCTAGGACGCGGTGACATTGAAATCCGCCTGCAACGCTTTCTCAAAGTATATAAAAGCAGAGTAACGCAATCGCTTATAACCTCTGGGGGAAAGTCCCTCGTGCAGATTGACCTGCGTTATACCAATGGCATTGCGGTACAAAGCACATTGGCAAAGTGAGGAAAAAGATGTCACCCAGAGAAAAAAACAATTTAATCGTAGGCCTTGATATTGGTACTTCCAAAGTCGTCGCTATTGTCGGTGAAGTTTCAACTCAGGGAGATGAAGTCGAAATCATTGGGATAGGACAACATCCTTCGAGAGGCCTCAAAAAAGGTGTGATTGTCAATATTGAATCCACGACTAATTCAATTCAACGTGCTGTGGAAGAAGCGGAATTAATGTCAGGATGTGAAATTAATTCTGTTTATACGGGCATTGCTGGCAGTCATATCCGCAGCATGAATTCACACGGCATAGTAGCGATTCGTGACAAGGAAGTGATGCAAGATGATATTGATCGTGTCATTGATGCGGCTCGCGCCGTCGCGATTCCGGCAGATCAAAAAATTATTCACATTCTGCCGCAAGAATTTGTTATTGATAATCAAGAAGGTATCCGAGAACCCATCGGCATGTATGGGGTTCGCTTAGAAGCGAAAGTCCACATGGTAACGGGTGCCGCGAGTGCGGCACAAAACATTATTAAATGTGTGCGACTGTGTGGATTAGAAGTTGATGATATGATCCTAGAACAACTCGCCTCCAGTGCATCCGTGTTAACGGAAGATGAAAAAGACTTGGGTGTTTGTTTAGTCGATATTGGCGGTGGAACGACCGATATTGCTATCTTTAGTGAAGGCGCAATACGCCATACGGCTGTGATACCCATAGCAGGTGATCAAATTACCAATGATATTGCCGTCGCCCTACGTACACCAACCCAGTACGCAGAAGAAATTAAAAAAAAATATGCTTGTGCCTTAACCCAATTGGCGAATGCCGAAGAGATGATAGAAGTGCCGAGCGTCGGTGCCCGTCCACCTCGTCAGTTGGCAAGGCAAACCTTGGCTGATGTGGTAGAACCCCGTTATGAAGAATTATTTACCCTAGTACAAGGGGTGTTGCGACGTAGCGGTTATGAAGATTTGATTGCCGCCGGCGTTGTCTTGACGGGGGGAAGTTCCCAAATGGATGGTGTTATCGAACTGGCAGAAGAAGTGTTTCATATGCCAGTGCGAATTGGGTACCCGAAATATGTGACCGGATTGATTGATGTTGTCCGTAATCCTATTTATGCTACCGGCGTAGGTTTACTCTTATTTGGTTACCAACATCGCCATGAAAGAATATCGGATATTGCCCAGTCAACTCTAGGTGTCAAAGGGGTAGTGGGTCGGATGAGAACTTGGATTCAGGGTAATTTCTAAAAAACAGATTGGGTTTAGAATTTTAAGGCTTATAGAAACCTGCTTTCTATGACGTATTCATAGAAAGCATTTGTCATAAGCGTATTGGATTTGATATCGCATCAATAAGAGGTTAACAGGAAACAATCAGCATCACGGCTTATCAAAGTGTTATTCGTCTGAAATAAAAAATGATATAGAACGCGAGACTGATTTCTGGATTTCCGCTGATTATTTATATTTAGAATATTTAGAGCGTGTTTTTAAAGTCCCAAAATCAATCACTTATAAAATCAAGTCTGACTTATAAAACAATGAGTTAACTCAAATTTTAAAACCGGCTCTAAAAGAAAGCGAACATTTGACTTCCCACTCTTGAATAATTGATAATTGACTGATAACTGTACACTTCTCACTAAAATGAGGTTAATCAAGTGTTTGAATTAATGGATACCTACAGCCAAAATGCTGTTATAAAAGTTGTTGGTGTTGGTGGCGGAGGCGGCAATGCAGTTGAGCATATGCTCCAAGGTAATATTGAAGGGGTAGAATTTATTTGTGCCAATACCGATGCACAAGCCCTCAAAAATTCTTCTGCCCGCACGATTTTACAATTGGGAACCGATGTGACTAAAGGTTTGGGAGCGGGCGCTAATCCTGAAGTCGGTCAACAAGCTGCCTTAGAAGATCGTGAACGCATTATGGCCGTTCTTGAAGGCACAGACATGGTTTTTATCACCGCAGGAATGGGAGGCGGCACGGGTACTGGGGCTGCCCCAATTGTGGCTCAAGTGTCTAAAGAACTCGGCATTCTGACGGTAGCCGTCGTTACCCGTCCATTTCCGTTTGAGGGTAGGAAACGCGCCTTGATTGCCGAAGAAGGGATTAAAGAATTAAGTCAACATGTTGACTCCTTGATTATTATTCCCAATGAAAAACTGCTCAGCGTCTTAGGCCGGGATACCTCTTTATTGGATGCTTTCAAGGCAGCTAATGGTGTTTTATTCAGTGCCGTGCAAGGTATTTCTGAATTGATCACACGCCCAGGCTTAATTAATGTGGATTTCGCTGATGTCACCACAGTTATGCAAGATCAGGGTCTCGCCATGATGGGTTCTGGTTATGCTAAAGGTGAAGGTCGCGCCCGTAAGGCGGGTATTGAAGCCATTTCTAGTCCCCTATTAGAAGACATCGACTTGTCAGGTGCCCGCGGTATTTTGGTCAACATGACGGCCGGCATGGATTTAAGTATTGGTGAATTTGAAGAAATGGGCGATGTTGTTGAAGAATTTTCTTCTGAAAATGCTACTGTGGTTGTAGGAACCGTGCTTGACACTGAAATGAACGATGAATTGCGTGTCACCGTGATTGCTACCGGTGTAGGCCCGATCACTAAACAACAAGAACGTCCGCAAATGAAAGTCGTCTCGAAGGCAGCCCCCGTTGCTGTTGAAAAGCCTAGTAAAATGGCTGATTATAAAGAATTTGACAAGCCCACTGTGACACGTCTGCAAACCGCTAGTAATAATGATAATCCTCTTGTTGAAGAGCCTGTGGTTCATGAAACGCAATCTGGGGATTATTTAGATATTCCAGCCTTTTTACGTCGGCAAGCAAGCTGATTGAATGAATAATTTCATAAAAGAAATAAGTCATCAACCCGTTAATAAGTCACCAACCAGACTGAATTTTATGATGGGTTAAATAAAAATGAAATACACAACACCCAAAAGTTTTGGCGTGTAAATACATTTTTTGCAAATATCGAATAGAACGCAGATAATGCTGATTGTCATGATTGAGGCTGATTTTTTTTAATTATTTATTTTAATTTTAATCATTTTCAATATTTTAATCAGTGTTAATCAGGCCATAATCAGTCAAATCAGCGTTCTATCTAATCTATCACTTTCATAATATTGATGTATCAATACTAGAATGTATCATTGATACTACATATATAATTGCTATTTACGCTTTTATTAATATCAATATAATTGTAACTCATTTATTGAGTTGAAAGGCTTTGGTAAAAGTCATAAAATCAATTCGAGGTTCAAGTTTTCGCTATGCCAAAACTTTAACCTCGAAACATAAATTTAATCAGTATTAATATTCGAGGTTCAAGTTTTTAAAAGTCCAATACTAAGTTTTTTCACCTTGATTGATGCCATAAGCATCAATTTACCCAGATAATGGTATTAAATGGTGTGCCTGAAAAGGGCTACTTGACAGCACAAGGGGAAAAACGAAAGCTTAGTCGTTTAATTTTTAAGCAAAACGACTAATAATTTTCTGTCAAACACGAGAGAGTTTCCGTCATCTAAAGCGTTTTCGGGAGGTGGGTACAACAAGAACGATTTGAAATGACCTGATCGTCGTTGCGGTTTGAATCAGATTGAAAAAAAACGACTTGAAGCGCGTTGTTTCGCGGATCGAAACTTTAGCCTGAAAGCGCTCCATGGAATCTTGACTCTAAGAATCAGTGCGGTTTGTGGGTCACATAAAACAAAAAAAATGCCGTTTTTTTAATTCTTGTGCTTCTGACAACCCCTTTGAATGAAAAGATAGCTCTTTTGGTAGAAAATAGGTTTTCATACCAATCAAGCGATCAAGGAGGTAATCTATTATTAGATTGAACCATTAATCAATTAAATTATTGATTTGATTATAAAAAATAATTAATGATTGTCTATTAATGGAAAAATCTATTTCACTTAACAAGTTTTTGCGCGCAACAAAGCGCGTGAAATGTGAAATGTTTAAAATTATTGGTGAGACATCATCACTTATCGGCAAAATCACCAAGCTTTAAACTCATTTTTACGCTTTGCGTGAAACAAATCTTTTGTCTGATGGTTTTGAAGGTAATCTCATTTTGGTTGATGGCCTTAAGTGACAAGACTAAAGGCATCAAAACTTCACAATTTAGGTTTAATCTCTCAAAAATGTTGCGTTCAAGGTTTTTTTATCAGCCCTATTTTTTTACCGGAGTTTTCAGCTCAATCACAACAACCATTATGAGCCGACTGCCTTCATATGACGGATGGAGAAACACTTTCCATGATAAAGCAGCGTACCTTAAAAAATGTGATTAGTGCCACCGGTGTTGGCCTACACACCGGTGAGAAAGTTTATTTAACCTTAAGACCTGCACCAATAGGCCGTGGAATTATTTTTAGGCGAGTTGATTTAGAAATACCAGTCGAAATCGCAGCGCATGCCAAAAATGTCGGTGACACACGGTTATCGACGACTTTAGTTAAGGGCAATATCAAAATATCAACAGTTGAACATTTATTATCGGCCTTTGCAGGTTTAGGTATAGATAATGCATATATTGATGTCAGTGCCCCTGAAGTGCCTATCATGGATGGCAGTGCGGGCCCGTTTGTTTTTTTAATACAATCGGCTGGGATAGAAGAACAAAATGCGCCTAAGCGGTATATTCGTATTAAACGTGCGGTACAAGTCGTTAAAGACGACAAATGGGCACGTTTTGAACCCTTTAACGGTTTTAAAGTCTGTTTTCGGATAGATTTTGACCATCCTGTGTTTAGGCGGAGTTCGCCTTACGCTGAAATTGATTTTTCAAAAACCGCTTTTGTCAAAGAAGTCAGTCGTGCGCGAACCTTTGGTTTCATGCGCGATTTTGAGTCATTACGCGACAATCAACTCGCTTTAGGCGGTAGTCTTGATAATGCCATCGTCATGGATGACTATCGTATTTTGAATGAAGATGGTTTGCGTTATGAAGACGAATTTGTCAGACACAAAATACTTGATGCCATTGGAGATTTATATTTATTAGGACATGGTCTCATAGGTGGCTTCTGTGGACATAAATCGGGACATGAACTGAACAATACCTTATTGCGTACCTTATTAACAAATAAGCAAGCGTGGGAGATTGTACGCTGTGATGAAAACATCACTGTACCGAGTTTATCTTATCTTCAACCTCTTGCTGTGTCTTGAAAGGATTGTTTATCAGTTATCAGTTATCAGGCATTTGGCCCATAGCCTTTGGCAGTCATTATTCCTGATTTCTAACGCCTGATTCCTGTTATGGGCGTACCTTAACAAGTATTTGGTCAATGGTAGGCATGGTTCTATCGCCTTGCCATTGCAGCATCAGGGAAGGTGTCATATAACGTAACCGAGTTGCAATAAGAGAAGAATCAGTATGTACCACTAAAGTCGTTTCTCGTAGATTAACCACATGACAATGTTGGTTTAAAGGTATAGGCACACTGGCCTTAAATAGTTTATCAAGTCGTTTGAGCATTTGACCGTGTTGAGAAAGACGACCTAAAACGCCCGATGGATTTGCCATCAACTGACTAAAGGATTTCATAGAAAGACTTTTTAACCTCAACTAAAGGAAAACATTATGGACGTTATCCTTATCAGAAAAAATGTTGTAAAAAGCGGTCACACCCACTTCCGTCGATCCGTTTTTGTGCCAATTGCATTCGTGTCGATGTTATCAGTGGCGAGTGTTGCTTTTTCAGCTTATTATCACTATGGTGGGCAACGCAATCATGCCACATCAACAACATTAACTGCCCAAGTCTCAACTTCAAAAGGTTCTTTGACCAGCACATTCCAACAGGAGAATTTTGAAGAGTTGGCCTTGCGTGTTAATGTTTTGCATCAACAAGCGAGTCAATTGAATCATTTAGGTAATCAATTGATCAAGAAGGACAATGCTTCTCGATCCAATTTTAGTCTCTCTTGGGACAATATTATTACCCAACATGCTACTCCACATAACACGACATCACAGTATTCTAGTAATACATCACGGCGAATAGCACGCTTTGAAACCTCCGTTGCTGAAGTGAAGCGTTCAATTAAAATTGTTTCAGAAAGGTTATTGCGAAAATATCGCGCTCACCTTCGGGATTTACCTTCAGGCTGGCCGTTAGCAAAAGGTCGTGTTTCTTCACCATTTGGATGGCGTGGTAGACGTTTGCATAAGGGCATTGATATTGCCGCGCCAACGGGAACACCGATTTATGCTGTGGAAGAAGGGACTGTATTACGCTCTAAATATGTGCGTGGTTATGGATATTTGATTGAAATTAAACACAGCGATATGTACAGGACTCGTTATGCCCATAACCATATCAACTTGGTAGAAGTCGGCGAATTCGTTTACAAAGGTGAGATGATTGCAGAAGTCGGCTCAACAGGGCGTTCCACTGGCCCTCATGTTCACTTTGAAGTGCGGCAATCAGGTATCGCTATCAACCCCATCAAGTATCTAGGTGCCATGGATAGCTTTACCTTGCTATCAGAAAATATTAAATTGTCAGAATACGTGAAATTGTCACAAAAATAGGCTAGGAACTGTTATTAAAAAAAGGAGTAATTCGTTATCAGTTTAAATGACCAGTGTTGACTGATAACTAACTGATGACACAAGGGGGTAAATTAATCGTTTTTTCTTTCTTTTATTAGACTTGTCCCGATATAAGCTAAGCTATTGATGAAAGTGTATTTCAACAAGTTACCTGATTTAGGGACAAGTCTATTATCTATACTCAACGAGGTGATAAACTTTCAGGCAAAAGTTTCGCTTCGCGAAACTTTTGCCTGAAAAACTTTTTTTTAATGAATGAGTTTAGGGAATTGTATTTCACTTAAGAAGTTTTTGCGCGCAAAAACTGTATTTCACGCTAAAGTATAGCGTAGCGAGACTACGCTAAGAAATAAAGTTGCACGCAACTTTTCACGCTAAAGTATAGCGAAGCGCAACGTAGCGCGTGAAAGCGTGAACCGAAGAGAGGCTACGCTAAATGTGAAATGGTGGGTTTTGTATTTTTGTTGCCCACCAAAAAGTTTTTCACGCAAAAGTTGCAGGCAACTTTTGCGTGAGCCGAAGGCCAGCGAAGCTAAATTTCACGCAAAAGTTTCGCTTCGCGAAACTTTTGCGTGAAATACAGTTTTGCGCGCAAAACTTCTTAAGTGAAAAGCTATGCCCATGTGCAGTATATATCAACTTATAAGAGTTCAACTTATCAATTCTTTGCCCCAGTTTTTGCGCGCAAAAACTGGGACAAAGAAATCAATTATGAATGTTCAATTTAATTTTGAAGGCCTTGAAAATAATATACCCACTCATTTTACTTTTCACTTAACCCGTTTTTTTAAAAAAACTTGCAGCAAAGAAAAACGATAGACTTTTTCACATGACTCTATACTATTTTTAAAGTATAAAACCCAATATTTTCATATAGTTAATCAATTATTTGAGTACCAAGTCATGTGAAAATGGCTATAATTAGTGTCTGAACGGAAAGTGTCATTTCTTAGTAGTCCCTACAAGCCAATGCAGGTGTTAAAAATCAATGAGTTACGTTAGTATACTGTTCTAGAAAATACCTAACAAAAATAATGAATTTTGATGAATTTTGGGTATTTGAACTCGTCAGCAAAACGCCTTGTAGCCACAGATTGGGCTTGCCTTTGAAAATTCAATTCTCAATTCTCAATTCCTAACGCCAACTTCACAGTTTGAACACCTCTATTGGTTTGTAGGGACTACCCATTTCTTTGATCAGATAAATTTTAAAACATTGATAAAAAAAGATTTCTCAGAACAAAGAAATGACACAATTTTTTATTGAAAGGGTTTTCGTTCAGGCACTGAATTGTAAATTAATTTTTTGGTATTTTATTTTTCCGCAAGGCCCTTATTAGAGTTGTAGCTTAATCAAGCTCTTGATGATCGCAACTTGTACGCCAAAACTTTACGGGATGAAGGGACAAGTCTATTAGATACTTTCATAATCTGCTTTGTAGTCTCTGATCGAATGTGATCTGGGTCTACTTCTCACCTCATAGAAGATCGCCCACAGGAAATTGCTTGGTTTTCGCTCGGTTAATCCCCATAGTGGAGACCAGATTTTTCTTTAAGAGCCTAGCCAACCTAGGCCCCTCACGACGTTTTCCCCTTATCAAGTTCATGGAAGTTTTTGTTTTAACTTTTCAATCAGATCATTGCAAAAGATTGTTTTTTACGGGCAACTTTCGCGACGAACTGATTGAAAGGCTTGCCGTTTTTGTACGCAGCAAGCATGGAACTGATAACTTAGCGAAGGGCAACACAAAGCCCACCTGACATCAAATCGGCTTTGCAATAACAAAGCCCACCCTACAACTGACAACTGACAACTGATATGTTTCGCAATTTAGTTACCAAAATTTTTGGCAGCCGCAATGAGCGGCTCATAAAAAGCCTATATAAGGTAGTGAACAAAATCAACGCCTTAGAATCCGCTTTCGCTGACTTGAGTGAAGAGCAACTCAAAAACAAAACCAAAGAATATCGTCAACGTTTTCATGACGGTGCATCATTAGATGATTTACTCCCAGAAGCTTTCGCCATTGTCCGTGAAGCCGGTAAACGTACCTTAAATATGCGTCATTTTGACGTACAACTCATTGGCGGCATGGTACTGCATCAAGGCAAAATTGCCGAAATGCGTACCGGTGAAGGTAAAACCCTAGTCGCCACCCTAGCGGCCTATCTGAATGCCTTATCAGGCAAAGGGGTTCATATTGTCACAGTCAACGACTATCTCGCACGCCGTGATGCCGACTGGATGGGACAGATTTATCATTATTTAGGCATGACTGTCGGTGTCAGTCTCTCAGGGATGTCACCAGACGAAAAACGCAATGCTTATGGTGCCGACATCACTTATGGCACCAATAACGAATTTGGCTTTGATTATCTGCGCGATAATATGGCCTTTGGTGCCGCTGACCGTGTCCAACGGGACTTGAATTTTGCCATCGTCGACGAAGTCGATTCCATTTTAATTGATGAAGCACGTACTCCCCTGATTATTTCAGGGCCCACTGATGACAATTCAGACTTATACAAACGCATCAACGTCATTATTCCCCGTTTAAAGCCCCAAGAACGAGAACCTCATAAAGATGACGAGGTTGAAGTACCCGGCGACTACTATGTTGATGAAAAACAGAAACAAGCCACACTCAGTGATGAAGGCCATCAACATATCGAAGAATATTTAATCAAAGAAGGCATACTCAAAGAAGGCGAGAGTTTATATGATGCCGCCAATATTACCCTCATGCATCATGTTCAGGCCGCCCTTCGCGCCCATACCTTATTTCAACGTGACATTGACTACATGGTCATAGACAATCAAGTTGTCATTGTCGATGAATTTACCGGGCGACAAATGCCAGGACGACGCTGGTCTGATGGATTACACCAAGCAGTCGAAGCCAAGGAAAACGCACTGATTCAAAACGAAAATCAAACCCTCGCCTCCATCACCTTTCAAAACCTGTTTCGCCTATACGATAAATTGTCAGGAATGACCGGTACCGCCGATACCGAAGCATACGAATTTCAACAAATCTATAGCCTAGAAGTCATCGTCATACCCACCAATGTACCCATGATTCGTGATGATAGAGGCGACTTGGTTTATCTCACAGTCGAGGAAAAATACCAGGCCATTATCGAAGACATTCAAGCCTGTCAAGCTTCGGAACAACCCGTACTCGTCGGCACCACCTCCATTGAAAATTCGGAATTACTCGCAAAGCGGCTGCAAACAGACAAAATTAAACACCAAGTGTTAAATGCCCGCTTTCATGAACAAGAAGCGCAAATTATCACACAAGCTGGCCGGCCTGGTGCCGTTACCATTGCAACCAATATGGCCGGGCGCGGAACCGATATAGTATTAGGCGGCAATGTCGAAGCAGAAATAAAAGCACTGGGAACCGATCCCAAACAAGCCGAAGTAGACAAATTACGTGAAGAATGGCAACAACGGCATGACACCGTCATTCAAAATGGCGGTTTACACATCATCGGCACCGAACGCCATGAATCTAGGCGTATTGACAACCAATTGCGAGGCCGTTCTGGACGACAAGGCGATCCCGGTTCCAGCCGCTTCTACCTCTCCCTAAAAGACAACCTGATGCGTATTTTTGCTTCAGATCGCGTTGCCGGTTTAATGGAAAAACTCGGCATGGAAAAAGGCGAAGCCATTGAACATCCTTGGGTAACCAAAGCCATAGAAAATGCCCAACGTAAAGTAGAAGGGCGTAACTTCGACATTCGTAAACAACTGCTTGAATATGACGACATCGCCAACGATCAACGTAAAGAAGTCTACCAACTTCGCAACGAACTCATGGAATTTGAATCCATTGAAGAACTGATCCTAAGCATTCGTCAAAAAGTCTTAAACGACTTAATAGACAACTTTATTCCGCCGAAAAGTTTGGCTGAATTATGGAACATACCCGACCTTAAAGAAACCATTCACCAAAGCTTCGGCCTCACCTTGCCAATCGCACAGTGGTTGGAAGAAGATCATGATCTACATGAAGAACCCTTACGCGAAAAGATAGAAGAAGCCATTCTTGCCGCCTACACCGACAAAGAAAAACAGGTAGGTACTCAAGTAGTACGTCATTTTGAAAAAGCCGTCATGTTGCAAGTCTTGGACAGCCATTGGAAAGAACACCTAGCCGCAATGGATCATCTACGTCAAGGGATCCATCTACAAGGCTACGCCCAAAAGAATCCCAAACACGAATACAAACGTCTCGCCTTTGAAATGTTCTCCAACATGCTAGAACAAATCAAACGAGAAGTCATCAGCATCTTGTCCAAGGTACAAATTCGAGCAGAATCCGATGTCGCGGCCGTAGAAGAACAACGGCGGCAAAAACGGCAAATGCAATTTAGACATGCCAATGTAGAAGGACTCGCCAACGAATTGGCAGAAGGAGAAGCAGCACCACAACAAGCAGTATCGAAACGACCCTTTGTACGACAAGAGCGGAAAGTCGGCCGTAACGAACCTTGCTCCTGTGGTTCCGGTAAAAAATACAAACACTGTCATGGCAAAATTACCAATTGATGTCGGCTAAAATTGACATTCTCAGTTAATTCCAAATTGAGTTTGTCTCGCTTTCCGTACAAACTTTAGTTTGTCTCGGTCAATTTTTGTTTGTAGGGTGGGGTTCGCGCCAAAAGTTTTGCGCGCAAAACTTTTGGCGCGAAACGTGTTTTTGTTGCCCACCATTCTCCTCTACCCGCCCGCCGTTTTTTTCGATGATATGTCAAAGCGTGCGGCTGAATTTCTGCGTTAGGCATGGAATCAAATAACTATGAAAGAGAAAATATATCTTGACTCTAGCATCCCAAGTTATTACTTCGATCAACGTGAATCGTTAGCAACTTTTATTGAAGTCACGAAAAAATGGTGGTCAGAAATGGCCAGCAGCTATGATCTTTTTATATCAGATGCCGTTTTCCAAGAATTGAATAACGGAAATTATCCACGTAAAATGGAAATTATAGAATTCGTATCAACCATTCCATTATTGCCGTTGACCAATGAGATTGAACAAATTGTTGAGTTTTACATTGCTAATTACGTTATGCCAAAATCTTTTGTAGGCGATGCTGTACATCTTGCCTATGCCAGTTTTTATGATACCCATTATCTTCTGACTTGGAATTGCAACCATCTTGCTAACGCCAATAAACGGAAGCATATTCATGTTATCAATGGTCGTCTTGGCTTATCAACACCTGAAATCATTACACCACTTGAATTATTTAAGGAGGATGAAGAATAATGGTTCACTCAGAAATACTGAAAGAAATACATAGAGTTCAAACGAAATTGTCTGGAAAAAGTGCATCAATTCATGAGTATCTAGCAAACTCTCATATCGCCGCTAAAGAGATCGCAATATCCTATGGATTCCATCTTAAATACGCTGAAATGCCTAACAAAAAGCGCCAGCAGACAGACGCTCCTACCAAAGCGTCGCTGAACTGAGTCATTGGGCGGAAGTAACCGTTAATTCGAGATTGTCATGGCACTATTTTAATTGAACTTGGTGTAACAGCAGTGAAATAAATGATTCTGGAAAGGCATGGCTCTAGCCACTGCATTCACTGCAATGGTACTGGAAAATGTGAGTGTACTGGTTGTCATCGCATTACCAGTACCCCGAACCAAGGATTGATGTATTTCTATCTATAAAAACGCCGCATTTGTCTGATAAATGTCGGATAAATCGTATAAATGTCGGATAAAATATTTAATTCTTTGGCCCAGTTTATCGTAGGCTGGGATCGCTGTCGCCACTTTATCAATTCTTTGCCCCTGAATTGAGGAGTTTGTTTGCCCACCATCCCTATCCCTACGCTTGCTTATACTCTGTAAGACAAAGTTTTGTCAAAAGTCAAAAACCTGCCAAATTTAGCGCGAAACTTTTCAAAGCAACTCTATCTAAATGCCTCACTTTGAATCCATCATGAATCTGAAATTATGCTCGCCAAAGAGGGTATATTAGTCTATTAGAAAACTCTAATTTAAATGAGTGAAAATAAATTAAGCTTGATGCTTGACAAGATTATTTTATGAGTGTACTTTCAGCTCCCGTTAAAAATATGAAGGCTATATTAGTCTATTAGAAAACTCTAAATTTTCGATAGGCATAAAAATGCCTTAATTTTTAGTTTAGAACAAATGGAACCCTGAGGGGATAGTTCGAGTCACTATAGATATCATAACCGGCTCATTTTTTTTAAGTATTGCCACTGTGACTATAAAAAAAATGGCTCACAATTTTAGTCAAAACAAATCATCATAAGACACACAACCTGAGTGAGTGGTTTGAGGATGCAAATTTTTGATAAGGGCAGAATCGACACTCATCAATGATTATTACCAATTATTTAATTCCTAAAAACGGCGTTTGGTTATTGGCATTTTCAAAACGTGTTGGAAAAAATTGCCAAAACCGGTTGACTTATGAAAAAAGTTTGACTATACCGAACATTATGATGGTATGCTTTTGTTCTACCCATTCGACGCTTGCTTGGTAAAACCGCATTGCTACCAACCCAGCTTAAACTGTGTTTTGAAAATGGATAGTTTTTTTGATGGCTTTCGCTCTACCCACCCTACGCTCGCTAAATTTATTATAAATTATTGATTTATAAGTTTATAATACCTAAATTTTTTAACCGTACAGTGTGAAACATTTACCATTTTTTTAGATTTTATGTGCGTAACATGAGTTATTAATTACAAGGATACATAAATGGCAAAACTCCAAAAACAATTTGTTCAGTTTCATGAAACAATTAAACTAAATAATCTTGACGAAAATAAGACGTTAAGAGATAAACGGGATATTGTTCTTGAGAAACTTAGAGAGAGGCTTAAAAAGTTTTTTCAAGAGAAAGACGAGCCCACTCCAACTTTTGAACCATTCAATCAAGGTAGTTACGCTATGGGAACTGGTATCCAACCATTAGGGGGAGACTACGATATTGATGTTGGTTTAAAGTTTAACATTTCAAAAGAGGATTATCCTGATCCAACAGAAGTAAAGCAATGGGTATATGATGCCCTATCTACTCATACTCAAAGAGTTGAGTTTAGAAAACCTTGTATTACTATTTTTTATCAACGGCATAATGAACCTATCTATCACGTTGATTTAGCAATTTACTCTGAATATTCTTATGATAGTTCATTATACATAGCGAAAGGTAAACCTAATTCTGATGAGAGAATTTGGGAAGCATCCGAACCCAAAAAACTTATCGAGCTTGTTAAAAATAGGTTTGATGATCCAGAAGATGGAAAACAGTTTAGAAGAGTTATTCGATATCTAAAACGTTGGAAAGATGTCAAGTTTTCTTCTGATGGAAACGGTGCCCCAATTGGTATAGGCATTACTATTGCTGCTTATCACTGGCTTAACGTCAGCAAACCAGTAGATTATTTTAGTGGTAAAACTACTTATGATGATCTGACTGCAATGCAGAATTTTGTTAATGCCCTCATTGGTAATTTTAGAGATATTTATAACAGTAATGAATTAAGGCTTCATGTAGAATTGCCAGTGGCACCTTATTGTGATGTGTTTGAAAAAATGACTGATAACCACATGCTAAGCTTTAAAAGGAAATTGGAATCACTCCTAAGTATTTTGAATGAAGCACAGGCAGAAGCTGAGCCGAGTGAAGCGTGTCAAAAACTACAACAACAGTTTGGTGATGATTTTCCGATACCCACTAAGGCAGAAACAGCATTCATTAGTTCTGCTCCTGCTATCGTGTCTTCAAGTTCTTCAGCATAATTTGACAATGTCACTTCAATGAGGGCGTGAAATCCGTTTTTTTCAAACTACAGTTTGGAGTCAAAAAGTCGCGTTATTGTGGAGTCCAAACTTTAGTTTGGATGTAATGTGATATTGTCGAGATAATAAAAGGTAAGTAAATGTTACAATTGAATGAGTTTAAAGTGATTTTTAAACGGGTATGTGAGTTAAATTTGCTCTCATATGCCCGTTGTGTCTCCTTTAAATCAATTTCAGAAAATCGGCTCAGTATTTATACCTTTGAAGGTTATATTTCTATCGAAAGCCAGCAAGTAAGTTTATGGGTTAGTTTAGATAACTTTTTTCCGCTAAGTTTGCCCAATATTTTTCTAAAACCATTTGATGCTCTGGGTTTTATTCCTCATATAGCTAAAAATGGTTGGGTATGTTATGTTCAAAATGAAGGCTTGCTTTCTGATAGAAATAATCCTGTTGGAATTATTAGAGATGCTTTGTTTCGAACCAAACAACTATTGTTAGATGGCTTAAGCCATAAAAATCGTCAAGATTTTCTTGATGAGTTTGAATTCTATTGGGGACAATTAGGCAATGTTCAATCTCTTGAGTCCTTTATATCATTAGGTAATAAACCTCAAAGGATTATAGCTAAAAAATTTAAAGATAAATATATTGCTATTACTGATTGTGATATAGATATTCATAATTACGAACAATGCACTTCTTATAGCGCAATTTATTTACCTTTAAACTCAAATAAGTTCGTTTTTCCACCTTCTTTTAATCAATTTTGGACGTTGGAAGAAATAAGAAATGTTATTTTTTCAAATAGTTCTACGGAATCTAAACAATTCTTAAAAGATATTGCTAGAAAAAAAGTAAAAAATGAGGAAATTGTTATATTAAGCCAGATAACACCCAATGGTAATACGAGTGTTTTTGGTATTTTGTTTACAGGAGTAGAATTAGCTCATCCACTTATGGAGGCTGCTAAAGTAAAAAACATCATTCCGCTTTCGTTATCTCGGAGGGATAAAAATTACCTATTGCCGCGTGGAGGTAGCCAAATAGAATTCAATAATAAAAGGGTTGCCTTAATTGGTTGTGGTTCAGTGGGCGGTTTTATTAGTCAAGATATCATTCGTGCAGGTGTTCAAAACCTGACATTAATTGATAAAGATATTTTAGAACCAGCAAACACTTTTAGGCATGTAATGGGATTTAATCACTCTTATCCTAAAAAAGTGTTGGCTTTAAAAAAAGAAATCGAAATAAAGATGCCTTATATTTCGATTACTGCCCAAGATAAATCTATAGAAGAATTGATTGCTAATAAAAAATTTCATTTCAATGATTTTGACTTAATTATAGTTGCACTTGGCGTTCCAACTATTGAGCTTTATTTAAATCAGCTTTGTCATATTACCAAAGATTCCCCACCAATTATATTTACATGGTTAGAACCTTATGGCATTGGTGGACATGCCTTACTCACTAATAACGGTGGTTGTAATGGTTGTTTAGAATGTTTATATCTATCTGATACACCTGAACAAGAGGAAACGCTTTTTAATAAAGCTTCATTTGCTGAAAAAGGACAAACTTTTGCAAAAACATTAACTGCTTGTGGAAGTTTATTTACGCCTTATAGTGCCTTAGATTCTGCCCAAACTGCTATTTTAGCAACACGTCTTGCTATATCAGTGCTTAATAATGAAGAGCGAGATAATCCTATTTTGTCTTGGAAAGGCTTGTCTAAAAATTTTTTACAAGCCAATTTTAAGCTATCAAGCAGATATTCTCAAACAGAAAATGAATTATTTGAAAAACGTTACAGCTATAAAAATGACAACTGTCCAATTTGTGGTGTAAAAACTGATGACTAACGAATCTACCCTATTTTTGAGGGCTAATGGTAAAAAATTAAAACTTAGTCATGCTGTGATCCTGAAAATGAAGGAATATCGTCAAGATGCTTATTGGAAAACAGAAGCAGGTGGAATTTTATTAGGCCGTCATATTATTGAAAGTAAAGATATTATTGTTGATTCGATCTCGACTCCTTTATCTGGAGATAAACAAACAAGATTTAGTTTTTTTAGAAAAGCCAAACGTCATCAAAAACTTATTGACAAGGTGTGGCATGAAAGTAATGGCACTTTAAATTATCTTGGTGAATGGCATACACATCCTGAATCTTTACCCTCGCCATCAAATATAGATTTGAGAAACTGGAAAAGAAAACTAAAGCAAGATAAGTTTTATAGTGATTATCTGTATTTCATTATTGTTGGTATTCAGGAAATATTTGTTTGGGAAGGTTGTAAATCTACTTATAATATCAATAAATTACAAAAGGAGACATAAGACATAAATGTCAACAACGAAAATTCCCGATAAAGTTAAATTAAGGCTTTGGGTACAATCTGGTGGGCGATGCGAATATAAAGGATGTAATGACTATCTCTATAAAGACAGTCTGACACTTGCAGACATGAATCGTAGCTACATTGCCCATATTATTTCTGATAGCCCTAAGGGGCCAAGGGGACATCCTACCTTATCAGAGAAACTTAGCAAAGATTTTGATAATCTTATGTTGTTGTGTGATACCCATCATCGTCTAATTGATAGAGAGCAAGTCGAAGAACATCCGGTTGAACTTCTGAAAGCTTTTAAAAAGGAGCATGAGGACAGAATTAAATTGCTCACAAACATTAAGCCATCTCATAAAACCCATATTATTAAATTTTGTACAAATATCAATACGAGAAAAGGGCTTTGTAATTTTCAGCAAGCATGTGAGGCAATTACCCCCCAAAGATATCCAAGTGAGGATTCTTCTGAGATTGACTTAACAAACCTTTCTATAAAAGAAGATGAAGCGAGTTTTTGGAATGTGGCTAAAACTGAAATTAAACAACAAATAGAACAGATATTTAGCCAAAAGTTAAATAAACAACGCCCTGAACATCTGTCCATATTTGCTTTAGCACCCATACCGTTACTGATTTTTTTAGGTCAAGAAATTGGTGACATAATTCCACATGAAGTGTATCAAAAACACAGAGATACAAATGGTTGGGCATGGCAGGAACAACCGAAAGAGTTAGATTTTTGTTATGAGGTTACCAAACCTGAAGAATACGACAGCAAAGCTAAGCAAGTTATCTTGAATCTGTCTCTGAGTGGAGAAATCCATCAATCTGAAATTGATAAAGCCATCAAAGATTGCCCTGTCTACAAAATCACTATAAAAAATCCAAACAGAGATTTTTTGAAGTGTAAAGAGCAACTTGCGCTTTTTAAAAAAGAGTTTCACCAACTATTGGCTTCAATCAGAGAACGTCATAGTAGTGATGTTGAAATTCATCTGTTTCCGGCGATTCCTATTTCTATAGCCGTTGAATGTGGGTGTGTTTTGCTTCCCAAAAGTGATCCTAAGCTTATAATTTATGATAATAATAAGACACTTGGTGGTTTTAAATACGCTTTAACTATAGAATAGATGACGAGCGAGCGTAGGGTGGCGCAACTTCGTTCTGTGCGAGAGCCACCCACCGAAAAAGGCCTTTTAAAGCCGGGAGCCCATAAATTTGTTTGCCCATCAAAACACACCCCCTCATCATAACCTTATTCCGTAAAATTGATAAAATTAACCACAAAGGGGAATGCACCCTACGTCAATAGGCGATTGATAGGCATTCGCAAAATAAATTTGGTTTGAAAATCGCTTCGACGCAAAATAAATTTGGTTTGAAAATCGGGCCGTAGCAAAATAAATTTTTCCTGATTGATTATACTGGGGAGGCCCGTGTTTGTGGCTGCCGAACAATGGCTGCCGATATCGGTAAACAAATGATGTCATTAAAATGAGTGATACCCCACTCAAAAAATCATTGTCTTTTAAAAACAATCTTAGCAAAGTAAGTCATGAAATATGGGATTAGACTACTCATTTGAATTTATAACTCAAACTGAAAACACTTTAAAATTAGTTAGGAATCGTCACAAAATAAATTGGAGATTTATTGTTTCAGAATTTCTTATGGGCGAACACGCAGGTTCGCCCTTTATCCACCTTGAAAATAAAACGGGAAGTTATTTCGTGATCATTCCTTAAAGCGTTTTCAAAAAAACTTTCAAAAAATTTTAGAGACAAATTGGCTCGCTTTGACAAATACGAACCTGAATCTGAAGGTTTGATTACTGATAGTTGGGAGCAGATTTCTATTATAAAAATGGGCATAAAACCATTTGATGATAATAGAGGCCATTACATGAGTAAGAACGCCTACTGTTTTACTCTTTTGCCTGAAATTGATGAATCTATTGAATCCTATTATTCTAATCGTACCCCAGAGCTTGAAAACGGAAAATTACCAATTGGTTGTGCATGGACAAGCCTTTATGTAGGTGAAGAAAATGTGCTTTTAGAGATTACAGCGGCTACTTCAGATATGAGTAGATTGTTTGAAAAGTCTAATAGTTTGCATAAACTTTGTTCAGATATTGCTGAAGAAGTTGGAAATACAAGTGTTTTTTTAGATAAAGAAGATGACTTATACTGGTGGCAAATTTTTCCTGAAAAAAAGAAGTTTATTAAACCAGATAAAGATTTATTTTCAAATTATAAAGAAACATCAATTATTAATGTTGATGCCTATGTCATGGAAGCTGAACGCCTTGCCGCTCATGAGCTTTGTTAATGAAAAATGGGCTAGTGCAGGAGCGCTCAAATTGAAAGGCCATCAGAAAACCAGGGCAACCCCTTTTTACAACAGTAGGAGAAATGGAATGGCAAGTGTGACAACTAAACGCGGCGATGGGGGTGAAACCAGTCTCGTTGGTGGTATTCGTGTTTCTAAAGCGCATCTTCGAGTGGAAACCTACGGAACGATTGATGAACTCAATTCTGTGATGGGATTTGCTCGCTCTATCTGTGAAGAGGCTGAAGTCGCAGAATTGGTGAAATCCATTCAACGTGAACTTTTTGCGATAGGTTCTTCACTGGCTACACAACCTGAGAGTCAAAAATCACCGCCTCTTATGACACCTGAAATGGTTGAGGCACTGACAGAACAGGTTCATCGGATTGAAAATCTTGAAGGGATGTTATTTGACTGGTCAATTGCTGGCGAACACACTGTTTCTGCCGCTTTTGATATGGCACGTACCGTTTGTCGTCGTGCTGAACGTCATTTGGTGCAATTAATCGAATCGGGTGAAGAAGTCGATCCCAATATTTTACCTTATCTCAATCGCCTCTCTGATTTATTATGGTTATTGGGGCGCTTGGTTGAATTACGCGCTGGTGTGAATGCGAGCTTACGCGATGAGACTCAAAAAAAGGCACGTTGGTCAAAAGCTTGGAACTGAGATTATGCCTCAACACGAAATCAAAAACTGTCCTCGTTGTGGGAGAACATTCGAGTGCAAACTCGGTTCGATCTTATTATGCCAATGCAGTGAGATTAAATTAACTCAGGAGGAACGGGCTTTGATACAAACGCAATATCAAGATTGTCTTTGTATTCAATGTCTTAAAGTATTGAAAGAACAAGTTAAAATTGAAAAATAATGTGCTGGCCTGACTACCTATCAATTTTACCCGACACTTTTCAACACAGAGAACACAGAGTACCACAGAGTACCACAGAGAATAAATCTCTGATTTTTAATTAGATTATGATATTTAATACACTGTATATGTGTGTGTGTTTTTACCCAACACAAACTGATAGGGGGTAAGGAAGGTAACTCGAAAAGGATTGATCTCAAACTCAATAAATGTGATAATGCGCTCCGTCGGGCTGAAGACGTTGGGTTATCCTTAAACTATATTCTCCAGCGTCATCCACTTGCCCGATATCATGGAGTTGGTAGCTCAACGGTTAGAGCGCGTAAACATCGTGTTCAAAATACTTGTCTAAGTTCATTGGGCTGAATGGATACGGTTATCACTTCAAATGCCGAGGTTGCGGGTTCGAGTCCCGCCCAACTGCACTCACATTCCACGGCGGGTGGCGAAATTGGTAGACGCGCATAGTGAATTAACTCACTTTCCGTTATCGCAAACTTGTCCAGCGATGGGCTGATGTATAATGGTTATCTTAAAATGATGTGGGGAAACCCGTGTAGGTTCGAATCCTACCCCGCCGATCACTTAAAAACTCAAATTTTTTCAGGGCCAGTAGCTCAATTGGTAGAGCAGTAAACACCATGCCTCATTCCTTGCCTAATTCTATGGGCTGAACAGGTATGGTTATCGTGTTGAGGGTTCGATTCCCTTCTGGCCCGCCATTTTTTATGCAGTTAATAGATTAGGCCAAAACCACAAAAACGACACATAAGCCAAAACGAGTGTATGAAAAATTATCTTACCAACAAAATCATAATTAGTTAAAAAAACATTTGACAAAAAATTAAAAATTTTGTTAGTATTCTAGGCGGCTTTTATCAAGGGATGATAGCCCAAGTGGCAAGATATTACGGTTCAGTATTAAAATGTCATACTGGTAAAATCTTAGACTTATAATAAAACATAAGATTAGCTTCAAAATCTATAG
>Ga0180298_1000027_pt1 | contig 25321 bp, 29 predicted proteins | sample GuaBasSediGuay13_FD_121800 | JGI IMG/M metagenome (GOLD analysis project Ga0180298, IMG submission 121800) | Subseafloor sediment microbial communities from Guaymas Basin, Gulf of California, Mexico - Guay13, Core 4488-10 , 4-6 cm | ecosystem: Environmental > Aquatic > Marine > Hydrothermal...
ATCATAGGGGCATCCATTCACAATTTCCGTATGCGGATTCTCCAGTCCTTCGCCTAAATATTTGGCTGTATACCAGTTTTTGAAGAACCACTTATAGAGTTCAGCGTCCCCCCAATAGACATCCTCAAACTTTCCATGTTCAGGGCAGGTCTTCTCAAGATAAATAACTCCGTCTTCCTCGTAAATTCTCATGGGAACCCTTCTCTGACAGACAGGGCAGATGCTCGCCGAGTACATCTCAAACTTTTCCTGCTCCTCAGCCTCCAACATTCCAACCATTCTTCCTTAGAGAGGACTATATTAGGTAAAACCTAACAATTAATAATCTTTCTCATTCTTGAATGATAAAATTATAAAGAAACGATACTCCCTTCATTTCAAATGTTTGAAGATAAAAAAGAAAGGCTGAAGCCGAACGGAGCCGAGGACGCGAAATTCAAGAAATTGCCTCCACGGGGAAGGATGCTCTAACAGAGAAAGGCCCTAGTGTACGCTTACAGGTCTCCGACCATTTTATGATGAGCGTCATAAAGATTCAGTGGTGCGCTAGCCTTTTTTCAATCTCAACGGCGATTTTTGGACTTCTAATTGACGTAAATCAGAAGTGCCGCTATGAGCAGTATGAAGCCGAAGAAGCCAGCAACCCTCCAAAGACGAGCACATGCGCGTAGGTTTTTGCTCCCAAACCGCTTTGGCATCTTTGGATGGCAGAAACTCTTTGGCGTAACCTCAAATCTCTCCAAACCCACCAGTCTTCTACGTTCAAATTACCCCTTAAAAGCTCTCGCGGGTCTTCTCTTGCAGGAGCTGGCTTGAGGGACGTCGCGCTCCACCTTCTGGATCGCTCGCAAGTCTAGAGCTCAATTCGGCGGCACTGAGCAACAACAGGGCTCATCTAGTGGCTGTTCTCCGGCTGATAGATTTCGATGTGGCTGAGGCTGCGCGTGAAGATGTCGAGCGCGTCGTGGCGGGGATAGGCATGGCGAAATAACGATTGTTTCCCTTATGGAACGCACAAGAGAAATGGGCATCTTAAAGGCTTTGGGAATGAAAAACCGCACGGCACTACTAATATTCCTAACTGAAGCAGCCCTCATAGGCTTAACAGGTGCATTAATCGGCGTTGTAACAGGCTGGGCGCTGGCGGAACCACTATAACTCCGGTTCTAACACCAACGGTTTTGTTGGGCGCCATGGCCTTCCGCCTATTGGTCAGCGTTGTTTTCGCCCTTTACCGGCTTGAAGTGCTTCAAGGATTAAGCTGGTGGAAGCCTTAAAACTTGCAATATGAATGGCAACAAATTTATTTTAATTCACCATAGCCTTTCTTAAGGCAAGGAAGTTGAACCTGAGTGTTTAATATTAAAAGAAGCCTTGGCATGCCGATGGGTGGCTTAGTACGCATCAAAACACGTCCCTAGGCAACCATAGCCATACTAATTGCAAAAATCGCAGTTTACGCAATATCTTCCTACCGCAACTTTTTCATGGAAATAAGCGACTACTGGGTTAGCGTTGGGCGGCTTTGTCCCCTCGCTTGTCGCCATGCCAACCCAGCTTTACCGAATTTTCTCATCTATGTTTCTGCACGCCGACTTCTTCCACATCCTCTTTAACATGTATTTCCTCTACCTTTTTGGCAGAGCCGCCGAAGAAGCATTGGGCAGAATACGGTATCTCGCCCTATACTTTGTCTCAGGAATAGCCGCATCAATATTCCACGCCGCCTTCAGCTTTTTGGGCGGAGCAACAGCCTACGTGATTCCGGCCATAGGCGCTTCAGGCGCCATAAGCGGAGTTTTAGGAGCCTACCTAATCCTTTTCCCAGGCACCTCCATTGTAATAGGCTCGTTCTTTCTATACATCCCAATGTTCTTTAGGGTGAAAGCCGCCTACTATATGATTTTCTGGTTTGCGACCGAGCTGATTTACGGATTTGCAAGGCTGGGCGGAGGCACAGCCTTCTTCGCCCATTCATCGAGAGTGGGTCGTTGAACTTGCCCCTTTCGGGTTAACCCCGCTCCTCTTCAGGACTGGGAGAGAAGATACCATTTTGCCTGTTGTTAACTAATTACGGAATATGGAAATGGAATTTTATTTTATGTACGAAAGAAATATATACGATTAAAACATATTTAGCACAGCGAAGTTTAATGCTTGCCAAGGTAGAAGAAGAAAAGATTGAGTCATGGATTAAAGAGATGCGTAAGGGCTACATTAAACTTGTAGTTCTGATGTTTTTAAATGAAGAAGCTATGTCTGGATACGATATTATGAAACGAATTGAAGAGGCTACTCTTGGCTTTTGGAGGTTGACTTCAGGAGGAGTATATCCGGTTCTCAAGGAACTTGAAAGGAAAGGTTACATCAAACTAGTGAGCTTCAATAAGGGCGGTCGAAAGAAAAAGATTTACGCCATTACTGAAGATGGAAAAAGAATTTTGAAGTACGCTTTAGAAAAACAGCAGAAAATGGAAGAAATCATCGGCGGCATATTCCGTGAGTTTGCCGGAAATATTTTGGAGAATGTTGAGCCATCCTTTTCTCCGAAAGTATTCAGTTTTCCATCCTTAATGAGGAGTTTAAAACGCAGGACTCCTAATGGGCAAAAGCGCTTACTTGTGAATATTCGGGCCGACTTGCTAAACGCCATCAAAATCGTGGATAAAAAGCTGGAACAGATAGAGAGGGAGGGCAAAAATAAATGATTACCACAAAGCTGGCTCAGTTTTTGCCGCAGGATGATTCTTGGTCATGGGTTCTTCAGCTGATCTGGATCGTATTCTTCATAACGTATATGTTTTATGGTCAACGTATTCAAGTGTGGAACATGCTCCTTGGAATTAAACGGTCTGTTAGGGAGTTGGAATCCCTAAGGAACAAAGCCAAAAAAATGGTAATTGAAGCAATCAGGAAAATTAATGGAACACAAATTGATCCCACACCAGTAGTTGATCGTTTTTTAGATTATGTAACCATTCAACCTCAAGATATGGATCCGGCTGGCGTCGTCTGGAAGCTTGAGCACATATTGAACGTTAGGGAGTCAAGATTTAGAGATGAGGTTAAAATGATGGCCTCAAACGCTGAGAAAACTCAAATTAACAATTTGGAGAAAATGCTTGAGGTTGTCCAAACTCTGAATTCAATATACAAAACCGTTAGACACTATTATTTGCTCGGTAGAAAAACCATGAGCTTATACATAATAATGCAACTGGACATGCAGCTTCCTCAATTTATTAAGCAGGCTAAGGCGTATATGAGTGCGCTTGAGGCATTCGCATTAGGGCAACCTATCGGGGACGGAGCTGGAGCTTTGACCGCCGCGAAACTGATGAAAGGATTCAACAAAACTCTGATAGCCGAAGAAACAGTAATGGCCGAGGTTCCCCTTGAAGGACGAAAAGCCTATATAATAAAAGCGGAAGGCCCAGGCGCAACAGTAGGAAAGCCAGGAGAAGCTATAAAGAAAATTCTGGAACGAAACAACGGGAAAATTTCCGCAATAATAACTGTGGATGCCGCATCAAAGTATGAAGGCGAAGAAAACGGCGAAGTAGCTGACGGTGTAGGAGTGGCAATCGGAGGATACGGAGTTGAACGCTTCAAAGTAGAAGAAAACATGCTTAAACATAAAGTGCCAGTTTATAGCGTAGTAATAAAAGAGAATTTAGAACAAGCTATTTCACCGATGCGAAAAGAAATAGTTGATGCAGCTGAAAAAGCAGTTGAACGCGTTAAGTTGTTAGTTAGGGAAAGAACTCGGGAAGGTGACGCTGTTATCATAGCAGGAATAGGAAATACCGTCGGTATAGGACAGTAAAGGAGGTTGTCATATGGACGAATACGCATACGTTCCAGGCGCAACCACTGTTGGAGCAGTTTTCGGGGAAGGCACAATTTTGGCGTCCGAAAAAAGGGTTGTCTATCGGAGTTATATTTTAAGCAGGAATGCGAAGAAAGTTTTCAAGATAAACGAAAGAATAGGCATGGCTTGTGCAGGGTTAATTTCTGATATGCAAAGTCTCCTAGGAGAATTAAAATCGAAAGTTTATCTTTTTGAGCTTGAAAACCGAAGACAGATATCCGTAAAATCGACAGCGAGACTATTATCAAACATGCTATTTGAAGAAAGAGGAAGATTTGCAACGGAAATTCTAATTGGAGGGGTAGATGCAAGTGGTGTAAAACTGTACATAATGGACAGATTCGGCTCGGTGACTCCGGATAACTATGCAACAGTGGGTTCAGGGGCTCAAATCGCAATTGGAGTTTTAGAAGAAGGATACAAAAAGGAGATGAGCATCGAAGATGCGAAAGAACTGGTGATTAAATCCGTAAGATCAGCTATGAGTAGGGACACTATGAGTGGAAACGGCATAGACGTCCTAACAATAACAAATAATGGCGCCCTTGAAAATACTTTTGAAATTTGAAATATAAATAGGTTAATTATGATGAATCTTAATGTTTGAAGATAAAGAAGAAAACAAACATATACTCATATACAATCCATTATCGATTTTTTATCTACTATTTCTATTCCTTTTAACAAATTTTCTACTTCCATATCTTTTCTTTGCAGGAAGACTAATCAGTCATGCCTTAGGGGTTCCCTTCTACATTATTTTTGTAATGTTTTTGTTCTCCCTTTTCGGAAGCCACATCAACATTAAAGTCAAAGAAAAAGAAGTATCCCGGCCAATTATGGTTTTAAGGGAAATAAACTTTTTTGGGATTCAATGGCATGTTCCAGAGTTTGGGTACGGTGTCAGAAAGACAGTTATCGCCCTAAATGTTGGAGGAGCATTAATCCCAACATTATTTTCTCTTTACCTTTTATTTTATTCCGTTCCGTTGCTTGAACAAGATTTAACTGTTGCTTACTTGAAGATTCTTGCGTCTTTTATTGTCGTTACGCTAACAGTTCACGTTTTTGCGAAACCTATCAAAGGTTTCGGTATTGCTGTTCCATCATTTATTCCTCCTTTAACGGCAACCTTAATCTCAGCATTTCTATTTTCAATTTATATCAGAACAAACCCTTTCATAATAGCCTATGTTTCCGGAACCTTGGGCACACTTGTCGGCGCAGACTTGCTGAATCTTAATAAAATATCCGAACTTGGGGCTCCTGTTGTGAGTATCGGTGGAGCCGGCGTATTTGATGGTATATACATGACAGGAATTATGTCTATTTTCCTTTTATGGTTGATCATCTAATACTAGCTCCTATTAGGGGGACAGAAAAGGTGACGATTCAAGAGTGGTTAATGAGTATTGCTCAACAATATCAATTGTTAGGCATATTCATCGTAAGTTTTATTGGAGCCAGCTCGATTTTCTTCCCTATTCCCTATACGGTTATAATATTTTATTTGGGGCTTGAAGGATGGAACCCAGCTTTGCTTGCGTTTGCTGGCGGGCTTGGCGCAGCAATTGGAGAGTTAACAGGGTATCTGCTAGGCTATTGTGGAAGAAAAATTATAAGCACCGAGAAAAAGCAAAGAATGCAGTATCTTACTAAAATACTCAATAAGTTCGGATTAGCCGCAGTTTTCATATTCGCGTTAACCCCGCTGCCAGATGATTTAATTTTCATTCCGCTTGGAACACTCAAATATCCAATTCGTAAAGTTTTTGCAGCATGTTTCGCTGGCAAACTCTTAATGTGTTTTGCACTTGCCTACTTCGGGAAGCTCTACGGCGGCATCATTGAGATATTTTTCGGAGAAGCAGGAGGCTGGGTCACCGAAATTTTAAGCATTGTCATCCTAGTTTTCATATATTATGCATTGATGAAAGTTGACTGGCAAAGCGTTTTTGAAAAGCATAGTAAAAGAAGGGATTGAAACGTGAAAGTTTATATCAACGAAAGTTTTTGTCTTAAATGTATGGATGCAAGTAGCATACTTACATTTAGCGGTTTCGTCCTAATTCTTACTGGAATAGCCCTAATATTTATTGCATTCATAAAGTTATTGTTCCAGCCAGGAAAACTTGGTGAAGCTCATAGCGGCGGGGCAGTATTCATTGGACCGTTTCCCATAATCTTCGGGACAGATAGGAAAATTATTGAAACTTTGCTAATTGCTTGCATTATCATATATTTAGTCGTTATAGCGTGTATGTTAGCATTTGGCTTTCTTAAATTTAAGGTGGTCTAGATGGGGAAAATATGTGAGATTTGCGGTCAGCAAACTGCAAAGTATGTATGTTCAGATTGCGGAAAGTCCGTATGTGAAAACTGCTTTATTCCGGAAAGGTGGCTATGCATTGAATGCTACAGAAAAAGAACTGAAGCCCCTAGGCCAATTCACAATACTGTTCCATACAAACTTTTTCTAGTAGGCTTTATACTAACCGCGATTGGTTCAATACTGATCGCTTTTGCCCCCTTATTTGGGGCGTCATTTCAAGGAGGAGGATTTGTTTGGATCTTCCCATTTCCTCCCTTCTTCTTTGGGAGCAGGCTGAACGGAGAAATTGCCTTTTCGGCGCTAATACTATTAATAGCCATCCTACTTTTAGCGATTGTAACGATTCTCCTTTTTTATAGACATCAATTTAACCATGAATTTTCCGCTTCTCTCCCATTCTCTTTGTAAAGGCTATGTGTAAGCTTTAGCGTTAATTATTTTGATTATAGACCCCCATAATTCCTCGTTTTTTATGCATCCTACGTCTGCGGCGGTAACATCTCCGTTGAAGTAGCTGTAGGCCCTCGCGCGGCATCCGCCGCAGATATACTTGTCTGGGCATGCGCCACAACCGACAATTTTGCCATTTACTTCATATGTCTTCAAGTTTTCTCTTATACGAAGCTTCCACAAAAGCGGATGATTATCCCAAATTTCCTCAAAATCATCCTTTAGGATATTTCCAAGAACTGTTTCCTTATTTGTTGGGAAGAATACGCATGGTTTTATGTCTCCATCCGGCTCTATTGCACAGTAGAGTCTTCCAGCTCCGCATCCGCCGAGAAAGTTTGCAACGTTTTCCACGCCCTTCTTGGCGGCGTAATGTGCCTCAACTATGAATTTTTCGCCCTTTTGCCGTGAAAGCTCTTTTGTTACGCTGGCATATTGTGGGCAGGTGCTGAAGAAACGGTCAACCTTCACGCTTGATTTGCCAAATTTTAACTCTTCCTCTTTTGCCTTCAGATATAAATCAATTATCTTATTTCCAATCACTTGAAGAACGTGAAGTCTCTCTTTCGGCGTTAAGTCTAGTTCTATATGTGCCTTAGCTCTTCCAGTCGGTATATAGTTGAAGTGCGTGAACCTTACGCCAAGCTCATCGGCCAAATTCACTATTTTTTCAACTTCTGCAAGGTTTTCCTTTTGAATAACTGTAGCAATGCATGTGTCAATTCCCATATCAATACAGTTCTTTATTCCCTCCATTGTTCTTTCAAATGCTCCTGGAATTCCGCGGAACCAATCATGTGTAGCCGCTGAAGCCCCGTCAAGACTTATCTCAACATAGTCAATCCCAGCATCCTTCAACCTTTTCGCATTATCCTTTGTTATTAGGGTTCCATTCGTCGCTATACTCACGTATGGAATTCTCTTTTTTGCGTAGGCTGCAACTTCGAAAAAGTTCTCTCTTGCGAGAGGTTCGCCGCCGCTAAATGCGAGAGCGGGCAAGCCCACAGTGGAAAGCTTAGATAGAATATCTAAAACCTGTTTTGCTTCATCAGTTGAGAGTTCAGGCTTTTTCCTTCCAGCGTCCTCATAGCAGTGCTTACACCTAAGATTACATTTATAGGTGTAGTTCCAAACTATCAAGAATGGAGCTGCCGGCGTGAATGGTATTCTTATCCCATATTTTCTTATACCTCTCATCATTAAGGCGAAACCGCGGAACCAAGCCTCACCGTATTGATCCTCAAGAAATTGTTGCTGCATAAAGGATCTGTCAACCCGTAAAAGCTTAGTGCCTATTCTATAAATTGGCTTTGCAAGGTTCTCGTAAATGGCTTTACATCTGTCACAGAGCACAATGTCCTGCCCTAAGAAAATTCTGAGAGACTTTATAAGCAGATTTCCATCTTTAGGGCAGTTATAATCTAGAAATCCTAATGCTCTCCTTAAAACGGGATTTACAATTGTTGAGAAAAAGGCATTTTCGATCTCGTCAATTTGCATATGCTCTCACCTGGTGGGAACACCAGCTTTTTTACACTTATGTTCGACTATTCTGACAAATAGCTTGTAGAGCAGTGTTATGAAGGATTTGTCCCATCTGCCTGCGAAAGAGTCGTCTATAAGCGAGTAAACCCATCTTATATCGTGTTTTAGACATTTCACCAGCAATTCTCGGTAAAGCCCGGTTATTTCTTCGCATCTAAACCAGTCTTCATTTTTTAGTCTTCCCATGGGCACGAAGTAGAGCGGGACTATTAGGCTTTTTATGTCCTTAAGGTCATCGACCAGCTCTATCGTTTTGATGAGGTCATCCTCTGTTTCTTCCGGGACTCCTACAATTAGTGTACAGGCTGGAACCAAGCCGTGATCATGCATTAACCCCATTCCCGTACGCACAACTTCTGGCCATTGTTCCGGCTTGAATGGATGCGCCTTAGCTGGCATAATTTTTTTGGCTAGTTCGGGTGAGCCTGTTTCTATGCCTATTTCTGCACCCCACCATGGCTGCTTCTGCCGAATTATCTCCGCGACTGTTGCGAAAAGCTTTGGTTTTGCTGCGACAGCTGCAAGTGAACAGTGGCTCCATCCCATCCCTTCACATTTTTTAACGACCAATTCATGCAGCCTAAGCAGTTTCTCATCTTTTGGTATGGTATTTGACGATCCGTAAAGCATAACGTCCTCCGCGTGAAGGGTTGCGCCGGTAGCATAACCGCTTTCCATGTTTACGCTTATTTCATGCATTATCTTCTCGTAGGGATACCAACGCAGAGGTCTCAAAGTTACGCTGCAAAACTTGCATCCCCGTGGGCATCCTCGCCCAATCTCGATTAGACCGTTTATAGATGGGGCCATAATGTCGGGTATCTCGTCTAAGCCCGGAGTTTCCTTTACGCTTACCTCATAATATTTAGGTAGCTCTTCATCTCTTAGGGCTGCCTGAACTAGTTTTCCAATAACTTTTTCTGCCTCTCCGTCAACTATGCAGTCTATTCCATATTTTTCCACAAAGTCTGGCTTGTACTGGAACTGCCAAACGCCTGGTCCACCAATAATTATTTTAAGACCTCGCCTTTTGGCTCTTCTAACGGCTGGATTTTCCATTAACAGACGGAAATGTTTGGCTAGGAAAGGTTCGTTTTTAAGCACTGCCGCGAAGGTGCTTGAGGCTGGTCCTAGTCCGAAGGGATCCATGACGTGGATTCCTAAAACCTTAGCGTCATCAATGTACTTATCTAAGTGATCTGGGTCAACCGTTAGAACGTTGATTCCTTCTTTTATGAGCTGAGCCTCAATTTTTCTTAGTCCGTATGGTGCTGCTACTGGAATCCCATTCTTTGTTTTAATTGATGGAAAGAACAGCCAACTGTAGAGCCAGTCTGGAATAACATTTGGTGGCGCGCACGCGCCAAAACCAACAAATTCATGATGATGATAATCGCTCATTAAGGTTCTATCAGCAGTTAATAGCACTTCAGCCATGGCTACTCCTCTTAACACATATTGTTGTTTCTAAGACATTTAAATTTTGATATAATCAATCAGGAGAATAAAACATGTTCTCAAGGTAGCTTCACTATAAGATATGTTTCATTAACTCTTTCATCGAATTTAATTTTACATTCTTTAAGGAATCCATAAGCATTTCTGGATTTTTCCTTATCTCATCAAGATATTTTTCGGCTAGGGAAATTCCCTTTTTAACGAAGGTCTTTGTAATTCTCCTTGTCAGTACATTTCCTGAACTGAAAAGTCTGTCGACTATTTCTTTTGAGAATTTTACACTGTGTTCCCAGCATTCGAATAGCAAATCCCAGTGGGCTTGAGTCATCTCTTTCAAGGTGAATGTTTTTTCTTTTTCTAGTATGCTTCCTCCCATTGCTACGAAGAAGAGTGGGAAGAGCCATTGTTTTGAGCCTTTGAGTTCATCTATTAGCTCTATGGTTTTCAGTATATCGTCCTCATTTTCGTCTGGGAGCCCAATTATGAGGGTTGTGCATGGATACCAGTAGTTGTCATTAAGAATTTGTGTTGCTTGAATAACTATTTCTGGCCATTCTTCAGGCTTATATGGCCGCGGCTTTCCAATCATGTATTTTCTGATCAGTCTAGAGCTTCCTGTTTCTAAGCCTATTTGAGGTCCGATGAGAGGTTCCTTTTTGGTGATACCACAAATCTCGCTGAGTTCGTGAATTAGGTCTGGTGCTTCAACTATCGTTGGAAATGACGCATGCGCTATGCTTACGGAGTCTATTCCATTTATGGCTAGAACAGACTTATACAAGTCCAAAACTGCCTCGCGATTAACTTCTACTCCTTTTGCTCCGTAGCGAAGCCCATCATCCGTTATGAAGCTAGCGTGATGACTGCCTCCATGAAGATTAACCATAACCTCGTCCAGTATTGTCTGTTTTGGAAAACTTATCCATCTACGCATTGTTGGTGTACAGAATTGGCAGCCACGTCCACATCCACGGGTTATCTGAACATGACCACACCTTGCGGGTTTAACAATTTTCGGAATGTGTTCAGGATTGCTCTGCCTATTATATATGATTGGTGGAAGTTTTTCGTCTTCAACAGCCTTTTTAAAGACTTCAGCTACAGACTCATCGCCTTCTCCAACAAATACAGCGTCTATTCCAAGAGTTTTCATGTCTTCTTTGGAGATTTGCCAAACACCTGGGCCTCCTACAATTATTTGCAGGTGGCTTCTATGCTTTTCAAGAGCCTTATTTCCTAGAAGTTTTTCAAATTCTGTTGCTGTGCAAGATTTTCCGCCGCCGAATAGGCTGCAAAGCGTGTGGGAAACAGGCGCGTAGCCTCTTGGGTCAACAGTTGAGATTCCAACAACCCTCGTTTCCTCTCCTACAACTCGGTGAAGCTCATCTGGAGGAGCAACAACAACCTCGTCTTCAGTAAAGCCGCCAACAAGCAAGCTTGCCTCAATTTTCCTTAAAGAATACGACGCGTAAAGAGCCCTTCCGTCATCGGAACGAATTTTGGGGCATAAAACTCGGTAAAGGAAAAAGTCAGGTATAAAACGTCTAGGAAGACAGGTTAGGAATCCTCCACCCTCAAATCCACCATAATCCGTGAATAGGGTTCTATCCGCAGTTAGAACTATCTTATACCCAGTTCCGTTAGTCACTTCCCCTCCCGCGTTTGTTCTTTAAAGACGCGTGCGGATTATTTCTAAAGTTAGCTTATAAGATTTTCGAATTTCATAACATTTAAATTATGATATATCCTAATCTAAAATAGGTGAGGTGAGTGTATGAACCAGAAAACATTGGTCGACCTACTTGAGCTTTTGCCGAAAAGAAGAAGGGCATGGAATATCGATACTAAGCTTAAATTTGTTGTGGGTAATACTGAGCTGGGTGCACTGCAAGTTACGGGAAAAATTGAGTATGCTCCGTTAAAGGAAGGAGCAGAAGCGACGTCTACTCAAAGTTAAAATCTATTTGTGAATGAAATGAGTCTAATCGAAGCCCTTTCCAACTTTCTTACCATTGCTTTTGGCGTAATTGCTGGAACTTTACTCACATGGGTAATTAGCTATTTCATGGCAAAGAGAATGCTTCCAGAACTACTGAGATCTTTAAGCAAAAACCCAGAAATCGTGAACGCAATGCGAATACTAAAGGCGAAATCAAATGTTAAATATAAAAGCATAAAAATTGAAAATGTTAACAATGATTGCGGCGCAGCGCAAATCTTCCTTGACGTAAGCAAATGTAATGGATGCCTAAAATGTGTTGAAATCTGCCCATTCGGAGTTTTTGAGGCAGAAGCAGGTAAAGTGGCGATTTCTAACCCCAAAAATTGCCACCTTTGCCTAGCGTGTGAAAACCAATGCTCAACCAGAGCCATCAGAATAATAGAGCCATCAGCAGATAAGGATAGTATACCAAGTGTCTTGAAAAACGCTATCGCCTGTTGAACCGTCAAGACTTGTAGATAACCCATCATCTGACAGCCTTTAGAACAACTAACCTTAACAAAGTATTGAAACTGAAAACATAAGAAAACGGGAAATTTAAGTTAATGTTTGAACGTAAACCGGGCTACCAACTCTTCAATTGTTTTTGAGAAGATTTCTCTGAAAAACCTCATTTTCATTCTTGAAAATTTCCGGAAGCAAGAAACATAAAGTTAATCAACTTTAAAGCTGAAATATGGCAATATAATAATATTAACGACTAATAACAATGTAGCCACATTATCAAGTGATCATGTGATGAAAGAAAATGTTATCGTTAAAGCCTACGGTTTGAAGTACGTGGTGGATAAGGGTTCTAAGTTCATTGTAGAAGAGTCTTACGAACCTTTCATGAGGCGTGTTGTAAAGCTTCAAGCAGGCGATGTTTTTGTTGATGTTGGGGCTCATGTTGGAAAATATTCCTTTTATGCCGCAAAGCAAGTTGGAGATTCAGGGTTAGTTATAGCCATTGAGCCTCATCCTAAGAATGTTGAAAACCTAAAGAAAGGAATTGAGTTAAATGGTTTCAGGAACATAAGGGTTGTACAAAAAGCTTGCAGTGATCATTCTGGAAAGGCGTTTCTTCTGGAGTATGAACTCTCGGCAAGATATGAATTAACTGACAAACTGACAAGGATGATAGTTGAAGTTGCTACATTAGACTGCATCGTTCAAAGCTTTGGTGTTAACAAGGTGGATATGGTAAAGATAGATGTTAACGGTCATGAATACCATGTCCTAGAAGGAGCAGTAAGCATGCTTGAAAGCTATAGACCAACAATACTTATTGAAGCATCACTTGAGAATAAGCAGAGGATTTTTTCCTTTCTTGAGAAACTCGGATATGAAGCAAGAATCATCAACAAGGAAAAGAGATATGTAGACGTACTTTTCAAGCAATCCTCGAAATGCCGCGGTAAAGATACTTGCTGACTTCGGAATTACGTCAGGTAAACTGCTAGATCTATGCTATGGAAACGGACGGATCTGCTTATGACTCAGAAAGGGTTTTGAAGCCGTTTGAGTAGACATTTCAACGTTACAGCCGATGGGGGTTCTTTGACAAATTTGAATCTGGTGGCGAAGGCACAATAATCGAACTTTTAAGCTTTATAATTAAGCAAATCTGCTTTGCCTTTACTTACCTTTGAGACTTTTAGTAGGAGAACCGTTGCAATGAGCTGGGTTACAAAGGTGTAAATGGCAACCGCAAATAATGGAGCGTTTACGTCCATCAGAAAACCGTATATTGCACCGCTGATGAGAAAGCCTACGCCGTAAGCCGTATTGAAGATTCCGTAGGCTGTGCCTCTCAAATAAATCGGTGTTAGCTCTGAAACGGCTGCTCGATAAATTGACTCTTGCATTCCGAGAACCAATCCGGCGAAGACTGCGGCTATCGTAATGGTTGAAAGTTCGCTGCTGCCCATAACAAGGAGTGATGGAAAAATAGAAAGTATAAATGGTACTGTCAGAACTTTGATTCCAAACTTGTCATAGGAATATCCTGCAATCAAGGCAACGGAGGCGTCAACTCCTTGGATGAGCAGATAGATCAGCGGTACAATCCACTGTTGCTCGGAAGGTTTAAGGATTTCCGAGGCTTTGCCGAGTATAAGTGCATACGTGATTAATCCAACGGTGTTGAGGAGAACAGCTAAAGTATAAATGTAAAAAGGCTTCTCAAGCTTTCCTTTTCTTCTCCCTTCAGCTTTTTCTCCTTCAATGATTGTTTTTGCGCCTATTCTCTTAAACGTGTAAGTTAAAGCTGCTAAAAGAATCACAAACGGGATGAAGAGGAACTTGAAGGTGTAATGATAATCGTTGCTTGAAAACATCAGAAAAGCCACCATGAGTGGGCCTATGATCGCGCCGATTTGATCTAAGAGTTCATGGATGCCGAAGGCTTTCCCAGCTCCAATTCCCTTACTTATAACCGATAGAACCGTGTCTCTGGAAGGTGACCTGAATGCTTTACCCAGCCTCTCAAGCAAGACCAAGATTATGGCTATCTCTAGGCTTGTGGAAAAACCTAAGAACGGAATTGAAACTATTAACCCGTAGCCTAGGAATATGAAAACCCAATAGGCATGGGTTGCATCGGCTAAGAATCCGCTGAGAAGCCTTAAAGCGTAACCCAGAAAATCACCCAATCCGAAAGCCAAGCCTACAACAAAATATGATGCTCCCAGAAACTCCAGATAGCTAGGCACTATGCCCCTGGCACCTTCGTAAACGACATCGCCCATCAAACTTACGATTCCAAGAAGGATTATGCCTAAGTAAGCATCCTTCAGATGTTTTGATTTTTGCATAAGGCTTGATCCTCTCTTACAAACTTATCAAGTGTCTATTGGTTTTGAGCTTTAGCTTTTTCCCAAGCCTCTATTATCTCTTTGAGCATCTGTGGTCTGATGCCAAAGATGTCTTGCGGTTGTTTAACATAGATGTAAACTGTGTAGTTCCTTTCAAGTCTAGTCAGCTTCTTTAACTTATACTCCGGTTTTCTCGGAAGCTTCTCCGCATAGCGTTCAATAACGCTGTTTAACACTTTCTCAAGATTCTCCGTTGACAGCGAATGGTCGAAAGTTAAATCTAACCCAATGCAGTATAAGTCTGAATCTTCCCCTCTAAATCGGTAGTTCACAAACTCCTTGTCTAAAATTCTCTGAGTGCTTATTGAGATCACGTTTTCATCAGGAGTTAAAATCTTGGCGTAGTTTATGGTTATTTCCTTAACTATGCCTTCTATGCCGTCTATTCGGACGTAATCGCCAATGTGGAACGGGCGTGTTACAAGGAGGTATATCCCTGCTATGAAGTTTCCAACTGTTCGTGTAGAGGCGAAACCAACAGCGGCTCCGCCTAGGGCTGAAAAGCTAACCAAGATGTCTGATGGAACTCCGCCTACGTCTAGAAGAGCCACGATTGCCCCGACTAATATTAAAAGCCTAGCTGTCAAAACTAACCCGTTTCCAACATCCGGTGGCATCTCCGTTCTTTTTATGAATTTTCTCAGCCATCTTGTGATTAGGCGTTCCAAAATCGCGGCGACAACTGCTATAACGATTACCCATATTATGGTTGTTAAGTATGGATATTCAGTGAATATGTTGTTGGAATCCATTAGACTCTACGCTCCTCTTCATACTACGGAGAAGTAAACTAAATAAAAATTGTGTAAACCTTCCTATTCTTTCAAATTTTACAAGCGAAAGCTTTTATTGAAAGCTTCAAAATTACTTGGCAAACAGCAACTACAATGGATGGTGTATCATGCCTTTAAAAAAGGGAGACTTCGTGCTCATAGAGTACGTTGGCAAGGTTAAGGAGACAGGAGAGGTTTTCGACACAACAATCGAAGAAGTGGCGAAGAAGGAACGCTTATACAAGGAAGGTGAAATTTATGAGCCTAAACTTGTGGTTATTGGAGAAGGATGGGTTCTCAAAGCTCTTGACGAAAGTTTAACAACCATGGAAATCGGCAAGAAGGCATCCGTTGAAATACCTCCTGAGAAGGCCTTTGGAAAGAGAAACCCCGACAAGGTGAGACATGTGCCTTTAAGACGTTTGACGGCTAAGGGGATAACTCCGAGCCTCGGCATGCGCGTTGAATACAACGGAAGAATGGCTACTGTGCGGACGATGGGTGCTGGACGCGTTCTGCTCGATTTCAATCCTCCGTTGGCTGGAAAAACTCTGGTTTATGAGGTAACTGTTAAGAAAAAGCTGAGAACGTCAAAGCAGAAGATAGCGGCACTTATTCATAGAAGGGTGCCCTCTGTGGAGGAGTCTAAATTTAAGTTTGTAATAAAAGCGGATACTGTCACTATAGAAATGCCTGAGGAAGCCTTTTACGTAGAAGGGATTCAAGTCGCGAAAAGAGGTATAGCAATGGATATCCAGAGGTTCTTTCCGAAGATAACTACGGTTAAGTTCGTTGAAACCTTTAAAAAGAACAAGATGGAGACGAAAACCTAAATTTCTTAGATAACTCCCGTTTCCTCTGCGAGTTTTTCGTAATCTTCACTGCTTAAGTTCAACTTGTTGAGTATCGTGTACCTTTCAGGTCTTATGGTTGGAGCCATCTCTAACGCTTTTATAATGTCTTCCCTTTCCACGCCAAGTTCATCAGCGTTTGTTGGCGCGCCTAACATTTTCAATGTGTCTCTCATATGCTTCCAATCTGCTCCGTACAGACGAGTCATCATTATTGTTCCCACACCGCATTGTTCACCGTGCATGGCGTGGTTAGGTTTAATCATGTCTAATGCGTGGCTGAAAAGGTGTTCTGAGCCGCTGCATGGACGGCTGCTTCCAGCGATGCTCATGGAGACTCCGCAGCTTATCAAGGCTTCGAGAAGAATTCTTAAGCCTTCCTCGTTTCCAGGTTTTATCAGTTTGGCGTTTTTCATCACCAGTTTGGCGCTCATCAAAGCTAAACTCGCCGCGTATTCTCCATAATACTCGTTTTTTTCTTCGTGCGCCAACTTCCAATCCTTCACCGCCGTGAACTTTGCTATTACGTCTCCGCAGCCGCTTACGACAAATCGATAGGGCGCTTGCATTATGATGTTTGTGTCAGCTATTATGGCTATGGGGGCTTGAGCCATAACAGAATATGGTTTCTCAAACCCCTTAATCGAGGATACGGGGCTCGCTATTCCATCATGAGAGGCTGTCGTTGGAACGCTGATGAAAGGTAATCCTTGGCGTGCGGAGCTTAACTTTGCAACATCTATTTTTGTTCCACCGCCGACGCCTAAGACGACTTGAGGCTTGAAAGCCTTTATCTCCTCCTCGACTGCTTGGACATCCTTAAGAGTGGCTGATTTAACAAGGAATGTGTTAACTTCCATTCCTTCACGTTCAAGGAGTTCCTTGGCAGTTTTCCCGGCGATTTCGTAGGTTTGTGAACCCGCGATGATGAGTGTGGATTTTGTGAATCCTAACCTTTTTGAGACCTCTGGAATTCGCTCTATTGTCCCGCTTCCGACGATTACTTCCCTTGGAAGCTGCATGCGGTGATGTTTTAAAGACAAATTAACCACTGTTGTTGGATGTTTCTTTTAACTTGATAAGAGTTGCACACTTTAAACTTTAACCTTTACCTCTTAAATTTTACATTGAACCATTGTATTCTAAAACCGTAATGTTAATAAATCTCACGAGTATGATTAAATGTGCTGTTTCCTAACATATGATTTGTTGGCATGTTAGGTTTTAGGAGAAATTGAAATGATAAATAACGATACAGCCAATCGATTGACATTAAAGGGAACCACAACAATCGGAGTGGTGTGCAAAGACGGAGTGATACTAGCCTCCGACACCCGTGTAACCATGGGGTTTTATGTAGCTCACAAACACGGAAAGAAAATCTACAAGATAGATGAGCACTTAGCCATGACCATCGCTGGAAACGTTGCCGACGCCCAAAGAGCGGTGGACATACTAACAGCAAACGCGCAACTTTACAGACTTGAAGTGGGCAGACCATTACCCGTGAATTCTGCGGCAAGACTCATAGCAAATCTTCTGTTCTCCGCTAGATACGCACCGCTTGTGACGCAAGTTTTGATAGGCGGCGTGGATGACACAGGCCCTCATGTGTTCTCTTTGGATCCTTTCGGAAGTCTAACTGAGGAAAAATGTGTTGCCACCGGTTCTGGTTCACCGATTGCCTATGGGGTTTTGGAGGATAAATACCGGGAAGACTTGCCTGTTAAGGATGTTTTACCGGTGATTGTTAGAGCTGTTGATTCCGCTATGAAGAGGGATGCGGCTAGTGGAGACAGTTTTAACGTTGCAGTGATAGATGGGAGTGGTTATCGGGAGTTAACAGATGAGGAGAAGAAACAACTTTTAGCGGGTTAAAGGAAGTTAAAGGTCTTGGCAAGGTCTGGAGCGGACAAGATAGAGATAAGTCAATATATTTTAGAGCATGTTCCGAAGCAAGCCGAGGTTACAAGGATAGAATATGAAGGTCCAATGCTTGCTGTTTATGCGAAAAAACCGGAAATCCTAGTTGAACAGAGCAGCGTGATCGCGGACATCGTGGGTATAATAAGGAAAAGGATAGTGGTGCGTTCAGATCCTTCGGTTAGGCTTCCGGAGAAGGATGCTGAGAGGATAGTGCAGGAGATAATTACGCCGGAGGCTGAGATAACAGATATAAGCTTTGACCCGAGTCTCGGTGAGATAATAATTGAGGCGAAGAAACCAGGGCTTGTCATCGGGAAGAACGGGGTTGTTTTACAGGAGATTATAAGGCAGACTAAGTGGCGTCCTCATGTGTTGAGGAGTCCTCCTCTACGTTCAAAGATTGTAACTCACATGCGTCATTATCTTCACTCGGAGAGCAAGGAAAGGGAGATGATACTCCGCACGGTTGGCGAGAGAATTTTCAGGCCTAGAACCTACGAGGTTGGGGATATTCGCGTCACAGCGCTTGGAGGTGCGCAGCAGGTTGGAAGGTCAGCCTTTCTGGTTCAAACGAGGGAGAGCAGTGTGTTGTTGGATTGTGGCATCAATCCTGGGTCTTCCAAACCTTTTGAGGGTTTTCCAAGGCTTGACTCTCCAGAGTTTGAAATTGAATCTTTGGACGCTGTTATAATCAGTCATGCTCATCTTGATCACTGTGGCATGGTTCCTTTCCTTTACAAGTATGGGTATGACGGCCCAGTTTATTGTTCAGCTCCGACGTCGAGTTTGATGACTTTGCTTCAGCTTGATTATTTGGATGTTGCGAGCAAGCAGGGCATAATACCGCCTTACGATCAGAAGGATGTTCGGGAATGCGTTTTGCACACGATTCCTCTGCGTTACGGTGTTGTAACGGATATAACTCCTGATATGCGTTTAACTTTGCACAACGCTGGTCACATTCTCGGTTCTTCCATTATACACTTGCATATAGGAGACGGCTTACACAACATCGTGTATACTGGTGATTATAAGTATGCGAGAACCATGCTTTTGGAGGCTGCGGTTGCGGAGTTTCCAAGGGTTGAAACTCTGATAACCGAGAGCACTTATGGTGGACCAAACGATATTATGCCGTCAAGGATTGAGGCTGAAGAGCGTTTAGCCAGTGTTATAAATGAAACTTTGGAGCGTAAGGGTAAGGTTTTGATTCCTGTTCCAGCCGTTGGTAGAGCTCAGGAGATAATGCTTGTTATAGATGGTTACATGCGGCGTGGAATGATTAGGGAAACGCCGGTGTTTATTGAGGGGATGATTTCTGAGGCAACCGCTATTCACACGGCTTATCCAGAGTACTTGGGCAGGGATGTTCGCAACAGTATACTTCATGAAGGAATTAATCCTTTCCAGTCGGACTATTTCACGGTTGTGGAGCATCCTAGTGTTAGACAAGAGATAATAGACGGTGAACCTTGTATTATATTGGCTACCTCTGGTATGCTTGAAGGCGGGCCTGTGATAGAGTATTTTAAGGGCTTGTCAGAAGATGCGAAGAACACTATAGTTTTTGTGAGTTATCAGATTGAGGGCACGCTTGGGAGACGGATTCAGAAGGGTTTAACAGAGGTTCCGATGATAAATAGTGAAGGAAGGATGGAGGTTGTTAAGGTTAAGCTTCAAGTGGAGTCGGTTGAGGGTTTCTCTGGGCATTCGGATAGACGGCAGATAATCAATTATGTTACTCGTTTAAAACCGAGGCCTGAAAGGGTTATAGTTTGTCACGGTGAGAAGGCGAAGAGCCTGAGTATAGCGAATCTTATCCAGAGGAAGTGTAGGATTCAAACGCTTGTGCCGGCGATAATGGAGACTGTTAAGCTGCTGTAGTTATAGGCTTGCTGGGTAAAGGTTTTTTCTCACGCCAGATTCTCACGTGAGATGGACAAATTACAACTCTTTCTTCGCCTAGCCTTGCAATGTCTCCGCCGACCGATTCTGTGAACTCGCAGAGTTCGTTTACGGCTCTTTTGACGTCTTCGATGCTCTTACTTGCGAGAGGAGTTATTCTTAGGATTAAAATGTTTCCAGAACTCACCTCGCTCTTCACGGTGTCTAAATCGGATAAGTCGCGGAGAGGCATGGCTTTCAAGTATGTCTTGCCTGAAGCCTTAACCATGGTTTTTTCTTTTTCTTTCTTCTTGGCTTTGCGGAATATTCTTCCTAAACCTGACAAGTTTCTCCTCTCTAACACTTTATTACTTTTTTAAGGTTTAAGCGTTTCTTAAATTCACCTAAACTTAGCAGTAATAGTTATAGTTTTTATGAATTTGTAATCAGTGAAAAGAGGATTTTCAACGAATTCCGCTGAATTTTACTTAAGTAGGGTTGTTATTTTTCTCTTCTGTAGATTTTATTTTATGAGGGAAAAACGGCGTAAAATCGCCTACCCCCCTACGTTTTTTATCAGGTTCCATATTTTGTCTCCGACGAAGTGGATGTTCTTGATGATCACGCCGTGTTTAGCGGTTTTTGCGTCTTCCATATTTTGTGTTGCTTCGCCTACGGCGAGTGGTTTGTTATATTTTTCATCCACTATGAAGACTATGTCGCCCTTGCTGAAGTTTCCTTTGTAGCCGACTATTCCGGGTGCCATGACGTCTGCGCCGTTGCAAACGTGTGGGATTGCGCCCATGTCAACTATGGCTTTTGGTGCTAGGTCGAAGACTTCTTTGAAGATTAGGGTTGGAAAAACTTCTTCTTTTCTTTTGAACATCAATGGTTTTCCGTTTATGAGAAATATTTCACCGAAGTCTGTTTCAACCAGTTCCATGTTGATTTTGGACTTGAAAATTTGTTCTAAATTAACATTTAGCTTCTCTGAAGCTTTCTTCAGAATTGTTTTCGCCCTTTTTGTTTTTATGAAATGTCTCTTGTATTCCTTTGGCATGACATTTTCCCCAGATAGGTTTAAATTGTATAAGTTTAAGTATTAAAAGACATACAAGTGTAGTTTCGAGGTAGGCTTAAAATGAGCGAGATGACAACGGAGATTCTTGAACAGAACCTGGGAAAAATCGTACTTGTCAGGCTGAAAGGTGGAAAAAGCTTACGTGGAAGATTAAAAGGATTCGACCAGCATTTAAACCTTGTTTTAGACGAAACAGAGGACACAACGAACACTGAAGATGTGAAGAAGTTAGGTTTGATAATTGTCCGCGGAGACAACGTTGTGCTTATATCGCCACCACCGCCAAGGTGAAAATTTTGGGTAAAGGAACACCATCCTTCGGCAAACGCGCTGGAAAAACCCTTCATATAAAATGTAGGAGATGTGGAAGAAGAGCCTACAACGTAGCAAAAAAACGTTGCGCCGCCTGCGGGTATGGAGAAACAAAGAAGATTAGAAGGTATTCATGGCAGACAAGGAACGTTCGTAGAGAAAGGCTACATTAAACAGCTACTGAGAATACTCGTAGTAACCTTTATCTATTTTAACGAAAATTAACGGGCCTCTGCTTTGGGATAACTCTCTAGCTTTTCTTAAGGTGCTGTTAACGACGTTTAAGACGAGTTCTTCATCGTTGGAGTATTTTTTCTTGCTTCCACCGAGCTCCATTTTTAGAAGGTTCTCCGCCAGAATGGATGTACCGCAGATTTCTCCGTTTTTAATGAGTGTTGAAGCCACTATCTCTTTCATCTCGTGGCGTTTTCTAAGCTTCCTCCAGAGAGGCTGCGCTTTGTTAAGAACTTTTGTAACCTTGTTCCATCTTCTTGCCTCTTGGTTTCCTATGAGAAGCTTCACCCGTTCATTCCATTTCTTAAGCCACATTCCAGTCCACACTTCCAGAAACTCCTCCATCTCCTTCGGGTTTTCCTTGTAAAATTCCTCTATTTTGTCCGCTAACTCGTATTCGTTTTCTTCTCTGCCTATCAGCTGCCAGTGGACTTTAAGGTAATTTGTCAAGTCGTTGCATGCTATCTGAAGAACCTTCCGGTCTGAGCCGAACACATCCAGCAGTGGATTTTTCTCCTTCAGCTTTTCTGACAACAGTATTTCTATGAAGTTCATTTGTTATTCCAGCTTGAAGCCTTCTCCATTCTGAATTAAAGCATCAACCTTTAATTAAGCTTTATTCATAGTTGCTTCTATATCTTTTTTAAGTAATTTTCAGCTATATTATCCTACTAGAAATATTTTCAGACGTTTACTGTTCAAGGATTTTCAGCAGCTGACCTATGTTTTCAATGACAAAATCCGGATTTTCCCTCTCCAATTCTTCTCTGCTAAAAATTCCAGACAAAACCGCAACTGTTTTCGCTCCGGCTTCTCTCCCAGCTCTAATATCGGCGACAGAGTCTCCAACAACAATGCATTCATTAATTTTAACGCATAAAGTCTCTGCACACTTTTTAAAGGCTTCAGGGGAAGGCTTAGGATGATGGGTGTTCAACGCTGTTACAACCGACTGGAAGTATTTTGCTATGCCGAATTTTTCCAACTCTCTGATTATCGTTCCTTTCGAAACATGACGCATCGTGATTAAGGCTAACTTTGCTTTCTTTGAGAGAATACTCAATGTTTCTGCGGTTTGAGGCATGAGTTTCCCTTTTCTCACGGTTGTCTCATAATACGTCTTAAGATACGCTTCCAGAAACCTCTGCGCATCTGCTTTTCCGACCAAGTCGTCTATTGGAAGATTTTGCTCTAATCTTCTCGGAATCTCCGTTGCCGTTTTGACATCAATGTTTTTCCGTCCTATCGCTGAAAGAGCTGCTTTAAACGCTTCAACATAAGCTTCTTTCGAATCGACAATTGTGCCGTCTAAATCTAGCAGTATCCCTTTAACTTTCAACTGTTTTTTCTCCGATTCAACGCTGTTTTAAGCTGGATGCTTCATTTATAGCCTCTTCTCTTTCGATAAGTTTTTATTTACGCTTAATCGTCTAGGTAAGTGCTACAAAATATCTTAAGCGGTTGAGTTGAGATGACGGGTAATGGTTAGGAAAGCGCGTATACGATTAACCAGCACAGACTACAAGAAACTGGAAGAGGTCTGTGAAGAGTTGAAAGCGATAGCTCAAAAAACAGGGGTCAAAATGACCGGTCCAATCCCGCTGCCCACAAAAAGGCTTCGCGTTCCGGTTTTAAAGTCTCCTTGCGGTGAGGGAACAGCCACGTGGGACAGGTGGGAGCTGCGTATTCATAAAAGGCTTATAGATATAGATGCTGAAGAACGTGTTATGCGGCGCATCATGCGAATTCCCGTTCCAGAAGAAGTGCACATAACAATAGAGCTTCTCTAAAGAATAAACCGATATGTAACTATCGTTAAAACCAAGCTCGCCGTAAAGGCTAACGCCCAGACTTTCTTGTCCCATAAGAAAATTTTAAACCCGTCAAGTATTCCAAACGGAATAAGATTAAAAAGGGCTATCCAAGCGTTAAAAGCCGCTCCAAACATAAATATCTGAAAGTAAAAGGGAGAAACTGAAAATGCAACTCCAAGGAAAATCATTGATAAAACAATGTTTGTTAACGGTCCAGCAACAGATATTTTTCCGCTGCTCTCCCTATCCGTAAATCCCGCTACCACAACTGCACCTGGAGAAATTATCTTAAAAAAATATGGTGGTGTAATTATGGAGATGCCTGTTAAAATTGCGCCTGTGAGGAATATTCGGAATTCAGCCCAGAAGCCGTATTTTTGCGCAGTTATCTTGTGAGCCATTTCGTGTAGGAGAAAGGATGCGGTTATCATTACTGAAAGCGAAACTAGAAAACCGGTATCTGTTGATAAACGTATAGCTAAAGATAAGACAACACCTATAACAAGTAATGTTGCCGCTATTAAGTGTTCAATTTCTTTTTTGCTAAAACGTATTCTTCTTTTCGGCTTGAGCGGTGCATACGTAACTGCGTATTCGTATGGTTTTTGTTTCTGCTTCTGCTTTTGAACAGCCACTAGCCTCGTTTCCCTTTTTGGTGCGCGAGCCAAGTCCATCCTTGGGCAATCGTGATTTTCTGGGAGGCGATGCTCCGCACAGAAATATCCCCCGCAATACGGACATCTGAACGGCAAAGCGACTTCTTTACCGCATTTTTCGCACTTCATCTAGCACGCCTTTTCGATATTAATGATTCGCTTGCTGTTTATATGTTTCTCTAAAGGGGTCACAAAGTATATGTGAAGTTCTAAATACTTAAAACTGCGATGTTAAGCTAAATCAAGCCGTCAATAAGTGAGGTGCGAGGGAAGGGAATTTGAAAGCTTTCAGCTTTGTCCACGCAGCAGACCTACATTTAGGCTATTCACAGTACGGTTTAGAAGCCAGACGTGAAGACTTCGACAGGGCTTTTCAAGAGTTGGTTGACAAAACCATAGAGCTGAAACCCGACTTCATGATTATAGCCGGAGACCTCTTCAACAATCCACGCCCATCAAACACCACATTGGAAAAAGCCATCAAAAACTTCAGCCGCCTACGTGAAGCCAGTATACCGGTTTTAACGGTGGACGGTTCACACGATTCAGCTCCAAACATCGTCACCGGAACAATCTTGAATCCGTTAGACAGCGCCGGACTGATTTATCATCTTCCCAAACGTGATGGAGCTTGCTGGCGTAAAGAAGAATGTTGTTACGTTTACGGAGTTCCAAGCTTTAGAACCAAACGTAAAACAGAAGAGTTTCTTCCAGATTTCATGGAAAAGAACAAGCCAACGCCGGACCCAGCCTTGTTCAACATCTTTGTCTTTCACGGAGCCTTAGACATTCCAAGCCTTAAGCCTCCCTACATGGAAGCTGAGATATCCCCTGAACTCATACCTGAAGGCTTCAACTATTACGCAGCTGGACACATACATAAGCCCTACAAAGAGGAGTTTAAAACAGGATTATTAGTGTACAGTGGAAGCATTGAAACAGTCAATTATGATGAGGTTAAAAACGAGAAAGGCTTCTACTATGTGAGGGTTGATGAAAACGGAAACGTTAATCCACAGTTTATAAAGTTAGAGTCAACACGCAAATTCCTTGTTTTAGAACAAGACTTCACGGGAATGACTCCTTCGAAAATAACCGAATTAGCAGTTCAACTAGTGAAAGGCGCCGACAAACCCGGCGTAGTGATTATCCCCGTTTTGAAAGGCACACTGCCCGTTGAAGCCAGTCGTGCGGCTGTTGACATAGCTAAGGTTAGGAACGCCGCTGAAAAGGCTTTAATCGTGCATCCTGTTGTTCTGCTGCGTGAAAGCGGAGTC
>Ga0180298_1000028_pt1 | contig 25120 bp, 17 predicted proteins | sample GuaBasSediGuay13_FD_121800 | JGI IMG/M metagenome (GOLD analysis project Ga0180298, IMG submission 121800) | Subseafloor sediment microbial communities from Guaymas Basin, Gulf of California, Mexico - Guay13, Core 4488-10 , 4-6 cm | ecosystem: Environmental > Aquatic > Marine > Hydrothermal...
GTCTAGTTGCCCAAGTTGCCCAAGTTGCTAAAATATTACAAATGAACAGATGGACTTTTGAACAAAACTATATTTAGCTTCGCGCACCGAAGGCTCACGCTAATGTTTCGCTCCGCGAAACATTAGCGTGAAATTCACATTTCACATTTCACGCGCGCGTGAAATAAAGTTGCAGGCAACTTCTTAAGTGAAATACAGTTTCGCGTAGCGAAACTTTATTTCACGCTCAAGTTTCGCGCAGCGAAACTATCGCTAAGAAATCGTGAAAAAATGAACAGCTAATGTTCATGCCATTTTTGAGTTTTACTGGTATTAAAGTCTATAGATTAAAAATCAGATAGCGCTTTTTTCAAAGTAAAAGTCATGTCTGAAGACAGTGGAATTTTCAAGTGGTGACTGAGTTCGGCGTAAAACAGGTTAAAGACTTCATGATAAGCTGTTGATGCGGATGTGGAGAGATATCGGGTATCTATATTGCCCATATGTTCTATGATTCCGGCGTATATCCTTTGTTCATCTGTTCCAACACCTAGTTCATCTTTATGACTTGAATAGAAGTCAAGGATGTTTTTAACGGCCCATTGTTCATATCGTTGTCGTTGTTTCTCTTGCCAGTCTTTGATTTGGCTATTGACGGTTTCCATCAGTGTTTGTGCTTGTTCAATAAAGCGCATGGCGGATAATTGAGTGGCTTGTTGACTGAGCGAGGTTTTAAATGTGATTAATTTATCAATCGCGACTTGTGCATTGGTTTTTGGTGCAAACTGAAGTTGATTAAAAGCTTGTTGGATTTTTTTGAAAACCAGTTGTGATTGACGTTGGGCAATCTCTTGTTTCGCCAGCTCTAACTTTTGTGAGAGCCGCATCATTTCAAAAGGGGTTGTTTCGGGTGCTAATAGCACTAATTGGCGGATAATGGATTCGGCCGAACTGAGGTAATATAAAATGAGTTCCGATTGCGGGGGTTCATTTTTCGATTTCTTGATAAATTGTTCGGCGCGTTGTACTAATGTTGAAACAGTCGCGCTGGATTGAGCGGTGGCGAGTTGTGTTTCAAATGTGGGTATGCTGTTTTCTAAAAGTGCGATTTTTTGTTTGATTTGAGCTAATCCGTTTTTATTGATCAAACTGGTATCCAGCGATTGTAAGGCCGTCAATTTGGTTTTTAAGCTATTAATGTGTTGTGTGAGTTTTTGGGGTTCAGTGGTGGAAGGGCTACCTAAGTCATCAACCAGTAATGTTTTCATCAAGTGGCGCGTTTCAACGAGTTTTTTAGCAGCCATTGCACTGGTGGTGACTTGTCTAAATTCAGCGATTTCAGTTAAGGCTTGCGCTAATTTTTCAATGTCGGGCTGTTTGATATGGCCGATTTGAGTTCGTAAAAAGGTTTCCATTTGAGCTAACACATTGAGGGCGATTTCATATTCGCCGTTGTCACGGCTTTGACGACAGTAGTTGAGAACATGTTGTTGATAACGTTGTATTTTTTTCCATTGTCCTGGGTTTTGATTTAAGCTGTGACTAAAATACAGTCCGGCTCTGGTTAAATCTCCTTGTTTGAGCAAGGCTTCCGCTTTAAGCAGGGCTTGATCAGTTGTCAAATCAGGTTGCTTCGTTCCCGCACTGATTGCAATACCCATTTTTTGGGCTAATTCTTGTTCAAGATGTTGAAAACGATTTTGAAAGGTGTTAATCAATACGGCCACTTTGTTGATAGCTTCGCTATTTTGATGGCCTTCGCTTTTCAAAACATGGATCATTTCTCTTTGGAGAGGTTGAATCGCTTTTGGCAATGTGTTAATCAAGCTGGTTAGTTTGTCGAAGGCTTGCGTTTGTTGATGATTTTCTTTGGCAAGCCTATTGAGCAGTTTGCTTTCAAAATCTTGATTCTGACTTTGAAAGGTTTTGAGTAAAGTCTCAATTTGGTCAATTGCTTGAGTCGTTTTATGGGTTTCTCCTGCAAAAAGGATGACTAAGTTACTGGCAAATTGTTGAAAATCTCTTTGAAATCGTTTGTGCAAAGCTGTGACACTTTCGAGGGCCTCGGTATTTTGATGAGTTTTTTCTTCAAAATCCTTTGTGAGTTTGATTTCAAGCTGTTGGAGATGGCTTTGAAATGCGTTCAGTAAAACGGCAAACTTTTGAATTTCTTGCGTATTTTGAGTGTTTTTACCTATAAAAAAACCGGTTAATGTGCCTAAGGCAAGGGCCATTATAAAGTATAATAGAGCTGTTTTGTTGTTCATTATGAATGGGAAATGGGAGAATGGGATAAACGTTTTTTGAGCGTGCTGCAATGTGAGCTTGTAGGGGCATACCTGTGTAACTGCCCTTTGTGAAATTATTTATCTGAAGGCGGTGAAAGCAAATCGTGCCATGCCACTTATGAACTCGGGGAACGAATGACTCCTGCTTACTGGCCTTGAGATTTTCGCTTCTAGGCTGAGTGGCCTTCAGTTTTGGACATGATGTAGTTGTACACCTATCAGTTTTGTTTAATTAATTTAAATTAAATTATATAGTACAGCAGATTAACGGAATAAACGGATTGACTTAATGCTACCAATAAACTTACCACCTATCAGTTTGGCCCGACGCTTTTTTTTCAACATTCCAGGTTCACTTCGTTTTCAGAGTGCCACAGAGAATAAGTCTATGATTTTTAATTATATTATGATATAAAATGTGGTGTAACTGTGTTTTTGGTACTCGAATTTGAAAACGGATAGGTGCTAAGTACCAATAAACTAATCCGTTTATTTCGTTAATCCGCTATACTAAACTTTGAGACTGCGCTTGTGAAAGCGCGAGTTCCAATACAAAATTTGATTCGACATAAATATTCATAGGCGTTCTATGCGTCCTCTCTTGATAGCGTCAAACAAACCGGAGCCAAACAGCCATTCGTGATTGGGCTCGGATAGCCATAGCGGTTCGGCTGTACAAATATCGTTTTTCTCATAAGCGAGAAGGATGCCACTTAGCCAAAACCCGACAACCAGTTCAAAGCTTTCGCGGTTCAAGTCTTTTAGCGAGTAGCGCGTTTGATCATAGTAGGGTTCTATGGCGAATAGGGGTTCCATATCATAAGTCGGCTTGACATCGCCCTTATCGTCAACGTTTTTCCACAAATAAAAAGGGTATGCCAAACAATACCTTCGCCAATCATATTGTTTTTGGCTGTTTATTCAAACACTTAACAATTTGAATTTCTATTTTAATTTTGTAAAATCAATAAGTTATGAATTAAAATTCGCTGTGATAGAGACGCGAGGCATAGCAAATCAATGCCATAGACGCGAAGCATCGCGTCGAAATGAAACTGAGACGCGAAGCGTCGAGACGAAACACAGACGCGAGGTGTCGAGACGAAACATAGACGCGAAGCGTCGATACGAAACATAGACGCGAGGAATCGCGTCGAAACACAGACGCGAGGAATCGCGTCGAAACACAGACGCGAGGTGTCGAGACGAAACACAGACGCGAGGTGTCGAGACGAAACATAGACGCGAGGAATCGCGTCGAAACACAGACGCGAGGAATCGCGTCGAAACACAGACGCGAGGAATCGCGTCGAAACAGAGACGCGAAGCATCGCGTCTCTACTGGCAATAAAGTAATTGCCCCTACGTTGATACAAACGTAGGGTAATTGTTCATTCTTCGGCTTCTGTTGGCCTGTATTCTGCCCTCAGTTGTTGCTGAATATTGGGGGGTACGGGTTCGTAATGGCTTAATGCCATGGTAAAAAAACCATGGCCACCGGTGGCCGATTTCAGTTCTGTTGGATAGTTGCTTAATTCGCTTAGTGGCACTTCGGCTTTCACGCATACCATCTTGGAGGGTAGCATATCGCTGCCTTGAATACGGCCCCGTTTGCTGGAAATATCGCCTGTAATGTGACCTATATGTTCATCAGGTGTGGTGATTTCTGCTTTGACAATGGGTTCGAGTACTAGGGGTTTAGCTTTGTTGATGGCATCTAAAAAGGCTTTTTTGCCTGCCGCTACGAAGGCGATTTCTTTGGAGTCTACGGGATGATGTTTGCCATCGTAAACGGTGACTTTGACATCTTGCATGGGATAACCGGCAATGGCTCCTGATTCTAAAACCAGTTGGATGCCTTTTTCGATAGCTGGGATGTAGGCGGATGGGATAACGCCTCCGACGATGGCGTTTTTAAATTCAAAACCGGCTCCCCGTTCTAAGGGGTGAACGCGCAAAAACACTTCCCCAAATTGCCCGGATCCGCCGCTTTGTTTTTTATGGCGATGATGCCCTTCAGCTTGGATGCTTATAGTTTCCTTGTAAGGAATTTTGGGGGGTTTGGTGTCTACTTCGACGTTGTACTGTTGACGCATTTTATCGAGTAGGACTCGTAAATGAAATTCACCCATCCCGCGTAACACGGTTTGATTCTGCGAGGCATCATGTTCCAGTTTTAAACACGGATCTTCGTCAGTCAATTTATGCAAGGTTTGGCTGATTTTTTGTTCATCGCCTTGCCGCTTAGTGGAAACGGCGAGGCTGTACATGGGGGCTGGAAAGGTTTGGGCCTGGATATGAATGTGATCTTCATCGTGGGAGTCATGCAAGACGGCATCGAAATGAATGGCTTCCACTTTGGCTACGGCGCAAATATCGCCTGGTATGCCGTGTTCAACTTCTATCTGTTGTTTTCCTTGAAGTTGTAACAAGTGGCTGATTTTGATGTGTTTTCGAGCATCACCAATGTATAAGAGCGTGTCTTTGCTGATGGTGCCTTGATGAATACGGAAGATGCCTAGTTTGCCGATAAAGGGGTCGGCGGTGACTTTAAAGACATGGGCGACGACATGTTTCGATGGATCGGATTCTGTGGTAAAGGGGGTGGCTTTTTCACCTTCTCCTTTCAGGAATGGCCTTGGGTTGCCTTCTAGTGGACAGGGCATGAGGCGTGTAAAAATGTCCAGTAATTCTGGGATACCGGCACCTGTGCGAGCGGAGACAAAACAAATGGGGATGAGATGTCCATCACGCAAGGCTTTTTCAAAGGGTTCATGGAGTTGTTCTGGCGTGATGTCTTCGCCTTGTTCGAGATAGATTTCCATCAGTTCGTCATCGACTTCAACAACTTGGTCAATGATTTCTGTATGCGCGGCGGCTACGGTTCCAAAATCAGATTCTCCGGTGGGATTGAAAAAGCAGTCAACGACTTTTGTGCCATTCTCAGCGGGCAAGTTAATTGGCAGACATTCTTTGCCGAATGTTTCTTTAATGTTGGCAACTAATTCTGGCAAGTGGAGTTCTTGTGCATCGATTTTATTAATAATGATCATGCGACACAGTTTTTGTTCGGCTGCACGATCTAGCATACGGCGGGTAACCATTTCGATACCCGATGCGGCATTGATGACTACAGCAGCCGTTTCGACAGCTGACAAACTACTGAGGGAATGCCCCATTAAATCTGGAGAACCTGGGGTGTCGAGGATATTGATGTGCTTGTCGTGTTGCTCAAGACTGACAACAGCAGTATTGAGGGAGTGTTGATACTCTTTTTCAAGGGGCTCAAAGTCACAAACGGTATTACCGCTTTCGATTTTACCTTGAGTCTTAATTGTGCCGGCTTGATGTAATAGGGCTTCGGTCAGTATTGTTTTACCGGTATCACTTTGACCGACAAGGGCGATATTGCGAATATTTTCAGTCGTATAATGATGCATATTCGTTTTCTCATCTCAATGGTTAATGGAAACTAAGCTTTCCTATAAACACTTATTTTTTGAGAGTGAATTGGAAAGCATAGCGGGTGAAAATCATAGACATCTCATTTAAATTAATTAAAAGTCCCAAGGGGGATTTTTTATGTGAAGCCTTTAAAGGCAAAAGTAACCTATTGTTTTTAACAATACAGTAATATAGAACACGATCATACCGCTTTAAAGAAAAAACGGGCATGATATTATCTCAATATACCCATCAATGTCTATGGTTTACTTAAAAAAAATAAGTCGAAATGATATGAATTTTCAAATGGCTATCAAAGCAGGTATCCCACTTTTCACTTTTTGAAGCCCCAGTTTTTGCGCTTAACACGTTTTTGCGTGGTAGGCATAAGCATCAATTAAATTCGACAACTTGGTAATCATAAGAAATAACGACAAGGAAAATAACGACAAGGATTAATAACGACAAGGATTGTTTATAAAAAAGGATAAGAAAGAAAATACCACCAGACTTTAATCCTTTTATAAGCAAATAATCCTTGTAGTTATAGGGATAAGAAATTCGATAGTACGAGACATAAATCCGCATCGAATAAATAATCCTTGTCGTTATAGGGATAAGAAAGGAGATACCACCAGACTTTAATCCATTTCACATTTAGCTATGCTAAATGTGAATTTCACGCAAAAGTTGCACGCAACTTTTCACGCTAAAGTTTCGCTCCGCGAAACTTTAGCGTGAAAGCGTGAATCGAAGATCAGCGAAGCTAAATACAGTTTTTGCGCGCAAAAACTTTGGCGTGAAATATTATAACTAAGTACTGAACCATAAATTTTCAGGTATTTGAAGCTGCCTGTAGAGACGCGATGCTTCGCGTCTCGATGCTTCGCGTCTCGATGCTTCGCGTCTCGATGCTTCGCGTCTCGATGCTTCGCAAATCAAATCTGCATAGCAACAAACCTGAGACGCTTCGCGGCGCAAATCTACAAAAAAACATGAGACGCGAGTTAGAGCAAATCTACAACAATCATGAGACGCGAAGCAAATCTACAACAAATTTCAAAACGCGAATCAGAGCAAATCTACAATAAGCCTGAGACGCGAAGCATCGCGTCTCTACAAAAAACCAGAGACGCTTAGCGGCGCCGACAAAAAACCAGAGACGCGAAGCATCGCGTCTCTACAATGAGTTAGATAAAACTGATTTTCAAGCAAAAGTTTTTGCGCGCAAAAACTTTTGCTTGAAAAGGTGGTTCTGGGCTTTCGCCCTGGATTGCCCTTTGCTGTAAAATACCTGTTTATTTGTGCTTCAGTACTTATGATGATCACGTTTTTTGTAAACTGTTTTTTAGGCCCCTTAATAATCAATTCCTTAATAATCAATGATTTGCTTATGTAGACACTCAATTTGTGACTGCCGTAAAGCCTACCGAACATCAAAAACTTGATCATTGAGTATAAATAATCCTTGTAGTTATAGATAGGGCGCATTCCCAAAAAACATTATCAATCTCAATCGCGCCTTCGCGAAAATCAATTTTTAACGAAAATCGCGCCTTCGCGAAAATCAATTTTGCACAAAAATCGGGCCTTCGCGAAAATCAATTTTGCACAAAAATCGGGCCTTCGCGAAAATCAATTTGGTTTGAAAATCGGGCCTTCAAGATTTGATTTCCGTTCAAGATTTATCTTGATAAACAATGCCTAGTACATTGGAGCGGCACTGTGGTTAAGATCGTACCACTCAACCGAGATTGATTATGCACCCTTTTTTTAGAAATGCGCCCTTATTAGATATCATTGAAAAAAAGTTGACTCAGTTATTTCTATGCACGTTCCTTATTACTTATCACTTATCACTTATCAAGGCAGGTATCCCACTTTTCACTTTTTTGGGCCCCCGTTTTTGCGTGGAACCGAATTCGGCTACGCTAAATTACTTTTCACTTGCAACGATTCACTTACTTTGAACGATTGAACATTTGTGACTGAGAACCGGCCTCAACGTTAGCAGGCAAGTACACTGTGAAGGTACTGCCTTCACCAAATACACTGTCAACTTGAATAATACCGTGCATCATTTGAACATATTGGTGGGTGATGGCAAGCCCTAAACCGGTGCCACCATATTTGCGCGTAGTCGATGCATCGGCTTGCATAAAAATTTGGAATAATTTTTGTTGTTGCTCAGGCGTAATACCGATGCCATTATCACTTACCCGCATGATGATCCAATCGTCGATGTTCTCAGAATCGGTTAAATTCTGAATCTGTGAACAGGGCAAGGGTTCGGCGCGTTTTTGATGATTTGATTCGGCTTGATTATGATGTGAACTGATGAACTCTTGAAAACCTATTTCACGCCAAACTTCCAGCGTAATTTGCCCCTCAGTTGTGAATTTGGTGGCGTTGCTAAGCAAGTTAATCAAAATTTGACGTACTTTAATGAGATCGGCATGGATTTTTCCAAGGTTGTCATGGCAGTGAATTTCTAAAGTATTTTGTTTTTGTTGTACGGTGGATAGAATGCTACCAATGGCTTCATCAATAATACTCTTCAATACAAACTCTTCAGTGTACAATTCCATTTTACCCGATTCTATACGGGAAATTTCTAATATATCACTGATAAGATTGAGTAAATGTTTACCGGCTGATTGGATATTTTTCAAATCAGGCACAAAATCTTCTTGTCCTAAATCTTCTGCCTCTTCTTGCAACATTTCGCTGTAGCCGATAATGGCGTTAAGCGGTGTGCGTAATTCGTGACTCATGTTAGCCAAAAATTGGCTTTTGGCAAGATTGGTATCTTCAGCCATTTGTTTGGCACGATTTAAGGCTGTTTCGGCACGTTTTTGATCGGTGATATCGGTGATAAATCCTTCAAGTGCTTGTAATCCGCCGTTTTCAGAAAAGACACCTTGCCCTTGTTCCCATACCCATTTTTCGGAGCCATGAGCCGTTAATAAGCGATAATCGAATTTATAGGGTTCATGGGCTTCAATGGCTTTTTGGATAGTTTTAGACACCCATTTTTTATCGTGAGGATGAATGAGGTTTGCAAAAGCGATTTCTCTGTTGTTAATAAGTTGTGTGGGATGATAATGTGTCAATTCTAGACAGCCTTCGCTGACAAATTCCATCGTCCAATAGGCATCAAAACAACGACGATAAGCCATCCCAGGTAAATTGCTCATCAAAGTTTCTAGGGATCGGCGACTTTCATAGATGGCTTTTTGAGCGGCTTTTTGTTGAGTAATGTCAGTGCATGCCCCAATAAATCCTAAAAAAGTGTTGTTGACATCAAAACGTGCTGTGGTGATTTCAGAAATCCAGTGGTACGTGCCTTCGGCATGTCGTAAACGGTATACCCTTTTAAAATGCTGGGTGTTTTTTAAGGCCTCGTTATAGACTTGGTGGTAATATTCCAAATCGTCTGGATGTACAATCTGATCCCAATTTTTGGCCAATTCTTCTTCAAGGCTATGCCCTGTGAAATTGAGCCAAGTTTCATTAAATAAAACATTGTGCCCTTTCACGTCTGATACCCACAACATAACGGGCGCTTGGTTGACAAAATGACGAAATTCCTCTTCACGGACTTTGAGTTGTTCTTCTATTTCTTTACGCTGTGTGATATCAATGCCGGCTCCAATAAAACCGGCAAATTTTCCGGTTGAAGATAATCGTGCTGAGAGTGTTTCAGAAATCCAGCAATATTGGCCATCACGGCGTTTAGCCCGATAAACCATATTAAAAGGGGTTGTATTTTGATTAAGGAAGGCTTGGGTATAAATTTCTAAACAATTTTTTAAATCATCAGGATGAATGAGTTTAGTCCAAGTTTGATTGACTTTTTGATCTTGAAGCGGGCCGGCGAAATCTAACCAGGTTTGATTTAACATTAAACATTGCCCTTGTGTATCGGTCATCCAGAGCATGACAGGGGCATGATTGACAAAGGTGCGAAATTCTTCTTTTTTGAGTTGTAATTGCTTGGCTATCCTTTGTAAGCTGATCGCACGATTGATCAAAACAATGAGTAAGACGACGAGTAGCAGTGTAAAAATCAAGCCGCAAACTAAAATGGCGAAAGGCAAGCCTGTTGTGCCAATCAGTGTATAACTGTAGTTAGCACGACACTGAATTGACCAAGTACGGCCGGCAATATTCCAATTTTTATGAATGTGTAAGACATTGGCATGAGTCTGTTCAAATTCAGACAAAAAGGATTGTGTGTGTTGAGAGGAGTCAATATATAACAAACGCTCAGATTTGGGGGCAAATTCATCGAAAATGAGAATATCTATGTTTTTATGACTAATATTTTGCAAGGCTTGTTTTACCAAGTTGCTAATAACAAAGGTTGTGACAATAAAACCGCGCAACTGTTGCTGTGCCGCGTTTTGTGCGGTATAGATCGGATAAACCACTTTGATGCTGATATGCTCTGATGCGCCTGTTGCCAATCGGATAGGGCCTGAGGCTATTTTTTCACCCCTCTGGTGTGCCTTTTGTAGAAGGGGAGATAATAATGGATCGGTATTCATATCCATGCCAATCATATAGGCATTTTGTTGTTTTGATGCGACATAATAAATCGGAAAATATTCGCGCCTTTTGTCAGCATGTATTTGTTTTCCTTGAGTATTGTATTCTGTTATGCGCTTTTTTGGATAAGTTAGCTGCAAGTTTTTTTCCCATTGAACACGTTGATGATGGGGAATATGGGGTAACCAGTACAAGGCTTTGATCTCGGGATGACGTTCTAATAGTGGTTTGCTAAAGTGATTAAATTGGGCAGAATCAACATTTGTTGAGGCTGAATAAAAATGGGCTAATGTATCAAGCATTTCTAAATTTTGCGACCACTTATTTTGTATGGCTTTTATGCTATCATTAGCGGCATCAACAAATTCAAATTGGAGACGCTGATTTTTTGCCTGTTCAACGGCAAAGTAAGCCAATGTTGATAGCAGGATGCCAAGGCATAAGACAACCACCACTGAGCCATAGTCATGTAATAGGGTGGTTTGTTCGATTTGTGATTGTTTCATAAGCGTTTTTATTCCATTCGAGGTTCAAGTTTTTGCGCGCAAAAACTTGAACATCGAATACAAAAGATCAATGGCAAGTCAAAAAGGTGTGAATAGTGAATCAAAGAATCAAAGTATTCTGAAAGTACAACCTTACCACCTATCAGTTTTCAAATTCTAGGTAAAACACACATATTTAAAGCGTATTTATATCACAATATATAATTAAAAATCAAAGACTTATTCTCTGTGGCACTCTGTGGCACTCTGTGTTCTCTATTCCTGGTTCAAGTTTTTGCGCGCAAAAACTTGAAGCCTTGCATGTTGAAAAAAATTTTTTTGGCAAACTGATAGGTGTTAAGAAAGTACAACGGTTTGATTTTTTTACTAAAAATCACAATACCTTCGCCAAATGATGTCAATTTTATGCGGTTATTATTATTGCCAATAAGTAGATTTGCTCTTCCTCGCGGATAAGGCATTTCGTTTCTGTTCGTTTCGACGCGATGCCAGAGACGCTTTGCGGCGCAAATCTACAGCGAATTTTTAATTCATAACTGATTGATTTTAAGATTACCTATAATAAAGGATTTTTTGAGGAAAAATTTTTTTGAGGATTAAATTTAAAATCCTTTTTTATAAGCGATTCTTGTCGTTATCAATCCTTGCAATTATATTTTGTTGCTATATTATTGATAATAATAAGCTATCTTTAAAATCCTTTTTTATAAGCAATTCTTGTAGAATTTTAATTAATGAGTTGCTGGGAATTGTGATTTGTGAATTGTGATTTCCACGCAAAAATTTTTGCGCGCAAAAACTTGCCGCAAAGAATTGAGTATTTTGAATCATTAAGCCATTGATATAATCCTTATGAACAATGCGCGTTTATTTTTTGAGTGTATTTCATTACCTAACTCATTCAATCTAAATAGCCGCTTTTGTTTGCAGGGCTTTTTACATAAGATTAAGTACAACGCAAATGACTCGTTTTGAAAGAAAATTTTTTGTTCCTAATTTGTCAATACCTACCGTAGAATCGCTTGTAAAATGCCACCCCGCCTTTTTTTCTGAAATTTATCCGCCACGAGGGGTATGGTTTGGATATGGGGAGGTAATAGTCATGGTCAACTTGGCGAGGGAACAGAAAATCACCGTGAGCTACCTATATTAATGCCGTTCCCTTGTCGCACTTGTTTACCCTATAAGCCTTGTCTCTGTTTTGAACTGAAAAAAGCGTGTTATGAGGTGGATGAGCCTCTGTTGGTGTCATTAAATATTCAAGTTGAGCAACAGGCCGCGCTAGAAGCGGTTGATTTTTATGTGGTGCTTGAGAGTTCTCAACGGGCAAGTGATAGCGCGTCTCCTTTTCTCTATCTGACAGAAGAAACGCCGGCTAATGCTTTTGTGGCGGAAATGACACCTTACAAGAGAGATGTCGCGCTACAATCAGAAAAAATTATCCTTTTGGATTACGCAGTGACAAACAATATTCAGGGCGATTATACCTTGGGCATTGGATACCATCTTTATGAAAGGCTTAATTTTTGTAGGGTGGGTAGCGTCTTTTTGTGCCGGCCCCATTTGATCTAATTGGACTTGGTGTAAAATATCTCTGCTCGTATCTGTTTTTATTTGAAACTTGAACATCTTATGGATAGCTCTTTTTTGAACAACTGTCACTGTTCATGCTGATGTTAACTATATTCTAGCTCAAAAAATTAATGGTGGGCAGCAAAAACACGCTACCCACCCTACGCTATATTAACAAAATATATAATAAAATCAATCACTTATATCATCTCTTTATTACTTACATAACAGATAGAACGCTGATTCTCATGATAAGACTGACGCCACGCAAAAGTTTTTATCGCGAAATACTTTTTCACGCTAAAGTTTCGCGAAGCGAAACTTTAGCGTGAAAGCGTGAAACACTGATTAACATATCAGTGAAAATCAGGACAATCAGTTAAATCAGCGTTCTATCTGTGATTAACAAATCAGTGAAAATCAGGACAATCAGTTAAATCAGCGTTCTATCTATTTTTCAAAAAATGTAATAATACACTTTTGTTATCCTGACTCCTAACTCCTTTTTTAAAATGCCAAATAGTTATCAATCTTGGGGGCGCTTTCCCACCGTGTCGCAACGTGATTACCCGATACGGTGGAGAAACAACCCCTTACCTTTACCGAAATCGCCCGAAACCATTTTACCATTTGGTTTAGGGCGTAGTTATGGTGATGTTTGTTTAAATGACGGTGGCGTGATACTCACTACGCGCAGTCTTAACCGCTTTATTCATTTCGATAGCGACAGCGGTGTATTACGTTGTGAAGCTGGCGTGAGTTTAGCGGAAATCCTAGAATTGTGTGTGCCACACGGTTGGTTTTTACCCACGACACCGGGCACAAAATTTGTTACCGTAGGCGGTGCCATTGCTAACGATGTGCATGGTAAAAACCATCACTGTGCTGGCACATTTGGGCGACATCTGTTGCAATTTGAATTGTTGCGCTCTGACGGTGAACGTTTGTTATGTTCCCCGACAAGCAATGAACAATATTATTCAGCCACGATTGGTGGTTTGGGATTAACCGGGTTAATCACTTGGGCGGAAATCCAACTCAAGCGCATTTATCACCGTGCGATGCAAACAGAATCAATCAAATTTTCTGATTTAGAAGCGTTTTTTGAACTCTCACAGCAATCCGATCAATACTATGACTATACAGTGGCTTGGATTGATTGTAATTCGCTGGGAAGCGCGTTAGGGCGGGGTATTTTCTTTCGTGGTAATCATGTCACTGAAGAGGAGGTGCCCGCGCAGTGGCGTTTGCCATTGGCAAACCGGTTGCCACCCATTTTACGCACTATGCCAGTTGATTTGCCTGGTTTTGCACTCAATCGGTTTTCAGTCTCCGCATTTAATTGGCTTTATTATAAAAAACAGCGACAAAAAACCGTTACAAAATTGGTTGATTATGATCCGTTTTTTTATCCGCTTGACGGCATTTTCCATTGGAATCGGCTCTATGGAAAACGGGGCTTTTTGCAGTATCAGTTAGTCGTACCTTTTGAAGATCACCGCCTTATAAAAGACATTTTACAAACGATTGCAAATTCCAAACTGAGTTCTTTTTTAGCGGTGCTTAAAACCTTTGGCGAGTTAGAATCACCCGGTTTGTTATCCTTTCCACGTAAAGGCGTGACTTTAGCACTTGATTTTCAGATTAAAGGCGCGACAACTTATGAATTACTGGAATGTTTAGACGACATGGTGCGTGATGCGAAGGGTGCAGTCTATCCTTGTAAAGATGCCCGTTTATCGGCTCGCAATTTTCAAGCATACTATCCTCAATGGACAGCCTTTTCTGAATACATTGATCCCCATTTTTCTTCCCGTTTTTGGCGACGTGTAACCGGATGATAATTGATCATTGATTAGTGGTAACTGATAACTGGTAACTGATTTCCACGCAAAAGTTTTTGCGCGCAAAAACTTTTGCGTGGAACTGATAACTGATATGATGCGTAAAATGTTAATTATAGGTGCGACTTCGGAAATTGCCCAAGCCACCGCGAAATTGTTTGCCGAACAACATGATGCGCTTTTTTTAGTCGGACGCAATGCTGACAAATTGGAGGCCATTGCAGCCGACTTAAAGGTGCGGGGAGCGCATCAGGTTGATTACATGGCGCTTGATTTGAACGAATTTGATCAGCACCTTTCTATGATTGAACAAGCAGATCAGCGTTTGGAAGGAATAGATACGGTATTGGTTGCCCACGGCACACTGGATGATCAAAAAGCTTGTGAGCAAGATTATGCGAAAACCGAACAAGCGTTACGCACCAATTTTTTGAGTGTCGTTTCGCTATTGACACCTATTGCTAACCGCTTGGAAAAACAGCATTATGGTTGTATTGCGGTGATTTCTTCAGTCGCAGGTGATAGGGGACGGCAAAGTAACTATATTTATGGTACCGCCAAAGGCGCATTGACTCTATTTTTACAAGGCTTGAGAAATCGTTTACATTCTGCCAATGTGTGTGTATTGACTATTAAACCCGGTTTTGTCGATACGCCAATGACAGCGAGTTTTAAAAAAGGGGCCTTATGGGCAAAACCAGAAACCATTGCATACGGCATTTATCGGGCTATAAAAAAACGTAAAAATAGTGTCTACTTACCTTGGTTTTGGTGGCAGATTATGATGATTATTCGGCTTATGCCGGAAGCGATTTTTAAGCGAATGAAGCTTTAAACAAGAGTAATTTAACTGCTATTAAAAAATGGCCGACAAAGTTACCCATAATTGGACATTATGGGTAAGAACTAATGACCAAAAAATTAGGATATTATTGATGAAAGTGACTCGGATTCTAAAAAGCAAAAACATTAATCGTAAATATAAACAATTGAAAAAAACAAGCCAAACAGTTAGAACCATATTATGTCCAATCTCAAAAATTGTGCGAAGTTGGGCCTTACCATTACGAATTTGATTAGGCAGCATCTAGTTTAAAACGACAAATAATTTCATTTATTCAATACGTTACATTTAAAAAACACTTGTAAATATTCCGGATTTTTATAAGTAAACTTATGAGTTTTTAGTTAGGTGCTGAATTTTGAGTTGTTTTTAATGTCAAAAACAGAATCTGGGTGAGTGTTTTGTGTCATTCAAATTTCTTGATTTAACAACAAATATTTAGAGGTAAAACACATCGCATCAATACTTTTTTCCAGAAACACATCGCATCAATATAAGTTTTTTTCCAGAAAAAAGTAAATACCTTAAACTCAGTTTTTCCAGAAAAAAAGTATATAGCTTAAACGTTCGCTATTACGAACTGGCTCATATAGAGAATCCGATTATTTTTTAACTTGGTGAGTATTTTTCGTCGTTCTAAAATAGATGCACCCATTTGATTACTGGGAAGCAGATGACTTTAAACTGTTGAACGTGTTACCTGAAAAAATCGTCAACAAGCTTTGGCAATTTAGCCCAAATCAAACCAAGTTTGGAAAGGTTTATCGTGCAGAACTAGAGAAAGCCTCTAATATTCAAGTGCTTTTGCATGCTAATGTCTTGGAAATCATGAGCAATCAGTCTGGAAAAGCAGTAGAGGGTGTCAAAATAACCAGCTTAGACACGAATAAAACCGGCACAGTACGTGCTAAAGTCGTCGTGCTAGCTTGTGGTGGTATAGAAAACACACGTATCTTGTTGACTTCTAATAGCGTACAGTCAGCTGGACTGGGTAATCAAAATGATAATGTTGGGCGTTTTTTTATGGAACACCCGCATGTTCACACAGGTTCGCTGATTAGCTTAAAAAATTCACAACCATTGGCTTATTACAGTGGCCCGACAGTTAGACGGGGTACCCATTTACAGCCAGCATTGAGTGTTAGTGAAACTGCACAGCAGAAAAATCAAATCCTTAACGTTGCCATGCTAATGGGTTCTAGTAATACCCATAAAACGGAAGGTTATAGTGCCTTTAAAAAAATTTCTAAGGCATTAAAATCGGGTAAGCTTCCAAATGATTTCCGCGATCACATTATCAATGTGGTCACAGATTTAGATGAGGTCGCTTCTGGTCTTTACTACCGTATTAGAGGCACCCGCAAACCTTTCCCTCGCAATACCCCGATAAATTTTCGTTCAATGTCTGAACAGATGCCAAATCCTGACAGCCGCGTCATACTCGACACCGAAAAAGACGCGCTCGGTTTACCCAGGATCAAGCTGGATTGGCGGTTGACTGAACTTGACAAGCGTAGCATACGTGTCGCTAATCAATTGGTTGGCGAGGAATTCTGGCGCGTGGGGTTGGGTAGATTACAAATTTCTGAGTGGTTACGGCAAGATGATAATCAGTTTGAAACCTTGGTTGGCGGATTTCATCATATGGGTACAACTCGTATGAGTGAAGCTCCTAAACAGGGTGTGGTGGAGAAAAATTGTCGCGTACATGGTTTAGCTAATCTGTATATCGCCGGCAGTTCCATTTTTGCGACTGGTGGTCATAGCAACCCCACACTCACCCTTGTGGCACTGGCACTGCGTTTGGCAGAACATTTGGAAAAACAGGTACTTTCAGTTAATTAAGCCCACTGCTTTTTCCTATATTTATCAATTAATAGGACTGACTGAAAAATTGACTCTTTGATAAATTGACTCTTTGATAAAATATTTAAAATAAATCATAAATAGTAACTAGACTGAACACGAAAATAAACTTTTTTGAGTAGAAAGTATTACAATAATAATTCTCTAATAAACGAGTACCACGCGCCGCTAATATATCGGATAATAATTGTAGATTGGTGCTGATATGAATAATCGGATGAATTTGTGGTGTGGGGTACCAGTGCAGGATCGCTACAATAGAAAGACCAACCTGCCAACCTGCCAACAGTTGTCTAAAAGCTCAAGTCAGGTCAGGTGACTAACCTGCTGCAAGTTTTTGCAAAAACTTGCAGCTTCAAATGGATTTTTACTTCCAAAAAAGCGCAAATTATAACGGTTAACAGTATATCAACAATATTAAATAGAACAATATTACAATAACGTATTACAATACAGTTATATCCAGGATATTAAATTCAGAGAATTCATTGTAGCAATCCTGCATTATGTGCATTAACGCTCTTTTTACAAGGCTTGATAAATCGTTTACAATCCGCATTTGTGTGTGTCTTGACGATTAAACCCGGTTTTGTTGATACAAAAATGACGGCGAGTTTTAAAAGCCTTATGGGCAAAACCAGAAACCATTGCATACGGCATTTATCGTGCTATTATGCTATTAAAAAACGTAAAAATAGTGTGTACTTACCCTGTTCTTTGGTGGCCGATTATGATGATTATTCGGCTTATCCCTGAAGCGATTTTTGAGCGCATAAAGCTTTAAAGTCATAAGTACGAGTACAACGAATGACGAGGATAAACGAATTTTGATTCCGGATGGATGAGGGACTATGTGTCTCAAAAAGGGAGACGCGCTTAATAAAGTCAAATCACCCGTTTTCCCCCGATATTCATTCGTTTTTGATTCTAACGGATGAAAGTTGATATCTAATACGCAGAAAACCCATTCGGGCTTGGCGGCTTGATAAGCTATCAACAAGTTATAATCAGAAATTTCGTTGTACTTGTACTCTCTATAGGATTTGAGTCATGAGCATATCTGCAATGTCACAAGACTCGACTAAACGAGTCGGCATTATTACTGCTAACCATACTGGTTACGTGAATGCGATGTTTTCCTGTATGGAAACGGGTGTTATCGCTGTACCGTTGAGAAATGCAGAAGATCACTATCGCATTCAAGCGGCGAAAGTTGAGGAAATAATCACACCCAAAACGGGTGAACAATGGATGGCAAGCACCTTTAAACCACAATCCCGTGATGAACTGGCTTTGATTGCTTTTACTTCGGGTACAGAAGGTAATCCAAAAGGTGTGATGTTGACTCATAACAATTTGACGGATGTCGTCACACGCCTGAATACTGTGATGCAAGTGGATGAAAGTATCAGCGAGTATATCGGTGTACCCGTTTATCACTCATTTGGTTTAGGGCGTTGTCGGGCGGTTGCTTCAGCAGGTGGGCGTTTTTTTATTCCCAACAATTTTAACCCTTCTGAAATCGGTGAAATGCTCAAAAAGGGAACGATTAATGCGATTTCTGCTGTACCCAGTCTGTGGCGCATTTTGTTGGCCAATCAAGATTGCTTTGGTGATTATGGTAAGCGTGTGCAGTGGATAGAAATCGGTAGCCAATACATGAGTCAGCAAGAAAAGGAAGCGCTCAAGGCTTTGTTTCCTAATGCTCTGATCGTACAACATTATGGTTTAACTGAAGCTTCGAGAACGACTTTCTTGGAAATTCATCAAGAGGAAGGAGAAAGGCTAGAATCCGTTGGACGAGTGTCAGGCGATGTAGACATTAAACTCACTGCTGAACAACATATTGCTATTCGGGGTTCCCATTTAGCGGCAGGATATCTTATTGATGGCAAGGAAAAGCCGATTAAAGATGAAGCGGGTTGGTTTGTCACTCAAGATTTAGGAAAAATCGACGATGGCTATTTGTATTACCAAGGTAGGGCTGATGATGTTATTAATTGTGGCGGGATTAAAATCTCACCTGAAGCTTTAGAAACTCAGGTTTATGCTGAACTGCACTGTAGTAGTGGCTTGGCAATTTGCCGGAAACCCGATCCCATGCGTGGCGAAGGTTTTTTAGTCGCCATGACTAAAGAGGCCAATATTGATAAGCAACAGTTGCAGGAAACAATGTTGCAGGCGACACAAGCATTGGGTGTCAATGCAGCTAATGCGATCAGTATTGTGGAGGTGGATAGCTTACCCCAAACGGCAGCGGGCAAAATTCAACGGCGCAAATTAACTGAGTGGTATACTTCACAAGAATTGGCTTCACCCGCGACTGAGACCGATAGTGAACCTGCTACAGCGACACCTATCCAAAAAATTTTTTATAAAACGCTCAAAATCCGCACTTTTCTGCCTAAAGACACCTTTATCTCTCTGGGTGGGGATTCTTTGTCTTATGTGCAGCTTTCTATGGCATTAGAACGCCATTTAGGCTATTTACCTAAAAACTGGGAACATCTGTCGCTGCGCGAATTAGAAGCCTTAACACATCAAAAGCAATATAGCAGTCTCATAGAAAGTAATATTTTGTTTCGCGCTTTAGCGATCACAGCGGTGGTTGTGAATCATGGGGGGCTCATTCCAAGTGCTTATATTAGTGGAGGGGCAATGCTGTTATTTGTCATTGCCGGTATCAATTTTGCGCGTTTTCAAAGTGATGCTGTATTACAAGGACGCTGGCTGCAACCGGCAGTTTCATTGTTACAGAATATAATTATTCCATACTTAATTGTGGCATTGGCCTTTGAAACCTATAAATTCAACTATGATCCCGCTGTTTTATTGTTGTATAGCAACTTTGTTGGACCAGGCACTTCTCACATGATTTTTCCAGCGTGGTTTATTCAGGTTTTGGTGCAATGTCTCCTCCTCTTCTCATTAGTATTTAGTCTCGCAGGTGTGCGACATTTAGCCAATTTATCGCCGTGGCGATTTGGTTTAGGATTGCTTGCCCTTGCCATGGGTTTCTATTTATTAATGCCCTACATGTGGAATACTGAACACCTTTATAACCGCGTACCACACATGTTGATTTGGTTATTTGTATTAGGGTGGTGTATTCACTTTAGCCAATCTCGGTTTGAAAAAATCAGTATGACTGTCATTCTGTTGGTAATCCTAGTGTTTTTGGTTAAATGGAAGTTATCGCTCAGTTGGTGGATCGGCCTAGGCGCAATGACGATGCTTTGGATACCGTATGTGCAGATTTGGAAAGTTGTTAAAAACGTTATCCAAACAGTGAGTGCGGCGGCGTACTATATTTTCCTGACGCACATGATTTTTATGCATATCATTATCCAGAACCTTAAAATTGACAGTCCGATCCTGAATGTAACGACGGCATTATTAGGGGGTATTGCAACTTGGATGGTATTGCAAACGGTATTGCAGTGGGTATTTGAGAAAATCGCTTCTGGTGGATGGGCTAAGAAGGCAATTAACAATTAATCAATTAACACACAGGCTTTATGCGGATTTTTGCATTAATGACAAAAACGGTTTATATCTGAGCAAGCCTTTAGCGAAGCCTACCTGCGGTTGTAACCTTTGTTCCTTAGCAGTGTGTTTTTTACCGCAAAGCGGCAAAGATTGCTAAATTTATATCAATCGGTGGGCAACACGCTTTGCCCACCCTACAACGTGAGAACGGATGAAAAATCGCACTTTTATTTTCTTGATTGCTTTGCTCATTTTGACCGGAATAGCTATGCGTCTGGCCCCTTTGTTGGATGAACAGCGTATGCTTCAATCTATCTAAGAAGAAGGTTATCTGATGATGACGATTGCGAGGAATATGGCTTTGGGCTTGGGCATGAGTACGGGTACACAGCTAACTAATGGCACACAACCGTTAGTGACTTTCTTATGGGCCGGTGCCTATTGGCTAGAACAAGGCGATAAAATTCAATCTATTGTGTGGATTATTCTTATACAATTGATGATTGCTTTAGGTGCAGCCTTTTTGCTTGGGCGAGGCTGCCTTAAAATGTTGCAACATTGTTTTTATAAGTGTCAAATTGCTGCTTTAGCAGCAGCCACTTGGTTTGCCAGTCTTGTAGCCGCTTGGCATACCATGTATGGCCTAGAAACGGGATTGTATGGATTGGCAGTTATCTGGATAGCGATACTGGTTAGCACCAGTCGGCAAGATTGGTCCTGGAGCTATTCTATCTGGTTAGGTTTTTTGTTAGGTGTGACTTTCTGGATTCGTAATGATGCCGCTTTGCTGATTTTTGCAGTGTGTTTGACTCATTTATTTATTTATGGGTCATCGACAACAGCTGTTTCAACGCTTAACCAGCGTAATCGTGATGGGAAGCACATCAGTCTTGGTGGCATTACCTTGGTTAATGTATAACCAAATCTACTTTGGCTCTATTATGCCCATTAGCGGCCAATCACAAACCTTAAATATAGCTTATGGACAAAATCTACCGGCCATACCCCCCATACTGACAGAATATTTTTTAGTCTTTTTACCCATTCCGCATAGTTTACAAAGCAAGTTACCCATTATCCTTGCTAGCACCGTGTTTCTCGCTGGCATCATCATCATGCTGTGGCGTTTGTGGCGACATTTACAAACAATAGAACGCCGTCTATTCGTTCTGGTTAGCTTGTATTTGTTAGGATTGGTTGGCTTTTATGGTTTCTATTTTGGTGCAGGGCATTTTCTGCCACGTTATTTGTTCCCGCTTTCACCCTTTTTAGCCTTGTTATGGGCAAGCTTAGTGGTGTGGGCATGGCGACGTGTGTCGTGGCAATGGGTGCGTTATGGATTTGCAGGATTGTTTATCACCCTCTTTCTTGGATTATGGGTGCATGATTTCAGAAAAAACAATGATCAGCATTTTCAGGTTGTCAAGTGGGTACAACAACATGTTGCAGAACATGAATGGGTAGGGGCCATACAATCAGGCACATTGGGCTATTTTCATGATCGCACTATCAATTTAGATGGTAAAGTCAATTATGAGGCTTTGGAAGCACGTAAGCGCAAGCAACTGATTGAGTATGTGATTGAGAAACGGGTTGATTATTTAGCCGATTGGGTAGGAATTGCGAGGTGGATGGATAAACATGCTCTGATAAGGCAACATTTTGATGTGATAGTAAAAGATCATCAGCGCAATTTAGCCGTGTTAAAACGTCGCGCTGATTAGAAAGAGGAGCCTAGCCAAAACCTGTCAGGTTTTGAAAACCTGACAGGTTTTTCTTTATTATCCTTCAGTCCCAGCTTCAGCTAGTTCTGTCTCAAATTCCGTCTCAGAGAGTTCCTCGTCATCGACTGCGGGTGGTTCAGGTTGTGGTGGTTCAGGCTGTGGTTCAGGCTGTGGCTTAGGCTTGGGTTTAGGCTTGGGTTTTGGCTTCTTGGGCTTGTTTGGGTTAGTGATTTCAGCAGTCTTAGTATCAGTAGAATAACTACCGCCATCGCCTACCTTATTGTAAATGAAAAGGTAGAAATTTTGAGTTGGCTTGGTGTGGTAGTAAGTCAAAGCACCAAAGTCATCAGCATAAGCCACAATGTGATTGGTTTCATCTACCAATTTGAGGGCGATATTTTTCTGCCGATCATTAATGGCTTGGTAGTTGTCACCATCTTCTTTCCGCTTTCTTTTCACACCGGGCAGTTTCAAGGTATCTTCTGGATCCAATGTGACTTTAAACTTGGCATAATCCCAAGTATTCGCAGAGAAGTTTGCCCTCACTTTATCACCATCTTTCAACTCCTTCAGTTCGTTGTTGTTGGCATTAAAGATTTTGAAACTAAATGTCACACTCTCTTCAACCTTGAGAGGTAACACCATGAGCTGATAGGCACCTGGCAACAGGATTTTAATGGGATCAAGCAACAGCCCTTTTCCCGCCTCTATGGTACCGGTTACTTCAGTTGCAGGGCCGGTAAACTGGTACGCAATACCCTCTTTCCGTGGCCGATTCAGGTACAACGACATCACATGACCTTTTTCAAGGTTAAAATCAGCAACAAAAGGGGTACCCGGCGTGGTCGTCACACTGTATTGCTTGCTGTCCGCAAGAATCGGCGTGAACGCAGGTGTAATAACCGTCTCACCTTTCACACGGGTACTCACGTCAGCATTGACGGTATAGGGTGGATGCCGCGTTTCAATGTCTTTACCTTTGGCATCCTGACCTAGGCGCATAGCCGGGACATTTAAGACGATATGTTCTTGGTTAAAGATACCAACATCGGGGTAAACAACGAGACTGTCCATGTCAAATTCAAAGTTTAGGGTCTCAGGATTAAAAACGAACCTAACCTTCACGGCATCCTTGTTTACCTTCAAGTCATTCACTTCAACTCGAATGCCATCAAATTCGATAACATTGCCATCCAGCAGCTTGGGCGTCGCGGTGTAAAAGTCAATCACCTGAGCATAAGCTGATGCCGTCATGGCGGATAATAATATCCCTGTAACAAGTGGTTTATTCATAATGTTTACGCTCTTTACTATCAATCAATATAAAGCGTCCTCCGATTTGTAGTTAGTTGCAGATGTTATTAAGTATAGCAGAAAAATTAGCCTCTATTTCCATTCAAAGGATAGGCTTGGGTTGCAAATTGCAAATAGCTAATTGCAAGATGAAAATCACGATTTGCAAATGGCTTTTATCAAGAATCAAATTCGAGTTGAAAAATCAAATCGTCATCACGGGTTCACAGATTATCAACTCACATCAAATCAATCGTTTACCTTATTCTATCAGTCAGTTATTTAGTGCAAAACTTGACTCAAAAAAAATAGGGATAACAAATATAGGATGTATTGAGAACAAATATAGGGCAAAAACTGTTCCGCTTATTCTTGCCTTGGGCATAGTGATACGAATTAAGATTCGTTTCTCATTTACATGCCTTGACTACGCATGATGATTTTAATTTTATTGGCTTCACGGTACAAGACACTGCTTAATTGCGCCCTGGCGCGTTCAATTTGAACTTGTGCTGTCAATAAGAAATAGGCACTGACGACTGAGAGATTCTTGGCCTCTATTTTTAATCCCGCTAAAGCATTATGGACAATAAAATTTTCGGTAGATTCAAAAGGTTTTTTTTCTCTATCCGCTATCAATATGCTGGCATCCGTTTCGCTCAACCCTTGGGCCAAGGCCATCAACACGGGTAATGGTGCGGTATTCACGTTAATCGGAGTACGAGTGGGCAAGGTGCTGATATAAGGCAATAGTTTTTGATAACTGTCGTTGTCAAAACCCGCCAATAACCGTATTTCACTGGGACTACTGAATAACGTATTTGAAGTACGATAAGCCGGTGTTTTGGTTAAATAAGTATTATCTTCCGCGCCATCAGGCATTTGTGCCTCTAAATCATTGTCTATCCAATCCACCACGACTTGCGCGAGTTGGGGAGGCAATTCTAAAATACGCAGTAAACGCTCAAAAAACCTCATATCTTCTACGCTTGCTTGACCCTTTTCGACTAAATTATTTAAATTAAAACGGCCTTGTAAATCCTCAATTTGACCCTCAACCGTACCACCTGGGATAGGGAGCGGTGGCAATGGCATCGCCCACACATCTTTAAAACTATCAATACGATTGTGTTTAGCATCACGCAATAAAATACGCTTGACCCAACTCTCAGCGCCTAAGGCATACAAATAAGCTTGCTCACCGTTGAGAACATTAGCAGTACGGCGAATATCTAATTGCTGTCGCGTTGTCATCGAAACCGCCGTGATAGTGGCTAATGTAACAACTAATAAGGCAGTAATTAAAGCAACACCGTGTTGAGCGCCTAAGTTTTGATTTTGAAGCATCAATAAATTATCAGCGCGGTGTTTGTGTGTGGATTATAAACCAAAGATTAGCGAATGCGAATGTTAATTGTTAATTGCTAATTATATTTATTGCCCTCATCGTTATTTATAAGTCAAATGAGAGGAATTTTCTTTTGTTCTGTAGAGATTCTAAACGGGTTATACTCTTTGCTGGAATAAATTTAACTTTTGGCAACCCCAGGTTGCCACCTGGGGCTATTCACATTTTCAGGCTAAAATTTCGCTCCGCGAAATTTTAGCCTGAAAACCCCTTCGGGGTTGTGCGTTTTAATATTTTTATGATCGATTTTGTACGTTATGCTTGTGGGAAACTTAAAGCTAAAAGTTTAAATTGTGCCCGCGTGCAGTATAA
>Ga0180298_1000032_pt1 | contig 24567 bp, 17 predicted proteins | sample GuaBasSediGuay13_FD_121800 | JGI IMG/M metagenome (GOLD analysis project Ga0180298, IMG submission 121800) | Subseafloor sediment microbial communities from Guaymas Basin, Gulf of California, Mexico - Guay13, Core 4488-10 , 4-6 cm | ecosystem: Environmental > Aquatic > Marine > Hydrothermal...
CAGTTTGAATAAATGAGGGATGGATAGAATATCATGTTTTACCTACTTTAAACAAGTATCAATTCATACGCTACGCTCTATAGATTATCATCCATCAATTGAACAGCGATGGAACGACTTATGAGGTTAGGAAATTTTTCATCACAAACTGCAATATCTTGTTCAATTTGGACTATTCCTATTTGATCTGTTTTACCTTTCGCTTGTACAGGCAAAACATAATGAGCCCCTCTCTTATCTATACCAATATAAATTTCATCAATTTCTACTTGCCCCATTCCTGATACAGTGGTTCTATAATGGTTTTGCAGAGAATAACAAGTTAGTCTTGTGAAGATATCAATCAGTCTATTGTATCGAAGCTTAGATAAAAGTGCTTGTTCATCATTCGATGCGTATTTTGTTATAACGCCTGGTGTCGCATCTGGAATCTTGGTTTCTGCTAATATTTCTGAAGGTATAATTCGTGATTTTTTAACCAAGCTAAGTCGGTATTGCACGCTGAAAGCCGCACGAATAATCCACTCATAGCCTTTGGGTGCTTTTGAGGTGATACTTTCTGGTAATTGGGTTCTATATCTGAACGAATAAAGTACGTCTCCTAAATTTTTAGGCAGTTTTATATTTAACGCCTTTGCTTGGATCACTAGCTCAGTTCTTTTAAACTGAATTTCTGTTTTACCATTCTCATAATATTGATTAAAAATGGCTTCTATCAGTCGAGAATAGCGGTTAGTGCCCATCTTATTTTCCTTTCCAACGCAAAACGATGACTTCTTCTTTTAAGTATTGTTGAGTTGCGGTAGAAAACCGAGTCCGAAATAAATCTCTTTTAATCAGCTCATATCCTTGAGCCTTAGCTATATCGCCCAATAATTCTCCCGTTTTAAGCAATACTCTCAAATAGGATGCTTGTTCACCAACAACATAAGCTAATTTTGCACCGGGTTTAAGAACTTGCGTTAATTCTGATAAATGACGTGCCATACCACCAAAGTAAAGCTTCGTCACACGACTGTAAAGCTTTTCAAATCCCGATGTTTTGCCTAATTCAAGTCTCCTTTGCTCTATTTTTTCTGCAAGCTCTTGAATCTCTTCGTGTCCCTCAACCCATTTATCATCATCGTCATCTTTATAGACATTTCGAGTATTTGAGCGAATTAAAGTCTTCTTTAATTGTCTAAGTTCTTGTTTATTTTGAATAAAATTCAATAAAACCGATTCTAAGCGCGTCGTTCTGGTATAATCTTTTTCATTTGGATAGGGTGGTGAGGTTATCACTGCGTCAATCGAGCTAGGAGATAGAACGTGACTTATTTCTCGTGCATCAGAAAGGTAATTGTGGGTTTTAGGATAGGCTCTTTTAGAAACCTTTTGTAAATCCAAAGCCATTATTCTGATTTCTTGCAACCAAATTTGTACGACATCAATATCATTTTTTGGATTCTTAACGCTCACTTCGGGGCAAAAATGAAGATTACTCACTCGGTATACTAATATTTTTGCATAAGCCAACAGTTCGTGGTTATAAAAAGGGCTTTGGTGTTTTTTGATAGCCTCCAAAAGGATCAAAGATTTGTGTAAGGGAAGAGGACTAATTGAATTGTTCAATAACAGTTTTTCTTGTTGTGGTTCAAGTGACTTTAAACTATCTATGCCCCTATTTCCTTTAAAGAAGAAATTATCTAAGCCTTGTTTTTTGAGCTTATTGGAAGCTAAGTCGGCAATCTGTTGTGCGTGTTTCAAAAGTAAATCGGGATCAATTTCCCAATCAACTTTGACCGAACTCACAAAATGAGCGAGATGGTTAGCTTCAACGCCAATCGCACTGATACCATTTAGTTTGGATTCAACCAGCGTGGTACCGGTTCCACAGAATGGATCCAAAATAACGCTATTTGATTCCAGCTTAAATTCATCAATATATTTTCTAACCAAATGAGGTGGAAATGATAAAACAAATCTATACCAATCATGTATGGCTTTATCTTTTGGTTGAATCTGATTGATTTTTTTATCAAAAGCCACTTTTTTTATTTGCTCTTGTGTATCAAGGTGATTTGGATGAGAAATATCTAACAATAACTGTTGCATATTCTGCCTTGGTTTCCAAAGTTGTTTGTCCTGTTTGTTGAATTGGTTATCATTTTTAAATAGCTTATAAAAATAAAACATTTGAGTTGCGACTTACTGATGAACTGCTTTTCAAGATTTGGACTCAAATAAACGTGGTTGATAAGTCTCTGGTGAATAGCCCTAGGTTCCACCTCAATGCCATTAAATTAAGGGCTTTCGCGGTGGTATGCCCCTACAAAACCCAGCGTATTATGTGATTGTAGGGGCAGCCCGATCGTGTTCGCCCTAGCTTAACGAAGGTGGCATTGAATCTACGAGAAACCTATCGCAATAACATGTTGATGTTAAGCGGCCCCACTACCGTTGTCAAATATCGCCCTAATTCATATAATTCTATTCTTTCATTCAACAACCCAATCGGAGAAAATAACCACATGCTTCCTATTACTATTATTGGCACAGGGCTGGCTGGGTATACCGTGGCGCGTGAGTTTCGCAAACTTGATAAAGATGCCCCTTTACGACTCATCACTGATGATGATGGGCATTTTTACTCAAAACCGATGTTATCCAATGCCTTTGCTCAGAAAAAAACGCCTGAATCATTGGTAACCACACCCGTGACTAAAATGGCTGAACAACTCAATGCTGAAATATTAACCGATACACCGATCACGAAAATTGATCCTGCACAACATGCCGTTTATGCTGGCGATAAACGTTTAGACTATAGCCAATTAGTCTTAGCTTGGGGGGCCGAGCCTATTCGCTTACCCTTGGCTGGCAATGCAGCGGATAAAGTCTTATCAGTCAATACTTTAATTGAATATGCCGAATTTCGCGCCGCGTTAGAAGAGGGTAAACGAGTCGTGATTATGGGGGCCGGATTAATCGGCTGTGAATTTGCGAACGATTTGCAACCGGCCGGTTTTTCAGTCACTTTAATTGATTTAGCCCCACAAGCATTAGGGCGACTCGTTCCAGCAGAAGTCAGTCAAGCCTTACAAGAAGCCTTACAAGAATTAGGGATTACGCTGCTTTTTGGCAAAGCCGTGAAGAGTGTCGATCAAGCCGAAAGCGGCTATCGTTTAAGCCTGACAGATGACAGCATTGTAGAAGCCGATGTCGTCTTGTCGGCGATTGGGTTACGGCCACGTACAGAATTGGCGGCTCAAGCCGGTTTATCAGTGGAACGGGGTATTGTGGTTGATCGTTTTTTAAAAACGACGGCCGAAGATATCTATGCGCTAGGTGACTGTATCCAAATTGAAGGTTTAGTTTTACCCTTCGTCATGCCACTGATGAATGCGGGCCGCGCTATAGCTAAAAGCTTAGCTGGGCAAGAAACGGCTGTCAATTACCCTGCCATGCCAGTGGTTGTGAAAACACCTGCTTTTCCTATGGTGGTTTCACCACCGGCCGTAGGGCTCAAAGGCGAATGGCAAATTGAAGTTGAAGGTAAAGATGTCAAAGCCTTATTTTATACACCCAGTCAACAACTCGGTGGTTTTGTATTGACTGGGGAAAAAGTGGCAGAGAAAGCGGCATTAACTAAAGAATTGCCGCCTGTATTAGTCTAAAGATATAGTACAACGGATTTACGGTATAAACGGATGAGTTTATTGGTAGCGTTGAGTCAATCCGTTTATACCGTAAATCCGTTGTACTCAATCCGCTGTACTCAATCGCTGTACTAAATCAAATAAGCTTTCTTAGCCAAATTGTGCAAAATATCTTCAAGCTGATAAGATATCAAACTCTGCAAATCGTCCGTATTAACTTCTTCCAGCGTGACTTGATTATCGTCTTGAGACAAAATCAAATCACCCGCTTCAATGCTTTTTCGCATTACTTTTAATAACGCTGCCCGATCATGCTTACCATCCAAATGCTTTAATATCAGACGATTAGCCAAGTTTAAAGAAAACACTTCATAACGTAGATTCGTCACAGCCTTACCTAGCTCACTTTGCAAACGCGCCACTGGGCTGGCTATTGGATACTCACTCACCCGCAAAGTAAACTGTGGCGGATAAACCGATAATTCGACAATGTCTTTTAAAGAAAACGTCAATAACATTGTCTTAATTTCATTTATCTCTGCCTGTGACAATACCAAAGTTTCCTTGAAATGTTTCCCTCTCGCCAAAGTCAACAGTCTCTCAACCTTCTGAATCAAAGTCTCAAAAGACAAACTTTGCGGCCAGGCTTCACCTAAACACAAACAAACGGCCTTTAAAAGTAATGAACCAACAGACAAAACCGCTTCCCCTGCCAAATTCTCAAACTGTTCTAACGTTTCCTGTCTCAATGACGCTGACACTTCGACGGATAGATTTTTTGAAACCGGTTTCAGCGGTGCGGCAATATAAAAATCGCTGATTTTGTCAACTTCTAAATGGCGATTAAGCGCAATGTGCTGATGACACAATAACGTCTCTCTAAACGCATTATTGCGTAAAAAATCCAAATATTGTTCTCTTTCAACAAAATTGTTCTCTAATAATTTTTTCGCCTCATTGGCAAAAACATTATCGACTGATATAAAAGGTGTTCTCGTGTCAATCAAATATTGCAAACCATGACGAGTCGCATGTTCAATAAATTGAGAAAAAAACACGGGATCATTATATTCCTCCAAATATTCATGAAATAAATAATGATCATCTAATTGACTCACATACTGCAATTCTTTTTTCAGTGACAAACTATAACTGTCGTATTTCTGTTTTATTGAATCAACGAAAAATTTCAATAAAGATTTCGCGTGTTCAAGTTTTTCTATTGGCGCTTTCACGTTTTTAGTGTGATATAACACCATTTGCCGCAACATTTTATCAAGATGCCAGCCCGGATAAACGTTATAACTCACATAAGCCACACCGTTAGGCTGTAAATGTTCATGACAAATTTGCAATACTTTATCGCGCACATCTGGAGACACCCACGAATAAACGCCATGTGCCACAATGTAATCAAACAAGCCCAATTCAGCATCAAACGTCATAATATCTTGATGTTTAAGCGTGATATTATGCAAGCCAATCTGGCGCATAAAATTTTGCCCCACTTTGATTTGCAGCTCAGAAAAGTCAATGCCAACAAATTCACCATTCGGAATAGCTTGCGCCATAGCAATGATATTAATACCGCTGGCGCAGCCTAATTCTAATACGCGACAATTTTCAACCGGCGGTGGCTGCATACCCAATAAAGTGGCAAAAGTCGCCAAATTGTTGGGTTGCGTTTGTTTATAAACATGTCTCGTGTAAGGAATATCATCATAAATATTGGTTTTCATAAATCAGGTATTCAACAAACAGTCGCGGCAAAACATTTTGCCGCGAAAACAATCATTTTATGTAGGGACAATCCATTATGGTTGCCCATCCTTGTGCTTGCCTATTATTGGATAAAAGACTATCCATCCGCCTTCAACATCATGACTTGAACATAATACTTAATGACACCCGCGCTATCAAAAGCGATAACCACATTGCCATGCGGTTCATACCCTTCAGCCATTTTTTCATTGACAGCCTTACTCAACTGTTTATCATAATGCTCCACAACAACAATATATTTATCCTTTTCCATCATACCCCCTTTTATTAGTATTATTTAATGACTTGGTGGGCAACATAAACACGTTACCCACCCTACATGACATCTCGGTGGGCAACAATCTTTACCCTTGGGCAACAATGGTGGGCAACAAAAAGACGTTTCGCGCCAAAAGTTTTGCGCGCAAAACTTTTTTTGCGATCCCACCCACGAGAATTGAATATGGAAGACATTAACATAGATAAATACATTCTAGGCGAAACGGATGAAGAATTTTTGTGTACAGGTGAAGAGAATAATCAACAAATCACCTTAGCGATGATTCAACAAACTGAATTACACCTAGATATTTTAAGCCGCGACTTTGATCCCGACGTGTATGACAACCCTGACTGTTGTGAAGCCATTGAAGACTTAGCATTACTGAGTCGCCATTCACGCATTCGTATTTTACTCCATGATAGCAAAAAAGTGGCACAACGTGGTCATTTAATGTTTCATTTAGGCAGACGCTTAGGCAGTCTCATAAGCTTTCGCAGCGTTGCAGAAGTCCACAAAAGCATTCCAGACACCTTTCTCATTGCCGACGGCATTGGCATTATACATCGCCCTTACACCGATACACTATCGGCCACCGTTAATTTTAAAGATCGGCCAAAAGTTAAAGAATTCACTCAATTATTTGAGAAAATTTGGCAAAATGCTGAACCCGATCTCGAATCACGTTATGTGGTTGTTTGAGGTAACCATTTTTAATACTTTACGGCGTTCACAGAGTAGCACAGAGTTTCACAGAGGGGCAAAACCTCTGTGGCCCTCTGTGGCCCTCTGTGAACTCCGTGTTGAAAAAAAAGTTTTTAGCAATTCATAATGAACCATTTAACCCATTTAACCAATATTTTTTTAATCGGGCCCATGGGCGTGGGCAAAACGACGATTGGCCATAGGGTGGCCGATATTTTAGAACGCACTTTTATAGACAGTGATCATGAAATCGAAGAGCGTACCGGCGCAACGATTCCATTGATTTTTGAATATGAAGGGGAAAGCGGTTTTCGCAAGCGTGAACAAGCGAGCATTGCCGAACTAACAGAACGTCAAAATATCGTCTTATCCACAGGGGGCGGTGTTGTCTTAAATGCTGATAACCGCCATCATTTGCACAGTCGTGGATATGTGATCTATTTACAGGCTTCTGTAGATGAATTATTGGAACGCACAGCGCATTGTCGTCATCGCCCCTTGTTGCAAACGGAAAATCCCCGTGAACGCTTAGAAACGCTTCTTAAAGAACGTCATTTGCTATATACGGCAGTGGCCCATATCACCATTGAAACGGGCCATCGTACTATACGTCAAGTGGTTAAAGCCGTTTTAAGACATTTAAAGAAAATAGAGTATACGACATGAAAACATTACAAGTTGATTTGGGTGCGCGTAGTTATCCTATTTATATAGGGCAAGCTTTGTTAGGCGAAAGCAAATTGATCGCGCCATACGTGAAAGGGCAACAGGTGTTAGTGGTGACGAATAAAACGGTAGCAAAACCGTATTTGGAAAAAGCACTGAGCGCCTTTGCCGATTATCAAACTGCTCATGTGATTTTACCCGATGGGGAAGAGTACAAAAACCTAGAGGTTTTAAACCAGATTTTTGACACCCTCTTAAAACGGCATTTTGATCGTCAAACCACCTTAGTCGCATTAGGGGGAGGCGTAGTAGGCGATATGGCCGGCTTTGCAGCCGCAGCTTATCAGCGTGGCGTACCGTTTATTCAGATTCCAACAACTTTACTGGCTCAAGTTGATTCCTCAGTAGGTGGCAAAACGGGAGTCAATCATGCACTCGGTAAAAACATGATAGGGGCCTTTCATCAGCCCAATTGCGTCGTGATCGATATCAATACTTTGCAAACCTTAGACGATAGGCAATTGAGTGCGGGTTTGGCAGAGGTGATTAAATACGGATTAATCAATGACTTAGGCTTTTTTGAGTGGTTAGAAAACCATGCCACTGACTTATTAGCACGCGATTCGCAGAGTTTAAGTTATGCGATAGCACAATCTTGTCAAGATAAGGCCACGCTTGTGGCTGAAGATGAGCGTGAAAATGGACGACGGGCCTTACTGAATTTAGGGCACACATTTGGACATGCCATTGAAACGGGTATGGGATATGGACAAGTTTTGCACGGTGAAGGGGTAGCGATAGGTATGGTTTTAGCGGCGCAAATGTCAGCACAATTGGGTTGGATAAACCAGACTGATGTTAGCCGTGTTATGGCATTGATAGAAAAGATGAATTTACCAACCGATCTGCCTAAACAAATGACAGCAGAAAAAATGTTGGGATTCATGCAAGTGGATAAAAAAGTGCGTCAAGGCAAGATCCGTTTAGTGTTATTAGAAAAACTCGGTAAAGCGGTTATCACCGATAACTATGAGCCAAAAGTCTTGAATGACACCTTAAAGGGGTAAGGCTACAATATGCTTGTAGGGGCAATCCCTTGTGGTTGCCCTTCCTTGGCTACAAGGATTATTTATAAGGCACCCTTCATTTTCCAGTTTACAGTTTTGACTAAAAGTAGAAACGTTAAAGATTCTGAAAGCTAACCAAAATAGGAACGAAAAATCAAAGACATGACGTAAAATGATTATGGCAAAGCCAAGTATCGTCATTAAAATGAGGCTTAAACTAGCAAACAACCGTTTTTTTTAGGAATGTTTAACATGACTTTTTGATTTTAGGTTTTTAGGTATAACAACAAGTACAGGGATTTGAAGATTTCTGGTTGCCCTGAAGCCGTAATGAACAGAAATGCACTAGAAAATCATTCAAATCAACGTGTTATCTCACCTCCTATTGCACCTTACCACAATTATCAAAAACATTAAAGCGACATAATATGCTAATAGCCCGTATTTACAGCGTTCTCTTTCCGATCTTGACTATCGTAATAGTAGGTTATCTATATGCACGTATCAGGCCGATAGATATGAGTACCGCTAACCGTCTCAATATGGAAGTCTTTACGCCCGCCTTGCTATTCACGGTGTTATCCGATAACACATTTAATATCATGGATTACCAACAATTAGCCCTAGCTACAATACTGATGATACTAGGCTCTGGCATCATAGTATTCCCATTAATTCGTTGGCTTGGAATCAACCCCAAAACCTTCATGCCCTCCATGATGTTTGTGAATGCAGGTAATATGGGTATTCCCGTCGCACTGTTTGCATTTGGAGAGGTTGGTTTACCAGCGGCAATGTTGTTTTTAATGACAACAGCACTGCTCAATTTTACCTTAGGGATATCTTTAGTCAGTCAACGTGCTTCTTTAATTGCACTATTAAAAATGCCACTAATTCAAGCCACGCTACTCGGTTTACTCATTAGTCTAAGCTCAATCGAGGTACCCAGCTTATTGATCACACCTATTAAGATGTTAGGCACTTGTGCGATACCCGTAATGTTATTATCACTCGGAGTACGCTTGAGTGATATTGATTTAACCCATTGGCGAATAGGTTTATTAGGGGCCGTTTTGCGTCCACTTTCAGGCGGCCTCATGTTTTTAATCATACGACCTTGGTTCACATTAACACCATTACAAACGAGTGGATTACTCATTTTTGCTATGCTACCTCCCGCCGTCGTGAATTATATTATTGCGGAACAATATCAGCAGGAACCACAGAAAGTGGCAGCGATTGTCATGCTTGGCAATGTAGCCAGTTTTATCAGTTTACCAATTGCTTTAGCGTTCATATATCAATGAACAATTTTGCGTGGAACAGTGAATTTGAGGGCGAACACTTTCGGCTCGCCCCGACATAAAATCTACAAAATCACGTCTGCATACCACCGCGAATGCCCTTGTGAAATTATTGACCTACTTCGTTCAGAGCTACGCTCGATCAGCATAGTTCAGTTATCACTGTTCCTCTTTCACCCCAAAGAAATGTTCAATTTTATTAAGAAACTGCTTATAAGCCGCCTCTTTCGTTTCGACTTCATCGTGTTCCACATGCTTGTGTTTTTCTGTCATTTGCTGACGATAAGCCAATACTTTACTCACCAGTTCAGACACTTCAGGTTGTTCTGCGATTAAAGGCGCAATATCAGCCTGAGTTAATTCAAACAAATAAGTATCAACAAGCGCAATCACGGTAGCGGTTCTATCTTCACCCGTCAGAAGGGCCATTTCACCAAAAAAGTTCCCAGCCCCTAAACGAGCAACCTCTTTGGATTTTCCATCATCTGCCCGCACATAAACGCCAACAACACCTTCAACAATAAGAAATAAGGAATCGCCCGCATCACCTTGCTCAACAATCACATCACCTTGCTCAATATGATGACGACGAATGCAATCACTCAGGTAGAGTTTAGCTTCATCAGAGAAAGGTTTGAATATATCCACTTCTTGTAAAAGGGTAATCGGTTTAGTCGCTTCTTCTCCCCCTCTTTCTTTAACCCCTTTAAACAAGTGAATTTCTTGTCGCTGTACAGCCGGTGTGATACCCGCACGGTTCAAATGAAACCAAACTCGCGTCCAAACATTTTCCAAAATATAAAATTTATCGCCATAGTCATCAGCACAAAAGGCGATCCAGTAAGTTGCAGCCCATTCGTTGATACCGGTCAAAAAAATGACGGGGGCCGGATCTTTGAGCACTTTTTCAGCCGACAGCAATGCATCAAGCAGAATTTTTTTCACGCGATCGGGCGGATGCATAGGATGAACATACACCGTTGGCCATAACCAGTAAACGTCATCCGGATAACAAAAATTAAGAATAGGAGATTCAGAAGCCATACTGTTGGGAATACTTAAAATGCACTCTGCTCTTGTTTTTAGCCGAGTGCTTCGCCAAGTGATGTCAACAATTTCCCCTTCATCAAACTGGCCTATTTTGACCCAATCGCCGATCCTAAAAGGCCTTTCTATGTTAATTGCAATTCCTGAGAAAATATTGGAAATATTAATTTGAATCGCTAAACCAATAATCATGGCAATGACACCAGAAGTTGCCAAAACACTGGTCAGTTGCTGATTATACACAAAGGCAATAATCCCAACCACGGCCATAAAGTAAATAATGAAAGCCAAAAACAGCCTGACGATATTCGGTATGAGGCGCCCTGTTTTTTCTTCTATAGGTGTCCAAATAAAACTTTCAGAGGCTAAATTCAGAAGAAATGCCGGTATTATCCACCACAGGATATCGAATACCATGATAAAAAACTTCATAGACTCTTCAAAGTTTTTCGCCAACCAGTCAACTAAGAGTATCTCCCCAGATAAAAGCAAAAGAAACGCTAAGAGCGTTTGAAAAAACCAAATGAATTTGGACCATTTTCTAAACTTTTTAGCAAAAATATTAAGCACTAAGATGAAAATAATGCTTAACACCATCATATTGAAAGCATGTTGATAATCAATTTTCCCCCGCAAGGTCAATTCATTCTTTTTAATTTGAATATTCGTATTAAACTGAGAATATTCGACTATGCCAGCTTGCACATTAAGATATTCAGGATCCCCCAGGGAAGATTTCTTAGCCACATCTTGGAAAAACCTAATTTGTTCTATAGTCCAACCCGCTGTTGGACTGAGAGCCTGACTTTTTTGCAGTTTTTCCAACATTTTGTCGCTATCGCCCATACCCAAGATATCTGTCACATAAATCAAATTATTTCTGGTTAACTCTCGATGATGAAAGTGAATACCAAGTGTATGTTGTTTATAAATGTAACGTTCGGCAAGAAAATCTGCCCGAAAACGACTTTTAATTCTGTAAACACGATAGGTAATCTGATCCTTTTTTTTATTTTCAAGAGGTGTTTTTAATTGCTCTTGGATCATATCTGGCTCAACAGCATTAAGAAATTCTATCAGTTGAGGGTTAGAATCACCGGCAAAACGAAACCAGATATGAAAATCTAAAGAAAACGTTAAATTATTAATCTCAAAATCACTGATTTCATTGATTTTGATCCCGGTATAAACGACATTGGTTCTATACATGTACTTGTCGTTAATGATTAACACGCGATCCTTCTGAAGTGCCGCTTCTAAATCTGAAATTTCATTGGGATTACGCATAGCCTGAAACTGAGTTAAAGCAGAAACGAGCTTTTCATTTTTGTATACACCAATGGCGACGGGTTTTTGGGCATCTCGGTTTTCATCAAAATAATTGAAACCTGTCGTACCTTCCACGGCATCATGAATATTAGTGAAACTGGCTAATACATCACGGATACTAGCACGATCAGTCTTAAGGCTCTCCTTCGTGCCTGTAATCTTGGCCTGTTTAATCGCTTTCATTAGTACCATTATGGTATCATAAGCGTAAGCGGCTGACCAATCTGGTTCTTCATTGTATTTATCGTGGTATTTTTCCTTGAACCTTTGGGCTTTTTCATTGGCCGTATCAAATATCAGCGGTGTTGCCACATAAATATCATTTGTATAATAGCCCGGATTAGCTTTTTCTCTTGGGAACGTTTTAAAGCCATTCTTAAAAGTTTTCTCGGAAAAACCAGAACCGCTGATGATAGGATTTTGGATGCCGGCATCTTTGATTAATTTCACTAATGGAATGCCTTCACTGGCCTGTGTCGCCAAGAGAATAGCGCCAGCACTTTCCCCATCCAGCTTCAATTTTTTAACGATATTTTTAAATATCATCTCCTTCTTTTTTGGATCATCACTGTCTTGAAAATCCCATTTATTCGATACCTCCAAGTCGTCTAATTTCTCAGTGGCTTTTTCAAACATTTCTGCTAAATAAGAACCATAGCCGCTACCATCATGAATAATAGTCACATGTTTCAGTTGAAACACTTTTTTAACATAATGAGCCAAAAACTGACCAGAGGCACTCGCATTATAGATATTTCTAAAATACCATTCGTTACCTTGGGTCACTTTGACATTGACAGAACCAGGCGTAATAGCGGGTATGCCATATTTTTTGTAGACTTCCCCGCCTGTGATAGAACAAGAACTATACCAATGCCCTATAACAGCAAGGGCTTTATTTTCATCAACTATCCGAAGTGCCTCGCTTTTAGCTTTCTCGTCGGCTTTGCACTTATTCTCGTCATCATAAGTTATGAGTTCGACTTTTTTGCCATTGAGTTCATCTTTTTTGCCATTAATCTCATCCAAGTATAAGCGAATGCCTTGTGTCATCAGTCTCCCAGCTTCTGAATCAGTCGGGCCGATAAAAGCAATATAGATAGTTTCCTCTTCTTCTTGAAAATAATATTTCTGGAGTGTCCAGATTAAAAAGAAAAAGATAATAATTAACATAAAAATGTTGATTTTCATAAGCTTTTACTCACCCTAAAAAGTGCTTTTACCAATTTATAAAGACAAGAAAATTAACCTAATGAAGCATTCAAAATAATTGTGGTTAGTAATGATACCATTTTAAGTCTGCCTGTATCCCTCAATTGGATTTTTGAGTGTTGATTTTCAATCATTTTTTCTCGCATCAAGTTGATTTTTGATTTTGATCTCAAAATTCAAACATCATCATGATTCAAAGCCTTATCGATATCAATTCAGTCTCACAAATTGCTGATTGTAACGGATTTTGGGGACACCATTAAATAATGAGGCTTTTTTCTGATTTGAAAGGGTGAACACGCCCTCCCCAAAATCTACTCTATGCACATAACCTTTTAAACCATTGATTTTTATATTAATTAACCTTACCTGATTTGATGGCATGGTGGGCAAGCGGGCAACACGATTTAGGGTATTTTTTGTAGTTTAGGGCTGCCCGCTTACCCACCCTACGAAGATTTGTGTGCATAGAGTAGCCCCAAAATTCGTTATAATCAGAAAAATTGTTATCCCAAGTTTCAATTTAATTGCAAGTCGCCAATTGCTCTGTGCAGGGCTTCGTCAAAGTCCGATATAAGTTATTGATTTATGAATGATATACGGAAATTATTTCAAAAAATATATTAAAAAACAGCAACCCTAGGTTGCACCTCAATGCCACCTTCGTTAAGCCTGGGCGAACACGCAGGTTCGCCCCTACAACCCCGTCATGACGTGGGGTTTGGTAGGGGCAGACCACCGCGAAAGCCCTTAACGAAGGTGGCATTGAGGTTGCACCTGGGGCTATTCACATTTTCTGAGCGTAGTATAGCTTCGCTGTACACAGCGATGAAAACCCCTACGGTGCCTTAGCTTTTTAAGATTTTTTTTGATCGATTTGCTTTTGTAGTCCATCCAATCGCGAAAGCTTTTAAAAGTTTTTCACGAAACCAAGTTTTGCGCGCAAAACTGTATTTCACTTAAGAAGTTTCGCTCCGCGAAACTTCTTAAGTGAAATTCACGCTAATGTTTCGCTTCGCTAAACTTCTTAAGTGAAATGTGAAAAATTGTGCCCGCGTGCAGTATAATATAATTAATTTCTTTTGGAATGAATGAATAATTAATTAACTATTAACAATACCTTCGCCAATTTTAAAAATGAGCCATTTCCCTAAAAATACTGATTTTTATCAAATAAGTTTGACGTTTTTTACAATTTAGCGAAGGTATGGTATTAACTTGCCTTATTGAAATTCGCTTGAAGTCTAATTCTTTTTACACTTCAAGCGATTCACAAATAAGTGATAAACAATTGAGCCTTTAAACAAAAATCAAAATGTGATGCTCAAAGACTATCTTTTTTGCTCATTAACTGGTGCTGGCCAAGGTTTATTAGCCGTTTTAGCGATAGGAAGTGGGCAGATATCCACGTTTTCCGGTGTCAAAGAATTGGCTTGATTCGTTGAGAAAGCTTCCTTTCCTTTCTCACCTTGAAAAATATGAAATTCTTGCCGCATGACAGCGGGCGCGATGTTAGCACGGTTTAAATGAAACCAAACTCGTGTCCAGACATTTTCCAAAATAAAAAATTTATTGGCATAATTATCAGCACAAAACGCAATCCAATAGCTTGCCGCCCACTCATTGATACCTGTCAAGAAAACAACAGGGGCTGGTTCTTTGAGAATTTGATCAGCAGACAATAGGGCATCAAGAAGAATTTTTTTCACCCGCTCTGGGGAATGCCTTGGATGAACATAAACGGTAGGCCATAACCAATACACTTCATCAGGATAAAAGAAATTAACAATAGCCGATTCGCTTGCAATACTGTTAGGAATACTGATGATACACCCATTTCTCCCTTTAAGCCGAGTGGCCCTCCAATTAATATCTATAACTTCTCCTTCGTCAAACTTGCCGATTTGAACCCAATCCCCAATTCTAAAGGGACGTTCCATGTTAATCACAATACCGGAGAAGACATTTGAAATATTAATTTGAATGGCCAAACCGATAATCATGGCAAGCATACCAGAGGCTGCTAATAAACTGGTAAATCTTTGTTCATACACAAAGACAATAATGCCGACTATGGCCATCAAGTAAACAAAAAGTGCAAAAAAATGACGTATGATATTCGGTATAGTACCCACTCGTTGTTCTAAAGGTGTCCAAATAAAACGTTCTGAGGCCTCATTAAGTAGGAATGCGGGTATCAACCACCATAGTATATCAAATACGTTTATGATAAATTTCACTTCGGACGTATTACTACTTTCAGCTAATAAGTCAGAAAAAAATATAATTTCACCACTGAGCAACAAAAGAAAGGCAAAAATCACTTGAAAAAACCAAATAATTTTAGAAAAAACGGGTTTTTTTCTACCAAAAAAGGTCAGTATTAAAAATAGCATACTGCTTATTACCATTAGCTGGTAAGCATATTTATATGGAATAATGCCTCGTAAGCTGAATTGGTCTTTTTTTATTTGAATAGCTGCATTAAATTGAGAATATTCAACTAGCCCTTCTGGCATATTGAGATAGTCAGGATCTCCTGCAGAAAATTCACTGACAATATGAGGAAAAAACAAGACGCGAGTGATCGTCCAGCCAGAAAGCGGGCTTAATACGCGCTTTGTAAGCAAGCTTTTAATCAAGGCATGTTGGTTTCGCTGTCCCATACCCACAACATCAGTAACATAAATCAAATTGTTACGAGTTAATGTTCGATGCCGAAAACTGATACCCACAATATGCTGTTTATACACAAAAAAATGCTCAAGAAAGTCAGCCCTAAAACGGCTTTTGATTCTGTAGACACGATAGGTTATTTTATCTTGGTGTTTATTTTCAATAGGTTTTCTCAATTGTTCCTGGATTTCTTTATGATTGATCGCATTGACAAACTCAATATCATCGGGATTAAAATCCCCTTGAAATCGAAACCATAATTTAAACTCCAAAGTAAACTGTAAATTTTTGATATCAATCTCACTGATCTCAATAAATTCTATACCCGCATAGACAACATTGGTTTTATACATCTGCTTTTCATTAATAAGCAATACCCGATCGTTTTGGATTGCATCTTGAAGGTCAGTAATCTCATTCGGATGACGCACAACCTGCAATTGAGTTAAGGCAGAAACAGAGTTTTTATGTTTATAAATCCCAATTGAAACTGGCTTTTGGGCATCCCGGTTTTCATCAAAATAATTTAAACCCGTTACCCCTTCCAGCGCATTATAAATACTATTGAAGCTGGTCAAAGCGTCTTTAATTTTTATTCGATCTTCTTTTACTGCCCATGGCGCTCCTTCAATTTTGGCTTTTTTGATAGCTTCAACAAGTACCATCGCCGTATCATAAGCATAAGCGGCCGCCCAACCGGGTACTTCATCGTAGGTGTTGTGATATAACTCTTTGAAAGTTTGAGCTTTTTCATTAGCTGTATCAAATATCAAAGGCGTTGCGACATAAATGTCATTAGTATAAAACCCAGGATGTTCATTCTCCATGGGTAGGCCATCAAAACCCTCATAGAAGGTTTTTTCAGACAAAGAGGATGCGCCTATAATTGAATTTTGAATGCTGGCTTCTTTAATTAATTTGACCAACTTCACACCTTCTTTGGCTTGCACGGCCAGAAGAATGACACCGGCCTCTTTTTGCTTGGCCTTGAGTTCATCAACGATTTTTTGAAAAATCTGCTCCAAATTGTCATTAGTTTTGTCGTAATACCATTGGTTTTGAACAGCCATGCCAAGTTTCAATGACTGTTCTTCAAAAACTTCAGCAAGATAAGAACCATAAGAGGCTGTTTCACGAATGATACTCACCTTGTTTTGTTTAAAAACATTTTTGACGTAGTTGGCTAGAAATTGGCCAGATGCTTTCGCATTATAAATATTTCTAAAGTACCATTCATTACCTAGCGTCACATTGATATTGGCAGAGCCTGGGGTAATGGCCGGAATTTGATATTTTTTATAAATTTCCCCAGCACTTATGGAAGCTGAACTGTACCAGTGTCCAATAACCGCAACGGCACTATTTTTGTCGACGATTTTTTGTGCCTGCTCACGAGCAGTTTGTGCATCATTTTTGTCATCAAATTTTTCAAGAACAATTTTTTTCCCAAAGATGCCTCCTCTTTCATTGATCTTATCAAAATATAATTGAATAGCTTGAATCATTGAGAGACCGGCGGCAGTCTCCTCGCTCGGCCCTGCAAAAGCAATGTGTATGGATTTTCCGTATTCTTTGACATATTTATAATAGGCTAACCCAGCAGCTAATAAAATGACCGCACCTAACAGAACAATTTTGATTTTCATCTTATGTTACCCACCTCAACCTTTATGCTTGAATAGGGATAAATTTTATCTCTCAAAAGCGGTCAGCAATCACTTCGTATTTTTTGAACTGAAAACGCCCAATTTTCCTCGTAAAGCTTAGATGGTTGATAGCGAATTGCCCATCAAAAATCTATTCCTAACCGCTTATCACGCCTCAAAAAAAAAACAGCACACTGCTGCTGCAATCTTCCCAGCATAAGCGCGTGTGGGTAGTACACGCGGTTTGATTGAATCCTTGATGAATCTTGTTTAGCATTTGTGATGGCCGGTGGCAATTTAATGGTTGTGGTTGGCAATCAAGAGCATACACTGGCTTATCGAAGACAGCAACACCACTTTATTCTCCATTTTTGCAACATAAATTGGAATGCTTAAAGGGGCTAAACAAGAGTTGTTTTCGCTTGAAAGGTGTTTTAAGTAAAGATTGCTCATATATCAGATGAGGGCTTGAGAATGGTTTTGAGTATTAGACTTGTCCCAATGGAACGAGCGTGAAATAGAGATTTTATTTCATGCACGTTCCTTAATAAGCTAAGTTATTGATTTTATATACCGTATTTCAACAAGTTTTCGAGGTTCAAGTTTTTGCGAAGCAAAAACTTGATCCTCTAAAGTTATTTAGGGACAAGTCTATTATTGTTTTTCAGTTTTGATTTTGAAGTTATGAGTCTAAAAGGATTTGTATTTGATTTAAGCGAGGCCAATAAATGATTTTTACCCACTTCACTCGCTTCGACAAGCTCAGCGAACTGCTGTTCCGTGCCCTGAGCTTGTCTTAGGTGCGCTTCATAAACAGTCTAAAATTGCCAGCCCTATCTCTGTAGGATTACGTGCCAATGTCACACCCGCCGCTTCTAGGGCAGTAAATTTATCTTGTGCGGTGCCCTTACCGCCTGCGATGATCGCACCTGCATGTCCCATACGTTTGCCCGGTGGGGCCGTGACACCTGCAATATAAGCCACAACGGGTTTAGTCACTTTTGATTTGATATAAACCGCCGCTTCCTCTTCATCTGTCCCACCAATTTCACCTACCAATATTATGCCTTCTGTTTGTGGGTCTTGTTGGAACAATTCTAAACAATCTATGAAATTCATACCATGAATCGGATCACCGCCAATCCCAATACAGGTGCTTTGTCCTAAACCATTTTTAGTGGTTTGATCCACGGCCTCGTAAGTCAATGTGCCTGATCGCGAAATAATGCCAATGCGTCCTGGTTTGTGTATAAATCCGGGCATAATGCCCATTTTACAACCCCCTGGGGTGATGATGCCCGGGCAATTGGGCCCAATCAAGCGCACTTGCGGATAATGCGTTTTAAGTACGTTTTTAACTTTGAGCATATCCAATACTGGGATACCTTCGGTAATACAAACGACGATTTGAATACCACTGTCGGCCGCTTCCAATATCGCATCGATAGCGAACGGTGCAGGCACATAGATCATACTCGCCGTCGCACCTGTTGTTTCTACTGCTTCGCGTACTGTGTTAAAAACAGGCAGTCCAAGATGCGTTTGTCCAGCACGTCCGGGGGTTACACCACCTACTAATTTTGTCCCGTATGCCAAACAGTGTTCAGAATGAAAAGTCCCTTGTTTGCCGGTAAATCCTTGACAAATCACCTTTGTGCTTGCATCAACTAAAATACTCATGTTGTTATCCTTTGTAGCTCGATACGGCCTTTTTTGCGGCATCATCTAAATCAATCGCTGAAATAACCGATAAACCACTCTCTTTTAAAAGGGCTTTACCCTTATCAACGTGAGTCCCTTCTAAACGGACAACCACGGGCACAGTCGTACCGGTTTCTTTAATCGCATGAATCACGCCTTCGGCAATCAAATCACATCTCACAATACCACCAAAAATATTGACCAAAATGCTCTTAACTTTGGGATCAGATAGAATAATTTTAAAGGCTTGGGTCACTCGCTCTGCGGTTGTTCCCCCACCCACATCAAGGAAATTCGCCGGTTCAGCGCCGTGTATTTTGATCACGTCCATCGTTGCCATCGCCAAGCCGGCACCATTGACCATACAAGCAATATCGCCATCTAAAGCGACATAGTTGAGATCAAATTGACGCGCCTGATGTTCTTTTTCATCTTCTTGGGTCGAATCATAGAGTGCCGCTAAATCACTATGCCGATAAAGGGCATTATCATCAATATTGATCTTGGCATCTAGGGCCATTAATTCATCTTGATCAGTGATAATTAAAGGGTTAATTTCAACTAAACTGAGATCGTTCTCGACAAAAAGACGATATAAACTAAATAATATAGCGGTTAATTGCTTAACCTGTTGCGTGTTTAAATCCAAGGCAAAACCGATTTCACGGCATTCGTATGCCTGAATGCCTACCAGTGGATCGAAGGTACGACGAATGATTTTTTCTGGGGCAGTCGCTGAGATTTCTTCTATATCCATCCCACCGGCACGAGAGGCCATCACTGCCAGACGCGCTGTTGCTCGATCCACGACTAAACTTAAGTAAAGTTCGCTTTTGATGTTTGTGGTTTTTTCAATCAGTACACAATGTACGGGTTGGCCATCAGGGCCAGTTTGGTGAGTTTTTAAGCGACTCCCAATTAAACTTTGGGTAATTGCTGTGACTTCTTCTAAACTTTGGGCACGTTGAACCCCTCCCGCTTTGCCACGCCCACCGGCATGAACTTGAGTTTTAACCATCCAAGCCTGACCGCCTAAATCGGCCGCGTGTTGTTTAGCCTCAAGCTCGTTTCTAGCAACTTGTCCGGCCGGTACAGGGATAGTGTATTTAGCAAATAATTGTTTTGCTTGATATTCATGTATGTTCATTATTTTCTCTAAATCATCCCATGTTGGAAGCGCATATTTTGAAATAAATGAGTGATTTTAGCAAAGGTCATCATGCGAATTTTTGATTCTAACAGATTTTAAGGAAGTTATAGCATTCAAGCCCTTTAATTTGCTTAAATAACAAGTACAACGAATTATGAAATAAACGAATTTTATAAGAGAAATTTGGTGAAAGCACTGATCTACCCCCCGCAAATCAATGATTGAAAAGCCTATCGACTACTGAACAATCATAAATTATTGTTATTATCATCGTTTCTGCTTAATGATTTTGAATGATGCGTGATTGGAGCCGATATTCCCCACCTATTAATTGTAAATTATTGATTTTAAATCAGTATAAATATAATTTATTTTTGCCATAAATTTATTTTTATTTAATATCATATAGCTTACAGAGGGGTACGGCATGTCGGTTGGATAATTGTGAATGATGAATAATGAATTATTAATTAACTAATATAAGTCAGTAGAGACGCGAGGCATCGCGTCTCTACATCAAGACGAATTAAATAAATGATGGGCAACAAAAACCCAAAACCCATACCTAAAATTAATTAATTATAATTAAATGGTGGGCAACCCCAAAACCCACCCTACATTGATTTGCTTATTCAATGCGCTTTTTAATGATTTGTGTCCAAATTTCATAACCCTGAGTATTCATATGCAGTCCATCTGCTTGAAAAATGTTTTGCCGCAGTTTTCCCATTTCATCGTGCATGGCCGTACTGATATCAATGTATTCAAGGTAATCATGCCCCACCGTATAGGCCTCAAGTAGGGCATTAGCCTCTTGCATCGTATTTTGGAGATGAGCCCTTGCTGGGCTTGGTTTAATCGACAAAAAATAGATGATGGTTTCAGGCAGTGCGCTATGCACTTTTTTGACAAAATCCTGACAATCTTTCAAAAATTGTTGAGGAGACTTGCCATGAGCAATATCATTATCGCCTTCATAAAACACGATTTTTTTCGGTTGATAAGGTATGACGATGCGATCAACATAGTAAAGCGCATCTGCCGCTAGCGAGCCACCAAAACCGCGGTTAATGACTTTTAAGGGAGCCATGTCTTTTTGAAGCGTTTTCCACCCTCTAATACTGGAGCTACCCACAAAAACAATTGCGCCCTTGTGTGGCGGATTTTTTTGGTCACTTCTCTCAAACAGGCGTATTTGTTTTTCAAAACGATTAGGTTTCATGTTAATCTCACCTTGTTTTTCAAAAAAAGCGTCAATCTTGGCGAATAAACCCCTATTACCCCAATCATTGATTTCACCATCAATTGTAATGTTATCCAATCTAGGCACATTGTAAATCGGTTCATCGAAACTGCTGACTTGAAAAGACAGGATCAACAGTACCCAGAATATTAAATAAGTAGCTACACATAAGTCTTTTAACATAGTTTTATTTTGAAACGTTAGTATAATGAACTTGATAAGGATAGAACGCTGATTTATCATGATTATCATGATCAACACTGATTAAAATCGGGAATGATGTTTAATTAGTAAGAGAAGCTGATTATCATGATTAAAATCAGCGCGAATCATGACAATCATGACAATCTGCGTTCTATCCGATATTGGCAAAAAATGTTGCTTAACCCTTTAAGCCAACAGCTAAAGCAGTTGTCTAAAAGCTCAAGTCAGGTGGTGGTGACTAACAACAAAAGCGCAAATTATAACGGTGGGCAGTATATCATGATTAAAATCAGCGCGAATCATGACAATCATGACAATCTGCGTTCTATCCGATATTGGCAAAAAATGTTGCTAAACCCACCCAACACTCGCTATTATTTTAATTTGGTGATTTCCATCTTCTTTAAACCAGTCACTTGTCTAATCAAGGTAATATCCATATTGGTTTGCAACAGTTGTTTCGCTATCTGTAATGTAGCCGCTTTTTCGGCATTTTGGGCCTTTTCCAAAGCGGCTTGTATTGCAGCTTCCGCTTTTTCCAAAGCCGCTTGTTTTTCAACTTCCGCCTTTTCTAAAGCCGCTTGCTTTTCAGCTTCCGCCTTAGCCGCTTTGTCTAACGCTTCTTGTGCTGCTTTTTGGGCTTTGGCGTTTTCTCTTTCTGCGTGTTCCGCACGCGCTAAATTGCTTTTCTGATCCGAAATCCATACTAACTTTTTCTGTTGTACCTCTATTTCTTCCGGCGTTAAGCTTGCGGTGTTGGCAATGCTTAGGGCTTGGTTGATCTCTTTGTCATTGGCTAAGGTTTTGGGGATGGATTTCAAATGCCCGACATTTTTCACAAAATAAATCCATTTGTCTGCCATCCCTTTCAGTTGGCGTAGCTTTTTGTCAAACTTCGGCAGTTCCACAAAAACTAATCTCATCTCCTTAGGATAAGGAATCAATTTCTCTTCTTCTAAAAAAATGAAATTGCTGACCACCTTTGAGGCCAACTCTTTTTCTGGAAACATCACAAAGTCTGTGACGGTTAAACCAATCGCGGGTTTCAGTTCGGTGTATTTGTCGCCTTTTTCCAATTGCGTACTATAGGCTTTTGCCACATTAAGCAAGACTCGTTTGTCAAAACCAGGCTGATTGAGTGCTTGCATCTCAATAATCACTTGAGTGCCATTATTTAAATAGGCTTTGACATCGACATAAGTGTTTTTTAAGGTGGCAACCTGCGGTGCTTGATAGGGATCAACGATGGTTAAATCCACAATAGGATTGTCTTCAAATGGAAGCAGTGCATTCAAAAAACTGATCAGAATGTCTTTAGATTGCTGGCTGCCAAAAACCTTTTTAAAGGCAAAATCAGTTGTCACATCAATAAATTGCATTTTAGGGTTTCTCCTATGAGAATAATATGTTTTTTATTAGGTAGTCCCTACAAACCAATGGAACTGTTCAAATAGTGGGAATTGAGATGTATTAAAAGCCACGGAATGACACAGAAAGCACGGAATATTTTTCCGTGTTTTTCCGTGTTTTTCCGTGGCAAAATATTATTTGTGTGCATAGAATAGCCACGCCCGCTTACCCACCATTCTTCCCTATAACGGCGCATGGTAGTCGTTACCGCAATAATCCCTTGAGCACTTCCTCAGTAAACGGATTATCACCCTTTTTCAAGGCATCTAGCCAGCCTTGCTCTTTTGGTTTCCAGTAGTCATTATTAGACTTTTCAATAGCAAACTGAAAATCCTCAATCGATCCTTGAATATCGCCCGTCACTGCTCTCGCTAATCCTCGGCTTCTACGATAATCCCCATTTTCAGAGTCAAGTGCCACCGCTTTTTCACAGTATTCCATTACTCTAGCTGCTTGTCCATATAAACTACCAGACCAACAAAGGCTATCCCACTGTTTAGCAGAAATTTCCAAACTCGCATCCATCTGTTGTGCTTTAAGATAGTTCGCAATGGCCTGTTCAAATTCCCCGTTCTTGGCTAATTCTTCTCCTTGTTTAACTAACACTGGAGCAAAAAGCTGTTTAGCCTGCGTTTCTGGCTCAAAGCTTAAAGTCGAATCCAATGCCAGTGCTGCTTGAAACTGAGCGGTTGCTTCTTCAAGCTTGCCTTCTTTGGCGAGTTCTTCTCCCTTTTCCAAGGGTGCCATCGAAGCCAATTTCCCCGCATAGTTTTTTGGCTCAAACACCAGACGAGGATCAATTTGAAGTGCCTGAGTAAACTCAACCACAGCGGCTTGGATTTTGCCCTGTTTAGCCAACTCTTCACCTTGTTCAAGCCGGGTTTTCGCCGCTATCCCTTGTGCTTTCTCGGTGGGATCAAATTGAAAGCACGGTGCGGATTGTTTAGCACGTTGAAATTGCTCAATAGCCGCCGAAATTTTACCGGTTTTGGCCAATTCTTCTGCCTTTTCAATCCACTCCCAAGCTGGTGCTTTTGGTAAAAAGAACTGTTCCCGTTGTTTAGGCGTTAAGCAACGTGGAATCATTTTCGTCGCTTGCTCAATCAGTTTTTGGGTAGAAAACACTGGCCACAGCCGGGCCGTCTTATCTTCTGATGCGGTTGCCAGAATTGAACCGTCCGGACTAAACGCGGCGTGGTTGACCTCAGAGTAATGCCCACGGAGCGTGGCAAGCGGTTTGCCGCTTGGCAGCGCCCACAGCCGGGCCGTCTGATCAGATGATGCGGTTGCCAGAATTGAACCGTCTGGACTAAACGCGGCGTGTATGACAGGATCGGAATGCCCACGGAGCGTGGCAAGCGGTTTGCCGCTTGGCAGCGCCCACAGCCGGGCCGTATTATCAAAAGAGGCGGTTGCCAGAATTGAACCGTCCGGACTAAACGCGGCGTGTATGACATAAAATTCATGCCCACGGAGCGTGGCAAGCGGTTTGCCGCTTGGCAGCGCCCACAGCCGGGCCGTCTTATCC
>Ga0180298_1000034_pt1 | contig 24325 bp, 45 predicted proteins | sample GuaBasSediGuay13_FD_121800 | JGI IMG/M metagenome (GOLD analysis project Ga0180298, IMG submission 121800) | Subseafloor sediment microbial communities from Guaymas Basin, Gulf of California, Mexico - Guay13, Core 4488-10 , 4-6 cm | ecosystem: Environmental > Aquatic > Marine > Hydrothermal...
AATGCGTTGTTCTAATAAAACATCTGATAGGATCACTATATCAATTCTAAAAATGTTTCAGAACCATGAGAGTCGGTTGAAATGTCAAAAATCAAAGAGAAACCACAAGAAGAACCAATAACAAAAGAGGAACTTGAAACACCAGTTGAAAAACTCGTCGCTAAGAGAGCTGAAGAACTATACAAAGCAGAAACTAAAAAAGATTGGAGGAAAGAACCGCCGGAAGAAGAGAAAGGTAAGGAATACGTTAGACGCGCAGCCAAACAAATACTTGCAAAATGGGTTAAAGGAGCAAGAGAATACCACACCGTCGTAGAAACTGTTTTTGGCGCCCCACCGGAAAGACGAATGACTCTTGTAAAAATCGGTAAAAAAGTTGAATTACTACCCACCGAAGAAATCTTAAAACCCAGCAAACTCCCACCAAACGCCGTTCTCAAATGTCCAAAATGTAAGGCGTTAGCCATGGTGCAAATCGCTCCGGGAATCTGGCAATGCAAAAACTGCTACAAAGTCATCAGCACACTATACTGGTTTCCAAGAAGAAAATATCCCACAAGACGGCGCCGTTAGTCAATAATTTTTAAATCCTTATGTTTTCTTGAAAAATAGTCCAAAATACATTCTTGCGCCATGTTTGATATGTTTCTATGTTCAACCATAGCCATACTCTTTAAAATCTTGTAGATTTCAAGTCTAATAATAATTGTTTTCCACTGAGACTGAGACATTTTCCCATTATATTTTATCATAAGAAACCTTATAAGATTTATGTTTAATAAAATAACTCGAAAAAATTAAGGAGAGGTAGAAATGGCAAAAGGTCTAACCCCAGAGGAAATCGTCTCTAGATTCACCGGAGGCGTTTCAGGAGCAGGCTCTAAATGGGAGGAAAGAACACTCGCCGGAGCTGGAAGATTCGCAGACTGGGTAGGGCACTGGTATCCAGGCATGCTAAAAATCATACCTGGGCTTCCAAGGCTTGACTGGCTTGAACGTGTAAGAAGAGTATGCGAATACACTAAGAGATCATCCAAGTCCTATCAGGCGGTGAAAGTCAGAAGAATTACTGGACTAGCACCCGCGTCACCATCGCCACGACCCGCTTAGGAGGTAACAAAGCATGGTTACACCTATTGATGTTTCGGCAATCGTGAACATGATAGTGCCGCTGGTATTCCTCGTATTGATTGTCAGTGTCCTCATGAGCCTTGTCAGGGAATTCAAAGCAGGAATTTAGGAGGTCTGATGTACAATGGTCACCCCAATTGACGTTTCAGCAATCATCAACACAATAGTCCCTTTAATATTCCTAATACTCGTCATAAGCGTCTTGATGAGCCTCATCAAAGAATTCAAAATCACATAGACGACTTTTACGGACGACTTCCCTACTACGATGAATCTTTGAGTAGTCAATCCCCTATTTTTTATAATTTTTCTCATCGGAGGCGTAGACATGGCTAGTATAGGCTATAGATACTACGGTATAGCTAGAAAAGTTAGCGAAGATGAAGCTGTAAAGCCAAATGTTATTTATGAGTCTTGGGGGGAGTTCAATCAAGAGATTCCCGAAGAAGTTGCATTAAGCTATCTGAAAGATTGGCGTGACAAACTGGCAGTCGAGCATGGAGTCTTCACCCAATACATGGAGGTTAATGGCAAAGCCTTCGCCGTTCAGTGGTATGTTAAACATGCGTCGCCTGTTGCAGTAAGAACAATAATTCTTGCAATAGTAATCGTTGCGGGAATAGTCGCTACTGCATATCTAGTCCAAGAGTTAACTGCAACTGTAAAAGAAACAAAGGAGTTGGCAAGCGTAATAGGTCCTGAAAACATTTCCATGGTAGTTTCAATACTCGGGCTTTTCCTATTCTTTATGATGTGTTCCCCTTTCATTAGCATGGTGTCTGAAATTCCAAGAATGATGACGAGGGCGATGGAAAGATGACAATTAAAACTTCAACAATTCAGCTTTGGCGGAGACACCACATAAAAATTTTTCTTCCTTCAGCAGAAGGAATAATAAAAGAAGACTTCAGCTTGTCTGCTATAACCCCATACCTTGAAAAAGCAAAACTTGTTATAAACGCGTGGAAAACAAACCCAAACATAATCCCAATAGTCGTTTTTCCAACAATTTCAATAGCTTGGGGACCTTATTTGCGAGTTCCACCCCCTCCAACCGTTGAAGTTTACTTTAGACCTAGAGGTGGAGCTTGGGAACAAATGGCTCAAACTACCCCTGAAAAAGGAGCAGTAACTAAAGATATAACTGAATGGTTAAAAGAACATCCAGTATTTGACGTTAAACTGAAAGTTAGTGGAGGGAATCCAGTAGATTGGTGGGACTCGGAATGTTATTTAGAAGTTACTTACGATGAACCGTCTCCAACACCTGAAGAGTGGCCTACCTTGCCATACGAGTCTCCTTGGGAACTTTCATATATAGGCGACGAAAATATGTTACCTATTGGAAATTTAGTTGGTATGATGACCCAGTTCATGTTTATGTATATGATGATGGCGATGATGATGGGGGTGGTGAGTGCCATGGCATCTGCTATGGGAGGTATGTTTAGAAGATGACGGATCAAACGCAAATACCAACCTCAATATTCGGTGAGCAGTTTAGCACTATGATGAATCAAATGATGGGGATGATGTTTACAATGATGTTCATGATGATGATGATGGGAATGGTTAGCGGGATGATGAGAGCGTTTACGCGAAAAAGAAGAGAAGAAGCTGAGGTCGTGATAGTGAGGTGAAATTTGGTTGACAACAGTTAAACGTCGTCCATCATATACGGAAGGAGGATGGGAAAATCCTCAGAACTTATTTGAGGATGGAAAACACTGCGAAGGAGTGGATGGTGCATCCCAAACTTTAACTCAGTACGGCTTCTCAATCCCTTCAGATGCGACTATAACAAAAGTTATAGCAAGAATAAAAGGATATGAAACTTACCCCGACAACGACTATACCTATTTTGGAGTATGGGATGGAAGCGAGTGGAAAGGAATTCTCATCCCCCTCGAAGGGGTGGATAGCGCTATTGAAGTTGACATTACAGATTTGGTTTCTTGGACTCCTGACTTGCTAAATAATCTCAAAACTGAACTTAGCTACACAACCTATATTATTGTCTCACCTAAAAGCAAAGGCTCACCCTTAATAGATTATGTTGAAATTGAGGCTACATACTCTTCTCCTTACCCTACTGCTGAGGAATCAACACAGCTTATGCTCCAAACCATGCAACAATTTATGAGCATAATGTTTACATTCATGTTTATGATGATGATAATATCTATGATGAGCGGTATGATAAGCAGCGTCACGGAGGCGTTCTAAAAATGGATAGCCCTGAGGAAGACTGGTTCACAATTCTCATTTATTCCATCTACAATGCAACAATATTTGGAATGACAATTAAATGGCTAATTCCCGAAATGAAGAAAGTTATGAGGCGAGAATATGAGTGAGCTAAATGAACCATCCATGGCAATAACCACCAAAACAAAAAAGTAGCCCCTTTAAAATAAAATATAGGTAGGTGAAAAATATGTCAACTCCAATCACTCCAATTGATATAACCTCTCTGGTTGAGCAGATACAAGCGCTAGTCAACAGCCTCATACCTTTGATAATCAACATAGTGGTGTTAATGGCTCTTGTAAGCGCTGTGAAGCCGACGAGAAAGGAAACTGCCGAGGCTGGAAAGTAAGATGGACGAAACCCTCAAAAAGGCAGTTGCAGATGCAATTAGAAAGTCCGGACTATCAACAGTAATAGGCAGAAAACTCTACACTGCTGAAGAACTTGCCAGAGAAGTTGAAAACGAAACAGAAATAGGAAAGAAAATGATTGAAATCGCAATCAAAGGAACAATAGAAAGGTATCAGAAGGGAAAGTAAAATGATTACGAAAATACTTGAGAGGTTCGGCAACGTCATCATAGCACTAGCTTCCGCTTTCTCTATAATTCAATTCATCATAATGGTAACGAACGCTCTTGCTCAAGCCCAAAAACAGCAACAAGGCTGAGAACATGGGAGACAACGATACTACAACGATAAGACCCGTATTCGATGAGGTCACTCACATTTTAAATTCAAAAATAAGTCCAGATGTAATTGAATACGCTCATAAAAGGCTTTATCTAATCGAAGACCTATACGGAGACAAGGCAAACAAAACAGAAATTCTCGGAAACTTTATGAGGCGGATTCCCGTAATAGTTTGGGCATGCTCTCACGGAGTTGAAGACGCAGTTAAAGGTCCAGACGCAACCCAAAACGTGATAGATCTCGCCAACACGGCATGGTTCAACAACAAAATAGTTATCCTAACGAGTTGTTTATGTGGAAAGCAGCTTGCTCCTGCCTTGGTTGATGCGGGAGCCAGAGCTGTTTTCGCTTATGACGACGAGCTTATGATTAGGGTTTGGTCTGACACGCTTGACCCGCTTGAAGGCTTCAAGGAATCTATTACTACGCCGAAACTGCTTTATGATGGTTTTAAGGCGAAGGATGTCTACGCCGAGACAATTGAGGAGTATAATAAGTGGATAGATTACTGGGATGAAAAAGACCCTGCAACCGCGGATGTTTTACGTCATGACCGTGACTGCTTCAAGCTTTACGGAAGCGGAGAAAGCAGAGTAGCCCTCAGCACATACGTCTTCATGGGGTTAACCGACATTTTTGCAATAGCATGGATAATTCTCTACAGCATACTTAATATAGTGAGGGTAACAAAGCCATTATGGAAGAAAACTTAAAGAGGTGAAGCTCTTAAATAAGTTTAGGAGGTTTGAGGAAAAATGGCTGAAAAAAAGGGGGCTGAACCAACTGAACGAATGCTAAGCGCGGTAATATCGCTGATAATGATGGTTTTCATGATACAGATACTGATGCAAGTTTTACAGCAAATGCAACAAGCATTCGCTGAAATAATACCACCAACAGAAGGTGCACCACCAACAGGAGTTTTGCTTGAAGACGACTTCAACGACAACAGCATAGACCCAGCAAAATGGGTTGCTGTGCCAGGTATAGATGGAACAGTTGTGGAAACGAATCAAAGGCTGGAAATCACCCGAACAGCGGAGGGAGATAGCTACCTAGAATCTGCAGAGCTCCACAATATAAGTAAAGCAACGGTTAAAGTGGATGTTGTTAAAAGGGATACAAACATAGAAGCATGGTTGCTTCTCAATGTGGAAGGCGAAACAGACAACGGCTACCGTATGAGTAAGACACCAGACGGCAACTTGGTGATACATAGATACGTGGGTGGAGTTGAAACAAATCTATTCACGGGAGCCTATGAAGGTTCAACAGGAGAATTTAAAGTAGTCATTGACAACGGAACTATTAGCTTCTATGAGAACGGTGTGTTAAAATTTTCTGAGGACTATTATTTCGCCAGCAAAAATGTGAAGTTTTGGTTGCGTGGTAGAACTGCTGTCAGTGGAACTCAAATGGTGGCGTTCGACAATTTCAGTGCAAAAGTAACCTAGAGTGGTACAGGGTGGTATGGATTGCCTGCTCCACCCTTCACTTTGCCTAATGCTCCTTCCTATTTAACCACTCCTACTTATGATGGGTCAGGACAGGTGGTGCATCCAGACATTCTTAGGTTTGACGTTGAAGGAATACTGCCTAAACCATACAAGTATATAATGGGCATCACACCATACCCAGGTGGAAACGACGTCTATGAAAATCCAATGATTCTTTTCAGTTCAGACGGTAAAATCTGGGAAGAAGGACCAGCTGAACCATACAACCCTATTGACCCATACCCAGGAAGTGGTAAACATAATGCAGACCCAAACCTGATTTATTTCAACGGAGAATTTTGGTATTATTGGTATTACCGAGAGATAGGTGTAACTTCTTATTATAAATTGAAGAAAAGCCCTAACGGTTATCAGTTTGGAGATTTGGTGAAGGCTTTTTACAGAAAAGATGATGTTTATCAGCCTCCACATGCAGAGATTCTTTACGACCCGCTTGACAAGAAATTCAAAACATGGTGGTTCGGTTCAACTATCAGATACTCTGAGAGTAAGGATGGGTTGAATTGGACTCCTTGGATAAGTCGTCCCTTTCCTATGCCACCAGGTGTTTCAAGTTTGTATCATTGTAGTGTTATAAGGTTGTCTAATGGTAAATATTGGATGTTTCAAGATAGTGAACAGAATCAGGGTAAATGGTTTCTTGACAGCGATAATGGGCTTGACTGGAATCCTTATTACGACCAGAAAGTGTTGTCACCTTCATCTGCAGGGTGGGATAACGGCACAATCTATAAGAGTGACCAAATCGTTGAGAATGGAAAGATTAAATGTTGGTATTCAGCATGCAACACTTCATTAAATTGGCATTTAGGTCTAACTGAAGCAGAAGTCCCAGGGTTACCTAAAGACGTTTACAGTCTCAACATCATCAAAAAACCACCTGCTCCTCCAACTGCTCCCGAAGTTACTGACTTAACTTGGCTTACTGGCACAACACTTTCAGTAATCATTTTAGCAGAATTCCTCCGTAAACTACACCGAGAACATAAAAGAAAGACTTAACAAAAGGGTAATAACAGAAAAATTATCAATTAAGAATCCAAACATCTAAATCAGGACAAACCCTTTATAGTAATTGGGAATTCTTAATCAGAGGGAAGCTGAACCTTGCCTTCATGGCTGAGTGGCTGGAGCTACAGAAAATCTCATGAAATTCAAGGTAGTACTGCTGGAGCTGTTAGCGACTATCAAATGAAGGTTGTGGTGCATAAAGGAACAGGGACTGATGATGGAGAAAACGTTTATTGTAACAATCATTGTCGAGACGATTTCGGTGACATTCGCTTCACAGATGTTAATGGTAATGAACTTCCCTATTGGATGGAAGAGAAAGTCGATGGTGACTACGCCGTCTTCTGGGTGAAAGTGCCGAGCATTCCAGCCAGCCCAAACACTGCAACAATCTACTGTTATACTCCTGATACTGAAGTTTTAACTGAAAGAGGCTGGATAAATCTAAAAGACTTTGTGGAGAAGAGGTTAAATTTAAAAGTTGCTACATTAAATCCGAAGACTGATAAAGTTGAATATTACTATCCCTTAGCCTACGTCAAGCTTCTTCACAAGGGTAAAATTGTTCACTTTAGTGGTAAATTCTATGATTTGAAGGTTACTCCAGAACATAGGATGTGGTATAAAACAAGATGGGACAGCAGATGGAGGTTTGGAATAGCTTCAGAAATTCCTTCGATAGCAAAGTTTAGAAGAGACTTTCCTTATCAGGGACAGGAACAGAAATACTTTATTCTTCCAGAATATTCAAGAGAGTGGACAGGAGGAAATGGAGCGAAGCGTCGTTTCTACAAGCCTCCAAGAAAGATTCCGATGGACGATTGGTTAAGGTTCTTTGGCATTTACATAGCTGAGGGCAGTTTGAGAGGAACTAACACCATTGTAATTTCTCAACAGAACTCGAAGAATGTTGAAACTATCAAAAGTTGGATAGAGTCTCTTGGATACAAAGCCTATTATACTGGAAGGGAGTTCCTAATTTATGACGTTCAACTTTATAGTTATTTGAAGCAGTTTGGGCATGCAGAAGATAAGTTCATTCCATCGGAACTCAAGACGTTGAGCAAGAGACAGCTAAGGATTTTGTTTGATACTTTGATGCTTGGAGATGGATATGAAAGAGAATATGGAACAACTTCTAAACGACTTGCTGATGATTTTCAAGAGATAGCTCTTAAGATAGGATATACTGCTTCAGTTACTCAGAACAATCAAGGGTTATATACTGTCTATTTAGGACACACTTCAGAAGCTCAGTTTAGAACGAAGAATTTTGAAGATTACGAGGGATATGTTTACTGCTTAATTGTTTCTAATCACCTTTTATACGTTCGTAGAAATGGGAAAGCATTATGGTCTGGAAATTGTTACTACGGAAAATCAGATGCGATGACAACGAGTAATGGAGATAACACGTTTCTGCTTTTTGACCATTTTTCAGGCAATTATTTAGATACGACCAAGTGGGAAGTAGCTGACCATGACCCTGGCGGGTCGCATTCAGTAGCGGATTCTCTATTAACAATACATGGTGGTGCCAGTCCATCTGGCTGGGCTCATGAAGCTATAGCATCCCTGTCAACCTTTGGACATGGACACGCATTCATGGCTAAAGTGTCAGATGTAACGAATTCTGGACAAGATGTAGACTGCGCGCTTGGATTGGGTGCGAAAGACGACGCAAATAGCGCTTTTTATTCAAAACACGGCGTGTTTTTTGACTGGTGGCTTTACAATGACGCAAGAAGACATTCAGCTTGGTTAGACCCAGACCACAAAACGTTTGTATCAATTACTTTTAATGCAGGAGATGTGATTACAATTTCGTATTGTTCAGGCAGCACAAAAAGGTGGATTAACCATGTTTACGATGGTGAAATAACAACTAACGTTCCATCAGGCACTTATCCCTTCTTGATGTGGGTAGGTTTTTCAGGAGATCATGGAACTTTAAAAGTGGATTGGGTTGCAATCCGCAAATATGTTGACCCTGAGCCTAGTCATGGTGCTTGGGGAAGCGAAGAAGGATATGTTGTTGTTCCGCTTTCTGTTCTAGTTTCTAACGAATCCTTAGATAAGTCTCGTGGTATAGCTGGGGAAACCGTCACCTACACCGCAACAGTTCAAGACGAAAACGGAAACGCTTTACCCTCAACTTTCAAAGTTACGCTTAAAATAGACGATACTATTCTCATTCAGGACCAGCCTTTAACAAGCGATGTCTACAACCCAACAACTAAAACGCTTACCTTACAATGGACAGTTCCAACCATGAACACTTTCCACACAGTCAAACTTGTCTGGTCTGAGCAGACGGTTAACGCCACAGCCTACTCCGCTGGAGAATCTTCAGGCGTGCAATTTGAGGTAATACCTATCTCTCCCGAACAGTTTAACATCTTAGTAGTTACCTTAATATCAGTCGCAATCATATATCCAATTCAGACTGCAAGAGAATACATAGAAGAAGAGAGGTGAGTAACATATGACTACGCCGGTTGGGACCCCTGTTGATTTGACAGGTTTAGAAATGTTAATAGTTCTTGTTTTGGTTGTTATCTTAATTACATCTATGATGAGCTTGGTGAGGGAGGCGATGAAATAATGCTTCTAACTCAGCATTACCATACAGATGAAATCGAGGTAACTGTCGAGTCCAAAGAGTGGAAGGAAGCAAAGGTTTTAGACTTCGACAAAGACCCCTTCCAATACAACATAGTCGCAATAAAAGTTTTAGCCGACCTAATAGTCTCTCCAGAAGAAACAAAAGGATTTCTAGGCATATTCATAGACAACGAGGAAAACCCAAGAGCCGTTATAGAAAGCGATTTGCCCTTCAGCCACATATTCAAAGCGGAATTCTACACGTGGAACGTTCCATATGGAAGACACACGTTAAAAGTTAAAATGAAAAGCGAAAACGGCTATTCAGTAACGAATACATTTCTAGAAATCCATATTACAAGGTTTTACAATATATATGAAGTGTTGGGATTGGTTACTCCAATAGCGATACTCGGAGATTAGTGGATACGCATTGAATGAAGGAATAAGAGTTAGAAGCATAGTTCCCCGCAAACAGATTATCGCTGAAGACGTTTTAGTTTCCGACGGAACAGAACAAACTGTCATAGAAGTTTCAGGGCTGATGAACCTTGAAGGATACATTGACCTAAGCAACATGGAATCTGGAGATGTTGTAACCTTAAGCAGATACGTAAAAATTCAACCAGACGGAGAATACAAACTTCACGCAAGAGAAGTCTATTCCAGCTCTCAACCAGAACCTCTAGTCCGCTTCCCATTTATAGCGGGATATTACGGAATAAAAATCACGCTTCAACAGACAAACGGAACGCTTTATAAGGAATTCCCATACCAATTCTTCAGGGAAGTGTAACTTATGGAGAAAAGGAGATTCATACCCCCGTTTATTTACTGTCCAAAATGCAGTAGAAAAATCTTTCTGGAAGAACTTAGAGGAGAAGAACGTCATCACATAAAGAACAACGGCTACGTTGCTGGTGGAAGAGGAATCTGCGACTGTGGAGTGGTAGCCGTGTTATGCGTGCAAAAAATGCCGAAAAGCCCCACTTTCAGCCTATTCTTTGACGTGTACGAACTACCAAAACAAAAAGGTAATATCGTTGTTTCTCAGAGAAATATATAGGTGAGGTGTGAAAAATACCCGACTTCCCCGCGCCTGCAGTAACAATCGATTACGATGCAGTAGCCTCAGCAGTTTGGTCACACGCAACCAGAACCCTTACTAGACTAACTGGGACGCCGAGAACCGACTTACTAGGCACAGACTCAGACTTAGCTACAATAGGCTACACATCCGTTAGAGCTGGCAAACTAGACAACCTAGACGTAGCTGTTTCTACACGTTCAAGCCATGCAGCAGCCGACGTGTGGGCAGTAACTACCAGAACTCTAACCGGATTAATTGGACAGCCAAGAATTGACTTGCTAGGAGAAGACGCAGACTTCGAGGCTGGAACTGGAGCAAGAAAGGCGAGAATTGACCGTCTAGCCAGCATAGAAGCACACCAGACACCAACAGAGGGAACAGAAACCTTCGCAACAACAGACTCCTATCCAAAGACGGTCACTCTGATAGACACGTCTGGAATGGCTATAGCTGGCAAACAACACGTAGTAGACGGTTACATAGACCTGTCCGCATTAGCCTCTGGAGAATCAATAGTCGTCAAGGAATACATGACGATAAAGTCCGGCGGGTCACCCGTCCAATACGCAGAGGAAACCTACTCAGGTGCGCAGTCTCTACCATTACTGCACATAACAACTAAACCAGCAAGATACGGACTCAAGGTTGAACTATACATGGAGTCAGCTCCATCCGCAGACAGAAGCTTTGACTACCAGCTATTCGTAAAGGCTGTCGAGTAGTCTTGACTTTCCATAAGGTCAAGCTTGTCTGGTCTGAACAGACGATTGACACAACAACTTATGCTGCTGGAGAATCAACAGGTGTAGACTTCGAAATAATAGCAACAAACGATTATCCGATGATTTACATCAAAAAAGGAAAAGCCGCTGAACTCAGAACCAAAGTAGCGTGAAACATCATGAAGGTAGGTATAATCACGTCGTGGGGCACTCGCTGCGGGTTGGCTGAGTATAGTAAGGATTTTCTGGAAGCCGTTAAAGGCAAGGCTGACCCATATATTATACCGATAGATGTCGCCTTAGACTTTCCAAGGTTCAAGTTTATTGTAAAGGAGTTTTCAAATCCAGATGCTTTAATTTTCATGTTTGAACATGGCTTAATAGGTTTTGAACCGTTTAAAAACTGGGTTTTAAAGTTTCACTCTCTAACGCAACATCCAAAACTCTTCGTTTTAGCACATCAAGTATTGGAAGGGGACGACTGGAAAAGCCTAGTTTCCCCCCCAGACATTAAGGTTGACGGAGTTATAGTTCACTCTAAACACATGCTTAATTGGGCTTACATAATTCCGCATCCATGCAAGGTTTACCCTGAAATCAAAAAAGATGAAGCAAGAAGCAAACTGGAACTAGAGGAATATAACCCGATAATTTTCACGTTCGGCTTTCCCTTTCCTCATAAACGCTTCGACATCATCATAGAAGCGTTCAGAAAGGTTCAGGCAAAATACCCAAATGCATTATTAATAATGCTTTGCTCCCGCTGGAGAGATGAATCTGCAACTGCAATGGAAGAGGCAAGACTTAAAAAATTAGCCTCCAACCTCAACATTCTCTACATTAACGACAAGTACGAAGTTGACGAGTTCATGCCTTACATTTTCGCCTCAGACATATACGTCACTTCCCAAGAGGAAAAAGACCGCAAAATAATAAGCGGGTCAGCATTAATTGGAGTGACCGCCAGACGACCCATAATAACCAACACATCAACAATTTACAAGCAAATCCACCCTTACGCCTTGATAGTCCCAAAAGGAAATCCAGAAATACTTGCAAAAAGAATAATCAATCTCGTTGAAAATCCTGAACTATACGATTACTATGCTAGGCTCAGCAGAGAAGCCTACGAAAAATTCAATTGGAACGTGCAAATAAACAGCTTTCTGAAAATATTCTACGAACACTACTGGAAATACTTCAAACTTAGAAACACTCCACCACCATCCTACTATCTTCACGAACAGCCGATGGTAGCTGATTGGCAATACAAAACGGCTTCACAGCAAGCCCGCATAAAATGGATTCAGTCAAACGTGCCAAAAGGGTTCTTAGATGTTGGATGCTCAACAGGACATATACTCAAAACATGCAGTGGAAAATGCGGAGTAGACATTTCAAGAAGAAGGCTGTCTTTTGCAAAGAAACTAAACGTTGCCTTGGCATCAGCTACACATCTCCCCTTTCCAGACAAATCTTTTCCAGCAGTACTGCTTCCAGAAATCTTAGAGCATTTCGAACCCTTTGAAGCAGTCAAAGTAATTAAAGAAGCCCTCAGAGTAGGCAAAGAAGTCTATTTCACCGTGCCTAACATGGAGGCTGTAAACCGATATAAAGGCGACCCAGACGTTGACTACTTCCTAGCATGCCCAGAACACCTATGGTTTGTTTCAGAGCAGTCACTTAACGAACTTTTCAGAATGGCTGAATGTAAAATTCAATATCGAAAGGTTCACGCCTTCTTCTGCGGGAAAGCACTGAGTTCAATCCAGCAAAAGCAACAGCAAAAGGATGGTTGAAAAAATGAACGTATATGTAGCTAGACCACGAGTGGCAGTATCCTTTATCGAAGTAGCTGACAAAATCGGAAAGTTCTTCGCTAGAAAAGGGCATCGTGTAACGGTTGATATAGCCGAAAAACTTTATCTCCCCAACATAGCCTTTAAAATTCCGTTCGAATTCATAACTTGGGACTACTACATTCTCATCTGCACAGTTGCAAAAAACGCCATAGGCTGGTTTAACCTTTACTCCCAACCCATATACACAAAAAGAGCATTCTACTATGGCGTGGTTGAGGGCACGCCATTTTGCCCAGAAGAATACGTGAGAAAACTCAACTACAAACTTGTAGTTCCCTCAAAGTTTTGCAAGGAAGAACTTGAAAAAATGGGTGTTAAAGGAATAAAAATAGTTAAACATGGCATAGATCCACTTGAATTTGAAGTTCCACAAGAAGAAGTTAAGGCTTTCAGAAAACGTTTTCCATCCGATGCCCACTTCATATATTACATTGCATCTGGCGACACAAGAAAAGGAATGGACAAGCTACTTGAAGCCGTGAAGATAGTCAACAGGAAACACAAACTCTTCCTCCAAATAGACCTATACCACACATTTGAGGAAAAATGGAGAACTTACCGAGACAAGCTTAAACTGGAAAACAGAGTCTTCATAAACCCGTCATTCGGCAAAATGCCGAAACGCGAAATCACCGCTAAAATGCACGCACAAGACATGTTCACAGTTCATGCCGCCACAGCCGAAGGATTCGGAGTGCCAATAATTGAAAACATGATATGTGGGAAATGTCCAATAGTTGTTGACGCTCCACCAATGAACGAACACTTCACAGAAAAAGAAGGCTACAAAATCCCATACACCCACATCGAATATGAAAAACACGTCAACTGGATGATTTTCAAACACCACGTATATAACTCAGAAGATCTAGCTGACGCCATAATATACGCAATAGAACACCCAAAAGAAACCGAAGAAAAAGGAATAAAAGCACGGGAAAAAGCATTAAAAGAATACCACTACATGAAAACCTATGAACAGTTCCTCAGAATTTAGCCTACCCTTCTTCCAGCAATCAAGAGAGCATTCTGAACCGCCGCAAAGGCGAACGACCCGGCACCTAAAGCCAAACAAGCCGTCCAAACGTAGTTCGGATCTTTAGACGTTAAAGCTTGGTACGTGAATAAAGCAGGACCAGCCAGCTTAACCGCCTGATACTTCCGCCACCCCATTCTCATGATAGTTCTAGCGAAAGGATTTCTCTCTCTAAGACCAGCCTCTAACCCTTTCTTTGTTGTATAATAGTCCAAGACGTTAAAACCATAGAAGACTATGCATAACGCAAGCTTTAACCCATCAACTTGTATTCTGAACAGTTCATTAAAAATTGAATTTATTTCGTCGACACCAAAGGCTATCAGCTCTTTCTTGCCGTTCATAAAGTCACCTTAACCATGCTCTTCCGTTTTCACTTTCTCCATGATTTTGCTAATGATGGCTGGTGGTTTAGCTTTGAAAATCGGCACTTTAAACTTGTAAAAGTAATGCCAACCGTCATAATATCTCCTCACCACCTCAGCAACTGATAATCCCTTAAACCGTCTTCTCAATTTTATCCCTAGATAATAGAAACTTTCTTGGTTTATAATGTTTACGAGTAGGGAGCCTAGACCAAAACGGTTTCCATAGAATGCTGTATAGTCTCCATCTGGTTCTCGGTTTTCTAGTATCCATAGGAACCCTTCTAGCGAACAATACTTGTTCAGGTTTTCCGTGAAGCGTTTCGTCAAGCCACACTCGTATAATATCATCATGTAACGCCCGTCTAAACTCGTAAAACAGATTTTCAGGTAGTTCTGGAAGGTTATGGGCGACAATGTGGTAATGTTCTCCTCCATCTTCATCTACGCTTGTAATGAAAAGTTCAAGCTTATCGGTGAACTGTGCAAGCCAACTGTAAACCTTTAAAAGCTTAAGCTGGCTGACACGATCCAAATCAAGGGCTAAACGCACTACTCTTCCTCCTTCCTCTTGTGTTCTTCCCACCAACGAGCAAAATCATCCAGGCTTGTCTGCCTAACAACCCTCCGCCACCTATCAGGGTATCTGATGTATCCCCTTTTTGCCGCCTCCATCAACCACAACCGATACGTTCTCAACCAACCTTCAACTTCCTCAGTGCGATACTCATAAACCTCCTTCGTCCCCTTCTGAATACGCACATAATACTGTTCAGTGTCAAGCGGCGCCTCAACTTCACGCTTATCTATCGCGGCTGCCTCGAAATCCGGAAATGGGTAAACTTTCAATTTTGATAATGCTTCAATCCATTCTCCATGGGCTATTTCTCCGCTTTTCGTTCTTCTAGAAATGAGGCTTGAAGCAAACATGATTTCTCTAAGCTCCTCCTCAAGCCATGGTTTAGGCTTATCGAATTCTCTTGTGCTAGGGTTCCAAACAGCATATTTTTCAGGCTTTCTCGTGTAAACTGTCTTGCGAAACTCAGCGTAAAACAGGTAAGGAGGCCTTTTAGTTTCTTTACGGAACATGTATGCAACGCCAATCCTCCAATAAGGCGCCTTTATCTTCCTTCTAAATACTTCTCTAGCTTCCCTTTCCTTCCTTCTATTAGCGAAAATTTTGCTGATAACCTCTCTAAGCCTTGCTAAATCTTCAGGGCGCCTATACCATCGCCAAAGACTTGCATAACGACCCCACAACCGATAAAGCCTCCTCCTCTCATCACGCAAAGTCCTGAAATATCGAACCTCAGACATGTATTCTGAAAGCGAAACTGTGATTTTAGGTTCTGGTAACCCCACTCCTGTCACCCACAAACTTGAGGATAGTGATGGATGTTAAACTGTTTAACTTTGTCGGCGGGAAGTCCCCTTGCGATAGCTGGGAAGGATGTCACAGCACCACATATCTTGCTTCTAGTTCCCCTTTCTCATTCTCTCTGATAAAAGATTTCACAAGCCCCAGCTTTACAAGTCTGAAGAGAAGACCTCCAACCTCATACTCTGGCAACTTCAACCTTTCAGCAATTTCCTTAAGAGTTAAAGGTTCATTGAACTCCTTTAACTTAAGGGCAAACTCCTCAACGTCCACGTAACTCCCCTCTAAACTGTTTAATCAAAGGAACGAACAGAGAAAAACCGATAGATGCACAACCCATCACTAATAACCTAGCCCCCTCCCATTCAATATATTTTTTAACGCCAATACCTAATCGTCTAAGCCATTCAGGGAACTCTGCTACCTCGTAATCCGCCTCCGTTAATTCGGGAAACCTATGCTTAAGCAAATCTCGAACTGCGGAATCCAAAGCTCAACCGGCCCCCTCTTTTTATGTTTGATATAGCATATCACCTTTTAAAACAAGTTTTGCTCCGCATACTGGACAATAATAATATTTCGGTTCGGCTTTCTGTTTGGAAATAGCGGTTTTCTCTGTGGCTTTCGGAATCAAGGATTTAACTGCAAGCCTTTTAGCCTTATATTTCCTTTTAAACTTTGAAGGTAGCAACCTTCTAATGTAATCCTCAGAAAAAGGCACAACTTTCTTGATTTCATCAATAATATCCTCGGCTTTCACCCCCCTCTTTTCAAGGATTAAAGCTAACTGAGTAATCTGCATTTTCCGTTCACTCTCAGAAACCTTTCTGTGAATGTTACGGTGGATTCTCTGGACAACCCCCTCAAAATCGTCAACATCTAAAACTTCAATTTTCCAGCCTGGATAAGCTCTAAGCCTGTGCCTACCATCAATAATTTCACCATCTGAAGTCTGATAGACTGGTTCGAGTTCACCAACCTGCTCTCTGCTCTTCCTCAACCACTCAACAATCTCTTCCTCTTCACTCATTTTTCTACACCTTTAAACTCATGTAATATTACATCAGCAAACTTTTCAGCTTCATCTCTGGTTATTTCGAATGTTACCTCTACTTTATCGTCTGTTACGTGTCCCTTAATTCTTTTTAGTTTCATTCTCGTTCAGCCTCAAACGTCCTCAATTCCCTTTCCCGTAATTTGGAATACTGCTTCTGCCGGCGGTAGCCATGAACTGTCCCAGATTCTAGCTATTCTTCTGTTTTTTTCACCCTTCCTTACAAAAACTCTGGGTTCCGTTCCGTGCGCCATTATATGTCCGCCTGTGGCTTTGAAACCTCCGAATGGAGTGAAGGTTTGGGTTGGAACTGCAACAACTTGGTTGCTGATGGCAACTCCGATGTTATATAAATCAGCTAGATCCTGAAGTTTTCTAAGCATTCTTTTAAGAACATACTGCCTTTCAGCCAACATCTCTCTGCCGTAATATTCAGCTCTCAAATGGCTTATGAGAGAATCACAGACAACAAGTTGGGTGTTCCTACCTTCAATAGCGGTATACAGCCTTCGTATAATCTCCTCTAGAATTTCACTACTCGTTGCTCTGATGTGGATTACCCTTTTCATTACGTCTTCAACGTTGTAACCTCGATTCTTAGCTATCTCAACAAGCCTTTTTCCGCTAAAGGTGTTTTCACAGTCAAGGTAAACCGCTGTAGCATCTGGTCTATCGTTTAAAGCGATTACAAGTAGAGTGTTTAAAATCTGGCTTTTGCCACTACCGAACTCGCCGAAAAACTCACAGACATTCATGCTGTAAACTCCGCCACCTAAAATCTCGTCTAAAGCTTTGCATCCAGTTTTGAATATTTGCTTTTGCGATTCAACATTCTTCCCCCACTCGTCAGCCGATATAAACCATCGATTCTTAAGCCTCAGCCCCTCAATCATTATCTCCGCAATATCATATTTGTCCAAATCTTCAAAAATACTCTTCAAATCCTCACTTCTATAAAGCAAAGCCTCAACAGTTCTAATCCCGTCGCTCTCAAGCTTAACCCTCATATTTTTAGTTAGACTTTTCATGCGTTTCAAAGGCGTAAAACGCTCACTCTCAGACATACATTTTCACCCATAAATAGAGTTGTGCATCAGATATTTAAGAATTACTACATATTAGATGTGAGTTCGAATTTTTACGAAATAAGAAATATGAAATACGAAAGTCAATTCATTCACTTACAATCTTCATCTCTTTTCTTTTTCAACTCTTTTAAAAGTTTGATAATTTCATCAAGTTTTCCAGAGATAGAATCCAAAAGTTTATTCGTTAATTCCTCACTCATCTCTGTTGACCCCCGTTCTGTAAAGGTTTTTAGCCCTACTTTTAATGTGACTTCTGGGTAGTTTAATGCCCAAATCCTTCGCCAACTTCACTACTGTATAGCGTAATGCATTTGGGCTTTTACCCGCAGCTTCAGCGATTCTTTTTAGCAACTTGAAATCCCAATCAATGCTGTTTTTTTCTCCATCCACTTCTGATCAACCGCGCTTTTTGTGTTTTTCATTTCCTTTCATAATTACTTGACTGCCTTTTTTCCATAACCTTTTACATTGTGGGCATTCCCAAAATTTACCAGCAATATATCTACTCGTGTATTTATCTCTCCAACTTCTGTATTTCGTTATTAAAGCCACATGACAGTATGGACAATAAGGATTCGTTTCTGTTTAGCCCCTCAAGTTTTTTTCTCAATTTTCTTAAGCCATTCTCTTAAGGCTTCCTCAACAATTTGACTGAGCTTTCCAAAAGGCTTCAAAGGATAGTTTTTTGCAATAAACATTCTAAGCTTCTGCTCAACCTCATCACTTATCTCAACACTTAACTTTCCCATTCTATCCACCTTCATAAATATTAGTTGTGAGTTCGAATATTTAAGAATTATTACTTCAGAATTGCTCTAAGACAAGCCATAACTACTGAATAAAACAAAATAATAACTAACACGTCAGCCAAACCTCTATAAACAATAGATGTTGTTGACATAACTTGATTAACAAGCGGATCATCCAATCCAATAGTCCTTATAGCACGCTTATAAACAAAACCTCTCAAGCTCATGTTAACATCCATCAAAAATATTTAGAACTTGATATTTAAACTTCACCCAAAATGGGGATTAAAGATTTTTAACTGCTTTCTCGATTATCTCAAGCAATTCGCTGTAACAGTTTGCAAGCCTCTCACAGGCATCTGCAAATTCAAGCTCCGCCTTTCTCCCCCCCTCTAACAAGGGTTTTGGAATGACATTTTCCGCTCCAAACTTTTCGATAGTTTCAGCAACCTCCTTGAACCCTCCCATCTCTCTGTAATCTCTGCTCATCTTCCGCATACCCTCAATGTTCGCCTTAAGCTCCTTAATCCACTTATCAACAAGTCTCTTTTTAAACCATCCAAACACACTAATCACCCAAAAAAGGGGTTGAATTTCAACTCCCTTAGCTTCTTCAGATTGTAATCATAGACTGTAGCGACTTCCCAAATGCTCATTGTAAGTTTCTGGTTACACGTACCCTTAAACTTGCAAACATAAACCACAAGCTTTCCCATGCTACTTCTGATCTTCTTCTTCCGTTTAAATGGGCAGTCACCTTCGTAAACGCAGAAGTTAAAAATATTGACCAAGCCTATCACTCTCCAGTATTGCAACGAAAAGCCTTGCTGTATCTACATGTTTTCTCCTTGCAAGCTAAAGCCCTTGAACAAGCCCAAGCAATCTTCCAACCATTCCCACTTTTAATAATACGTATTGGAGCGATAATCGCCGTAACCCTCCTTCTCTCTCCGTTTTCATCAACGAAATCAAAGCAGGGCACGGATGAAACCCTCAGCAAAATGGGACCTTTCTCTTCCTCCAAATCCACCACCCAAAAAAAGAAGAAAGTCAGTGTTGTTTTAGAGCGTCTCTGCCTTTATCCGTTATCTTCCACATTATAACCTTCGGAGTAGCGAAACGTCTCTCCACCAAACCATCAATTAGCAACCTAGTTAGATGATACTTTGCAATGTGGGTTGGCTTCCCAACCCCCCTAGCAATCTCTCCAGTTGCTTTCTCGCCGTTAGTTGAAAGAAACTTCAAAATATTCTCTCTGACAACCTCAACAGAACTCACCATCTACCACCCAACTACCCTTCCTTTTTCTCTCGTTATTTTTTCAGAATAATGTCTTTCAGATCCATAATAATTGAATAGACAATGAAAACAACCATAATGTTTGACATCGCAGTATATATTGGATTGAAAGCGGTTTTTGCTACAGTAACGATGGGATCAGGTTTAGTTTCGCCTAGATTATCAGCGATAACCTGTAACCCAGCTAGGGCAATGGCTCGCTCGCTCGTTTTCTACTCCCATCCAAAGCATACTAAATCAAAAAACTCGAATAGATGAGGCATATCCTTTCTTTTGCTTCTCTCCAGAATCCTGTTCAAAATCGCTTCAGCCTGCTCTTTTGAGACATTATGCTTTTTCATTATAGCTATAATTATCTCTCTTCTCGGAGCACAAGTGGAATCAGATATTGACTTGCCATTATCATAAACGTAGTCTACCACTTCTTTATCGGAAATTTTATTAGCATCAGCCTCTACGACACCTTTTACAAAACGTTCTGTAATCTCCTCAACTTCTCCCTTCTCGGCTGGTCTAACTGGAACTAAATAATGCGATGGTCCACACTCTTTGCAGTAATACCGTTCACCCATAGGTAAAACAACTTCTCTTTTGCACCTTGGGCATCTATACACCCACAGTTGACCATTCACCTTGGCGTTCTCCACAATGGATGACCTCCGGCTCCACACACTGGACAATACTCAATTTCACGGCAATGCTTTCCATATAATCCGTAGGCTTCCATATCTATTTCTGATCCACACTTCTCGCAATAACACTTTTCAGGAGCACTGGAATACCTACGAGGCACAAAAGCTGGACTTGAAGAAACCTTTTCCATGATAAATTCTGGACCGCACTCCCTACAATAGTATGTTCCCTCTGGGAGTTCAACTGTTCTACCGCAATTTGGACACTTGTAAACTGGCACCTTAACTCACACCCAAAAATACGTGGTAGCAATGAAAATTATATTTTTTGGTTATGGTTCAGAGGCAAAAGGAGTTACTGAGGAGAAAGGAGAGAGAAATTCATCATCTCTATCAATGCCTCTTCATCACCCAAAAAGGAAATAGAAAAGACGAGATATAAAAATATATGCTAGGAGTATTTGCTCATCACTTTAACCACTTGTCTTACATGTCTAATGTCTTGATTTTTCCTAACAAGCCTAGCCAGTTTAACACAGTCTCTGAAATCTTTTGAACCTAGTTTACTCCAAACAGCACCTGCAATATATTTCGCTATCTTCGGCTTAATCTTCTCCCGCTTCACCAGAATGTTTTTAGCAATCTTGTAAAACTGACCCCACCTGTATGCCTTAAACCTTAACTTTACAAATCTGCTCAGCAACTCCTCAGGCAAATCAAAGTCATCGTTAGCAGTAGCAAACACCATGACATCAAGCTTTACACTCCTCATCTTTCCATGTAAAGTTTCAACGATACGCCCAGTTTCCATAAGAGAAAGCAGAACAGTCAAACACTCCTTATCCCCGACCTTATCAATCTCATCAAAAAGCAACACCTTAACCTTACGGGAAACCAACAGTTCAACAAGCCCTGCACGGCTAACCCGACTTCCAAGAACATATGCTGACCCCCTCAGCCTTGAAAGGCACAATAGAAACAGCGTTTTAGCCGTTGCAACATCGCCAACCAGCAGGAAATGCACAGGGTAATCGCTTGGATGCTGCTCCAAAGCCGTCTGAAACAGCAACTTCAAATCTTCATAGCCTACAATCTCCTTAAACAAGTCGTTAGGAATCCTCAACTAAAAATCACCCAAAAATGGAGAAAGCGATGGTTAAAAGTTTTCGCCTTTTCTAGTCTGCTGAAAGTGTGGGAGCTAACCAGAAGTTTACTGATGTGAAAACTGTTGCTACGTCCACGTTTAACGGTTGATTATTGGCGAATTTTAGCGTTGCAACTTCTCCGATTTTGGGCATACAACTTAGAATTTGCTTTGAACCATATCCAGCTCTGCATTTACCATTAACTTCTAAATCTAAAATTGTCGAAGACAACCCCTTGTCAAACTTGAATTCAGCTAACGCTTCACCTTCCCTTAAACCTTCAACCTTAAACATGTCTGAAGACGCTGAAAACACAACTTGATCGCACTTCTTTGAAATTCTCTCAATCTTTTTTCTGAATTCCTCAAGGTTCACCTTGACCGTAGCGTCAAACTTCATCTTGGGCAGAGGAGTATCTTCAGACTCTACATGGCTGATGTTCAACTTATACACTTCAGAATCCGGTCTTGCAACTTCAACAGTAAGCTTCGAACCCTTCTCGTCCAAACTATGAACCTTAACCCTTTCAGTTTTAAACCACCTTCGAACCTTACCTCTCCAGCCACAGACAGAGCACTTGAAAAGATTTCCACGTTTGCCACGCTTTTCTGGTGAAAGAGCATTATAAATTGTTTCAGCACCGCATTTAGGACAGTGTTCAGGCTTCCTCTTTTCAACTCTACGCTTCTCAGACCAAACTCTCGTAATAGCTGAAATGTCAAAGCTTACGGGAACATGCTTTCCAGCAGACTCCAAAGCATAAATCAGATCGTTGATAGGTAACCCAATAGTGACTGGCAACTCGTCACGCTTAACCTTGTAAACCTCACCTACATCGAAACCGTCGAAGTCATACTTGTCCATTCTAACGTCAGCCAACTTAATCCTTGAGCCGTCAAAGACGTAGATTTTCAACCCTTCAGCAGTCACAGTTAAAGGCAGAGGGTTGAAAGATCTGTCCCACTCCTTGAGAAAGTCATCTCTGAAAGCCTTAAGCAAAACCTTGAAAACATCAACAGTCTCACCAGACATCGCAAAGCTACAATGCACTCCACGGCGAAAAACCCGTTTAGGCTTAGCTACTTCTTCACTCATTTTTCCACCCAAAAATAGAGAAAGTGAATTTTGCCTTAGCCTTCGTTATATCTGAACTCGCAATATGGACCGCAAAATCCATTTTCCATTAAATGTTTCCGCTTTTCAAGCTCCTCTAGCTGTTCTTGGAGAATTTCTATCCGCCTCTTGGTGCCTCTGATGAATCTTAACACATCATCGTATTCTTCTCGTGTTATTATTGCACCGCAATTCTTACATACTCTAAAAACTTTAGCTTTCTTCATTTTAATTTCCCTCTCCAAAAAATGGGAAGTTTAAGATTGCTATAAGGGCATTCTAGGTAGTTCTTCTATTTGGACTAGGAATGTTTTAGCTCTTCTTTTAGCCATTTCCCAAAACTGTTTAGTCTTTGTGTAGAGACATTCAACCTCTAACCTTCCGTCTGGTAGCTCTTTCCAACTTAAAACTATGCTCTGTGAGTAGCGTAGATGCTCCATTACCCCACCAAGTTTCCCTCGTGCCAAATGACGAATCTTAACCATCCATTTTCACCCAAAAAGTTAGGTGTCTGTCGCGGACTGTGTGGATTTTTTATTTCTCTATGATTTCGAATTCTGTTTCCTCAATTATTCGAAACTTTTTAACCCCTTTGTTTAAGCCACGCTCTATTCCGTCAGCTCTATCTCTAATTTCCACTTTACCGTCCTCATCCACGTAAAAGATATGGGAAACTTCCTTCACCTTCATTCCCATTCACCCAAAAATAGAGAAGTTTGCGAACTTATTTAGTTTGTGTCTACCGCCAGTTTGAAATTCTTGCAGATTTTCGCCAACTGCTCAGCCTCAAACGGTCTATCTTGTTCCTTCCAGTTTCCAAGCAACGGCTTAACAGCCCTATAAACTGCACATACGTTAACATGACAGCACAGCTTACAGTTCCTATCCAAAACCTTATCCAAGTTCACATCAAACTTCTTCAACCTACCCTTAACAACAGTCGTCGCCAACAAAATCACCCAACACGACGCATTACATATTTAGATCCGCAAACCTTACAGTAGTAGAGTCCGGGAGGTTTACGCACAACACGACCACATCTAGGGCACTTATACAAAACCTCTGTTTTAGAGGAGGGGTGCTTTTCTTTTTCGATGATCATTACGGGGACTCTTTTAATTCCCAGTTTTTTAGCAACAGCCATTCTGTTTCTTCCCTCTTGAAGTTTCTGAGTATAGTCTATAACTGGCATCGCCAACTTATTCCCCTCTCTGACCCGCCTCAAAAGATACTCGACCGATCCTTTGTCAACGTGTTCCCATTCTCTCTCTACTGGGACTCCATGCATTTCAGCAATTTTTTGCATATACGCATCGGGACTTATATACTCAACGTGAAAAGTTAATCCCTTTTCCTCACGGAAATAATCAGGATTTTTTAGCATCGCATCATAATGAGGAATATCTGTAGTTTGCTTAAAGATCTCCATTCAATTACACCCAAAACTTAAGCTTCGTATTTTTCCCAGCATTCTTTAAAGGCTTTCATAGGCGTAACTTTGCCTGTCTTACGCAGCTCCTCTTCAATAGACTTCTTTATGCATTCCTCAACACGCTTAGGCGGATGTATACAATCATGTCCAGCTAT
>Ga0180298_1000037_pt1 | contig 24047 bp, 19 predicted proteins | sample GuaBasSediGuay13_FD_121800 | JGI IMG/M metagenome (GOLD analysis project Ga0180298, IMG submission 121800) | Subseafloor sediment microbial communities from Guaymas Basin, Gulf of California, Mexico - Guay13, Core 4488-10 , 4-6 cm | ecosystem: Environmental > Aquatic > Marine > Hydrothermal...
CACGTTTTACCCATACTATTTTCACCAATAAAAACCGTTAAAGGTTTTAAATCAATAGAAGCGTTGTCAATAACGCCCAAATTACGGATTTTAACGTTCATTGAAAATAGTTTTCTGTTAAGAATAGTTAATTTATAATGCCACGGAAAAACACAGCACGGAATGACTTTTTCCGTGTTTTTCCGTGTTTTTCCGTGGCAAAATCTACCCAATTTTAATTTAATTAACAATTAGAACCGAATAATCGGATTCATTTCCGGCGCGTGGTACTAGGGGCAGCCCTTGCGTGTTCGCCCAGGCTTTGTAATGCTTTAATTTAGATTTTCCCAATGATAAGACAAGCCGGAAATGACAAAATCGCGACTAACACAGTCGATAGAAAAAACGTGAGGCCCAATGATAAGGCCAGTTCTGTACTCGCTTCCCGGATTCGTTGAACCAGGTATATCACCATACAGATGATGGCTAAAGCGAAGTTTGCGGCGGTATGCATAATACTGACGAAAAAGCCGATGACGACAGCGTCGGAACTGGAGTTGGAAATATTCGCAGCAATGACATAAATAACCGCAATGATCAAGATATTGAGCAGTAAAATCCACTTTCTTGAGCTTGGCATGATAGATTCTCCTTTTTCAGTTATCAGTTATCAGTTATCAGTTATCAAAACAGGGTTTATGTTTAAGGCAACTCCAAAAAATTAATAGACTACCAATGGGGCAACCACAAGGGATTGCCCCTACCATGAGAATATCAATGTTTTGATAACAGATCATTGATCATTAATCGTTAGTGGTGTGGTTTCTGTGGATGAGATTCATGGTATCAAAAGGTATAATCCGCCCATCTGGGTGAACGATATGCACGCAAGACTTTTTAACGCCTCTGATATCCATATTATAGGCATCATAAAACTGTGAGATGATAACACGAAACAGGTTCTCGTATTTGAGTTCAGGTACGTCTATTTTGGGTAGACAGCACATAATGGCTCGTAATTCATCTGTGGCACTTTCTGTTGAACAGCCTGTGCTAAACAGATTATAGAGCTTTTGCTTGATTTCCGGTACGTGTTCAAAATTGATCGTGTTCCCTGACATCGTTAACAATTCTTCTGGATCAAAAAAACGAGTCAAGGGAACGAATTCATTGCCCAGTTTGAGCGCATATCCCATAGAAATCGCGTCGGGATGACAAGGAACGGGAATCAAATCTTCGGGTAAAAACAAATCCGTTTGTTCTAAAATAGCGGTTCTCACTTCTGAAAGCGTGATGCTATCTGTTTTGGGATCAAAATGCTCGGCTCTACCCGCGAATTGAGTCGGTTGAAAGGTTACGCCTCTCACGCATTTTTGTTTAACGGCAAATTCAATGATTTTGCCAATTTCGCTGGTATTCAGGCCCTTTTGCAAAGTGACGACTAAAGTCGTTGAGAGATTCAGTTCATTCAAATGTTCGAGTGCTTTCGCCTTAGTCTCATTCAAATCCAGGCCTCTCAAACTTTCCCAAGTTTTGGATTCAAAGGAATCAAATTGCAAATAGATTTCAAAACCTGGCTTGTAGCTGGCCAGCTTTTCAGCAAACGCTTTATCCTTGGCAATTTTCACCCCGTTCGTATTGAGCATGAGATGCCGTATTGGTTTCTGCTTAGCTAAGTCTAAAATCTGGAAAAAATCTGGATGTATCGTCGGCTCTCCGCCGCTAATCTGCACAACATCAGGTTCTCCTTCGTTAGCCACGACAATATCAAGCATCTTGTCGATTTCTGCTAAAGTGCGATGTCTCCCATGAGTCGGACTAGAGTTAGCATAACAAGTCGGGCACGTTAAATTGCACAGTGAAGTGACTTCAACCAAAGTCATACAGGAATGTTGTTCATGATCAGGGCATAAGCCACAATCATAAGGACACCCTTGTTTGATTGCCGTGTTGAATTGTACCGGCATATCATTGGGTTTATTAAATTCACGACATTTTTTATAGTAATCAACATCAGTTGATATCAGCACTTTTTCACGGCCATGTTCTAAGCAATTTTTCAATAGGTAAACTTGATCGTGTTGAATAATGATTTTCGCTTCTACCTTTTTAAGGCATTGGCTACAAATGCTGTTGGTTAGATCGTAGAAAATATAGTCTCTAGTTGCCATATTGTAAAATACTAATAACCTGAAAGGGTTGAATGTGAAAGAAACCTGGGGAGAAATCCCCAGGCTAAAAGCTCAAGTAGGCTAAAGCCTACTAATGCAGCTGTTGGCTTGTTTGGCACCTTTGCGCCTTTGCGTGAGATTAAAAATACCTCACATTTTATACATCAAGTATGGTTTTTTTGAAGAAGACTTGATGGAAACAGGATGACTTTAGAATAATAGATCAGCCCTGCGAGACAAGCCATTTGTATTGCCGATAAACCTATCGGTTCGTATTGATAAACCGGTTTTAAAAATTCAATGCCCAATCGCCAGCTCAGATAGCTGATCATAAACAATTTAAACAAACTCCCTTCGGCCAGTATCCAGTGTTTTCTAACGTTTATCAGAAAGAGCCCAATTAAGATTAATACCCCGATTTCATAAAAGGCTGTAGGATGTCTTGGGATGCCGTCGCCAAGGTTCATACCTAGAATAAAATCGGTCGGTAAACCGTGTGTACTATCTTCTATCCCTGATAGAAAACAACCGATTCTGCCGATTATCATGCCGAGAATGATCGGTAAACAAAATAAATCACCTGATGAGTGTTTGACACCTAAAAATTGTTTGGCGATTTCTACGCCGATCAGCCCACCCAATAAACCGCCGACAATGGTTTTGCTGACAAAAAAATAAATCACACTCTGTTGTGATAAGCTGATGAGTTCAGGATGTTCTAAAAAACCGAGCAGTTTTGAAAAAATGGCTGCGCCCAATGCGCCGCCAATAATAATCCAGAGCCTTTGCTCTGATGTGATTTTGTCGGTAACTTGTTTCCTCAGAATCAAATAATATTGGAATCCCAGGATATAAGCTAATATTTCAAAAACCAGATGGGCATCAATCACCCATCCTGCAATATGAAAATCAATTGGAAAAGTTATCATGTTTTAAGCCGAATGGGTTATAGCAATAGTGTATAACCCATTGATTTATTAAAGATTAATGAATCGGAATGAAGCCATAAGAATCAAAAGGCTTCTTAACAGACTTTTCTATTCTAAAGCAATCTGTGAAATAGGCAAAATCTGTTTTAAAAAATCCGCGTTAAAATTTCTGGAACTGTTGATCCTTACCCCATTGGCCTTTCTCAAAATGACCATCAGGATAGCGCATGGTGCCAGGGCCATCAGGTTTTCCATGACGATATACGCCTAAATAGCGTCGTCCGTCTGGATAAATCATCATCCCATTGCCGTGAGCTTGATTATCAAGTACGAATCCTTCGTAGCGTGATCCATCGGGATAGGTGATCGTTTTGCGTTCAAGAGGCGGATGTTGAGTCGCTGGAGGTTTAGGTTGGGTATACGAGGATGAAAAACAACCTAGCCCTGGAAAATAAAGAAATGTCGCTACGAGTACCAACATCAGAATCTGAAATCTGTTTTTTTTTGAAGTCTTCATTTTGTTCCTTTCCAGGTTTTAGCTGGTATTTTGTTTTTAGGGGAATGGGGCAGGCAACAAAAACACGTTACCCACCCTACAGGATATTATTTTTTTGGATAGATGGTGGGCAACAAAAACACGTTACCCACCCTACAGGATATTATTTTTTTTGGATAGATGGTGGGCAACAAAAAACCGTTACCCACCCTACAGGATATTATTTTTTTGGATAGATGGTGGGCAACAAAAACCCGTTACCCACCCTACAGGATATTATTTTTTGGATAAATGGTGGGCAACAAAAACCCGTTACCCACCCTACAGGATATTATTTTTTGGATAAATGGTGGGCAACAAAAACCCGTTACCCACCCTACAGGATATTTTTGGGATGGTGGGCAACAAAAACACGTTACCCACCCTACAGGATATTATTTTTTGGATAGGCCTAAAGGCTTAAAACCTCTGTAATGATGGCTTGGCGTTGCTCACGGTGAACTTGAAAATCTCCTGTCGCGGGTGAGGCTGATGGGGGCCGACCTATGTATTCTAATTTGCTTACCTCACGGTGACTGAGATTCGTGACTTCCATGTGGGCACGCATATACCACCAAGCGCCTTGATTACGGGGTTCTTCTTGTGTCCAGATGTACTGTTTCACATGAGGATAACGATCCAGTATGCCATCTATTCTCTTTTTGGGGTAGGGATACAGCTGTTCTAAACGAACGATAGCAATGTTATCAATACCCTGTTCTTGACGCGCTTCTAACAGTTCAAAGTAAACTTTACCACTACAAAAAATTAAGCGTTCAACGGTTTGTGGATCGATCTCTTCTGTTTCATCAATGACGATTTGAAAACCGTGTTCTGTGAAGTCTTTAAAGTGAGAAACGCACATTTTGTGGCGCAGTAAACTCTTGGGTGTCATCACAATCAAGGGTTTTCGATAAGCACGTCGCATTTGTCGTACTATCAAATGGAAAAACTGTGCAGGGGTACTGGGCACACAAACTTGGATATTATCTTCGGCACATAATTGCAAGTAACGTTCAATACGCGCTGAAGAGTGTTCCGGCCCTTGTCCGTTATAGCCATGCGGTAAGAACATGACTAAAGCACTGTAACGTTGCCATTTTGATTCCGATGAACTGATAAATTGGTCGATCACGACTTGAGCATTGTTGGCAAAATCTCCAAATTGCGCTTCCCAAATAACTAAGGTTTCTGGTTCGGAGGCACTGTAGCCATATTCAAAACCAAGCACAGCTGCTTCTGAAAGTAGCGAGTTAATCACTAAAAATTTAGCTTGTTTATCAGAGAGATGTTGTAAGGGTAAATAGGTTTCACCTGTATTCTGATCATGAAACACAGCATGGCGATGAGCAAAAGTACCCCGTGCGCTGTCTTGCCCAGATAAACGGACTGGATATCCCATTTCTAACAGCGTGGCATAAGCCAGTGTTTCGGCACTGCCCCAATCAAGCGGTAATTCTCCTTTAGCCATTTTACGACGTGCTTCTATCAATCTGGAAACGCCTCGATTGAGTTGAAAACCTTCTGGTATGGTGGTGAATTGGGTTATCAAGTGTTGCAGTTTTTCTTGGCTAAGACTGGTATGAGCTGGGCTTGTCCAGTGTGTTCCAATATAGGGCCTCCAATTGACACCGTGTTTAAACTCTTTACTCACTGGGCGGGAAACCACTTCATTTGTTTCTAAGGCTGACCTATATTGTTTTAATAGTGTTTCCTGTTCATCCTGCTCAATAATCCCTTCCTTGATTAAACGTTGAGCGTAAATGGCCTGCGTTTTCGGATGGTTTTTGATTTTATTGTACATAACCGGTTGCGTTGCAAACGGATCATCTGATTCATTATGCCCATAACGGCGATAGCAAACCATGTCAACCACGACATCTTTATTGAAGGCCATCCGGAAATTAAGCGCCAGTTTAGTCACGAATAATACGGCTTCTGGATCATCTCCATTGACATGAAAAATCGGGGCTTGCACCATTTTAACGACATCTGTGCAGTAGAGTGTGGAACGTGAATCTAATGGATCGCTGGTGGTAAAGCCAATTTGATTATTAATGACGATATGCACGGTGCCACCGGTGCCATAACCGTGCGTTTCTGATAAATTGAGGGTTTCCATGATCACGCCTTGCCCCGCAAACGCGGCATCGCCATGAATCAGTATTGGTAAAACTTGGTTACGTTGCTTATCACCGTATCGTTCCTGACGGGCACGTACTGCTCCTTCTACCACTGGATTGATGATCTCTAAGTGCGAGGGATTAAAAGCCATGGCTAAATGCACCAATCCGCCTGGTGTCATCACATCGGATGAAAAACCGAGATGATATTTGACATCACCCGAACCTTTTTGGATGTTCGTTTTACCTTCAAATTCTGAGAAGATATCTATTGGGCGTTTACCTAAAACGTTGACCAGTACATTCAAACGACCCCGATGTGCCATGCCGATGATGATTTCTTGAACCCCCATCCCCCCAGCTTGTTGAATAAGTTGATCAAATAGTGGAATCAGGCTTTCGCCGCCTTCCAGCGAAAAGCGTTTTTGCCCAACATATTTTCTATGCAAATATTCTTCTAGCCCTTGTGCGGCTGTTAAACGTTCAAGAATATTGCGTTTGGTTTGACTGAGAAAATTAGGTTTAGCTAATGTTCCTTCCAAACGTTGTTGAATCCATCGTTTTTGTTCAGTATCTGTAATATGCATATATTCAGCACCGATACTGCCACAATAAATGGTTTGGATTCGTTTGAGAATATCCGATAATTTTTCATAGTCGACACCGTATAAAGAACCGGTATAGAAGACTTTGGACAGATCAGTTTGTGTCAGGCCATAATATTCTGGATATAATTCTTCAAGATCCGGCCGTGCTTGCAAGTTCAAGGGTTCTAAATTGGCGTGTTGATGCCCTCGAAAACGGTAAGCATTAATAAGCCGTAGAACAGAGGACTGTTTTTTAGCCCATATTGCTTGTGTTGTCTTTTCAGTATCCTGATGTAAATGGAAATGGTTATAATGCGGCGTTAAGCGCCGCGCTAAAGCGGCTCTAATCGGTGCATGTGGCATTTCGGGCTGTTTGAGTGGCTCTTCTTGTTGCAACTGAGCGAAATACTCACGCCATTCTTCGCTCACATCAAGAGGATTGACTAAGTATGCTTCATATAAATCGTCAATAAAAGCCGCATTATAAAGGTAGGAATGATCATTCATTTTTTTTAATTATTGATTGTAATTTGTCTTTTGGAATATTTCAAAAATCATCTCAAGCCAAAGCCTTGTAGGGTGGGTAACGTGTTTTTGTTGCCCACCATTCCCCTCTATATATCATTGGGGTTGGTTAATCGTTTGTAATTCGTTTATCTCTTGTAGGGTGGGTAACGGGTTTTTGTTGCCCACCATTCCCTTATATTGGGGTTGGTTAATCGTTTGTAATTCGTTTATCTCTTGTAGGGTGGGTAACGAGTTTTTGTTGCCCACCATTCCCTTATATTGGGGTTGGTTAATCGTTTGTAATTCGTTTATCTCTTGTAGGGTGGGTAACGAGTTTTTGTTGCCCACCATTCCCCTCTATATATCATTGGGGTTGGTTAATCGTTTGTAATTCGTTTATCTCTTGTAGGGTGGGTAACGTGTTTTTGTTGCCCACCATTCCCCTCTATATATCATTGTTATTTATAAACTGAGATAGAAAAAGCTTTTCCCTGTCGATGTTAGCATCTTTTCAATTTTAACACCAAAAACTTTATTCATCACAGCTTCGGTTAAAACGTGTTCAGGCAAACCCAAGTCAACAATACGCCCTTGATGTACCAATACCAGTTGATTCGCATAACGTACTGCTGTATTGATATCGTGCATAGAAAAGGCTATGGTTTGACCAGCTTCAGATAATGCTTTAAGCAAATCCAGTATTTCCAGTGCATGAGCAATATCAAGACTCGCCGTCGGTTCATCTAATAAAATAATCGGTGCAAGGGTAGCCAAACTGCGTGCGATCACAACCCGTTGTCGCTCGCCACCAGACAGTTCAGTCACGGGCCGATTGGCTAGATGAAGTATATCCGTTTTTAACATCGCTTGTTCAACGCACTCGTGATCTGAAAGATTTTCAGGCACAAAGCGTCCCAAATGAGGATTTCGTCCCATCATGACGATATCTTTTACGCTGAAAGCAAAATTGATCTCAGTATTTTGTGGCACAAAAGCGATCTGTTGGGCTAACAAGCGTCGTTTAAATTGCGATAATTTGCGCCCATTGAGCGTAACAACCCCTTCAGTCGGCTGCCATAATCCCGCCAATAAACGCAATAAAGTGGTTTTACCGGCACCATTAGGCCCAATAAAGGCCGTTAATTGGCCAGGTGAGAGTGTTAATGAGGCCTCTTGAATAAGCTGACGGCCGTCGATTTCTACCCCGGCGTGATGTAATGCTAACGTAGTCATTTAAAAATCAGTGCGAATCATGCTCTTGTAGAGACGCGATGCTTCGCGTCTCTAATCTATGAAAAGCAAAATAAATTTTGCACTCCAAAGAAAAATCAAAAATGCCTTTGATCTCGTAATAACAGATAAAGAAAAAATGGGGCACCAAAAACGGCCGTTAAAATACCGAGTCGTATTTCTTCGGGCCGATGGAGGGTGCGTGCCAGTAAATCGGCCAAAATCAGAAAAGTCGCTCCCATCAAGGCACTGGCAGGCACTAAATAACGATGTTTGGGGCCAATCAGGAGGCGAACAATATGTGGAATAATCAACCCGACAAAGCCAACTATACCGCTGACTGCAACTGCTGTTCCAGTGAGTAAAGCGCTACTGGTTAATATAATGCGTTTCACGGGTTCCACTTCAACCCCTAATGAATAAGCAGTTTCTTGCCCCATCAGTAATATATCCAATTCGCGAGTATATAATAACGCGATCAGCGTGCCTATCAAGATGCCCGGGAGGGCAATCCCAACATGTATCCAAGTCCGACTGTCTAAGCCGCCCATTAACCAAAAGATGATTTCTCGTGCGATATCGTATTCTAACCACACCAAGGTAATCACATAAGAAATCATGGCACCGATTAAGGCATTCAAGGCAACACCGGCTAATAATAAAGTGGCGACAGGGGTATTGCCGCGCCGTGTCGCGAGTGCATAAACGGTAAACAGGGCTAAAAACGCCCCGAAAAAAGCAAACACGGGCAAATAAAAAAGAGAATAACTGGCTAAACCCATCGATAAAGCGATCACTGCCCCGAATGCCCCACCAGAACTGGTACCGACGATATCAGGAGAAGCAAGCGGATTTTGAAACAAGCCCTGCATTTGAGCGCCAGCGATGGCAAGGGCCGCACCGACTAAGGCAGCGATAAGCACTCGCGGAGTACGAATGAGCCAAATAATGACTTGTTGTGATGCGCTGATGTCTTGAATCATAACCCAATCTGTTGGTAAGACTTTTGAGGCTAAAACGCGCAAAACAATGCTGTACGGGATATCAGTGCTACCAATCGCGATGCCAAGGAGGGCTGATAAAATGAGTAAGACAGGGAGCAGTAAGAAATAAAGTTTAATAGGGTGCATTGCGATTTTTCGATCCAAAGCGTGTTTGTAAAAAGCGAGAAAACAGAAATGCGCCCAAATTCATTTTCCACTTTGCGCCTTAGCGCCTTTGCGTGAGATTAAATGTGATAAAATGAATCAGTGTTCAAAAGAAAGCGAATCAGACATTCCTGAAGCTAAGGCCTTGATACCTTTCACAATATATTGATAAACTGCCAAAAAACAAAGGTTATTAATGACAATAATTCGGTATAGCCTAAACTATACGACATCACACGCTTTGGTTCAATATCAGTCGGTATACTATAGACTTTCAAAAAAATGTCGAGCGATAAAAACCTGACAGGTTTTGAAAACCTGTCAGGTTTGGGCCGTGCAGCGGCAGCTTGTTCTTCAGTAATTGCGTAGCCAATCGTTTTAATATTATTTTTCATAAGCTTGGGATGAAAGTCGTGTCACTGATTCTGATGAATTGAAAAATTCATTGGGAACGTAAATGTAGAGATGTCACTTTTAAGTCGTAAGACTTCAAATAAAATGTATGATTGGCGTGTAAAAAGTATTTACCAAACCTTAAAAGAGTTTTTCTAATGCTTGGGCATTGGATACCATCTTTATGAAAGGCTCAATCTTCGTAGGGTGGGTAGCGTCTTTTTGCTGCCCACCATTGGAACTCAAAAAATTAATGGGGCCGGCACAAAAACACGCTACCCACCCTACGTTGAACATTGAACTAATATTAACAATATCTAATAACAATATCTAATATATAATAAATTCAATAACTTATCTATCATCTTTTTTACTGACATAACAGGACGGTAAAGAACACTGCCCAGTTGAAGTATCTGATTTAGTAAATAGATAGCCTTGAATGAAGGTATTTTACTTGGTGCTAGTTTGATGGAATTGAAAATCAATTACTCTGATCCCTTGATTCATGGTAAGTACTGAAGCATAAATAAACAGGTATTTTCATTGAGTTTCCCCTTTATACTTAGCGCGGTAACAAACTTCGCTTTAAGTTTAATGAAGATGGTGGGCAACAAAAACACGTTACCCACCATTTCACGCTAAAGTTTCGCTCCGCGAAACTTTAGCGTGAAATACATAAAAGAAAATACCTGAAAACTTGTGCTTCAGTACTTATTACCTGCAAACGAAGAAACCAGCGATGGTTAATTTTTTCTGGAGATTGTTATGCAATTAACTAACCCCCGTTTATTTCACCAACAAGCCTATATTAACGGCTCTTGGGTAGATGCCCATCAACAGGCGGTGCTTGATGTCACTAATCCCGCTGATCAGACTGTGCTTGGTTTGGTACCCAACATGGGAGAAGCCGAGACGCGTGAAGCTATCGCAGCGGCCCAGGCTGCTTGGCCAGAATGGCGTAGCAAAACTGCGAAGAAACGTGCTGCCATTATGCGTCGGTGGTTCGATTTGATTATGGTCAATCAGCAAGACTTGGCTGTGTTGATTACGGCCGAGCAAGGTAAACCGTTGGCCGAATCTCAGGGTGAAGTGGCTTATGGCGCATCTTTTATTGAATGGTTTGCCGAGGAGGCGAAGCGGGTTTATGGTGATATTATCCCTGAACCGAAGCCGGGGCAGCGTATTGTGGTGATTAAGCAACCCATAGGTGTCGTTGCCGCGATTACGCCTTGGAATTTTCCGATTGCTATGATTACTCGTAAATGTGCGCCGGCTTTGGCGGTTGGCTGTCCGGTGGTGATTAAGCCAGCGGAAAGTACGCCGTTTTCGGCACTGGCGTTGGCGGAATTGGCGGAACAGGCGGGTTTCCCCAAAGGTGTGATTAATATTGTGACTGGGATGCCCAATGCCATCGGTGCGGAATTAACGGCAAATCCGTTGGTGCGTAAATTGTCTTTTACGGGTTCAACCGCCGTCGGTAAGTTGTTGATGGAACAATGCGCGGCGACTGTGAAAAAACTCTCTTTAGAATTAGGCGGTAACGCGCCATTTATTGTGTTTGATGATGCGGATATAGACGCGGCCGTTACAGGAGCTGTGGCCTCTAAATATCGCAATACTGGGCAAACCTGTGTTTGTGCGAATCGCTTGTTGGTTCAAGCGGGTATTTACGAGGAATTTGCAGCGAAGTTAGCACAAGCGGTGAGTCAACTGAAAGTGGGAGATGGGCTAAAAGGGGAAACGCAGCAAGGGCCTTTGATTAATCAGGCCGCTGTCCAAAAAGTGGAAGGCCATATCAGCGATGCTGTTGCTCAGGGCGCAAAAGTGGTCTGTGGTGGAAAACGCCATGCCCTTGGTGGCACATTTTTTGAGCCGACGATTTTGACGGATGTGACTGCTTCAATGCGGATTGCGTCTGAGGAAACTTTTGGCCCGGTTGCACCGCTATTTCGTTTTCAAACCGAAGCGGAAGCGATTGCTTTAGCGAATGATACACGATATGGGTTGGCGGCTTATTTTTATAGTCGGGATTTAGGCCGCGTGTGGCGAGTAGCAGAGGCTTTGGAATATGGTATAGTAGGTATTAACGAAGGCCTTCTTTCTACAGAAGTTGCGCCATTTGGCGGTGTGAAAGAGTCGGGCATCGGGCGCGAAGGTTCCAAATATGGAGTTGAAGATTTTCTGGAAATCAAGTATATGTGTATGGGTGGGTGTGCGACTCGTTTCCAAAGAAAATGGCATAAAAGCTATATAACTTGGAGCTTTTCAAATAAAATTTGAAATGATAACTGAATTATAATGAGGTCGAAAGGCTACCTCCAGTATGTGGATACTGAATGCATAACTTACCCTATTGGACGTGAGTGATGAAACGTCTGGTAAAGCGGGAATAATGGCACTTAGGGAACTAGCTTACAAGTTTCTTATGTCTGCAAAGCATCTATGGTGAAGTGCCAACTAAAGTTAGAGAATAAAGCTTCCTAACATACAAATAAGATAATAAGCGGTAACACTTATATAGAGTTAAAGAACCTGAAAAATCCAAAAAAGGTCTCCACTAGTCAAAAAACTCTGGGAGCAAACTAACCACCTACGGATGCGAATAAGCCTATAATTCGGAACGAGGTAAACCAACGCAAGGGTTATTAGAGTTGAAAGAACTCTAAGAAAGAAACGGGGACAACATCAATCCTACGCTAACGTTGGTAGAGGATTGAGTAAAAAGCAAATGGTTAGCTGTAATGGCTAATATAAGCAGACTTACTCATTGTTAATAATAATCTGCTAGAAATTAAGGAATCTAAATCCCGTTAAACGAAGGAGACAGAAACATGTTGCATGTACAAACATTAAACATAGTTGATGCCTTCCCTAATATCGACTTGAAAAACGACATGGGGGAGGCATGGAATCTAATCAACTGGACGAAATGCCGACACCACGTTGATAGAATCCAAAAAAGTATAGCTAAATCTATAGAGTGTGGTAATTTTAAGAAAGCAGAGAAGCTAAGAAAAGTTTTGTACGCCTCCAAGGCGGCCAAGCTTATTGCTGTTAGAAAGGTTACACAGGAGAATCGTGGTAAAAGTACAAGTGGGATTGACGGCGTAAAAAACGTTAAACCAGCCCAGAGAATAGCAATGGCAGAAATGGTTAGGGTTAATCCTAAATGGAAGCCGGTTAGACAAGTTGAGATTCCAAAGAAAAACGGAAAAATGAGAACGTTAGGGATTCCAACGATGTATGACAGGGCTTGTCAAGCGTTAATGAAAATAGGATTAGAACCCTGTTATGAAGCCAATGCTGAAAACAATTCATACGGTTTTAGACCTTGTAGGTCAGCACACGATGCTATAGAAAAAATATTCCTTGCAATTAGAAGCAGCAAGGATAAATGGATATTGGAAGGAGACCTTAAAGGCTTCTTTGATAACATTAAAACCAATGCCATAATAGATAATGTGATTATAGGGCAAGACCACGAATTGAAACACTCTATTATAAAGTTAGTACAATCAGGTGCTGTAAGTGTTAAACATGAAGCCATAGAAACTAACAAAGGCACACCTCAAGGCTCCGTCATTAGTCCCTTATTGGCAAATATAGCATTTATGGGGTTAGAGAAAATGATAGATGAGTGGGACTGGAATAACAGAAAAAGAACCAACAGGAAAATGAAAAGAGATAAAAAGGTTCAAGTAATTGTTTATGCCGATGATTTCGTAGTAATTGCAAAAGAAAAAGAGATAATAGAGGAGTTAAAACAAGTCATTGGTAAGTGGGTTATGGATAAAATGGGTGTAGAACTAAGCCCTGAAAAAACCAAAATAACCAATATTAATGATGGTTTTGATTTCTTAGGATTTAATGTCAGACAGTACGCTATTGGAAAGAATGGTAAAGTTAAAACTCTAATAAAACCATCCAAAGATAGTATCAAAGGCATTAAAGAAAAAATACGTGTTGTTTGCAAAGGAGGTAAATCTTTATCCCAAGAAGCCTTAATAAGTAAACTCAACCCCATAATAAGGGGATGGGCGAATTATTACAGACATGGTGTCTCCAAAGAAATCTATGGAAGCGTAGATAACTATACGTGGAAATGTATTTGGAATTGGTGTACTAGTAGGCACAATAACAAAGGCAAGATATGGGTAAAGAATAAATACTTTGATAATAAGTGGGTATTCCAAACTGGTAAACATGAACTCTACCGTATGAGTACCACAAAGATTACAAGATTTATCAAAGTAAAAGGAAGTGAACATCCATTTAACGGCAATGACGATTATTGGAACAAAAGGATGTATCAAAATAAAGATATGGCTTTGCACACAAAAATAATCAAGAGTCAAAACCACAAATGTAAGTGGTGTTCGCAAAAATTGGTATACAACGACGTAATAGAAATCGACCACATAATACCTAAAGTGTTAGGTGGAACAGATAAGCTTGAAAATCTGCAATTACTACATGGATATTGCCATGACAGAAAAACAGCAATTGATGGAAGTTTAAACAAGAGGTAACAGCTTTCTTTAAGTTTGAAACATTTTATAAGAGATAGTAATATCGTTATTAACAAAGGAGCCGTATGAGGTAAAAGTCTCATGTGCGGTTTTGAAGACGAATCGACTACGGAGACGTAGTTCGGTTTAGTTTAACTGTAGCAAAGGCCAACTGATAGCAAATACAACGCATTGAAGGATTTTAGGAATTTATTGATTGATAGGGTGCAAAAAATAGAGGGTAATTATGAGAAGAGGCGTATACAACTTTTATGGTGGCATGGCAATCTATCCCCCTCGTGTGATTGAAGAGGCCCGGAGAGATTTGCTTGAATATGAAAACACCGGTCTTTCCATTCTTGAAATGAGTCATCGTTCACAAACATTTCGGGGTATTGTTGATCAAACCGAAAAAAATTTACGCGAATTGATGAATATCCCAGATAATTACCATGTCTTGTTTTTACAAGGTGGAGAAAGCTTACAATTCTCCATGATTCCCATTAATTTTTTGCGAGGTAAAAATCGCCCAGCAAATTATATCGTCACCGGCTATTGGAGTAAAAAGGCAATCACAGACCCTCGTAGAGAGGGTCAGGTCAACATTATTTGGGATGGTAGCGATGAAGGTTTTACAAGAGTCCCCAAGCAGGATGAACTTCAGTTTTACCCTGAAGCCGCTTATGTTTATTATACAACTAATGAAACGGTGGAAGGCATTCAATTTCCAACGATACCTGACGTTGGTGATATTCCACTCGTCTGTGATATGTGTTCTGATTTCATTACCAAACCTATTGATGTCACCAAATATGCGCTGATTTCTGCACATGGACAAAAAAACGCTGGCATTGCAGGGGTCTCAATTATTATTATCCGCGATGATTTTTTGAAAGATATTCCCGACAATATCCATACCATGCTCGATTATCGTCCTCATATTGAAAAACGCTCTATTTACAATACGCCTCCGGTTTTTGCCGTTTATACAGTCATGTTGATGACACGTTGGTTAATTGAAGATATTGGTGGATTGGAGAACATGGATAAGTTAGCTCGACAGAGATCAGCCATTATTTACGAGTTACTGGATAAAAACGAGGGTTTTTATAAACCGCATGCTAAACTTGACAGTCGTTCTTTAATCAACATTGTCTTCAAGTTACCAACTGCTGAACTGACCCAAAAATTCATTGCAGAAGGTGCTGAAGAAGGTTTAATTGGTTTACAAGGACACCGCTCACTTGGTGGGATACGGGCTTCATTTTTCAATCCCATGCCAATGGAAGGTGTCCATGCTTTACGAGATTTTATGATGCGATTTCAGAATAAATATCACTAAGACGCTGTTATCCGAGCTTGATTACTTTATTTTGTGCGGTATACTTGAAAAAAAATTCGCACACAAACACCAAAAATAGTTGATTTAACGGATGTTATCCCTTAAAAAAATAACATCCGTCAAATCACGAAATGTAGGAGACTACCAAGAATTAAACGAGATGGATAATGCTTATTAATAGAACACAGAAATTTCTGTTCATTCACATTCAAAGAACCGGTGGTAGTAGCATAAGAAAAGTCTTAACAGAGGCTTTCCCTGATACAAAATACTTTCTGGGTTCACATGACCATGCTTTGTGGGCTAAACCTCATTTGGATTCAGAATGGCCCAATTACTACAAAATAGCTTTCGTTAGAAATCCTTGGGAAAGAATGTTTTCGTGGTACACAATGATAACCCAAACTCAACAAGGCAAAATCGCAAATTGGTATAAGGAGGTTTTAGGCGGAAACTCCAAAAACAAATTGTGGGAATATGTCTTTAATAATTCAAGAAATTTTGAAGATTTTTATTAAATTGTACTGATGTGATCGACGATATAGATGGGAGAAAAAGTTTTGCCTATAATCAATTAGATTATATTACCGATGAACAAGGCAATGTTATTGTTGATTTTATCGGTAGACATGAAAACTATACCCAAGATGCCCAAGTTTTATTTCAACATTTGGGATTAGAACAAATACAATTGCCACATGTTTGGCCTTCAAAGCATAACCATTATAGTCAACACTATACTGAAAAAACTGCCCAGTTGGTGGCTGAACGATTTGCCAAGGATATAGCGTTTTTTGGTTATCAATTTGAAAAAAATTAAGTTATGGGGAAAGTACCCCTTTTCGGTGGGAAAAATATTTGACACCGTCTAAAAAAATGGAAAAAATCATTTAAAATACATGGATTGTGTTGCTATTAGTTTGTGTTAGGGCTTGTGTACGGAAAAATTCATGAGTGATATTTTGGAAGTAACAGATAGTTTGGTTCGATACAGTATTGGATATGAGGATGATGTGGAAGATATCATTCAAGATTTGGAACAGGCTTTAGCCATTTTATAAAGGAGATTGACTAATGTTACAAACAGGTGGTGAAATTTTATTTCGTTCACTCAACGAAAATGGAATCAATATGGTTACCGGCGTACCCGGAGGACCGTTGGTGCCCTTTATCAATGCCATTCGGAATCATCATGAGCAAAGCCACAACTTCAGGAACATTGTCAGTACCCATGAAACGCTGGCTACCTTAACCGCTAGCACCTTTGGACGTTTCAATCGTTGGCCCGGCGTGGCCTATGTCTCTCGAAAAGGTGGGGCTGACAATGCCACCTTGGGTATTACCCAAGCCCAAATGCATGGTGATCCGCTCATTGTGATTGTTGGTCAAAAACCACCTAATCTACGCGGGCCGTTTGATATTCAGGCTACCGACATTCAAGCTGATTTTGCTCATCGGGTGAAACGGGTCATCAAGCTGACAGAGGCGGGTGAGATTCCAGAGATGATCAATCTGGCTATTCGAGAATCAATCAATGATCGGCCAGGTGTGGTTTTGGTTGAGGCCCCTGCTCAGGTTTTGGCTACCGACATATCCGGTCTCATTCCAATACCCACCGTTTCGGCGCGGAATGTTTTAGAGCCAGAAACCGCTCAGGTTAGGGCTTTTCTCAATGCTTTGCGCCAAAGTCATAAACCATTGGTGATTGTGGGACATATAGCCCTGTTTGAGTCTGCTCAAGAAGAGATCAAACGTTTTGTTAAGGCAATCGGCGCGATGGTCTTGCTCCCGTTTCGTCAGGAAAATCTATACCCATGGCATGATGTGGCGTTTGGTGGCAGTTTTCAGCCCAGATTATCAATAGAACCCGCTATGGATGAGATAATTCAAACGTGTGATAGCCTCTTTATTTTGGGCGATGCCTTCAATGATGTGACCACCGGCAAATATACCCTGTTTCGTGATCTCAAAACGATTGTCCATTGTTACCCACAGGCCAGTCTCGTGAAAACGATATATCCTCAAAAAATTGATTTGACAACCAATTTGCGACCTCTGTTAGAACAGGTTAATCAGGAGATTGCTCGCGCTCCCCAGCTTGTTGATGAGACATGGCGTGCCAAACGGAAGGAATGGCATGCAGAACGCCTACAGTTTATGGAAGGCCCTCATTGGCCAACCACTGAAACATTAGATATGCCGGCTATTTGGCGTTATCTAGCGACCTTTCCTCAAGCAACCTATATTCGAGGTGCCGGGAATTATGATAATGCCCATATACGGTATCTACGAACCGAGAACAGTTTTGGCACCTTTAGTGGGGATATGGGCTACGCTTTGGGAGCGGTTTTAGGTTTATCTTTGACGGAGCCATATCAAAAGGGGGAAAAGATTGCTGTCGCTTTGGCTGGGGATGGTGAAGCCGGTATGTTTCTATTACCCGCTTTGCTGACCGCTCGTCAATATAATCTGCCTGCCAAGTTTTTCGTCTTCAACGATGGACAATATACCGAAATTGCGAAAGAAATTGGCCATTCTTTCGGAATGGAATTATCAGGGCCTGATCTCTTCGGTATAGGCCAAGCAAAAGTACCCGACATTGAACGAGTAAGTTGCATGAGCCAAGTAAAACCAGCTATTCAATCTGCTTACCAGAGTCAACACGCTCCTTGTGTGATTGAGTTTAATCTTGTGGCTGATAAAAAAGATAAAAAAGTTGCGGCTTGATTATCGAAAATTTTGTTGGTGAAGGCTTACAAAATTGTTCTGGCGCGCAATTTATTGATTCTTAAGTCGCAGCGTAATGTGAGTTATATTTTGGGTAGTCCCCCACAAGTAGTGATGGAGTTAAAACGGATACTATTACGATATGGGATAGTATTCGTTAAATATCTACATGTTTGTAACTATCTGATTTTGGAGGCGTAGTTCATCTGTGTCTAATTTTAATAAAGGGAAAGAGAAAATATGTTACTTGAAGTGATTGGCATTGTGAGTTTTGCTTTGTACGCTAAAACCAAATACCAAAAGCATCAAAACAAGAAAAAAACGGGTATTAAATCCAGACAAAAACAAGTTGTACCATTTCTGGGAGGTAAGCATAGCCAACTGCTTGAAGAATTTTCAGATGAAAATAATGCTGAAAACCAAGTAGAAAAGTTAAACAACCGATATTTAAATATTGCCTTAGTCTCATTTGGGTTCACAGTCGTTGGAAAATTCGTCTATTTTCCTTTGACTTTGCTGAGTTTGCCCGGCATAATTTATATTGCTATACCACCTTTCTTGAGTGCTTACAATACACTGATAAAAGAAAAGAAAGCGTCCATAGATCTTGTGTTTGTTATGGGTCAAATGTTACTGGTTGTTAACGGTTTTTATTTATTTGCCTGCGTTCCAGCCTTGTTTTTTGCCGTCAATAGAAAACTGTTGTTTAAAATTACTAACCATTCCAAAAATAATCTCGTTGGCGTGTTCAAACAACAACCTCAATCCGTATGGATCGTTCATAATGAGCTTGAATTGGAAGTGCCTTTTGACACCTTAAAACCAAACGATATTGTAGTCGTTCATGCCGGAGGCGTTATTCCGATAGATGGTTATATTACTGAAGGAATGGCCTCAGTTGATCAACATATACTCACCGGTGAATTTCAGCCAGTGGAAAAAGGAGTTGGTGAGCAAGTTTTTGCTCTCACTGTCGTTTTATCCGGTAAAATTTACATTCAAGTCGAAAAAACGGGACAAGAAACCACCGCTGCTCAAATTGCCCACATTTTGAACAACACAATTAATAGCAAAACGGATATCCAGTTTTGGGCCAAAGAGATGTCTGATAAAACGGCCTTACCGACACTGTTATTGAGCGGGTTAACCTTTTTGGCAACAGGTACTCTAACCATAACAACCGTTATTTTGGTTTCTCACTTTAAATATCGGGGAGTAATAACCACTGCTGTTGGTGTCCTGAATTATCTCAACTTAGCCTCTCACAAAGGGATACTCATAAAAGATGGACGCACCTTTGAACTGCTGAAAAAGGTAGATACAATCGTTTTTGATAAAACGGGTACTTTAACTGAGGAACAACCTCAGGTTAAGCAAATTCATTCCAATGGCGAATACTCGGAAAATGAAATTCTAAGGTATGCTGCAACAGCTGAATCTAAACTGGATCATCCCATTGCAAAAGCGATTCTTCATAAAGCCAGAGAACAACAATTGGATATCCCCACAATTGAGGAATCCTCATACAAAGTGGGTTATGGTATCACTGTGAAAATGGACGACAAATTGATTCGTGTCGGTAGTATCCGCTTTCTTGAACTGGAAGGAATAAGCATTTGTTCGGGAACAACGCAAATTCAGAAACTTTGCTACAACCAAGGACATCCAGTTGTTTTTGTGGCCATTGATGACATAGTTGTTGGGGCCATTGAGCTGCATGCCCGTTTACGCCCAGAAGTCAAAAAAGTCATCAGCGAATTGCGGCAACAATCTCAGATAAAGTTCATCTATATCATTTCTGGGGATCATGAAGCACCGACAAAAAAACTGGCTGAAGAGGTAGGAATTGACAATTACTATGCTGAAACTTTGCCCGAAAACAAAGCAGATTTAATTGAGCAATTCCAAAACGAGGGAAAATCAGTTTGTTATATTGGAGATGGTATTAATGACTCTATTGCTCTAAAGAAAGCAGATGTGTCTATCTCTCTACGTGGTGCTTCAACGGTTGCTACGGATGCTGCCCAAATTATATTAATGGATCAGAGTTTGAATCACCTAAGTTATCTGCTTGAACTCGCCCAAGGATTTGAAACCAATATGAAAACGACATGGGCGTTAGTCGTTATTCCTAGTTTTATAGCGATGGGCGGAGCGGTTTTTTTGCATTTTGGATTGATCTCAGGTTTTTTGGGGCAACAAATGGGCCTTGGGGCTGGCTTAATGAGTGCTATGAAACCCATGATCCAAAACAAATCAACGAAAAAAACAGCTCTAAAATAGCAAGCATAGGGTGCGTCCCACGCACCTTTCAAATCTGGTGTATTTCTGGTTCTCAAACGAGGTGAAGAAATGCAGTTTGTTAGACACGCCTGGCTATAGAGTTTTCGTGTTATCCACCATTTCTTTGTATAAGGAGTGGGCATTGTTGCATAAATGTTAATAAGTGATTGATTAAAAACTATTTTAAGTCATGACACTAAAACAGTAACTCATTGATTATTAAATAATTATTGATGATTTATGCAACAACGCCTAAGAAGTGACGCAGGAGCGTCACGATATGCATTCCCAACGAAGACGTTGGGAACGATAAAATTATAAAATTCATTTAAAATAAATTACGTTAATCGAACGGTTGTGGGGGTTTCGTTTCACTCTACCCACCCTACGCTTCAATGCCATTAAGTATCCTCAGAAAAATCCTTTCGAGGTTTCTGTTTTTCGGAGAAAAACAGAAACCTCGAAAACTTAATGGCATTGACCCTACGCTTGCTTAATAATTCATTTACTGGTGTCAAACCTTCGATATTTTGGAAACCTCGAATATTTTTTCAAAAAATGAAATCGGTGTTAACACCCCTAACTTGGAATGACGGATAGTATTCCTTGAAGGGATGCTATCCGTTATGCTATTATTTGCAACCTTTATAAGACTCTTTGAACAAAACACCAAACATGAGACTCTTCCTGGATACTGCGGATCAAAACGCTTGGCGAGAATGTCTATCTTTAGGCCTATTTTACGGTATTACCACCAACCCCATTATTTTGGAAAAAGCGGGCATCACCTGCTCATTATCGGCCCTGCGTCAACTTGCCACCGAGGCTTTTGAGTTAGGGGTTAAAGAATTTCATGCACAGGTTTGGGGTAATACCATTGCCGATTTTGTGACGAATGGGCAACAATTGGCTGCCATTGATTCTCGGCTTGTGGTTAAAGTCCCAATCACTGAAGTTGGAATAAAAGCGGCTAAACATCTCGCGTTGGATAATATTCCTTTAACGTTTACCGGCCTCTACAGTGCTCATCAGGTTATCACTGCTGCTGCACTCGGTGTGAACTATGCCGCCCCCTACCTTGGACGAATGGATGATAATAACCGTGATGGTTTTAGCGAAATTACACTCATGCACAAAATGTTAATCGGCAAGAAACCAACTCGTTTGTTAGTTGCCAGCCTTCGTCACATTAAGAGTATTGTTACACTGGCCGCGTCCGGATTGGACACCTTTACCATTTCACCAGAAGTAACCCAACAATTGATTGATGAGCCTCTTACTGATAAAGCGGCGGCCGACTTTCAAGCGGCAGCCTTACGCATGACGGAAAAATGAGTTTGATTGGGAGGCTAAAAGCTAGCAGTTATGTAGATGGACAGGTTTATGTATACTAAACGCGGTAACAAACTAAACTTGAGTTTAATGAGAATGGTGGGCAACAAACTAAACTTACCCACCCTACATAAGTTTAATTTATGCCCGTGTGCAGTATATGTCAGGTACGGAAGGCGGGGTAAAAGCGACCGTGCATGAGGTGGGGAAATCAAGGGGGCAGAGTAATTAATTCTGTTTATCTGCTTTATATTTATCTGATTTTCTGTCTCCACCATGAGAAAATTAAAATAAGCTGTAAACAATTCTCTAGCAACTAGGAATCAAAATAAATGACTCTGATCCTTTGATTCTTGAACGATACGATGCCAAATGAAGGACTAAGCGATAAATCATTGATTAATAAAAACTTTCTGTGCTTTGGTTATGGGGCAAAGGATGGCTATCCACTCAGATTGGATTAAAAAACTTTTTTTGGATAGTTTTTATTGTACAATTTTAATTTTAAAAATTGTTGAATTAGGAGTTGTACTAAAATTATAGCAACAAAATGCTATCCACTTTTTAAATTATTAAAACTCATTTTAAAATGAACGAACCATCATCCAAAAACCACGACTTAGCCTCTCGTTATGCCGCGATGCAAGCCCGCGAACAACAACGCTGGCAGCACTTGCTAGATGACGGCATAGAAAATTGGGCGGATCGTTTTGAGCGGATCGCGGATCAACGCGGCGAATATGTGTTAGTGCAGGAAGTTGGACAGGATAGAGTTTGGAGCTACCGCGACTTGGATCAGGCTGCCGACAAAATCGCCGCTTGGGCCAGACACACTGATGCGGCAAGCATCGGCGTGTGCCAAAACAACGGCGCGGTGTTTTTGGCCACGGTATTGGGTTTGGCTAAAGCTGGGATTCCGGCGGTATTGTTCAATACCCACGAACCCGCACAACGTCTGGCACTTTTGGCCGAGCATGCCCAACTCAAACATGTGGTGGGGCTAGCGATTGAGGGGCTGGCGGTACAATCCCCCAATGCGTTAGTGGCGCAACCTTGGCCCGGACGGATTTGTACTGAAAAACGCCGTTCCGTAAAGCTGGACGATCCAGTAGTGATTATTTTTACGAGTGGTACCAGTGGCCCAAGCAAGCCTGCCCTATTTAGCCACCGACGCCTGATTGGGGCTGGGATTGCTTGGGCTCTACGCAATAATTTCAACGCAAAAACACGCTGTTATATTCCACTACCGCTGTGTCATGGCAACGGTTTGGCAGTGGCGTTTGCTAGTTGTGTGGAAGCCGGGGGGTGTGCAGTGGTACGCGAGCGTTTTTCAGTGCATAGCTTTATCGCCGATATTCGTCGATACCATTGTGATAGTACTATATATGTTGGTGAGTTATGGTCCTATCTTATGAACACTCCGGCGCAAGCGGACGACGCTGACAACCCACTGCAAGTGATTTTCGGCAATGGTCTGTCTGCTGAACTGTGGCCGGCAGTGATACAGCGTTTTTGCATCAGCCATGTGGTGGAACACTTCGGCGCGACAGAAATGCCGGCGGCGGCGTTGACTAATTGGTTCGATGTACACGGCTACTGTGGATATATCCCGCCCCAGCATCCAGATGCGGCGAATGTGGTGTTGGTAGATGAAGCTGGTAAACCAGTACCAGTGGGAGTAGCAGGACAAGCTTTGTTGCGAGTATCGGGTGGGCGTTACCGGGGCTATCTGAACCCGGCCATGGACGTGGAAAAACTTTGGCCCGGCTTGCTCGAACCGGATGATTTGTGGTGGAAGTCCGGGGATATTTTGCGCCGTGATGCGGAAGGATTTTTTAGCTTCGTGGAACGCAGTGGGGATAATTTTCGTTGGAAAGGAGAGAATATTTCTGCTACCGAAGTAGAAACCGCTATCCAAAACACCGATTTAGTGCGTGAAGTCATAGTATATGGGATAACGATTCCGGGGGCGGTTGGTAAAGCCGGGATGGCTTCAGTGGTGCCTAAACAGGTTTGGGGCGAAACGCAATTGGCGCAATTGCTTGCCTCGCTGCAAATGCAACTGCCATCTTATGCTGTGCCTTTGGTACTGCGTTTGTTACCAGATTGGCACGCCACCACAGCAACTTTGAAAATTCCCAAAGCCCGCTTTGCTAGCGATGGTTTTCAAGATATAGACAAATATCCGCATTTTATCTTGTTGGCGGGGCACTATGTTCAGCTTGACCAAGCACGTCTAATGGCTCTTAA